>Ga0065709_1029335_pt1 | contig 31440 bp, 28 predicted proteins | sample Hoacrofraction14_2_FD_59096 | JGI IMG/M metagenome (GOLD analysis project Ga0065709, IMG submission 59096) | Hoatzin crop microbial communities from Cojedes, Venezuela, sample from fiber fraction 14 v1 | ecosystem: Host-associated > Birds > Digestive system > Esophagus > Crop | place: Venezuela...
CAAATCGACATGACCGAAATGGACCTCAACATCAAGCGGCGTAAGGGTTAGGAGGTTCTCAGACTTCCACGACTATGCCAGAAGAGCCTTTTAATCTCTCCCTTCATAAGGCAATTATACAAAACTGTCGGGAAAACATCTATTGTTTTTTTGCAAACGAAAAGCCGGCCACGGGGGCCGGCTTTTGATGTTGGAATGTCTTAAGGTCAGTTATCTTTGAAGATGAAGACTGTGGAGCACTCGACGCCGTTGGGTGTGCCTGCGAATGAAGTGTACTCGGAGGAATATTCGCGAAGGGCATTGACTCTGTCTGAGAGGGGTGTCAGGTTGTCCTTGATGAGGTTGACAATCTTTTCGACCGCTTCGTCGTTGAAGGTGTTGAGGCCTTCGTCCAATGTGTTTGTGCCGTCGAGGAGTTGCGAGACGCCGTCGGTCAGGGATGTTGTGCCGTCGGACAATGTCTTCGCGCCGTCCGAGAGGGACTTTGCACCGTCCGCTACGGATTTGGCTCCGCTGGAAAGAGTGTTCGCACCGTCGGACAGGGATGTTGCACCGTCGGATAAGGTTTTCGCGCCGGAGGACAAAGATGCTGTGCCTTCTGTTAATGTTTTCGCGCCGGAGTTCAATGTGTTTGTGCCTTCAGAGAGGGTTGCGGCACCGTCGGACAAAGCGGAGATGCCGTCGGAGAGTGCCGAGGCGCCTTCGGTGAGGGTATTTATTCCGGATTCGAGGTTCGATGCGCCTTCCGCAACGCTGTCGACACCTGCGGTGTATGTGGCAAGGCCGGACTCAAGGCTGTCGGCGCCGTCGGAAAGAGCCGAGACGCTCGATGCGACCGTGGACACGGACCCTGCGAGGCTGTCGATACCCGAGTCGATGCTTGAATAGGATGAGTCGAGTTTGGACGCACCCGCCGAGGCGGAGCCTACGTTGTCGTACATGCCTTCGTATGCGGTTATGAGACCGGTGATGCAAGCGTATGTTGTTGTGTCACCGTTTGCCGCGCATGTGTTGGCGTACTGTGTGAGGTACGCGATTGCGTTCTTGATGTCACCGTCGGATGTGTAACTGTAGCCTGCGCTCATCTGAGAAAGAGCGGTGCTCAAGGAATTAAGAGATGTCGCGAAAGTCTCGGAGCCGGACTGCAGTGCGGCGGTGCTTGCGCTTGTTGTATCGTTGTTCAGCGCTTCGTCCAACTGCGACAAACCATCTGCGATTTGAGATGCTCCTGAGTTGAGAGATGCGCTGTTCTCCGAAAGCTGCGCCGCACCGTCTGAGAGGGCTGTCGCGCCGTCGGATAACTGAGATACACCGTCGGTCAGTGTAGGGATCTGAGCCTCAACCTGATCCAAACCGTCGGACAGTTGTGACGCGCCGGAGTTGACGGATGCTATGCCGGATGCAAGGCTGTCCGCGCCTGCGTCGACCTTGGCTGCGCCGTCGGCTACGGATTTGGTGCCGTCTGATAAAGTCTTAGCGCCGTCTGACAGATCTTTTGCACCGGAAGACAGTTCATCTGTGCCGGAGGAAAGCGTTGCCGCTCCGTCGGACAAGGTTTTCGCGCCGTCGGATAAGTCGGTTGCGCCTTCGGACAGAGTGGACACGCCGTCGCGGAGCTGCTCTGCGCCGTCTATCAGGGCTTCCATGCCGTCCGTTACTTCGTCGAGCCGGCCGTACAGATCGTCTGTTTCTATTTCGTCGATAAAATCGTCGAGGTCTAAGAGTTTTGCGACGGATATTACGCTGATCGAATCGCAGTCTACAACGTCGCAGTCGATTACGACCTGCTCGGGGATTTCAAAATCGGCCTCTTCGTCTTCGGTTTCTTCGTCGTCCATCGAAAGGTCAAGGCTATCGAGGTCGAGACTCTCGGAGAGGCCCGGGAACGCGACACCCATTATTACGGTGGTCTCGCCGTCGTTGAAGGTCTCACCGTTTGTGACTTCAATGTTTGCCGCCGTGTCGTTCGAGAGGGTCAGAATCGAGGACATTGCGAAGGGCATGTAGATTGTGTATTCACCGTCTTCGTCTTCGTCTTCGCAGTTTTTGCTTAAGTTATTTGTGTAGTCGAGGGTTATTGTGAGGTGGCCGGATTTGCCTTCCAAGTCGTTCAAATTGACCTTTGTGCCGTCGAGTTCACAGGTAATCGTTACATCCACGGGAGTTTCCGCTTCCGTTGTGCCCTGATAGTACAAGTCGGAGCCGTTTGCGCTCCATGTCAACTCGTTGCCGGACTGTTCGAATGTTGAGTCGCCTTTGACGACTTCGATGTCGCTTAATGTGGAGACATCTTCAACCGTGTCGGCGCCCTCGGAATTCTTGAGCCACTCGCTTACGATAGTCGCATTCGTCTCGTCGTTTCTGATTATGTAGACCGTCTCGGTCTTGCCCGCGGTATCACTGTGGGAGATGTCAACAGACTCATTTATGAGGGCAATCTGTTCTTCGATCTCGTCCGCTGCCTGCGCTCTTGTTCCCAAAGGGGAAACAAAAACAAGAAGCATTGCCATGGATACCAAACTTGCTGATATTTTCAAAATTTTGCTTTTCATTTCAAACACTCCTTTCTTTATTTAACGCCCGAAAATCCGTGCCGGCCGCCATGTGTATGTTTCTGCTTTTCGTCATCAACGCAGCCCTTCATACCCAGTGTTGTGCGGATGATGAGCCCGTCGAAAATAAGAAGCAGAGACGGCAGAAGCAAAAGTACTATTACCATCGACAGCAACGCGCCGCGCGACAGCAATGTGCAGATGGAACCGATCAGGTCAATATCTGAGTAAATTGCAACTCCGACCGTTGCGGCAAAGAAACCGAGGGCCGATGAGAATACTGAATTCGCCGATGTGGCGACGGCTTCCCTTACGGCCTCTTTCCTGCCCTTGCCCGCAATTCTTTCAACCTTGTAACGGTTGGTCATGAGAATCGCGTAGTCGATTGTGGCACCCAACTGAATCGTACCGACGCAGATTGATGCGATAAACGGCAATGTCGTTCCGGTGTAGTAGCTGATTCCCATGTTGATGTATATGGCAAGCTCAACGGTTGCGACGAGAATCACGGGAAGCGTGATTGACTTTAAAACAAGCAATATGAGGATAAAGATTGCGCCGATACTTACGGCAGATACAACTTTGAAATCGTGGTCGGTTATCTCAATCAAATCCTTTGTTGCCGCAGCCTCGCCGATTAGCATCCCGGATTCGTCGTATTTATCTATGACAGCGCTTATGGCGTCGCACTGGTCGTTAATCTCATCTGTTGCCACCTGGTATTCGGAGGAGATGAGGAGAAGCTTGTAGTCTTCCGATTCCACCTTTTCGAGCATTGAAGAAGGCAGGATTTCCTCCGGGACGAGCGAGCCCTTAACGGAGTCCAGACCCACGGCGAAGTTGACGCCGTCGATGTCCTCCATGTCGGAGAGCATGCTCTTTGTGTCTTTGGACGAAAGCTGCGAACTTACGAGCACCATCGACACGCTGTTCATGTCGTAGTTTTCCTCGAGCGCGGCGTTGGCCTGAACGGAGGAAAGCGTGTCAGGCAGGGACGTATCGAGTTTGTAATAAACATCGGTATTCTTGTAGCCGTAAATCGCGGGAATCCACAGAAGCAGGATGACGATTGCAAGGGGAATGTAGAACTTCGATATGAAGGACGCGATTCCTTTGCCCGGCAAACCGATTGTGAATCTGTGCGTGGTCTTCTCTATCGCGCGGTCGAATATCAGAATGAGGCCCGGCAGAATTGTGACACATCCGATGACGCCGAGCACAACACCTTTGGCCATTACAAGACCCATGTCAAGACCAAGCGTGAAGGACATGAAGCACATCGCGAGGAATCCTGCGATAGTAGTAAGAGATGAACCTGTGACCGACGTGATTGTCGCTGCGATTGCCTGCGCCATCGCCTCACGTTTGTCTTCTATAAGTGTTTTCTTTTCTCTGTAACTGTCGTAAAGAAAAATGGAATAGTCCATCGTAACGCCCAGCTGCAGGATAGCAACAAGCGCAAGCGTTATGAAGGAAATCTGTCCGAAAACAACGTTCGAGCCCAGGTTATAAATAATAGTCATTCCGATGTCCACAAGGAACAAAATCGGGCAAAGGAATGAATCCATCGAGAGCATCAGAACAATCAACGCGCACACAACGGCGATGATTGTGTAAATCGGGGTCTGCTCTTCAACAAGGTTCTTCGTGTCCGTGACGACCGCGGCCATGCTCGACAGCAGGCACTGCTCACCCGCAACCTTACGGGTCTCCTCTATCGCCTCCATCGTCCTGTCCGATGAACTCGTGTCATCGAAAAAGATAAACATCAGACATCCCGTTCCGTCCTCGGAATAGAATATGTCTTTAATCTCCGAAGGCATCATCTCAATCGGGACCGTCCCCTCCGTGATTGCGCTGTAGTCGATTACACTGTCAACGCCCTCCACGGCTTCCAATTTTTCCTGCAAGTCGATCTGCTCGGCAGATGAAAGCCCGTCACATACAAAAATTCCGTACGCGCCCTTGCCGAAATCGTTAAGCAGGATATCCTGTCCCTGCATGGTCTCGATGTCATTGGGCAAATAGTACAGAATGTCGTAATTGATACGGGTCTTCAGAAAGCCTATGGCCGAAGGAATAAGAAGAAGAACAGCCAGAACAAGAATTACATATCTGGCCTTAACAATGGCTCTTCCGAACTTAACCATCTTATCAAATCTCCTTTCTTTTTTTTGACCGTTGTTCATTTTTACAATGCAACTATATACTTTTTTGACCACAAGTCAATAATTTTGGCAAAAAATCTTGACCGTTGTTCAAAAATTGTTTATATTGCATAAGGCAGATGCAGGAAAGAAGGAAAACTATGGGTAAAGCCGAAGAAAACAAACAGAAAAAGCGCAATTCCCTGCTTACACATTCGTATAAACTTTTTACGACCAAGGGAATCGACGACACATCCATTTCCGACATCACGGGAAATGCCGGCGTTGCCAAGGGCACTTTCTATTTCTATTTCAAAGACAAACAGGATTTAATAGATCATCTGATTGCAAGAAAATCAGAAGCGATTCTTCTCCGCGCCGCAAAGGAACTCAAAAAAGCCGAGAAGGAAAACCCGCAAATGACGGTCGAGGATAAAATAATTCTTGTAACCGACTACATAATCACCGACCTGTCGAAAGACAAAAAACTCGCAAAATTTTTAAACCGCAACATAAGCCTCGGCTTCTACGTAAAAGCGATAACGGACGAGAACCTGATTACGGCCGTCGACATAAAAAGCGAGTACGAAAGAATAATCAACTCCTGCGGCGACAAATGGAAAAACGACTGGCTCATGCTCTACTCCATAATCGAGTTTGTCGCAAGCACATCCTACACGGTAATTCTCGAAGACAAACCAATATCTTTGGATGAATTCCGCCCCTACCTTTTCGACTGCATCAGGAACATAATCGCGGTTTACAAAATCGCCGACTGACAGTTTGCGACAAAAGACTTAAAAATCTTCTGCGAGAAGACATCGCTCTTAAAAGAAAATTCCGGATGCCACTGCACCGCGCAGATATATTTGTATCCCGGCAATGTCACCGCCTCAATTAGTCCGTCCGAGCTCACAGCCTCGCAGACAAGTCCCTTCCCCAACTCTTTTATCGCCTGATGGTGATAGCTGTTCACCCCGATTTTATCCCTTCCCAAAAGTTCAAAGAGACGCGATTTTTCTCCGATTAAAACCTCATGCGCTGTCCGGTCGTACGGCGCGTTCATATGGTGGTTGATAAGTGAATTGCTCTGGCTCGGCAAATCCTGCCAAAGCGTACCGCCCATGCACACATTCATAAACTGTATTCCCCTGCAAATGCCTAATGCGGGAATATCCTTTTCGAGACAATAATCGAAAACATATCTTTCCTGCAAATCCCTCTCTTCGCAGAAAACAACGCTGTCGTTCATAGGTGTTTCTCCGTACAAAGCGGGGTTTACATCGTGCCCTCCGGTGAAAAGAATTCCGTCGCACATGTCGCAGAGCTGTCTTAAATCCTCCGCGTCCGTTGTCATGGGAAAAATCATCGGCAGGCCTCCGGCAAACTTTATTCCCTCAAGGTAGCCGGGCAGCATCCAGACACTCTCTTTCTCATCGTCCCAAAGAGGCATAACGCCGATTATTTTCTTCATACAGTCTCCTTCAAATCAAAAGAGGTTGCAGCACGTGCAACCTCTTTGTCTTCTCGTGTTCTTAATTAAATTAAGCTTTGCCCATACGCTTGTTGAACTTATCAACACGTCCGCCTGTATCAACGAGCTTCTGCTTGCCTGTGTAGAAAGGATGGCACTTCGAGCAGATGTCAACTCTCAGGTCGCTCTTTGTGGAAAGAGTCTCGAAAGTCTCGCCGCAGGCACAGCGAACGGTAACGAGCTGTGTCTTAGGATGGATGTCCTGTTTCATTTTTATTCACCTCTCAATCAAAGATATGGCGCGTAACAATTTTATACGTATGCCATACCGGATTTCTTGTTAGCCTTGCTATATTACTTTAATAGCCTTGGCTTGTCAACCGTTAATCGGGCACAAAAGATTTGCGCGCGGACTCTATGAAATACCTGTTGTTCGAAGTCTTCTTCATAAATTCTATGACAGCCTGCGTCGCCGCGATTGTGTCGACCTCGGCAATTCTCTTTCGCACGGTCCATACAACATCCAGATCGTCCTTGTCGATAAGCAAATCTTCTCTTCTCGTACCGGACTTGTCGACTGCGATAGCCGGGAAGCATCTTCTGTCCGCAAGTTTCCTGTCGAGCACGACTTCCATGTTACCCGTACCCTTGAACTCCTCAAAAATAACTTCGTCCATACGCGAGCCGGTCTCAATAAGAGCCGTTGCGATGATCGTAAGGGAGCCGCCGTTCTCAATATTTCTCGCCGCACCGAAAAATCTCTTCGGCCCGTACAAAGATCCCGGATCCAAACCACCGGACAGCGTTCTTCCCGTCGGATTAATCGTAAGGTTATACGCTCTTGCAAGTCTGGTCATCGAATCTAACAGAATAACCACATCCTCCCCGAGCTCGACCTGACGCATAGCATGCTCCAAAACAAGTTCCGTTACGCGAACATGGTTCTCGGGGCGCTTATCAAATGTCGAATACACAACCTCGCCCTTGATGGAGCGCTGCATGTCCGTAACTTCCTCCGGACGCTCGTCGATCAAAAGAACGATAAGCTTGCACGAAGGATTGTTTGCCGTAATCGAATTTGCAATCTTCTGAAGGAGAATTGTTTTACCTGCTTTAGGGGGAGATACAACCATACCTCTCTGACCCTTTCCAATCGGGCAGAACAGATCGATAATTCTCGTCGAAATATCTTCCTTCTCGGTTTCCAACGTAAGTCTCTCATTGGGATAAATCGCCGTCAGACTTTCAAACTTCGGACGCTTCTTAAATATCGTTGTGTCTCCGTCTTCAGGGACCGGAATCCCGTTAATCTCAAGAATTTTGCGAAGCGGCGGGAATTTCTCTTTGGCACGCGGCGGGGCGACCATACCCTTCACCTTATCACCTTTGCGAAGTCCGAATTTCTTAATCATCTGCCCCGGGACATACGCATCGTCCTCACCTGGCAGGAAATTTGTTGTGTGAACAAAACCGCAGAAATCGTTCTTCTCGGAACCCACCGACAGAATGCCTTCAATCTCCGTATATGTTTCCTCAACGGGAACGGGCTGTTCAACGGTTTTTTGCTGTGCCTCCTCGGCGGCCAATTGTTCCGGTGTAACCTCAACTTCGGTCAGCGCCTTATCGGGGCCAAACGACAGTCTTCTTCTCTTGGACTTAATGTTGCGTCCCTCACCCTTTTCGGGCTTTGAGGGAACTTCCGCATCGGTCTTATCCTCAGCGGGAGCGGCTTCGATAATCGACTCAATCGTGATTTGCTCCTGTGGCTCTTTTGCAGCCTCCTCGGCTTCTTTTGCGGCCTTGGATTTTCTGCCTCTCTTCTTGGGAGCGGGTTTATCCTCGACTACCGTTTCAGTCGAAGTCTCAGAGGTTTCTTTAGCCGCCTCTTCTTTTGCGGCTTCAACCGACGCCATTGCGGCCTCGGCCTCCTTCTGAGCCTTGCTCTTTCTTCCTCTCTTCTTGGGTGCCTGTTTGGCGAGTGCCGCAATCAGTTCCTCGCGGCTTTTGCCTTCGGACTCTTCTTCGGTAAAGTCACCGAAAGCAACTGCAATCTGTCTCAAATCCTCTGTGGATTTAGACAACAAATTTTCATAATCGTTCATAAAACCTCTTAACAGAAATATTGTTCTCACCCGGCTGCGGGCGATTAACTTTTTTTGTTCGTCTCTTTGGAATTTATTGGGTTTAACTTTAAGTTCAAACTCTCTTATTCGAGCAAGGTAACTTTAACATTCACGCGATTTATTGTCAAACACTTTTTTGTATTGATTTTGCGGCATTTCCGGATATAATAGATGCCCGTCTATCATATAGACAGGCATCTATCAATTATTCATTTACGTTAGTCTGTTACTCATCGCTTAAAGCCGCAAATTTATCCATCAAATCAAGCGATTTACCGGTTCCGATAACAACGCAGCGGATGGGGTCCTGAGCCAGCGACACATCGATACCGATACGGTTCGACAACATATGATCCAAACCGTAGAGCATCGCACCGCCTCCGGTCATGACGATACCTCTCTGTGAGATATCTGCCATCAACTCCGGCGGAGTTCTTTCAAGAACGTTATGCACAGCCTCGAAAATCTGAGTGATGGGTTCTTCCAAAGCCTCGAGCATTTCCGTCGAGGATACGGTAACGGTCGAAGGCAAACCTGTGATGATGTTTCTACCCTGAACGTCAAGAGTTAACTCTTCATCTCTCGGATATGCGCAGCCGATTTCGATTTTAAGTTTCTCGGCTGTCTTCTCACCAATCAAGATATTGTGTCTCTTTCTTACATGCTTGACGATCGCCTCGTCGAACTTGTCGCCGGCAACCTTAAGCGATGCATCGACAACAGGTTCACAAAGAGAGATAACGGCGATATCCGTCGTACCGCCACCGATGTCGACAATCATCGATCCGCACGCCTTGGTGATATCAATTCCCGCACCGATTGCAGCCGCAATAGGTTCTCTTATAAGGAAAACATCCTTCGCACCCGCGTGACGGCATGCGTTCTCAACCGCTTGCTGTTCAACCGGAGTTATAACCGAAGGAACACACACAACGATTGTGGGTTTGAAATATGTCGCTCTGAAGCCTTTGCAAACCTCACCGATGAAAGCCTTTAGCATAACCTCGGTTGCTCTGAAGTCGGAAATAACGCCTTCTCTCAAAGGTCTTATCGCTTCAACTACGTTCGGGGTACGGCCGAGCATCAAAGATGCCTGCTCACCTACCGCCAAAACCTTACCTGTCTTGCTGTTCACCGCGACTACGGAGGGTTGAACCAACTTTACTCCCTGTCCGCGTTCATAGATTAAAACCGTGCTGGTACCTAAATCGATACCGATTTCCATGCCTAATGCCATATCAAATTACCTCTTTTATATCGAAAACGCTCATTAAAAAAGCGTGTAAGTTCTTGGAAACACGTCAATTATCACATTAAGGCGCAAAAAAATCAACGCAAAAAGGCTTTCCTTCTGTTTCAATTTGTTGTCAACCCGAAGGGATGAGGTGTAAAATTAGTTGTTTATTTTAGAAGATAAGGAGTAATTACATGAGTTATTCAATCGAGACCGACCGTAAATGGCAAAAAAAATGGGCCGACACAGGTCTTTATAAATTCAATCCGGATGCCGAAGGCAAGAAACTGTACTGCCTTGAGATGTTTTCGTATCCTTCGGGCGCGAATCTCCATTTGGGCCACTGGTACAACTACTCCCTCACCGACTCCTGGTCGCGCATGAAGCGCATGCAGGGATATAACGTTTTCCACCCGATGGGCTTTGACGCATTCGGCCTCCCTGCCGAGAACTACGCGATAAAGACAGGCATCCACCCGCAGGACTCCACCATGAAGAACATAGAAACCATGGAGAAGCAGCTCCGCGAGATGGGCGCCACTTTCGACTGGGACTACGAGCTTGCGACATGCAAACCCGAATACTACAAGTGGAACCAGTGGTTCTTCATTCAGCTCTACAAAAAGGGCCTGGCATACAGAAAGAACGCACCCGTTAACTGGTGCCCTTCCTGCCAGACCGTTCTTGCAAACGAGCAGGTCATAGACGGCAGATGCGAGAGATGCGACTCCGAAGTGGTCCACAAACACATGACTCAGTGGTTCTTCAAAATCACCGAGTACGCACAGGAACTCCTCGACTGCATCCCCGACCTCGACTGGCCGGAAAAAACCAAGAAAATCCAGACAAACTGGATCGGACGCTCGGAAGGGTCTCAGGTCGCCCTTTATGTCGAAAAGGACGGCAAGCAGCTGACCGATGAGAACGGAGCCCCCGTAAAACTCGAAGTATTCACAACACGTGTCGACACATTCATGGGAATTACCTATGTTGTCGTCGCACCCGAATCCGAACTTTGCGACGCACTCACAACAGACGAGTGCAGAGAATCCGTCGAGGCATACAAGAAGGCCACAATGAAGGTCACGGACATCGACAGAATGTCCACCACACGCGAGAAGACAGGCGTCTTCACAGGCTCGTATGCAATCCACCCCCTGAACGGACGCAAAGTCCCGATCTGGGCCGCCGACTACGTAATCGCAGGCTACGGCACGGGCGTCGTTATGGCGGTCCCCGCACACGACGAGCGTGACTTCGATTTCGCTCACAAATACGGCATGGACATCATCCGCGTAGTCCAATCCGCACCGGGCGTCGAAGACGAACTCCCCTATGTTGAGAAGAAGGGTGTCCTCGTAAACTCCGGCGAATTCGACGGACTCGAAATGCATGAGGCAATGGATGCCATCGTAAACAAGCTTGCGGAGACAGGCATGGGCGAGAAAAAGGTCAACTTCAGACTCCGCGACTGGCTCATCTCCCGTCAGCGTTACTGGGGCACGCCTATCCCCATGATCCACTGCCCCGAGTGCGGCGTCGTACCCGTCCCGGAAGAAGACCTGCCTGTCCTCCTCCCCTACAACGTTGAGTTCACACCGGACGGCGAGTCCCCGCTTGCAAAGTGCGACGAGTTCATCAACTGCAAGTGCCCAAAGTGCGGCGGAAACGCAAAGCGCGACCCCGACACAATGGACACATTCGTCGACTCTTCCTGGTACCAGTTCAGATATCCGGACAACAGGAACGACAAGGAAATGTTCAACAAGGACAAAATCAACAGGATGTGCCCTGTCGACAAATATGTAGGCGGCGCGGAGCATGCTTCGATGCACCTCCTCTACGCAAGATTCTTCACCAAAGCAATGCGCGACATGGGTCTCCTCGACTTCGACGAACCGTTCCAATCCCTCGTACACCAGGGCGTAATCTTAGGCGCTGACGGCGTTAAGATGAGCAAGTCCCGCGGCAACACGGTAATGCCCGACGACTACATCGAAAAGTACGGCTCCGATGTCTTCAGAACCTACTTAGGCTTCGGCTTCTCCTACGTAGACGGCGGCCCGTGGAATGACGAAGGTCTCCAGGCAATCGTCAAATTCATCAGACGTATCGAGCGTTTGGCTCCCGAGATGGCAGCAGTCACGGACAAAACCCTGCCCGAGTTCGGCGCAGCGGAAAAAGATTTGAACTACGCTGTAAACTACGCAATCAAGTCCGCGACAACCGACATCGACAGATTCCAGTTCAACACTGCAATCGCCCGCATGATGGAACTGCTCAACGCTATCGGCAAATACCAGCAGACAAAGGATGCAAACCCGGCAATGGCACGCTATGCTTTCGAGAAGTTAATCCTGCTCCTCTCGCCTTTCGCCCCTCACTTCACCGAGGAAACATGGGAACAGCTTGGCAACGAATACTCTATCTTCAATCAGAAGTGGCCCGAGTACGACGAGTCCGCGCTTGTCCTCGACACAATCGAGATAGCGGTTCAGATCAACGGCAAAGTCCAGTTCAAACTCGACATCCCCGCCGATGCAGATCAGGCCGCTGTCGAGGAAATGGTTAAGCAAGACTCCCGTCTCCCCGAATTCTTAAACGGCAGACAGATCGTAAAATTCATCTATGTCAAAGGGCGCCTGGCGAACATCGTTGCAAAATAACAACACAAAAACCTAACAAAAAGAACGGCTGCCAACCCGGCAGTCGTTTCTCATTGCAACAAAAAAGTCGTATGTAAACTTCGATGACATACGACTTTACCTACGACATTCAACCCGTCAAGCCAAAAGTCGTATGTAAACTTCGATGACATACGACTTTACCTACGACATTCAACCCATCAAGCCAAAAGTCGTATGCAAACTTCGATGACATACGACTTTACCTACGACTTTTTGAAATCAGGCATGAAAAAAGAGGCCCTGCGGCCTCTTTGATGGTGGAGACGAAGAGGATCGAACTCTCGACCTTACGGATGCGAACCGTACGCTCTCCCAGCTGAGCTACGCCCCCGTGCGAAAAAGATTATAGCACAAACCTCAAATTTGTAGTAGGATTTTTACGGAAGCTTAGCTCAGCGGGAGAGCATTCCCTTCACAGGGGAGGGGTCGCGGGTTCAAACCCCGCAGTTTCCACCAAAAAACAGGGACTTAAATGAAGTCCCTGTTTTGTTTTTGGTTTGATTTATATCAGTTGTTGAGTCTTGCCTCGAGGTCGGCCTTCATGTCTTCGTAACCGGGCTTGCCCAAGAGAGCGAACATGTTCTTCTTGTAAGCCTCAACACCGGGCTGGTTGAAGGGGTTGACTGCGAGGAGGTAGCCGGAGATGCCGCATGCCTTCTCGAAGAAGTAGATAAGTTCACCTAAGCAATAAGGTGTGCAGTCGGACATGTGAATTGCCATGTTCGGAACCTTGCCGTCGACGTGAGCCAATACCGTTCCCTGCATTGCCTTCTTGTTGACCTCGTTCATGTCCATACCGGACAGGAAGTTCAGGCCGTCGAGGTTTGCCGGGTCTTCGGGGATTTCAAAGGATCTTCTGGGTGTGTCGATTGTAACGACTGTCTCGTACATGATGCGGGCGCCGTCCTGAATGAACTGACCCATGGAGTGCAAATCTGTTGTGTTGTCTACGCCTGCAGGGAAAATTCCTCTGAAGTCCTTACCCTCTGACTCACCGTAGAGTTGCTTCCACCATTCGGTCATGTAGTGGAACGAAGGCTCGTAGTTGACCATAACTTCCGTGGAGTAGCCGGATCTGAGCAGACAGTTTCTGACTGCCGCGTACTGATAGCAGGGATTCTCGCTCAAAGGGAGCTTCTTGTAGGCCTTGGAAGCGTCGCGTGCGCCCTTCATGAGTTCACGGATGTCGATGCCCGCAACGGCGATGGGAAGAAGTCCTACGGCTGTGAGGACAGAGAATCTGCCGCCGATGTCGTCGGGTACTACGAATGTCTCGTAGCCTTCTTCGTCAGCGAGGCCCTTCAAAGCTCCGCGTGCCTTGTCTGTTGTCGCGTAAATCCTGTTCTTCGCTTCTTCCTTGCCGTACTTCTTCTCCATGTATGCGCGGAGGATTCTGAATGCGATAGCCGGCTCTGTTGTTGTACCGGACTTGGAAATTATGTTAAGGGAGATATTCTTTCCTTCGATAACGTCCATCATGTCAGCTAAGTATGTGGCGCTGATGGAGTTGCCGCAGAAGAGGATGATGGGGCTCTTTCTTACCTTCTTGTTTACGACGTTTGCGAAAGAGTGGCTGAGCATCTCGATTACGGCACGTGCGCCCAAATAAGAGCCGCCGATACCGATTACGACGAGAACATCGGAATCTCTTCTGATCTTCTGTGCAGCCTTGCGGATTCTTGCGAATTCATCCTTGTCGTATGCAGTGGGAAGATTGAGCCAGCCCAAAAAATCGTTCCCGGGGCCGTTCTTCTTTGCGAGCATGTCGTGAGCAACCTTAACCTGGGGCTCCATGCGGTCGACGGCTTCCTGTCCGCCGATGAATGAAAGGACGTTTGAATAGTCAAGTGAAATCATATTTTGAACTCCTTATCTGTTATTGTTTCAAAGCATTACAAAGTATACACCCCGATTTGATTCTCTTAAACACCAAATTTGGCAAAAATGGCAATTTAATGCCGCGGGCGGTATAATTTGCCCATGACAGATCAATCCGTGGCAGACGCAAAGATACACATCTTAGCACTCGTGGGCAGTGTTCCGGGGGTAAGTTACCCCATGCTCATGGACAAGTGCTTATCCTCGCTCTACATGGATTTTTTCACTTTCAGCCGCGCATACGAGGAACTGATCGCGGGAAATCTCATGGATAAGTCCATCAAGACCACGGGACAGACCGTAGGCGACACGGAGTGCCTGACGCTCTCAGAGGGCGGGAAAGCGGTTCTTACAGACCTTAAAGCCACCATAAACCCGGAAGTAAAACTGCATCTTGAGCGCGCCGCAGAAGATTTAATTGCGAAAAAGAAAGCCGACAACTCCCCCTACACCCTCACGGAGCCTGCGGAAGACAACAAAATCGCACTGATTCTGAAGTGCGGTGATTTCGAAGCCAAAATATTCTGCGAGGATATGCGGCAGGCAGACGAGTTGTCGAAGAAATGGAAAATCAGGGGCAAAGATTTAACCCAAGATTTCAAATCCAAACTTGAGGATTAAGAATCGATTTCAACTATCGTAAACTCCCCCGCACCAAGTGTTCTTCGCAGGAACAAAGAACTCAGGCTGCCGTCGGACAAAGACTCTCCCGAGGACGAATAACGCACAAATTGAGATCCCGTCAGGGATTTGCCGTTGCCTGACAAAACAAACTGAACAATCTCGGAAGATTTGTTTGCGACCAGAAGGTATTTTGTATCCGAATCGCCGAAGAGAAAGACGCCGCATTTTTCGGAAAAATCCGCGGTGCTCTGGCCGTAGGAATCGTCGAGCGGGTCTGAAATCAACGTGTCGTATTCGATAAGGGATTGTTTTTCCGTAACAGAGGCGAAAAGTTCCATAATCTTAAACGCGGATTTTATACTCTCATCGCCATCGAACATACTGTAATCGTAATAGTTCGCCGGCACCTGCGCGATGTTGCAATCTATAAGCGACAATTCGGTGAAAGACGCGTCATCGGACAGAATCAGACAGATAAAGTCCGCGCAGGAAATATTGTCGCCCAAAGTCAGGGAATTTATGTATTCGCCCAGGCCCGAGGATGAGGTGTTTCTCGGGCTTTTTGCGGCAAGGTCCGTATAAGATTCCGTCCCCAAATCCAGAGAGGAAACATGCGCGTCGCAGTCGGATAGCATCGAGCCGGACGCATAGTCCATCGCGTCTAAGAAAACCGTCTTATCCTTGATTGCCGAGAAATATTCGGATGATGTTATGAGCGAAATCACATAGTTTGCGTAAGCGGCTTTTGTGTAGTCCTCTCCGTAGCAATTCTCTGTGTCGTCGATTTCAAAATATATCGTGTCGAAAGACCTCGACCACGGCAGGGCATGGCCGTTTTCGACGCGGACCTGACCGTATCCTTCGGACACTCCGCCGCACAGATAAGACAGCAAATTGTCGACGTCCTCCTGCGTCACCGAAGAGCCAAGAACAAACCACGGATCCGCGTCGCAGGCGTCGATGAACTTTAGGCACTGTTCGAGGCTGTTTACCGACGAAAGATATTCTTCGTCGCCGACTGACACAACGGAAGTGTTGAGCGAATAGAAAGTATCGCTGCAAAACCCTTCGCCGCCGATTGCAATCCCGCCGAGCCTTACAGTCTCGGGAGACGCTTTGGAGATAATGTTCACAAGGCCTTCGGGGACAGCCGGGCCGTCGTATGAATCGGGACCCGCATAGACATCGTCGATATAAAGTTCGCCCGTCCCTTCAAAGGAGATGTAAAGACGGACCGTATCGTCGCCGAGCATATCGGGCGTTACCGCGAAAACATAACTTAAGGTCTTCCCGCCCTCTCCGATATTCTCGGATGAGAACGCAACCGTGCCGAATGTGTCGCCTTCAAGCCATACCGTTGTATTAAGCGATGCGTTGCTTTTGACATCAAGACTTATGCGGTAGAAAGTGTCTGATGTGAAGTTGTCCGAAGATGTGCCGGGCAACGCTTGCGAGAGAACATGAACGCCGGAAGACGAGCCCGAAAGACACATTTTTCCGTCGGATACCGTTGCAGAAGTTCCCTCACCGTAAATATCCCACGACTGCCCCTTTGCCCAGGTATCTTCCTCGTTTACGGAAAGTTTTTCGCCTGCGGATTTGACCGTAACCTCACACATGTCACCGGCTTTGACGGTATCGGATGAGATATTTTCGGAAAGGGTGAAAAAGGACAGAATCTGCGCCTCGTAAAGGCCTCTGTCGGAACTGTAGATAACGGAATTGTCCGCGCTGTCGAATACGGAATCGACATTGTTGTCGGCGGACGATACTATCTCGTAGGTTTCGGTTTCTTCGTAGAATGCGAGCGCGACGCGGTCCGAGGTTGTGAGCACAAGAATGCCTTCCGGCCCCGATGCGACCGATGTGAAAACATATCCGGTGCCGCAGAGGACGTCGGTCTCCTGAACGCCGCCGGTGCCCGCAATCAGGATGGTCCCGTCGCTTTTGAGGCAGTAGAATTTGGAATCGGATATGGCTGTGTCGCAAATCTCGTCGGATCCCAGTCCTATGTCGGATATTTTCGAGAAAACAAAGCCGCCGCTCGTCTGATACACGCCGTCTTTTGCAACGGCCACAAGATTCTCCCCTGCCCTTCCGACGGACGCGACGGATGTGTCCGAAGGCAGGTTTGCCGTAAAAGATTCCTCGCCCGAACAGACATAAAGTTTTCCTTCCGAATCCGTCGCAAGGATTGTCGATTCGTATGCCGCGGCGGAAACAGGATTCAATCCGTCGTTTTTGGTTACGTAAGAAAAATTCCTGCCGTCTGCGGATACATAAAGTCTGCCCGTATCCGAGAGCGCATAAAGCGACGTGTCGTCGCAAAAAAGGCTTACGATTTTATTCTCTTCTTCCCCGTACAAAGTCTGCATATTGTCGGACAAAATATCTGCGTAAACAGTGCCATCCGATGTCAGAACGCAAAGCGAGGACTGGAATTCGCATACATCTTTTATATCGGATGCTATCCACGAACCCGAGCTGTCGCTTATGTCTTCGATTTTGGCAAGACTGGCCGAATCGTATCCCTCTATGGTGCCTGAGAACCTGTCGGACATGGTGCCTGTGTCGTCGACGGACAAAATGCGGATACTTTGTCCTTCGAGGCCCGACCAGTTGATGTCGTCTTCGGAGTTGAAATAAACGGAACTTCCGGAAACGTCCTCGACGGTAACATCTATGTATTCGTTGCCCGTTTCAAACGAAGCGTCCCTTATGAGATTTACATTCGGCAGAAAGTCCAGATTAACGCCAATCCCCGAATATCTGTTGCCCGCGGTGGAATCCGTTGCGGCGACGCTTACAAGTTCCGACCTGTAGCCGAAAATTCCGAGCACAAACAACAGAAGGAGTCCCGCCAAAACAATCACCGAAGACACAGCCGCGAAAAGTTTAATGTTTCTGAAACGCCCCGGATTGTCAGACTTTCTCATTTGCTTTCGCCTCCTCGCGCGCCTTGGCGTAGCGGTACCAAAGCATGACAAATGCAACAGAGCCGGGGATCATGCAGAAATATTCGGCCATGAGAAGCCAGTAAGAGATATTGTTCGCAACGTCCGTATTAAAATTCAAAGCCTCAAGCGACAGGAACGTCGGAATTCCGGAGCCGAAGAGGTTAAAAATCATGTGCACAAGATACGACTCAAAAAGATTGTTTGTGTAGACGTAAACGCACCCGAGAACAAGCCCGCAGATAACCGCATAGCCGATGTGAATCGACACACCGTGCATAACCCCGAACACAAGCGCCGATACAATAATCGAAAACGGAACATTCAGGATTTTCCTCATCTGTCCGAGGACTGCACCGCGGAAGATCAATTCTTCCGATGCGGGCACCAGGAAGGTTGTGACACAGATATACAAAATGCTGTCCCACAAGGGCACGGCGGACTGTTCGACGTCCGAATATCTGTCGACGTTTTGCGAGTACTCTTCCATCGCACTCTTCATGCTCTCGTACCACTCGGAAATCTGATTTGCGATGAACATGTACATGGTGACAACGCCCAGAAGTCCGAGGGCCACGAAAATTGCAAGCCCGGTGTCTTTTGCTTTGGGTTTTTGTATTTTGATAAAGCCGGAGTTACCGTTTTCGGAAAGTTTCAAAAAAAGCAGGAGAAACACCAGGGTCGCGGTCGTCGCTATCAGGGCGTAGAGGCCGGCATAGATGTCCGTGTTGACGCCAAAAGTGTTGAGGATATAGTAAACGCACGTTTCCGCGGCGACGAAAACACCGATTGCAAGGCATGCCATTATGCACGCTCTTGCGATGTCACGCGCTGCTTTCCCCATCAGAATCCTCCGGTTACAACACCGCTCTTGCTCTTCTTGTCCGGTGCCGACGAGCCGTAGTATCTTCTCATGAAAACGACGAAGGCGCGCTCCAACTCGCCCTCGTCCTTGATTGAATAGAAATACTGATCTCCGCCTTCGGAGAATTCGGTTCTCATAATTACAAGTTCCGGCTTTTTGTGGTTGCCGTCGTCCGGGACGTAGTTATACATAACCACGTACTCAACCTTTGCCAGAACAAAAGTGTCGATAATCGTCATATAGAAATCCTTCTTGTTGTAAGGATCTCTTATGAGGGCGAGCTCGTCGCCCGCGCGGCGCCTTATATGTTCACCCGCAGCCTTTGCCTTCTTCTCGGCACGCTGCGCGGCGGCTTTGCGTCTGTTTGTCGTCTTATCGGCACGGTTCTTCTTCATAGATTACTCTTCTTCGTCAGCGGCATCGGCCAGCGAGCAAATTTTGTCGTAGTAATCGTAAACGATGTTCTCTTCGTCTTCTTCCAAAGTTTTGAGGACTGTTTCATCACCGTCTTCGACCGCTTCCATAATCACAATCTCAACTTCCTCGGGAAGTTCGTCGATGTCCGTGACATCATCGGGAATGCAGATAAGGGAAACGTAAACCTTACCGTTGAGTTTGAATTTATCGTCCAGGAGGAAGTCCTGCTCCTCGCCTGTCTCTTCGTCTATCAAAGTAACAAGATTTTCTTCGTCCATAAAAGTCACCTCCGATTACTTCGAAAATTATAACATACGGCGAATATATTTTTTACATCCACTCCAAAAGCGTGCGTGTTACAAAATCGTCGGCCAAACGCGGACTTCCTTCCGGGAGAACATCGTAATACATCATGTTGTCGTCATAAAACCTGCGCATTTTCTCGTAATAACCGACACAACAGGCCCACTCGACGGTCTGCGATTCGGATTTATCCGTCGCGGTCAGCCCGTAGTTGTCGATGCAGTATTTTATGAGATAATCCGTGGTTTTCTCAGAGCCGTAGAAATTGAGGTGTTCGCCGTCACGGAAGTCGGTTGCAAAATCAAGTCCGATTTCGTCGAAATGCCGATCGAGATTCAAAAAATCATATCCGTATTCACCGGCAATCTCACCTATCCTGTTGGCACACTGATAGCGTCTGTACCGATCGCCCGGGGATACGATATGCGGATATCTTATGAACAAAACATTCACATCTTTTTCTTTGCAATACTCAAGGAAATCCCTTAAGTATTCTTCACTCTTACCGTATAAATCCACCGAAGAGTAATCCTCCGTAAGATCCATTCCCTGCCCCGGGTTTACGTTGTAAAGATAAGTCATGTATCCCTTCGTGAGATTGTATCCGGATTTTTTGATTGCCATGTACCCAAGCATATTTTTGCCGTTGGTTCTGAAATCGCTCCAGTTGCTGTGGTATTTTATCAGAGGCACAATGTAACTCAGCTCGTCCTCGAACGCATGTTCCTTCACAAGATTTATTTTATTCATCGACAAAGGCATGTGGTCCGTCACGATTCTCAGAGGTGCGGTTCTGTCAAGGCCCTCCTGATCGTAAGTCGCACCGTTTACCTCAATGATAATCAGCTGCGGCGACTGCCTTTTAAGGATTTCCTCAACCTGATATTTCCAAAGATACACGGGGCCCGACTGCACGCAATAGTTATAGCTTGTAATGCCGTAATCCCTGTACGCAACGGCCGGAACATATCCCATGTAAAGCTCGCTCGCACCGATCATCACCACATCGAGGCTGTCCTCATCCTCCATGTAAAAGCCGGCCTGCAGGAGCCCCAACTGATCGTTATTCATCAGATAGTAATTCTCAACAAACCAAAGAGTTGCCGCGCATGCCAGAGCAAGCGTCGCTATGCCTATGATGCGCCTTACAACCGGAGACAACTTTTTCTTGCTTTTGTTCATATTTCCCACCTTTAAAACTGCATATAAACAAATTCCGCCGCACTGTAATCCGGTCCATAGATTCCGAAGAGTGCCACGGCGACAATCAGGAGATACAAAATAAGCCACTGCACAAAATACGGCTTCTTCTCAAGCCACATGCCGGGGCTGTCGGTTTTCTGCTTTTCGAAAAGAATGCTGCTTACAAAAAGCACAAGCAGGGATGCAATCAGAACATACGCGTCAAAGCGCGTCAGGCCCAGCGCGGGGACCTGTGCTTCCAATGCGGACCAATGGCTTTCCGCCAATACTTTTCGCATCATTCTCATCGCGCTTCCGAAGTCGTTTGCGATATCGAAAAAGTATCCTATGAGAACCAAAATAAAAGTTCTGAGCATCTGCCAGAAACACCACACGGGATTGCTGTCTTTGATGTGAAGTTTTTCCTTGGAGGCGACAAAGACGGGCTTCAGGAGCGTCGACAACATAATGAGAAGTCCGTTCCAGACACCGAATGCTATGTACTTGCCGTTGGCCCCGTGCCAGATGCCGACTACCATGAACACAACAAAGGAAGCCAGAGCCGACGGCAGGCTTTTTGCGATATGGGCACCGGCTTTGGATGTGCCGAACTTTTTGTTTATGCCGCGCGTCATGTTCTGCGACAGGTCGGACATAGCAAGGCTGTAGAAGATGTATTTCTTCATCCATTCGCCCAGCGTGATGTGCCAGCGTCTCCAGTACTCCCCGATTGTCTTCGAGAAATACGGGCGTCTGAAATTCTCCGTCAAATTTATTCCGAACAGCTGCGATACGCCGATTGAAATGTCTATGCCGCCGGAGAAATCGCAATAGAGTTGCACGGCGTAAAGAAGCGACGCATATAAAATAACTATTCCGTCATAGTTCTCATAAGCCCCTGTCACGGCAGAAATGCTGTTCACCAGGCGATCTGCAATAACGAGTTTTTTAAACAGTCCCCAGAGAATTCTCTCAAGGCCCGTTTTAATATTTCTGAACTCTAATTTGTGTCCCGAAATCAGTTGGTTTTCGAGCTGCGTGAAATCGCTTATGGGACCCTGCACAATCTGCGGAAAGAACGATACGAAAAGTCCGAATTTCAAAATATTTCTCTCGGGCTTTATCGTCTCCCTGTAAACATCTATCAGGTAGCCTGTGGCCTGGAATGTGTAAAAGGAAATTCCCAAAGGCAGTACGAGCGATAAGACAGGCAATGTTGTGTCTCCCGGCAGCAAAGAACTGATGCCTCCGGCGACAAAGTTGTAGTACTTAAGAACAATCAGAATTCCGAAGTTCAGAACAAGGTCCGCTGCGACAACCGCCTTGGCCTTGCGTTCCATCTTTTTCTTGTAAGCGGATTTTTCCTCTTTGCTCCAAACGCCTTTGTTTGCCTTTATCGTCTGTTTGCGCTTTTGAGTCAGTTTATCCAGCAACAGCGCTCCCGCGTAAACGGTAAGTGAGGTGAACACTATGAAAACCGCGTATTTTACGGACGCATAAAGATAGAAGAAAATGCTTCCTGCAAGCAGCACAACCCATTGGAATTTTGTTTTCGACAACAGATAATACAGCACGCATAAAATTAGCACGAATGCCGCAAAGACAAGGGATGTATAGCTCATTCTTCAATGTCTCCCGGCATATTGTATTTCCACATATCGGCGCCTTCGCGGAGCATTTTGATTTCGCCGCCTTTGGTCTCCAGGTATATTCCCGGAATATCGCGGCTTAAAAACAGAGACATTCCTTCCATCGCACTGTATGCGCCGGTCTTTTTGAACGCCAAAACATCGCCTTCCTTCAGGTCCGGAATATCCAGACCGCGCACAAGAACATCCTGCGTCGTGCAAAGGCTTCCGCAAATCGTAACTCCGTTATCGCCGGCGTGAACTTCCGTTTCTTTCCCGTCGCTTATAACACTTACAAAAGGCACCTTCATTCCCATAAACTGCCCGTCATAGTGCAATTGATGAAGGCCGCCGTCGACTATCGCATAACGCGTGCCCTGATTGACTTTCGTGTCAACCACGCGCGTAAAATATGTGCCGCACGAAGATGCGAAAAATCTTCCCATCTCAACGGTTACTTTTCCGTATTCGCACAATCTTTGTATCTCGGGGGCGACCTCATTTAACAGATTCAGTTCATATTCTTCCGGCTCTTCCTTGCCTTCAAAATACTGCACATCGAGTCCCGGCCCGTATTCGATAACCTGAACTTCAAAATCCGCTTCGTCTTTCAGGCGCCCGATAAAATCTATGAGATAATCAATCTCCTTTTTTATCTCTTTGGCCTTGCGCTTCTGAGTGCCCGTGAAAAAATGAATTCCGCGGATCTCAATTCCTTTGAACTCGGCTCTTCTTTTGACAATCGATATAAATTCCTCTGCGTCGATACCGAACTGACTTTCGTCGGCAAGACGCAGAATCACAGGGTGCGGCAATTTAAATTTTTGTCCGGCGACATCTGCGTATTTAACATGATTTAAACTCTCGCATGTGATAACATCCGCACCGTACGCCATGGCGTCGTCGACGTCCTTTTGAGACTTGTTAACGCCCGAGAAAATGATTTTCCCCCACGGAATATTTAAAGCCTTGCAGATATTAAGTTCCCCGGGACTGCACACCTCAACTTTCGAAAAAGTTTCAGGCAGACATTTGAGCATGAAAGGATTTGCCTTCATCGAAAAGCACAAATCAACTTGATCGCCCAAAATGTCCTTCACCGCCTTCGCCCTTTTGGCGAAAGCATCTTCCGAAAAAACATAAGCCGGAGTCCCGGTTATGTTCAAAACATCTTTCATTTCCATTGCAACTCCCCACAGAGTTTTGATTATTCTTCCTGCAATTTCTCCACGAGTTTCAAAATACTTTCGGGTGTGTTGAAATTGTCCGGTGTCATGTCGGCAGGCTTAACCTTGATGTCAAACGCATCGGACAGTGCGGTTACAAGCGACATAACATCTATCGAATCTAAAATACCGTCCGTTATAAGGAGCTGGTCCTTCGTAAAATCGACATCGGGTCTCAACTCCTCCAAAACTTCCATCAACTCATCCATTTCCTTTATCTCCTTTCAAAAAATTGCTGTACGCTTTTTCTGTCTTTTTTGCCGTTCGGCAGCCTCGGGAACCCGTCGGTTTGAACGATTTTTCGAGGTACCATAAATGCGGGCAGAACCTGTCTTAAGTAAAGACTAATGTCTTTCTTAGACGCATCACCCTCGTACATCAGGCACAGCATTGAAGAATTTTCGTCGAATACAACGGCACAGTCCTTTACGCCTTCTGCGGCCAAAACCGTGCTTTCGACATCGTCAAGTTCAACGCGGTGTCCCATGTATTTGATCTGCCTGTCGATGCGGCCCGTAAAATACAAAAGCCCATCCTCACCATAATAGCCCAAATCCCCTGTTTTGTAGACCTTCTCCTCATATCCGTCACAGAATTGTGATTTAACGAAAACCTTTTCCGTGGCCTCCGGGTTTCTGTAATAACCCAATGCAAGGCAGGGGCCCGCAACACAAATCTCACCTTCGGTATTCGGCGTATCCACAATTTTGCCGTCCGAGACAACAAAAACACGATAGTGCTTATAGGCTTTTCCTATCGGCAATTTTGTATCTTCGTTCACATTATTTGTAATCTCATGGTATGTACACGAAGCCGTTGTCTCGGTCGGTCCGTACTGGTTAATGAACCTGCACTCCGGCAGATGCTCCTGCCAGTCCCTAAGGCACTTGTTCGCGATAACCGACCCGGAGAAAATCACGCGCCTAAGATATCGCGGAATATTTTCGCCTTCAAAGCCGCCCATACGAGACACAAGTTCCATTCCTGCGCACGACCAGCAAAGAGTCGTAATCTTGTTCTCATTAAGTATCGAAAACAGAGCCTCCGGCATGGAGAAATCCTCTTTGGGAATCATCACCGTGGAGCACCCGGTCAAAACCGGCAGATACATGTCGCGTATAGCAGCAATGTAATCCAAAGGCGACTGGTTTCCGAGGACGTCTTCTTCGGTTAAATCAAGCACCTCCGATACCGCGTCCAGATAACAGAGAAGCGCATGGTGCGACGTAACAACGCCCTTAGGCGCCCCGGTGGAGCCTGAGGTGAAAATCACATACATGGGCGAGATGTCGGTTATATCTTTTCGCGCATTCTCAAGCAAATTCTCATCGGGAGTTGTCCCTGTAAGGTCTTCCGCAAGCAATATCTCTCCTTCAAATCCCAGGTTATCAATTCTCGGCAGAAAATCCTTGTCTGTAACCAGGCACGGAGTGTCCAATGTTTGGAGGATTTGGATTATTCTTGCATCCGGCATCTGCGTGTCCACCGGCGCGTAAAAACATCCGGCGCGCAAAACACCCATGTAAACGGCCGGGGTTGTGACGTTTCTGCCGGTTAAAACGGCTACAGGGTGCCCGGGGGTTATGTGCGCGCACAAAGCGGTCCCTACAGATTTGGTGAGACGTGACAAATCGGAGAAAGTTAACTTCTCATCCTTACATTTATATGCGATGTTAAGCGGATATCCGGACGCGGCTGCGTCCAAACAGTCCAATATGGTAGTATCCATAATTTTCAAGCCTTTCCTATTAACCCACTACCATATTTAACGTTATTTTTTGCGACTGTCAAGCCAATCCTGCAAAATTACCTCAGCTGCGACCTGATCTATCACTTTTCGCTGATTTTTGGCCTTCACATTGCTTTCTCTTAAAAACTGAGTCGCAATCACGGTTGTGTATCTCTCATCTTTGAAAACGGGTTCAATCCCACACATCTCCTTCAAGGTCTCGGCAAATGCCTCGGCCTTCTCTTCGGTCTCGGATTTTTTGCCGTCTGTCCTTCGCGGGCGCCCGACCACAATCGCAACGACCTCCTGCTCTTTGATGATGTCGCAGATTCTGTTCAATGCGTATTCCGAATCGCGCCCGTTCCAGTTGACGGTCTCAAAACCTTTGGCTATGGTCTGCGTCATATCGGACAAAGCGATTCCGATTCTCTTCATGCCGAAATCTATTCCCATAATTCTTCCTCTTGCCATAAAAACCGCCTTTCTTTTAAAAACGGCACCGGATGAATCCGACGCCGTGCAGATTATAAACTGTTATTTCCTTAAAGTTTGTCGCAATATTCTTTGATAATTACCTCGAGCAACTCGTCGCGGTCGATTCTCTTAATCAAGCCTCTCGCTCCCTTGTAACTCGTGATGTAAGTCGGGTCACCTGATATAAAATATCCGACCAACTGGTTGATGGGATTGTATCCCTTCTCCTTCAAGGCGTTCAAAACGTAAGTCATCAAAGCCTTAACGTCCGCCGATCTGTCCCCGGAAAGATTGAATTTTGCTGTTTCCTGATTATCCATTCCGGCATCCTCCCTTAGATTTTTGTTTATTCTACCACAGTTAATTCAATCTTAAGCAAAGGATTGTTTAATTTTTTCGAAAATCGTCTTTAACAGTGTTACAAAGCGTTAATTTTCTTATGCTTCTCTTATTATGACATTTCCGGAGCACCCGCGCGCATCGGACCCGGCGATAAGCTCCCCGACCGACTCCGCGGCGATTGTCCCGGCCAGCGGGTTCTTCACAGAATCGATGTGTCCCCTGATATCGGCCTCGACTTCGGAGTACTCGAAAGACAGATCGCACCCTTCCATCGTGCAGTTTATAAGTTTGAGATTAGTGCAGCAACACAGGGGTTGTGTTCCCGTAATCTCGCAGTTAATCAGGGTCAGGCCGTCTGAGTACCAGCCCAGATACTCACCCTTAACCTTCGAATTCTCAACTGTAACATTTTTGCTGTTCCAGAATGCATCCTTTGTATCGAGCACGCAGTTTTTGATTTTTACATTCTCCGTGTACTGGAACGAATATTTTCCCGAAAACTCAACATCCTCAAGAGTGATGTTTTTGCTGTCAAGAAATGCATATTCTCCGGCAAGACCGGTTTTCTTAAGGTCAATCCCATCGCACTTCCATCCGAACTCTGTGGAATTGATTTCACAGTTTTGAATTGAGATGTTTTTGCATTCGCGGACAGCCTTGACGCCGTCCATTTTACAATCCTTAATCCTGCCGTTTTGCGAGTACCAGAGGCCTGCCCTGACGGTGTCGGACCACACGCAGTTTTCCATCGTAAAAGTATCGCAGTGCCACATCGGATATCTCAGTCTGAAATCACAACCGACGAGCTCAATGTCTTTTGTTTCTTTGAGCGCAGACTCGCCGTCCGCAGGCCCTGCGAAAAGAATATCCGAAAGTTTTTCTCCTCTTATGCCGTAAAAGGCTCTTTCTTCGTCGTATGCAATCATGTATCCGCCTCCACTATAATTTCCGCGCCGTCCGCGCCCGTGACAGTCCCCTTTACAATCGTACCGGGTGCGAAGTCTTTGTCTAATTTTGCGCGCACGTAGTTCTCAGTATAACCACTGTTGTTTTGCTCGATTAAAACGCTGACTTTCTTTCCCGTCTGTTCCTGCGCGAAACTGTTTTCGAGCGTTTGCGAAAGTGCAAGCAACTTGTTTGTTCTCGCCTTCTTTATACCCCCGGGAATCTGCACCAGGCGCGCAGCCGCCGTGCCTTCACGCAGCGAGTACGGGAAGGTATGGATTTTCGAAAAATTTATCTTCTCCGCAAACGCGAGGCTCTCTTCAAAATCTCTTGTGGTTTCCTCCGGGAACCCGCAGATTATGTCCGTTGTAACCGATGCGGCGGGAAATTTTTCTCTTATCCATTCAACCCTTTGGGCGTACTCTTCCGAGGTATAGTCCCTCTTCATAAGCTTCAGTATGCGGTCGCAGCCGCTCTGAAGCGAGAGATGGAAATGCGGGCAGACCTTATCAATTTTTGCTATATCTTCAACAAAATCTTTCGTGATTGACATCGGTTCGAGCGAGCCCATTCGGATTCTTGCGACACCTTCAATGTCATTTATTGTTGAGATTACTCTTGTTAAATCCGAGATGTTTTGGCCGTAGGAACAGATGTGAATTCCCGTGAGGACAATCTCTTTGTAGCCTGCATCTGCGAGGGCCTTTGCCTCTTTTATGATCGAATCGAAATCACGGCTTGCAACACGGCCCCTCGCATACGGAATTATGCAGTACGAACAGAACTTGTTGCAGCCGTCCTCAATCTTTATGAACGCCCTTGTTCCCTCGGGCGATAAGACCGTGCCGAAATCGTGATATACATCTGTCTTCGACACTTCCGGGCGCGTGTGCATCGTTTGATGAATTTTTGCGTTTCTGAATTCCTCGACCTTTTGCACGCACTGATTTTTGTCGCGGGTACCCAGGACTATATCGGCGTTGAGCATACCATCTGCCATCTCAGACGCACAACCCATTGCAACGACAATCGCCATCCGATTTGCACGTATGACGCGCCGCAGCATCTGACGGGATTTTCTGTCGGCCTCACTTGTCACCGTGCAGGTATTTACGACACAGCAATCGGCCTCTTGCGGGTCGTCGACAGGCTCGTGGCCGCGTTCGATGAACTGTGCCCTAACGGCATCGGTCTCATACCGGTTTACGCGGCATCCGAGTGTCAGAAAAAATACTTTCATTTATCTTGCACTTTCAGACAACTGTCTTGCAAACGCCTAAAAACACGGGGAAAGCCTTTGATTTCCGCGCTTTTGCTGTAGTTGTGCATAGTATATAACCTCCCGTAAGTTGTTATAAGTTCCCACCGAAAAAGGGGAGTAACCCCGATATCGAAGGGGAGTAACGGCGCTTACTCGTCGTCGCAAGGACTTGCTGCAAGCAGGACCAGATAGTCTTCCGCTTTGCCGACCTCGGCGCGTTCAAAGTCTTCCGACGAGTTGCTGTAGACGTTGAGCGTTGTCGATATGTCACTGTGCCCCAGGATGCTCTGTAGCGCCTTCGCGTTCATCCCCGCCTCGACCATCCGCGTAGCGTAAGTGTGGCGCAGGATGTGCGGTGTTATGGCGGGACACGCACCGTCGGTCAGAGCGGGCATAGTAACCAAAAACTCGTTAGCTGCCTTTCTTCGCACCATACCACCCCTCGGGCCGCGAAATACGGGGCCGTCTCCCGGATGCGAAGCCCGCCAATCCTTTAACAACGAGTACGCTACGGAATTGAGCGGGATTGTGCGATATCCGCTCTTGGATTTCGGGGGATTGATTATGTTCTCTCCGACCCCGGCTACGGTCTTGTTGACCGTTAGGGTTTTCTTGTCCAAGTCGATATCGGCCCACAAAAGCGCCCGAGCCTCGCCTATCCGAAGCCCTGTGTAAAGCATAAACAAACACAGCGCCCGAACAGCGTCGCTCGGGTCTGAGCGGAACACAACTTCCGCCGCGCGCTGTTCGTCGAGAGTTAAAGCCCGCTTGGGGGCCCGCTGTGCTCGGGGGTCTTTGACCGCCTCCTTCGCCGAGCCTGTAACGGGATTTTTCGACAGAAGTTCGTCTTCGACCGCAAGGTTCATAGCCTCGTTGACGCGAAGATATATAACCTCGATATAAGCTGCCGCTTTGCCCTCGTCAACCATCTTATTGAAAAACCGTTTCCAGTCCGACTTCCGAAGCGTGGCTGCGGGCTTATCTGCGATATAAGAACGCCGTACCACATCTATCTCACTTCGGCAGGTCTTCATTGAGCTTTGCCTTATACCCGACTTAGTCTCAAGCCACCTGTCGAGTATTTGTATCACAGTCAAGTCTGTCCCCGGTTCGGGGTTCTTTCGGTAATACTCCTCTTTGATTTCTTCCTCTTTGCGCCGCAGTTCGGGCAGAGTCTTTGCGGACACCTCATAGACCTTGTGGCCCAAAGGCTTCCAGCGAAAACGATATAATTTATCCTTTTCCCGCCACGACTCGCCTGTGCGAAGTTTAACCCCTTTGGGGTCTTTCCGTACCTTTGCCATAATGTATTATCCATCCTTTCCATAATTGGTGAATGGATTATATCATATAGAAAATTGCCCGTCTAAAAACTTCTGTAACGCACGCCGCCTAAGCAAACGCTTCGAACCGACCCACAGCACAAAGTCGCAACGGTCGTTGTCGGATAATTGTCGCAGCTTGTTTTGACCTATACCGAACAACGCGGAGGCCTCTTCGACTGTGAGGTACTCCTTCTCCCATAACGGAACCGCGAGGGGTTCATCTTTGTCTTTCATCGTCGGCCTGCCTTTCTGCGGCTTGTTCCGCGTTGAGCCTCCTGGCTGTGGTTCGAACTTGGCGCTCAGTTAACCCGAACTTTCTACCCAAAGACAACTCCGAGTCTCCTATAGACCAAGACGGTGCGTACTCGGCCCGGATTATCGCCGCAAGTTCCGGAGAAATCGAAGTGTGAGAAGACGAGTAATCGCTTGACGTGCGAACAATGTTCCTTACGGTATCTACAGGCAAGTTGAACTTCTCGGCGAGTTCTCTGACGGAGAGTCCTTCTTGTCGTATAGCGCGTCGCTCGTGAAGAGCCTCTTCGAAAGCCGCCTTGCGATAGTATTCTGTTCCGACGGCTTCTCGCAAATTGACAGAAGACTCTTCTTCGAGACACGCTTCAACCTGACCTTGAGTCAAGTTCCAATAAGACATAATTTTTTCGACAGTAACACCGTAGCACGCTTCCAAGCGAATAAGATTTTGCTCGTCCTGACGTATCGGTTTGGTCTTTGTATATACATCAGAGTCTCCGCGTTTCACCGCGTCTATGTGCAAAGCGTATATCGGCGGCGGCTCTAACGGCCCATACCAATCTATCGGCTTATACACATCGCCGTAGTTCAAAACCCATTGCCGCGCGGTTTCGGCTTTTAGCCCGTATTTCTCAGCCAAAGCCGCGAAAGAGCCCGCGGCACAACGGTCATCCCACAAGTTGCAAATAAACTCTCTGATGCAAAGCGGAAGGCTTTTGCCGCCGCGCTCCGTTGAAATCACAGCCTGAATTACGTCGCCCGAGACATGGTAAAAATCTGCCAGTTGTTGATGGGACACATCTCTATAGGCTTTCCAGTTCCAATAGTCCGTTAAGAACTCGCGCCTGTCCGCTTGCGAATATAGTTGTTTCTCTTCCCGAACTCGAACCACGTTATAATAATCCGCAGCAGCCAATTCAGCATAAAATTTAGGCGATATGTTCCAATACGTACATATCTTATCCTTCGGAATGTTGAGATGAGCCGCCTTCCAAATACGCTTTTTATCCTCGGCGCAAACCCTATCTTGCTCTCCGCGGACACGCTCGTCGAACTTGGAAAACATTCTGTCGTAGTCTTCGTCATCAAGGTTAAAACGAGTCTTGACACGCTCGGGCGACCCGCCCCGCAGAAGTTCATCCCACGCAGCGGGAAACACGGCCCATTTATACATCGTCGATGGCTTCACCATTTGTTTCTGTCTCCTCCGCCATAGGTGTTATCTTCTCCGCTACGGTGGTCCGAACCAAGATTTCAAGAAGAGACGCAATGTCGCAACGAAGCAACAGCGCCTCCTCACTCTCGAAATCTTCCGAAGCGGTCAATATGTCGTCTAAGTCTTTTATGGAAAGCCGGACCAAGTCGCGGCAGGTTGAGTCGGGACAACGGGCGGATAATTTCACGAACTTTTCCGCTGCGGCCAACTCTCTGTGAAAATTACGCATAGACCCCTCCCGTTAAAATTCTTTCAAGGAGGGAGTTATCTCGCACAAGGCTTGTCCCATAGTCTTGACAAGGTCCGTCTCCAACTTGCCGTTTTCAAACAGCACGCGGACAATAGGCATCCCGTTTTTAATAAGCCAATCGATGTTGAGTCCGGAAATCCAAATTCTATCCTCTTTGCACTCTTCCCACTCGGACAATCCCTGCGCGTACCGCGACTCCACGTCCTCTTTGTATCTGTTTCCATTCGGCACAAGCGGACGCTCCGGGGCTTGCGGAGGATTGATTTTATACTCGGAAAAACCCCGGCGATAAACCTCACAGAGATTTTTCGGGGCGGCGATAACCATATCGAGCAAAATTGCGCCGTTGGTA
>Ga0065709_1005960_pt1 | contig 31396 bp, 21 predicted proteins | sample Hoacrofraction14_2_FD_59096 | JGI IMG/M metagenome (GOLD analysis project Ga0065709, IMG submission 59096) | Hoatzin crop microbial communities from Cojedes, Venezuela, sample from fiber fraction 14 v1 | ecosystem: Host-associated > Birds > Digestive system > Esophagus > Crop | place: Venezuela...
GTCATACAAATCCAAGGGACGATATCTGCAAGCAAATAATTGTGATACAGATTCAACGACAGATAAACCATGCATAACATCAAGAATATTATGAATCCTAAAATACCCGCAAACAATCCACGCAAAATAATTTCCAACAGCCATTTCTTTCTATCGCCCTTGTATGACACCGTAAAGAACGATAAAGCCAAGGTAATGAAAAACGAGAGGAAAAATGCTACAGACGGCATCTGAACAACATGGCCGAATTGCATTAAGCATTCTTTAGCAGCAGGGGTATTCTCTTCTACCTTTTCAAAATTCAATATAAAAGACTCCATAAAACCTTGCACAGTATTATGGAACATACGGATAAACATCCAAGCAATCAGACCTGCTCCCAGTCCTGTCAACGCCCATTTCATGTAGAACAAAGCATTTTGAACGTCCGACAGCTTCTTTTCATTGTAATAATGGATACCTCCCTTGCAATGTCTGCCATACTCCGTACAGTGATAACCGTTTTCGTCCCAACACTCCTTATGCATGGTATGACTACATTTCGCAACGATCTCGTCGCCCTCCACAAAAGGTGCCTTACAAAGGTAACATGATTCCTGAGTAACATTACCGGCATTACTCATCGGCCGACCCGTGTAGTGCAAGACATATTTCTTCTTAAACCATTGGTAACGTATATATGGCTCAACATACTGTAATATGAGATAAACAAAAATGATTAAGAGCACACCGTTTATGATACCTTTCACAATGGTACCAAGTGTAGAATTTCCATTAAAGACAACAGGGTCATAAATACCACCACCGCTGTATTTAACATTTCCCACGGCCACAGTATCCTTTGACAAGCGGTCAACACACTGTATCTTTATATCACGTATACCACCCAATAATACCTTACCCTCTGGTTGCAACAGGGTGAAACGATAGTCTGCAAAAGCTACGCCTAACTTTTCCTTGATATCTTTTTCCATGTCAAACCAGTCAAAGTTAGCATAGTACTTACCCTTACGCAGATTGCAAAGCAACTTCAGCATATTGCCGGAATCATCCGGTGCTATCGGGACATCCAGTTCTTCGTCCACTTCGTCATCGTCAATATCCTCGATATCATCTTCTTCATTAAAATCACCCTCATCAATGTCATCTTCCGACGGTTGTGAATCTTTATGGAAATTCACATAATACATAGTATATTTCGCCGTTTTGTCTGACATCCTGTCTTTCAAGGTATTTTGCATCTCATAATGCTGCGGATCTATCGGCATATTATTGTCGCCATATACCTTGCCGTCGGACATCACTAGAAGCGTAACCGAACGGGCTCCCCTCATAAAACCGTCTTCCGCAACAATCTCATTCAATTTTTCGTTAATCGACCGGTAAAGATAGACGAAAGAAGAGCGTCTTGCATTGAAATAGTTGTCTAAGATATAATCCGACATCCTTACCGTTTCCGATACCTCATTGCCATACATAAATGCCACGTAGAGATTATTACCAAACAAGGCATATATACCTCTCAAAGCATCCCGTTCCTCTTTCAGTAGACTCTCCTCGAGACTAAGGTCTACCAATGCCAACATCTTAACTTTTAATGAGTCGATTTGTCTGGAGCCTATATATTCCGCTTTCTTCAACTCTGGTACATTGGCAATATTTCTATCAGTAAAAGCATCGCTTCTCGTTTCAAAGAGGCGTACATCAGTGTAAGCGCGGTTCGCAAGGGAATGAATACTATAACGCTCGTTTAATATCGCATCAACCACAATCTGACTCTGATCATCGGAAATATCAACGTTGGTCACCTCTAAATTGTTCTTCTCTTGCTTTTCTCCGGAGCCTAACAAACCTCCAGGAACGACACCTTCAGGTAAAGTTGGGTTGGAATCACAACTTACAAGGAACGAAAGTGTAAATATTATCAGATATCGTATTAATCTCATATCACTGTTTTTTAAATAACGGGGGAATCCTCCTCCTCTGTTTTTTTAAGAACCTCCTTCATCTTTTTCGCATTACTGTATGATGCCTTAATCGATTGTATTTTATTTACAATCATTGTTATGCACATCAGTATCACAGCAGCTGCCGCAGTACCTAAAAGATAGTCTTTAATGCGGTCGAAAAAGGATTTGTATGCTGCTTCTTGTATTTTCTTTGAGGTATTCGAGATCTCTATAAACTTTTTCTCCAACTTGTCCATCCTACCAGCAAGCTTGGGAAAACTTTCCTGAGCTTCCTTGGCTGAAGCATAACCTGCCTGAATGTCAGAGAAGATCAATTGTTCCTTAGCCTTCAGTTGCTCCAATTGAGGCGCGGTGGTTTTCAACAGCGAATATTCCATCGCCGTCTTGTACATCTTACTATATAGGGAATCCTTACCACGCATTCCCTTTTCTGCTTTATAAAAATTCGTCAACAAAACGATTCTGTCCTTTAATATCTGCAGACTGTCTTTTATCGACTGCCGCTTTTCCTGAAGATCAGCTACCATTGTCAACAAGCCTTCATCTTCAGCTATCATCGCTTGCTGCCCCTGCAGATAAGTATCCCATCTGGAATCGAAGAGATTTAAACTGCGTTCTGTCGTTTTTATTGTACTCTTATAATGCTTTATAACCTTTGGTAATACGGAACTCTCCTTGACAGATATCTTCAATTTACTGTCAGACATCTCGTCAAGCTCAGTACTAAATTCGGCAATATGTGATTTTATCTCCTGTAACTGCGGACCCAAATCTATTTCAGGAAATTCTCCTGAAGCCAATGATTCAACAATTTCCTTATCACTTTTCTTACTTACATTCTTCTCTGCTTGCGTGCCCTGAGCCTCTATCCATGACGGTATCATTGCCATCATGAACATTATAATCAGATATTTAAAGAATGAACCTAACATCGTAACTATTTCACGCAATTTGTAATAAAATACTGTTCAGCCTCCCTGTATATAGTCAACGCTTTCTTCTGACTCTCCGTTTTGGCTGACGTATTAGCTATCTTCTCTCTTGCTTCCCTTATCAGTGTACTGCAATGCTTACTGATATCTCGTTTCTCGACAGGATCTTTTGTCAACATCCAGCGAGCCACCATATCGTCTATCTGACGTGCAACAGTAAGTATGTCTTTTTCAGGCAATGTACCTTTTACAGAATTTCCACCATTGCCACTGCCTTTACCTGCAACAGTGTTCTTCTCGGCAACCACCAAATTGCACTGCATATTCGTTATAGAGTCTACGTAAAGATTATATTCAGTCCAGTACTGTTGTATATTTTCACAGGCACTTCTATTTTCTTTACGCAGGAACTGTTCCTTCACAATACCTTGAATCTTATTGAAGACATCCAGACTCTCTTGCGATTTCACGACTCCGCTGCCATATTTTGCCTTCATTGTTTCATAGCTCTTCTTAACGCTCTCCATCTCTGTCTGAGCTATAGTCGTCTCCTCTTCCATGCCAAAGCATGGGTCACGGTCGATGGTTATCCAGTATTCCCTATCCAGATCCTTACCAAAGAATATCTCATATCTATTGGGTTTCTTTGGATTATTCCCGGCATGTCGCATGAGCATCACGTCACGAAGCGTCACCTTCACCTTATTTACGTTTGCCGCCACGCTAAACTTTTGCTCTATATAATCGTTCACCATCTTATAATCGGCAGGAATAGCCTGCATCCCCTCATAATCGAGCCAACGTTTGAAGACATAGCGCTTGTACATCTTTCTGCGTTTAAACATTGTCAGCGAATGAGGAGGGAAAAGCGATTTGTTGAAATCTTTAGTCAAGCGGAAACGACTGCCTTCCTCGGCCTCTACAACGTAAGGCATACGATCGACACGTATCTTACGACCTTTTATAGTAGGCTTATAAGGAGTATTCTCCCTGAAGACAAACAGACTACGATATGAGATAAGACTGACGGTGAGGGAGTTATCCGACTCATTGAACATAAATTTTACCATAAGGTCCATGTCCGTCGTATTCTCCTGCAACGAGAGATGATCTACATACGGGCTATCGTTACCCACATGTATGTCAACGTAAGTGCGTGCCTCTGTGCTTAACGCAAAGAGACAAGCTATAGTAATAAAAAACAGTCTTATATATATTCTACTTTTCATCTTGATCAAAATAAATCCAACCTTTCGGCTCGCCTTGTTTCAGTACCCACTCCGCCACCTGCAGATCTTCAGGATACGGAGGTTCTTGCACCGCTCGGTATAAGTCGTATCTCAGATAAAGTGCCACCCTGTCTACGCCCCATGCCAAATCCGTATATGTGTCGGGAAAATTAAGACACACATGACCGGCATAATCACCGAAGTAACGTATGTTGGGATGCCACGGATGTGGTATGTCGGCACCATTATCGTCGATAGTCAAAAATTGATATCGCGGCGGTGCATCCACACTAGGATAATTTTCAGACAATTCTATCTTCATCATATATCCACTGTGGAATATCGGCGTATTCTCCACACCCTCCTCGTTCAGTCTGTCAACGTTAGTAACCCCACATATACACTTATAGTGGTATGTAATCAGGTACGTCATAGGCAAGCCTATGCTGTTTTGTCGAAGGACTCTCATCTCAAGGTCGTCGCGCCTGGCGCACCTCTGTTCCATCCTTATCCATTCATTAAGCAGCCTTCGCTGTCTGCCTACCAGCCGTATCGTATTCTGCTTCTGCCACTCACTGCTTTCCATCATCCTGGTAACGGATCGGGCATCAGAAATACCTTATCCCCATTTTTTACGTTATAGTCGGCTAACACCTGGTCTGTCTTTCCTATACGGGGACGCAGCACGCGTAGCTCGTTTATCTCAGGATCCTCCGTCGCGAAGAAATAATCCAACGGAGCACCACTCTCATCAATAGAAGGAAAATCAAAGATGAGTCTACCGTCAGCACCTATCGCGTGCTTTAGATTTGTCATAAGCGCACTCAACGGAGCGTCAGGGTTCATAACCCTGAACTTAACAGTCTTATTCTTATATTCTATGTTTAGAAAAAATTCTTCCATATATCTTTACAATGTATTCGTTTTCTTGTCATGCTCTATCTCTATGTGGACGTTTATCGGATAGATATTAGCACTTCTTACTTCTATCATTTTCTCCAACAAAACCTCTGTCTCTTCCACCTTATCAGCAAATCCCTTCCTTATCACAGGATGATCTGCCAATACTATGTTCACTAAAATTTCATAACCCGTATCTCCTAAATTCCTGTCAAAGTGCTGTGTTACCATCACCTTGCGTATCATTTTCATTGTTATACCATAATGCGTTATAAGCTCGTTGACACAGAACATCTTGATGTCGGCACGTGTCACCATTCTATCGGCTGTGGCCAGATAATAACGTGACAGACTGAGCTCGGCACTCTGTCCTCTCACCTCATTGAATCCCTTGACAGGTTCTGCCACCTGCATCGTCTCTCGACCGTTAAGACCTGCAGGGACAATGAAACGAGATTCCTTCTTCAAGATATCGTTCAACAGAGCTCCGTCGGTAGTAAGATAATCGACATTAAGACTGACGTCTTGAGTCATCTTTCCCTCCACATACTTGAGTATCATATATACGCCCGGCACGTTTCGCTCTTCATTTTTCTCCACATCGCTAAGCATCTTGCCCAGAATATCGTGAAGGTCCAGCATCATACGGTCACCCGAGAGACCTCTGATATTCTGGAATGCAAAATAGTCGGTGCTGTACTTGGATATGAGAGAATTAAGGAGTTTTACCAATGCGCCCTGATTGAAACGGTCGGCTGCCACACGGCGTATCTCTATCTGGCTTGCTCCAAACAGTTGCACCTCCGCAGGACGTATGGCATGCATAAACTGCTTCGACACCTGTTCCTTGGAATAATAGCCCGCGACACGTACTATAGGATTATTACTTGTCAACGTGGCCGTATTATGATTAGCATTCACCAAGACTACAGGATTTAATATAAGCGTATCCTTGCTGAAAGAAAAATCTTTCCTGATACCAAAAAATTCAAAGATAAATTCCAGTTTCTCTATTTCTGCATCGTCCTTCGGTTTGTAGGGACTGATAAAGAAAATACGCATGTTCTGTTTGGCAAAAAGATCCATACAAGCCACAGAGGGTTCATACACCTGTGTTTGGTTATAGAGCATGGTATCTATACTGAAGTATTTGTTAAAAGGCAGTTCTGATAAGTCCCAAGGATTGATGAGCGGAATCTGTCTATCCTTGATAAAAACCTTACAATCCTTGAAGTTTTTGTCCTTTATAGCAAACGCAAAATTAGAGAGATTTTTCGCGGGCACCTTGAAAGTCAATGTAACTTTCCATCGGCGGCCGTCCATCCTCACTACAGAATCCACGTCTGCGTTCAGAACGCGCGTCTTCAGCAGTGGCATAAACGAATAATTCGTCTCCGCTATCGAAAAGGTATCCGTCTCATTTAAGAGTCGCTCTCCCAGATCTTCGTCTGGTCTGGTCTGCACGACAGCTGTCGCAGGTACTGCCCTACCCACTTCGTATGGAACCAATAGTTGAGCATATTCCTGCAAGACCTCTGTCTTTATTCTCTCTATCTCACTGCTTATATCGTTTGCCTGATACGCCAAAGCGGTCATGAGCAACCTAAACACAGGGTCATTCTCAAGACCCTCCATTTTCTCGTTAAAGTCACTCTGCCTCCATGTGTTGATAGCTTCCCGCATCAACTCATCGGTTCTCTGCTTTATTTCAAATAGCGTTTGTTTCATCTATTTCCATTTAGTGCCAGACACGCATCACATGCGAATATCTATATGGCGTTTCTGTTTCTGTTATTATACCCACTACGGATATATAGATACTGCGATCCTCGACAATATACGTCATGTTTACCGAAAGTTCTGAGAGTCGCGTCTCGTATGTCATTATACTTTTTCTCAACTCTGCTGCAAAGGTGTTAAGGTTTTTTGAACTTCCCGAAACCTTTTTATTGTACAGTCCCGGTACGCTTACACCTTCACCCGTATCACCCGAATCGTAGACGACACCCTCTCTCTCATCGAAAATCTCAAACCGCATGTTATTCAGTATAAATCCGAAATCGGGGTCGGAGGGTGTACTGAACTGCGGCGTCGTAATGATGAGCGAAAGCATTGCATCGATAGACTTTTTCACATCGTCCTGACGTTCAAGACCTTGTGGTGTCAGCTCTAGAGGTATGCGTATATTGGTCATCTGCAGAAATTATGTTATATCTTCGGAATGAAATCGTCCTCCTCTTCCGGCACAAACAATGCGTCATAGAGATCCCAGAACAGGTCATTGTAAACATCATCATACAAAATACCCTGCACATTATCTGAGATGCGGTTAAACTGGCCGTCAAAGAAATTCTTTATCGTATCCGTCTTTTCGTCCAACTTGTTACTCAGTTCATCTCTGACCTCAGGTTTCATGGAGTCATTGATGTATGTCGTAACGTCATTCTTTACATTATCTATCTCNTTGAGTATCTCTTCCTTCGTTTTCTTCAAGAGATCTTCCAACAATTCAGGATGCAGNTGCTTATANAGCTCTGCCTTNGCCNGTGCGAGCAGTGCNTCGTANTCGATAGGTTCAGGCAACACNACGTCATTAAGTATCAGTGCTGCTTCGGCAAGATATTGTTCGAGCCACTTAAACCATNCCACAANATTTATCTGTGANGGATAGGGNATNTCTTTCTTCTCCGTATTAGGNCTTACGATATAGTAGTCCACAGCCTGAGCTATCTCCTGTGTGAGTTGCACAAAGTTATGGACACTCGATTGTTTGTTGAATCCTTTCAAAAGAAACATATAATGCAGCATCGCGCGTTTCCCGTCACCGTCCGCCATGTTCTGATGAGCACTTAAGGCCTCCAGCTGTTCTGCAAACCGTTCTCTGTATTTGTCAAACCTTTCATCCGCATCAAAGAGCAGACATGGGATAATATAGTCGGTATCGGCCGCAAAGACATTATTTTGCGTAATAAAATGTACTATAGGCAGNACATCGGCATTAGCCGTCTCCTCCGGACTGAGTATCTTATATTCATACTGGGGACGTACATACTGCACATCATCCTTTTCATAGTTCAGTTGTATGTCGCTGAAACCTACAGTAAGATAGTACTCTCCAGAGAAGAGCGATGATACTGACACCTCGACTCTTTCATCTGCGGAGATTATCCTACCCGAAGGCAACACCGCCAGGCATTTGAACTGATCTATCTCATAATTATTTCTGGCAAACATGCCGTCTACATTGAGCTCTGCCCTAGGTAAGACACCCATCCTGTTTCCGCCCAAAGCAGCCTTCAGCGCCATAGCCTGTCGGAAATCGATATTAGCATCCAGTCCCTTAAAGGTCTGGCTGGTAAGCTCCATGCCCGGTTTCCAGTTTATTCTCTCGTTTATATCCATAGATACAGTTCCTTATTTTTTTACTTCAATATTATAATCAAGTATCAACCGATTGTCTAACGTGGGCTCCTTTTTTCGTTCCCTTATGACAATCTCTGCACGCACATCAAATGGTACAAGCCAATCGTTGACAAACTCACAAAGAGGTTGTACGTCGTTGTAAAATTTACCATACTCCTCTTTCGACAGGCCTTGAACCACCACGTCGTAACGAACCTTAGGCAACCAATAGCGCGTGGTATCCTCATCACTGTATCTGCCTTTGGTCATGTAAACAATTTTGCGCAACACAAACATAAGCAGATTGCGGATAAAAGAAAAATCACCGCGTTTCTTACTAACCATTGGCAAGATGACAGCAGCTTTCTTTACATACTCATTCTGCTCATTATCCAAGTCAAAATTAAAGTACGTCTTCAGCACATGACTGACCTTCATGCCTAAGAGCTCTGACATTTCATGCTCTATATCCATCATGTTNCCAAAGACATAGTTGTCTATCGGCGTAAAGGCCTCTCTCAGTAACTCATTCTTCCGCTCCAGCTTCTTGAAGTTACTGGAGTTTTTCATCTCCTTGGCATCCAATTCACGGGTTAAGACGCCCTGCGGCAAGAGCTTAGTGAAACCGTCACGGGTGAGACCTACGGTGCTGTTCTCATCATCGTAAGTGAGCAAATCGTTGTTATAGTTACGATAGAACTCACCTTTGAACTTCGTGTTCCANNTGCGTTTCTCGGGAAAGATACGGTTAAGGAACATCTCGGCTCTTATATCTGATATATCATTCTTTACTTCCATTATCTTTCTAAACCAATATAACAATCGCTTGAAGATGATGTGGCGTGCAGAACTTCCAATGAGGGGACGACCCAAATCGCCTAACCGCAGATTCATATACGGAAAGCTATCATCTATCGTTCTGTATTCGTTTTGATACAACCCGCTCAGAGGCGTACTACTAAGCTGTTCATCCTTACCTACCATGTCAGCAACGTATCTACTCGCGCACATCACCTCGGTCTTTCTATTGTCTGACCTGCGTATCACGTAGTCCACAAAACAGTCGTTGAGGGTTATCGATACCTTATCGTCGTGCGTTATGTTACTCACCACGTCTATTGTCTCTGCCACCGTACTGTCAGTGGTTAACGGTGCCATCATCACAGGACTCCATTCTTCATGCACCGCACAGTCTTCGTCGTATGCCTTAAAGTCTGCAATTTTCGTTGTCAGATGTTCACCATCATAGTAGAACATACGTCCGCACAACGATGTAAGACTGCCGTTCTCTATTTCCTCTCGATGCAGCAGTTTTATCGCCTCCTGTGCCTCCACAGCGCCTATCACCGATGCCACTACCGATGTNGTAGGCACCTTACCCTCCATCATCTGTTGTCTTACAGCTCCTGTACACGACATGCGTCGTGCCATATCCTTCATCCCNTCGGGACCGAGGTTGCATGCATAGCAGTTTATNCCCGGTATAAAAACTCGGGCGGTACCTTCCAAACCGTCTATCCCTCCGTCTACCCAAGGAATACCGGCACGCATACATAAACGATTTATGCTNTAACGAGCCCAACGGTTATCGACGCAACCTATGACAACATCGACAGTACGAAACGTGCCCAACCCTACATCGTAAGCTATATCGCCGTTGATACATACCACTTCGGTATGTTTATTCAGTCTTCTTATCCCCTCTGCAGCAGCCTCCACCTTCGGTCTGCGCATAGCAGCATCATGTGGAGTATATAGTACAGACTTAGGCAGATTGTCGACCTCCACACGGTCGAAATCCACCACGGTAATCTTACCTACCCCCATAAGTGCCAAGTTCTTCAATACCTCATTTCCCAAGGCACCGCAACCCACCACCATAATGTGGGCTTTGCTTACTATATCTTGTCGGAAATTACTAATCTTCATCTCCTTTGAATTGCTTCGTCTTCTTTAGCTCAATCTTTATGTTGAGCATACTGTTGTTGACAGGTCTCACCTTCTGTCGGTTTGTTACATAACCAGCCTTCTTCAAAGANANCATGTATTCNCGTCNNGGGNCTGAGNCCTTCCACAACTTTCGGAGTCAGACCGACATATTTNTCGTCAATCCATATCTCCGCATTCACTACATTACTATTCACGTTGAGCAATCCTGTTTCCATGACAGGCTCTCCCAAACTTATCTCCAGAGGCACGTCATCATATATCCAGACATACGATGTTGACGATTCAACACTGTCTTTTACTGTACTGAGCGCATGGAANCCGCCTTTCAGTGTACCTTTCCANCTCCCCGTTGACACTTTCTCCCTGTCGATCCATATCTCAGTCTCATCGTCAGGTACCCGTATCGTAACAGAGTCCACCACGCTGTCGTTTATCTGCACCATCTTGCCTANAGGTTCAGNCTTTTTCTTTTTGAATTTCGCCAGTGCGCCATCTACTGCCGCCTTGGCCTTCTTTTCTGCTTCTGTAGGCTCTCTCTTGGTTTCCACCGCAGGTTTAGCCTTTTGGAAGCTGACCCATGCCCTNGATTTCATATCATCAGGTGTCAGCGTTATCACCCTCTTCTCNGCCCTGTCTAAGTTGACCATGACATCGTANTAGCAATACCTGCCTCTGAGCACCGTCAGTCGGTGTCCTCCGGGTTGCAGATGTCCACTCGTNGCCTCTTTTGTTCCTATTTTGTCATTGTCGATATAAATATCGGCATCATCAAACGGTGCTCTCACCGTTATATATGAATAAATCGGTTGTAGCTGTACGTTAACATAGAGTTTTGCACTGTCNGTAAGCTCAACCGTATCTGTNGTCTCTTCATAGAATGGCGATTCCACCTTGTAACCATGTTTACCCACAGGTAGCAGGAACTGGACCAGTCCGTTTCTNGTTATCGCCACTTTGCCACTGTCCACCGTGGCAATCGCATTNTTGGGATGAATATTCATCACCAACCACTGCTTCTTCAGTTTATACACCTTGTCNGGGTTATAGGCGAGCAGTGAAGCCNTATATATNTTTTTTCGTCTCAATCCCTTTTTCAGTGGCACCTTCCACGACGTCTGTCCGTAGTCGGCATGTTTCGCCACCAGGAATTTTGTTCTGTCAGGCAGTTTCAGCGTCAGCATNCCCTCTCCCTCTTCTGCCTGTATCTCGTTCTTACCGTCGGCAAGGAAAGTAAATCCTTTCTCGTCGGTGATAAGTNGCAGGGTCGCCAATTGCTTGTCNGGTTTATCTTGCATCAGTTTTGTAGGATCCTTCTTTACCCTTTCGAACCCCACAATGCTCATCTGCTGTCCGTTTGTANCTAATGCAACGAACAAACATACGACAAGCATCCATATTCTCCACATACAAGACTTCACCTTTTAACCATAGACGATCAGTTTACGTTCCGATCCGCTACCTCTGTATGTTATGGAACTCACGAGGATACTAAACTTCAACAACATTTGACTATCATTGGCTTTACCGNCTTCTGTTGATGTATTGAAATCCTCGTCGACATTTATCATACAACCGGACACGATCATTGCGTCTTCAAAATCCTTCAAACTAGAATTATTTTCATCGAAGGTTGCATTAAACAGGAATGTGTACGGTTGAGGAACGTTATTCTGCGTAGCTTCATAAAACGCTTTCGAATCATCGGGACGCAACATCTTTATCGTACCATTCAATACCGACGACGTAGTAAAATCGTAAGGGAACCCAGCTTTGTTTCTGCTTCTCTGACATGAATAGTCAAAAGACAGCACGGTAAAGCATTTGGCTCTCTTTATCTGTCCGGAGTCAAGATGTCCAACGCACAGAAGAGCTTTAACGTAGTTGGATAATGTCCTAGCCATAGATAATAATATTTATCGTTTGTACAGATTCACGTATTCCACATCATTTATCACGACCTTTTCAGCCGTGAACGACACCCTCATATATCGTCTGTTTGATTTAAGAATATCATATCTTTCCGATAACGCATAACAATATCCATCATAGAAAAGCACCTCCTTATTCAGGATTTCATCGCTTACAGGTGATGCTAACTGAAAGACNACCCTACCGCTCATCGGTTCACCTCCGATATACCAATCGTACATCTTTTGGTTGTTATTATCCTCTATGATGAGGTCTAAATCGATATGATCAACTTTTGCGTCCGTCTTGGGCAGGAAATTCTCATATTCGCGTGTCACCTGATAGTTACACCTTGCCAATAGAATCTCGGTGCCGTAGCGTTTTGAATCATTATCTCCAAACTGGAGTGCTGCCAATAATGCCATATATTCTTCTTAAACCAAAACAATTGGTTCCACCCCGGAAGGGGTAGAATCAATTGATCTATAAATAAAAATAGTTTATTTCCAAGGATTCTCGAATGCGACAGCGCCATTCTCTAGTTTCTGGCATACTATCTCCATCTCCTCATAGTGAATCTCGCCATCTTCCCACTTCTCTGTGTAATGTACACAATATGAAGCAGTACCTTTGATCTCCTTCATTGTAGATCCATCCACAGTGTTTAGGAAAGTCAGACTAAAGTCGCGTGGATCATTGGGAGCCAACATCCACTGCAGCATCTCATTGTTTCCATCGTTCATAGCCTTAACCCTAATGGTTATGCGACCACCACGAGGAATACCTGAAATCTGACCTTCTACATCTGTTGCTTCATTGAATTTATAGTCAACAAAAAGGACCTCACGCTCTGCAAAATCTTTTACCGCTAATTTTACCGGTGTTACATTCTCTGCCATAATGTTTCTAAATTAATTGTTAAACATTCGAGTTCTTGGGTTAAGCCCAGTCATTTTCATACTTGACAGATCCGAACTCAATCGACTTACACGTAATTACGATTTCCTCGTAATGTCCCTCTTTGTCAACCCACTTCTCTTCAAAGTCTACGCAGTAACCATTAGTGAATTTTATTGTCTTCATCACCTTACCGGTCTTCGTCTCATTGAAAGTGATTGTACCATTCTTAGGTAGGTTTCGCTCCACCATCCATGCAAGCAAGTCTGGCGTACCATCGTTGAGTGCTTTTACGCGCACTGTTATCTTACCGCCACGTGGAATACCTGACATCTGTCCTTCCACATCTGTAGCCTGATCGAACTCGTAAGTCACCATCTGGACTTCTCTTTCCTTGTAACCGTCGATCTCAATCTTTACTGGTGTTTTTGCCATAATTAAATGAGTTTAATTAAAAAGTTAATAATTTATGTTTACTCCATCTCTGCCTCTTTATCCTTCTTGTCTGCAGAAACTTTTATGATAAAGTTCTTTGCTGCATAGAATGGAGTCAAACTGATATCACAAGTTATTCGTTTTGTCTTCGGGTCCTGACGGGGCTCCTGTATCTCGTAATTCTGGAACAGGTTGCCATAACCCTTATAGTCGTTCAGGAACGACTGAATCTTAGCCTTCAAGTTCTTTGGAGAGTTGTATGGATCCCAGTTCTCCAGAGCCACCTCGTGAACGTAGTTCATCAACACCTTCTTCACCCAGTCGAACACACGTACGATAGGATATTCCTTCATCGCGGTCAGATCACCGTTGTAAAGAGTGGTATTGTTGAATGCCATAACACGACCCTCAGAATATACCATAGGGATAACCTGGTTATCCATAAGGGCGGCTATCTGTGACTTGAGCAGATCCAGTTTCACACCCTTAACACCATCCAGAGTACCGTATTTCTTACCACCTGCACCTTGTGCCATATTTGCACTCTCATCATAAAGCTTACCGCACAGAGCTGCTGCAGGAGCGATATAGAACGCCGGTGAGTCCTCTTCGTCAGAAGACATCTTCTCTGATTCACGACCTACGATCCAGTTGGCTGTCATCACTACGTTCATCAGTGCCTGGTCACTGTCACGGTAATCTTCAGTATTAGCCTGCAGATCATCGAAAGTGTATTCATCTGCATGGTCGGTGAGAAGCATTACCTTATATTTGAATGCCATCTTAGCCCATTGTAGCAGTGTCGGTTTATCCTGGAACACGCAGCCAGGAACGCAGACAAGACTGTAACAGTCTTTCAGACTCAGACGGTCGAAACCATCACGAAGCAGATTCTCTACTTCGCCTGCAAAACCTGAATCCGGATCAGCGATATCATCCTTAAACACGTTGATGACACGAAGATTCTTCACCTTATCGGTATTCGCTGTCTTAAAGAATGAGTCCAACTCTCTGTATGAGCGCTCCAGATCTTTTGTTGCAAACAGAGCGTCTGTTATACCTTGTTTCAACAGAGCGGTATATTTCTCCTCTTTCGCCTTACAAGCATCTGTAAACTCCGTAGCACTGCCATGGTCTTCTTCCAACAGAGCCAGCCAACCTTTCAGATCCTTTTTCAAGGCTTCCCTCTTGTCTTTAAATCTCTTATCGGTTAAGAACACCTGTTTTGCAGCCTTACGCGTAGGGTTAAGGTTATCTGCATCAGGCAAGAACCCACGAACGGCATTAAATCCGCCAAAGGCTGATAACAACGATGTGACGTCTTTTTTCGCAGCACCTTCTTGTTGTTGACCGGCCGCCTGCTCAACCTCTTGGGCTTTCTTCATTTCTGTATCTGCCATATCTTTATTCCTTTCTATTCATTAATTAATATTATTTTGCCTCCTCCAATTCATCTAACAGAGCCTGAAGCATCTCTTTGAGTTCGCTTCTTGAACCAGAATCCTTGAGTATGTCACGCAACTTACGGTTCTGCTCTATACTCTTACGTATCTTCGAGCTCGAGTCGATATTCTCTTTTACTCCAGATAAGAATTCACTGTTCTGCACCAAGCGACCCTTACCGCCGTTAGCCTCAAAGTCTCTCAGTTCACCGAATTTCAGTGTCTCTGTAACACTACCGCCTTCCTCATCGGTAAAAGACACCTCTACTTTCGGTTTAAAATGAGCAAAGGCATCATTAATATTCTGTATATCCTCCACCAGTTCCGGATCACCAGGATTTACATCTGTGGTGTACTGGTCTATCATCAGCGTCTTATTACTGTCAATAGGAGTGACTTTCGCATTGCTCTCTTCATCGGGAGCCATCGAAATGAAATTTTCTTTCATTGCCATAGTAGTTCTTTTTTTAAATTAGTATTATGTTTTTAGTTCTCTTTTATCTCAAATTTCGGATTCTCGTTTTCGTCCAACTGCACCTCTATATGGTCACCGGGTTTCACCTTACCTGCTATAAGCATCTTGGATATCGGGTGACGCAGTTCCTTACGGATAATACCCAATACAGGACGAGCACCATACTGTTGGTTGAATCCGCGCAGTGCTATCGTCTTACGGGCTTCAGGTGTAAGCGTAAGGGTTATATTCTGCTCCTCAAGCAACTTCAGCAAACCCTTCATGTGTATATCGAAGATACTTGTCACCGTCTGATCGGTTATCGGTGAGAACGGCACGATCTCTGTGAGACGAGCCAGGAACTCCGGACGGAAATAGCCTTGCATGATATCCATCAGTTCGTTGTTCTCCGGCACCTCGCCCTTGTTAAACTTGTCAACGATAAACTGGCTACCTATATTAGACGTAAACAGTATCAGCGCATTGGAGAAATCACCCACACGTCCTAAACGGTCATGCAACTTACCTTCATCGAGAATCTGCAGGAACAAGTCGAACACCGACTTATGTGCCTTCTCTATCTCATCGAAGAGCACTACCGAATAAGGATTCTGACGTATCTTGTTTACCAAGAGACCACCCTCTTCGTAACCTACGTATCCCGGAGGCGCTCCGTACAACAGTGCCACTGAATGTTCCTCCTTAAATTCCGACATATCGAAACGTAGCAGAGCCGATTCGTCACCGAAAAGAAATTCAGCTAATGCCTTCGACAGCTCCGTCTTACCTGTACCCGTAGGTCCTAAGAAGAAGAACGAACCCATCGGTTGACCCTTCTTGCTCAAACCCGAACGAGACTCGTATACTGCATCGAGAACTTTCTTTACGGCATGGTCTTGTCCCACCACGCGTCTCTTCAGTATATCCTCTGCGCCCATCAGGCGGTCACGCTCTTTGGTCTGTACCTTACCGAGAGGGATACCCGTCTGTTTGGCCACCACTGCCTCCAGGTCACTGCTCTTCAGTTCTGTGCGTTTCTCTTTGCTCAATTCGGTCAACTTATCCAATGTTGACTTCAAGAAGTCCACTCTTTCCTTTATCGTGGCTATCTTACTGAAATCGGTATCTGTATCTACACCGGCCAACAGGATGAAGTTCACTTTATTGAACAGCTCATAATACAACCAGTCGAGTTCCTTCATCAGTTCTGCATCACTAGGATCGGCACTTGCCGCTCTGGTCTCTATGTCCTCCAGTTCTCCTCGCAACTGTGCGATAATATCGCCTGTCATGTCATTCATCGTCCTGATCTGAGCCATAGTACGGTCTATCAGATCAAAAGCTGAGTCAGGCAGAGATTTCTCTGTAAGATAGCGCTTAGCCAGACGTATAGAATTGCTCATCACCTCTTCATTGAGTGAGAGTTTATGAAAATCCTCGTATGCAGGCAATGCCCCTTTCAATATCCTCAGACACAGGTCTGCTGTAGGCTCTTCCACCGTTATCTTCTCCAGTTTGGACGTTATCTCCTTGTCTGTTTCTATATTCTTGGTAAAACCGTCGATGCTCGATGTACACAGGAGCTGCAGTCTTCCTTTGTTCATTTCGTTCTTCAGGATAGAAGAGGTTCCGAACAATGAGTTCTGTTTGTCAAACAGTTTATCGAGTGCTTCGATTACCAACACAGCATTAGGTAGAGCTTCCACTTCAGATATCACACCTTTGAAACGGTCTTCCACCTCACCTTTATACTGTGCATCTCCACCTAGTGCAGCACTGTCAAGCTCATATATCACGGCTCCCTCCAGGAACTCCGGCACATGACCTTCTGCCATCTGTGCCACAAAACCGTTTATCAAGGCCGTCTTTCCGACTCCGGCCTCACCCGTAACAAGCAGGTTGGCCTTGGTCTTTCTACCGAGTATCTCAAATATTATCGATATCTCTTTCTCGAAACCTATCGTCTTACCCAACTTACCATCACGGTACTCCTTCAGCATATCTATGCAGTATTTACCTAGATTACCTTTTCCTCCTGCAGGTCTCGAGGTACCTGACGAAGGCACGCCCATCGATGGAGCATCAATATTAGTGTCACCTCCCATCTTAGCGCTTATATCCGATGGCGTGAGCGGTAAAGTTTTCAACTGATCGAAAGTGAATCCGACACCTGGGGTAACCAACGATGCTAAGATGCACACGTCGGTAACCTCTTCCAGACCGAATTTCTCTCTGTAGTTCTCAGCTTCATCTATCACCGCCTGCGATTCATCCGACATTTCCAAGTCACGCATCGGACGAGCGGCACGTGGTGCAAGTTGCATCTGCACGTCAGCCCAATCCTGGAGATAGAAATAGTCTTTATCCATCTCCTTTTCGATGAAATCCACCAAGCCTACATCTTTGTGAAGCACCGCCTTAAACAAATGTGCGGGGTATATAGCATCGCTGTTATATTCTTCAGCGAATGAGTTTGCTATCTTATTCAGTTTCTCACTCATGTTGCACAATTTTGTTATTACAATCGCAAATGTAAGGAAAAAAAATGGTTGTGCAAAAAAAAATGGACTTTTTTCTTCAAAAAGCCCATTTTTTTTATCTTTTTTGCAACTTATACCATGTCTTCAAAGTTAAATTCGTCCTCGTCCGACCTTCTCGATACCACATCGGCGCCCTCGGCATCTGCTTTCTCTTTCTCGGCTACCGCTTTATTATTCTGTTCCGTAAGATATTTCTGATAGGCCTCCTCTATCTCCTTCTGTTTATCGTCGTGTACCTTCTCACGCATCTCCTTTGCCTTCTCGTTTATCTTCTCCATTTCGGTTTTTGCCTCTTCTATCTCCTTTTCGTCCATGCCCTGAGTCCGTGCAGTCAGTTCGGCCGTGCATTTGGCGAAAGTGGCATCCATCCTTTCCTTGCAACTTTCATAATACGTTTTTACACCGTCTTTAAGCACATCGTATCTGTCTTTGTTCACCTCAGGCATTATAAAACGCACATGTTTCTCATTCTCATCTTCCGGATCTAGTCGCATATTCTCATCGGCCGTAACTATTTCCATCTTAAACTCAGGATGCTCCTTTTGAATACCTATGGCCACATTTTTCAACAACTTCTCGTCCATAGGAATAATCTCAAACGTATAGTCATCCGGTTTCAGTGTATACGCCAGTTTCTCTAGATCCTGCATATCTCCGTCTTCATCTGCTATTTTTGAAGACAGCAGTGCTTCCGGTTCCGCCTTCACGCACAGTATTTTGAAATAATAGTCCATCTGTGCCACGTAGGTCATCTCTTCCTGCTGAAGTTTTCCTAATACTTCTCTAAAAACTTTCTTCATATCCTTCTATTTTTTTTGATCTTTTTTATCGTCTTCTTTCTTCTCTACCTTCTTCGGCATAGAGATATCCTTATGTGTAGGTGAATCGGGAGCCTTCAGTTTGGCATTCATTGAGGATGTACTTCCTCCTCCGCCACCCATACCATCTTTTATATTAGGACTCTTGAAGGCGCTTGAAACTTCAAGGTTCTTAATTGTGGCCTTAGATAATGTGGTCTCGCCTTTCACCTCCATCTTGTTGTTCAGTGTGGTAGGACCGTATATACCCGTCTTGCTTCCGGTGATAGAGAGATTGCCGCCATCCAGCTGTACCACAGCCTTTCCATCACCCTGTTGCATCTCCGCAGTAGTCTTGGCATATAGTCCCATCTTGTCTGACGATACCGTAAGTTCCTTACTCTCTTTATCTTTCTGAGAGTGTCCGACAAACATCTTCTCTGCCACCATCACCATGCTACCGCCTGACGCAAGGTTTTTGTCGGTACCCTTTGTGGCGTCAACGTCCATTGACTTCACGTACACTTCCTTACCGTTTATCACCACCTGACCGCTAGCTTTTCCATCTTTATCAACGGCCATGCCTGATATTTTCTCTGCTTTTACCGTCATGCTACCTGTAGCAGCAGTATCCTTATCCTGCGATACTGCCGTCATATCTTTTGCCGACAAGAGTATCTCACCCGTATTATTACATTCTTTATCGTAAGATTTTATCGCCGATTTCTGCATCTGCACATCGAAGGTTCCCGTAGTGTTGCCATCCTTGTCGAGAGCCGAGAAGCCCGCATTGGCGACGAAAACGGTAAAGGTACTGTTGTCAGTAAGGACCTCATCCTGTGGTTTACTGTCTTTGACGGTCCAGTCACGGGCTGCGAACTCCACATCTTTAGACAGCACCGTAATCTTACCTACAGATTTGCTGTCACCGTTCTTCTTCTCCTCGTCAAGTTTCACATTGACGGTAGAGAGACCTATATCCAGCGCATTGACTTTAAACGAACCCTTCTCTGTAAGAGTACCGTCCTCCTGGTTAGAGCGGAACATGAAGTTGGCTGCCTGTGCATTCATCGACGACTCGGGGTTGATACGTATATTTCCGTCACCGTCTTGCGATATAAAGTTCATTACCTCTGCCTTCACGTTTAATACCGACCCTGTTGGATCCTCTTTAAATTTATCTTTCTTCTTCTCCGTCGCCTCTTTTTCCTTTTTCAGTACCGCCAACTGTCTGTTAGCCTCTCCAAGTACCGACAGGTTTCTGAAGGCACCCGATACTGCCACATTCATCGACGCCAACACCTGGTCTTGTTGCGCATCCAAATCCACCATTTCAGCGTATGAAGTTCTCAGTATCTCCTCTGATTTGGTGAGTAGTTCTTGTGCAAAAGTATTTTTATCAAACTGATCCATAGACTTCTTTATCGCCTTTATAAAATCTTCTGCCCTCTTTTTATATTCAGAGACGCCTTTTTGTATTTTCTCTATGGTCTCATCGAGATCCTTCAACCTCTTTTCCACCGACACGGAAGCCTCAACCTCTATAGCCTGGTCAGCGTGCAGACGTATTCCCGACTCTTCCGGGAGACTGATTTTTTGTGAAAAGCATCCATCTTCACTGGCATTCTCACTCTGTAATACCACCCGTCGTGCCTGACTTATGATACAAGAGTCCTTATGAACAACCCCCTCTACGCCATCTATACCGGGATCGATGGCATTTTGTATTATCGTAGTAGCGTTTGTCGCTACCGACCCGTTTTCTCCCACGCCATTGAATTTGATATAATTACCGCTTACCACGACATCCCCCACTTCTCCACGTAGAGTTCCGTCGCCGTTGACATTACCTATTATTATCTGTGGTGCCGATAATATAATACATCTGTCATCATGTATTATCTTTGCGGAAATATTGTCCTGGACATTTAACTCCCGAATTTTACTTGCAGCCTCCTTCTTCTCCCTCAGATCTTTTATCTTAGGATCTGATGAAGTTGCTATATCCTTTAAAGAGTTTATCGCTGAATAAACATCTTCGTCTTTATTATCAAAAATACCCATATTCTCAGTTTTTGTATGTTATACATTTCTTATTCGCCTTACAGATCCCTATATTTCTTTACACATATCATATAAGCATTTTCTTAGAGCCAGTTTTGATATTTTTTGATCTCCATTATTTTGCGCCATGTTGTTTATCTCATTCCCGATAATGTTGATATCATTTCCCTCTTGATTTTGTGCTCCAGGAACATTATTAACATTCTGCTGAACAACACCCCTACATTTCATTAGGAACATTTTGAAATCATATACAATATCCTCCAAAAACAAAACGTTGTCCGAAACGAGTTTAGCTGTGCCGCTGATGTCTGCACCTGAAGTGTCTAATTTGAGAGCTCCACTTTGATTATTAGCTTGCTTTCCTAATTTACATACCGAACCAAGACCTGTTGACATTATAATATCACTCTTGAAATTCTCCTTTTTGATATGTGAAGTCTTTATAAAAAGCGAAGCCACATCGCCTGCAACCTTTGACCCTGCTACAAGATTATCCAATAGAGGAATAAATTCTACCTTACGAGTTATCAAACAATCCAACGCAAATCCTGACCCTTTTTCTACAAAATCTTCAATCGTACTTTCATTGATTTTAAAGGGCATCTTTTTGAATTTTTTCCGCATATCATCCAAGGTGTCGCCTGTCATATCTATTTGTTTGACGTCTTCCCAACCAAGATCTCCGATGTTTACTTTCACTGTATTCAGATAGTCGCTTATCTCTTTTTTCAAGATACTGTAATTCCCCCACAAATCTGCATCTTTTTGTGTAACTCCGTACGGAACAAATCCCCGTCCCGCTTCCATAATAACATTACGATTTGCGCTTACGGTTAGATCTCCCTCAACAGGTCGAAAAAGTAAGCCATAAAAAGCTCTAACAAAATCAATATCAACTATATGGTTAGCGAAATTATATAGCATATTAGACACTTTCTCTTTATTAAAATACTTTGAAAACATTTTTGTTCCCCAATAAAAAGGAAATAAGTTTGTCCCCGATTTTATGTTGACTTTACAACTTGCAGTTATATCTACATTTTTTCCCATTATCTCCACATCGCCGTTAGGCGCGCTGATTTCTATTCCTGTAAAAGAATTTAATGTCACCGAGCCAAACGGCGAATTTATGTCTATTTGTCGCTTATCTGTAGAGGCTTTTATAGAACAGAGCCCTCTAAAATCCTGTATACTGATATCTCCTCCATAATACTTATCTTCATCGTCATTCTTCTTATCTTCATCAACTTTAGTATTTAAGAATACTGAAAGAGGTGTGAATGGATTAATAGTATTTTTGAGAAAACTGCATTTAACATTTGTGTCATTAAATATTATGCCTCGTCCTTCTCGCGTTAGAATTCCATTCTCCAAGTATTTCAGATTTTTACGATCGCCATCTTCCACGTCCGATTTATAACCTATCACAAAAGGTTTCTCTATATTACCATTTTCAAAATCAATAATGGCATGATCTCCTACTTGTGGTGTCAACCGCATCATACCACTTTTCGTTGCCAATGGGGTGACGACGCGAATCCACGGGGTAGCATCACCGAACCATGAAGAGTCATTCTTCTGCCAATCAAAATACACACGAACCCTTCCAATGAAATTCGGGTCGTATTCAAAGGCCACGCTACCATACATCGGATTACTTTCTCTTATTATATTATCCTCCAGTCGGAAAGGAATTGCGGCATTAAGCCCACTTGATTTCATTAAGGGTATCATGGTAACATTTATTTCATCTGTAACAGTTTCTTCTTCTGTAACAGTTTTTTTATCTTTTCCTTCTATTTTTTCACGACTATAACTATGCTGTATGTCAACAATCAAATAATATTCTTCATTGTATTTTACGATATATCCCAAGCGAATGTTATTCAGTTCATCTTTTATGTTTGACGCATTCATCCGTATCGTAAACATATTTCGTTCAACCTCTTCTTCCGCCTTCTTTATGAGATTGTAATAAGCGCTGGTTAAATTTTCAGTTCCTATTGCCGCAGACATTTGCTGGTCGGCAAAAGGTTCCCATTTTTTAGATTCTTTAATATTCTTATTAGGCGTAGCAAACTGATAAACCACTTCCTTCTTGTCATCCATAGAAACCTGATCAGAAAGTTTGTTGTCTTCTAGTTTATACGGTCTTAAAACGTTTACGTTATGACGAGTTAATCTTTTCCCCTCGCCGAAAAAAAGCTCCAAAAAAATCCCCAATGCTGATAAAATAGATCCCACGACAGCATTTATTCCCACGAACGCAGAAAATGTTAAAAAGCTCGAAAGAAAAGGTGTTACTGCAGCACGAAAAAATCCCAAACCACCTAATATTTTCGCTCCTTGGGTTGGAATTTCTTCGTAAATATTGGCTGAAAAAGATGGGACATGAAGCAACGTCCAACTTTGATACTCCACAGAATTCAGATACTCATCAGTATCCTGCAGGTCATCGAATATGAATGATTGGCTTACAAGCGATTTCCTCTTTTTTTCATTATTATTATCAAGATAATTGTATGCAAAATAATTAATTTTATCATTAGGAAGTCCCTCACTTGCGATCTTCTTATGTCGACAGACTATACATTTCGACGCCTCAATTTCAACAAAATTAGTAAATTGCTTTTTGTTCTGACAATCATCTTTGTTCGAATTATCTTTGGCCTGGCATTTTTTATTGCGATAACAATTTCCGCATTCGTTCGGCTGCCCAGCCGTATAACCATCATTATCCAACCCTAAAATAAAAGATTCGTTTTCATAGTAAAGGAATTCCCCGCATCTGTTTGCCGAGCGGGCCAGAAAATTATAGAACGATTCGTTATACTGCACCAAATACGGTTGACGGAGCTCTTGCTCATTTTTATTACTATCTATATAAACGATATTTCGAAGACATTTTTTCTTACTCATATTAACGCCTGAGGGTAGATAATCTGCAAGAGTTTTTATACTACCCCACCCAATTACATTTTTATTTTCATCTTCCTTTTCATCTTTCTCCTTTCTTAATAGATTTTCATCTTTTTTTATGTTTTCACCTTCAAAAATATTTTCGCCCAACTTTCTTCCAGTATAAGCCATACACGAATTATCCAATGTAAGATACTTATCGGGACTGAACAATATAAGTTTTATTGTAATTCCAGTATTATTGTCATCCTTGCTAAAAGCGATATTAACATTAAATATTCGGTAATTTGAGGCTAAACAGACACCATTTTTTTTATCTCCACAATAAAATTTTACAGGGTTGCTATTTTTAAACTCTTTTTCCACTCCTTCCACAAGATCCTGTCTATTGCTGCTTTCGTCAATGGTACCATTCAATGTAATCTCCAACGAACAAGGTTCATACATTCTTCTTCTAAATACAAACGACTGTATTTTAAAGGTGCCAATGTTTGGGATTTTGGTTTCATCATTGTCGTTTGTAATAGAAGTTGTAGTATTACCATTACTAACTTCAAGCGTGTATTTATTATATTCATTATATTCTGCCATAATTTTTCTGTTTTAAGAAAATCTTAGTCAATATCAATTATTCCAATCAGTCATTAAACCTTCAAGGAATATATTGAAATTGGCTTTTATTGTGTCTGCGCTATCTAATTTTAGCGCTTGAGGAGATTTAGAAAGCGGTATCCAAGTATCTCCATCAGCAAAATAAATATTGCCCCATGTCTCATTAAAAGGTTGCTTTCGTACATAATCAACTGGTAGTTTTAAAATTTTAGCCAAAGGGTTTATGTTAAATTTTCCAAAATCAACACCTGCATCTATCACATCAACATTATCCTCAACGCGATTATTTATCATACTTGCTAGCATACCTCCTAAACCTTCATCAGGACAACTATTAGCCGTCTCTTGGGATTCTTTGTTCCACTTTTCCAACTCTTTTCTCTTCAGATCCCCATCATCTTTCGCTTTCTCCTTCTTCTTCCTGAGGTTTGTTGCAATTTCCTTACAAAAATCTGTGTACCATATCGCGAAATAATAAGAGTTTGGGTCATCTAGGAGATTTGGAGTATTGAGACCCGCTCCAAAACATACATTTCTATATGATTTCAGTCGGAGGTCTCCTTGCATAGGACGGAATATTATATCAAAAATACTTCTATAGAGACTCATGTCTATACCCAATAGCGTTATTCCTTTATTAAGGGCAGTTGCCACAACAACTTTAAAAAGGAATGCGCACCAACCCATTGTTTCCCAGCCATAAGGACGCACTGCGGCATACGCGTTAGTGCCTGATACGATGTTAAGATTATTACCTGCAGTTATCGAAACATTCTTACCAGTTATATTGACGTCACCGTTGGGAGAGTTTATGGTTATTCCAGTAAATGCATTCACGCCTATACCTCCAAATGCAGAAATGAAATCTATTCTACGCTTTTCGGAAGATGTTTCTATTCGATAAAAATCATATCTGTCTTTTATAATTATGCCACCGGCATGATTTCCCCAACCGACATCAGAAATTGAAAAATCAACGCCTTTTCCATTTACCATACCCGCCACTGGAAAAATTGTACTAAGCCATGGCAAAAGTCCTGGCTTGTCTATGAAAGAAATACTGTGTCCGTTTCGGGAAACAATACCTCTGGTAGGTATATATTTTGCATTATCGTGATGATTGGTAGTAAAAAGATAACCCGACACAAAGGGTTTTTCTACGTTTCCTTTTTCAAAGTCCACCAAAACCTCATCATCTACCTCCGGTCTGAACCTCACACCTCCATACATGGATTCCAAAGGACTCGCAACGTGAATCCAAGGAGAGTCATCACCCAGGTTTTTGCCCTGCCATTTGAAGCGTATTCGCACTCTGCCTAAGAACAGAGGATCATCCCTACGCGACACTATACCTATCTGTGGTTTTGAAACCCGTATGTTATTATCTGATAAAGGTGCAGGATAATATATCCCATCTATTGGCTTTATCGCCTTAAAGACACAGGGATGTCCGTCTGCGGGGTATGTAAGGTCTACTTGTACTACAGCATAATCCTGTCCATCATATTTAATTTTCTGCCCAAGTTTTGGACATTCGTCATATACTTTATCTTCTTCAATTTTTATCTCAAGAAAATGATACTCGTTATCCTTTTTATTGATATATTCTCCTATATCCCAATAATTTTGGCTATCATCGCTTATATCGGAAAATTCAAAAACATTCCCTCCTCCGTCATCATAATATATCTTCTTTATATCATCATTGGCAGTATAATTTTCCAAGTTATTTTTTTTATGGAGTTTCCATTTTTCATCATCATTTGCTTTCTCATCAAGGTATATCTTCCCCGCCAATGCGCCAGCTTTTGGGATACCCTCAACCCATAAGTTCGGAGTCAAGGTTATACCTGTCGAAAGTACTGGAGTATAGAATGTGGCAACTTCTTTTTCTTTTTTCCGGAGCTTCTCGTGAAGTTCGCTATTGGTATATTTAACTTCCTTTAGATAAGAAGCCATGTTTAGAGCTGTATCATGCGATCTTAAATCCGTTGTAGAATCGAAAACCACTGGCTCTGCATGAAAAATAACTTCAAGGGGGGTAATCGTTTTATCATCCGTACTATCGCTTAAGAGTCCTAAATTCAGTTTTCCATCTTCAAAAAACAGGAATTCACCATATTTGTTGGCTGTGCGACATATAAAGTCGTAGAACGATTCATTATATTGTACCAGATAAGGCAGTCGCTTACCGTCTAGTTTACCGTTTAGATTTTCTTTTACACCAACATTTACCTTAGTAGCAAAGTCCGAATAATAATCTTGCAAACCTTTTATATTCCCTAGTCCAATTTTTTTATTACTTTTATCATTATTTGTATCATTATTTTTTTTATTTTCATTCTTTGGGAAGATATCTCCTACAAAACAACGCCCCGTATATGCCATACATCCCTTATCCAACGTAAGGTAGTGGTCCTTGCTGTATATATATAAGGTTACTTCTGACTGGGTGTTCGTTCCTTCCTTTTTTTCACAAAACTTATATCCAAAGAGACAGTAGTTTTCTGCCAGTATTTTGTCTTGTGAATTTCCGTTATCAACCCATACGACATAAAACGTCACGCTAGCTCTATTTTTAACTGCATTCATGATGTTAGCTTTTTCATCTTCTGCGGTATCTTTTTTTAATGACAAAGTTACATTTAGTCTGCAAGGCGCATACATCTTCTTGGTCATAGAAAACGACAGAATTTTAGCTCCATTTTCATAATTGATGTTTGTGTATTCTTTTTCTTCTGACGTTATTGTTTTCTCCTCAGTTTCATCTATTTTTATCTTATAATATTCACTCATACTCTATGTCTTATTGTTCTCCACCTTCGTTTCTATTAACAGGGATATTGGGGCGATTTAATTCCAATTTGTTATTTACATTCACTGGACCTTTAAAAATAAAATATCTCCTATAGATGTCCATAAGAAAAAGGCGGAAATCTGTTACGAAATCAAAACCATCTGAATAAAAGTCTCGATATACAGGATCTTCCTCACCTATATCCTTAAAAGGATTAGCATCATCTTCAGTATCTACTTTAAAACCGCCAGTTCCATGCGACGAGGTTGGAGCCATATAGATATTACCCTGACTGCACATCTCATACTTAGGATCATAAGTGGTGCCCAAATGTAAGGAGGTTCTCCCATGAGAGCCTATTGTAAGCATCTCCCGAAAGTCTTTATAAAGAGAAACGTTTTGAATAAGTTGATCCAGCGATTTCGCCTTTTTATCCTGACCGGCGGGTGAAATATAAGGGGTTACCACCTTTTCCATATTCTCATAAAAGTCTATAACTCCAACATTCTGAGAGTTTATCCTAAATGGGAAATTATTTCCTGTTTCACCAGCAACATATTGTAGGAACGCTTTCCAATCTCCATGGAGGTTACTATCAATTTCACGTCTTATCTTCCTCTTCAGCTTTTCATACTTCCGCTCTTTCGTACTTCTATTTTTCTTAAGATATCCAGCATATACATCACTACTAAGGTCACCTGAACCGGATTCAATTTTTATATTCTTATATGATTTCATAATCGTCGAACCTTCAAGTGGTCTTAAAAAAATTTCAAACACAGATCGATAAAATGACAAATCGACAGCCATATCCAATGCTGCCGTAAAAACATTACCGAACATCGTAGCAAACATATACGTCGAAAATTTATTACGTCTGTCTCTTACATTCGTTCCGGAAGTCAATTTTACGGCATTACCAGCCGTAATATTCACATTCCTACCTATAATGCTTACATTTCCGTTAGGAGCCCATATCTTTATGCCCGTAAATGCATTCATATTTATTTTCCCGTATGGAGAAGAAATGTTAATACTGCGACCTGCCGTATTTAATTCTATTGTGTATGCTCCGATATGATCGGAGAACGTTATTGCGCCTCCGGATTTTCTGTCTAATAAGTTGTCATCCTCAGGCGTATTGTACAATTTCGGAACAAAAGAAAGCGCAGGAAAAATTATAGATTTTCCCTCTCCATCACTTTGAGAATCTCTCAAAGTAAGAGTGTGCCCGTTTTGAGATTTTATGAGATTATCCTCATTGGCGGTAGAAAAATTATATGGAGAACACAAATAACCTATCACAATTGGTTTCTCTATATTTCCATTCTCAAAATCTATCATCACCTCGTCGTTTTTCTCGGGCCGGAATCGCATACCTCCTAAGGTAGTGGCAAAAGGAGAGCGCACACGAATCCATGGCGAGCTGTCACCTCTGTATTGATATTCGCCATCTGATGTGTCGTATATCCTCTGCCATGCGAAATAGGTTCTTACCCTACCTAAACCTTTGTAGTCATCGCTTTCTGCGATAAAACCAGGCTGAGCATGTGATATATGTAAGGTGGTTTTCAAAGGGAATGGTATAGGACGTAGTTCATCAGCCATCTCCTGATATTTCAATGCTATGACCTTAATCATTGGGGTGTTGTCTTTCTCATAATTCATATCTATCTCGACAACAACGTATTCATCACCCCCTGTGGTTATCACAGAACCTAATTTGATTCTATTCTTATAATTAGTCTCATTTGGTGCAAAATTTTTTATGAAATCTTCGAAGTATATTTCCAATCTTTCTAAACTAGCTTGCTCTTCCTTTTTCCTTATAGTAGAATAGAAAGTAGAGTTTTTTTCATCGCTGAGACTGACGGCGTTTTCTATGAGATCATCTCCTCTTGCATGAATACCATCCGCATCTATTATCTCTGAATCGAATAAACCTTCCCCAACAGCCTTGGAAACTTCGTCTATAAGGGAAGAAACACCAGTGACTTGGGTAACACGATAAGCCGCCTCAATTCTGCAAGCTGCTTCCCATCCAAATCGGTTTCTAAAACTCTGTAGATCATTATCGTTTTTCTCCAAATATTCGTCCTCGTTATAAGGGACGTTATATACAATTTTTTTACTATCGTCAGGATCATTTTCTTCAGAATAATCGAAACTGTAATCATCTACACTCGCATCCGACGACTGTAAATCTTCATTTATATACTCCACACTGCTGTATTCTACATCATTTTCGAGGGATAACTCTTCCTCTTTATTTAGCCCTAGTGTAAGCTTACCATCATCGAAATAGAAGAATTCACCGTTCTTGTTCGCCATGCGCGCCAAAAAGTCATAATACGACTCATTGTATTGAACCATATAAGGCTGACGGTACTCCTTGGTTCCAGAAACGATATTAAGGAGGCAACATCTTCGACTTAATAAGGGCGTATCATCCAATGAGGCGCTACCACCCGTATCTTTATTCCTTTGTACATGAGCTTTCAGACCGAAAGCGTACATATAATCACCCAGCGTAGTTATTGTGTTCTGTCCCAGAAATTTTTTACCTGTCTCTTCGTCTGCAAAAAGATCTCGGCCTAATCTCCTGGCATTATATGCCATGCAGGTTTTATTGAGCGTAAGTTTATTATCAATGCTGTATATCGTAAGTTTTAAAGTAAATCCCGTTACCTTTGCTGTGGGACCGTACGAAGATTCTACACTGTGTACGTAGTATTTATCGGCTATCCTAACGAAAGGAGCATTACCGTTGCCTGCTTGCATATTCAATTCTACTATTTTTTCGTAGAAATGATTCTCCAAATTTGTTACCAGCTCTGGTAAAAACTTCATCTCATCTGTGGACTCCGTTCTTAAGTTAAATAAGATTTCAGCTTCTATCTTATTAGGTTGGTACATCTTCCTGTGGAAACGGAGACTTGTAATACAAGCATTCGCTAACCTCTTTTTAATGTCTTCTGAACAAACAAAAGATGCGTTAGGATATTCTCCTTTATCCATCTCCTCTCTGCTTGGCTCAGCATCATTTATCACAATACTGCTTATCTCTGTAGGATTTATATCTCCAGTAGGAACATCGGAATAGATTCCGTAGAAAGACAGTAAGAAAGCGCAATATGCCATAACTTATCCTTTTAATAATTTAATAATTAACAGCTTCTATCAGAAATCGTTTTCTGTAGTTTTTGATGATTAAAGTAAACACCGCAAATATACATAAAAAAGAACGAAAAAAAAATTTTTTGCGGATTTTTTATAAAAGCAAATAGAATATTTTTATTTTTTTAGTACATTTGCGCACGAAGACAAAAATGATGACTGTGAGAGCAAAAAAAAGCATAGGTTTGCGCTTCTTTATTTCGTTTTATCTTTGGGCAATGTATATAGCAACACCTAACTTATTGTTTGCTGGTGGGACGAAGACGATGCCAGAGTACGAGGGAAAACTAAACATTCTCAATGAGGAAGGTGAAACGGTAGAGGCAAAAACTGCGTACCCAGATATGAAGATATGGGACGCAAAGGATATAGATAGTCTACTGGATGAGTACGGTAGCGCTTTCGTGATTGACAGTAGTGTGGTTATGGTCTTGAGTAAAACCACGGAGTTGGGAAAACCTATATGCATAGGTAACAGTGCGAATGTCGTTTTCGTGATAATGGATGGAGTAGTATTTAACGTAAAAGGTACTATCCAAACGGATAGCGCAAAATCTCAAATAACTATAACTGCAGGGTCTACAAATGGTACTATAATGCAAAAGGGATCACTTACCGTGAATAATTATAGCGATTCACAATATGAAGATCTTTCTAGGAAATTTGCTGGTATAGGGGCAAAACAATTTGGTTTTGGTGGAATTACCATCAACGGCGGTAACATAGAGGTTGACAATCCTCTATACAGTGCTATAGGCGGAAAAACGTCAAATGATATTGGTAAGACGGCCTACAATAATGTCACAATCAACGGAGGTAACGTAAAAGCAACTAGTTCTTCCAATAATGCTATTACATGCACGAATCTAACGATTAAAAAAGGTACAATAGATTTAAACAGTACACACTATCCTGCTATAAAATGTGCGAATCTAACGATTAAAGGAGGAACGGTAAAAGCTCAGAGT
>Ga0065709_1006084_pt1 | contig 31329 bp, 29 predicted proteins | sample Hoacrofraction14_2_FD_59096 | JGI IMG/M metagenome (GOLD analysis project Ga0065709, IMG submission 59096) | Hoatzin crop microbial communities from Cojedes, Venezuela, sample from fiber fraction 14 v1 | ecosystem: Host-associated > Birds > Digestive system > Esophagus > Crop | place: Venezuela...
GAGGAGCACAGCTTCGTTGAAGTCAAACGTATCGGTGTGCAGGCCCGCATGCCTGGCCGCTGTGCCCGTGCCGAGAAACGCAAAGAGTCCCGGGACGGCCTCCTGGTAAAAGGCAAAGTCTTCCGCCAGCATCATCCCTTCACCGAGTTCTTCGAGAAGACCCATGGTTTTGGCATTGTCAAACAAAGTTTTGTCATTGAGGACCGGCGGGTAGAGCGGCGGACAAGTGAAGTCAATTGTGCACCCGTACGCTGTTTCCAGGCCTTGATTGATTTTCTCCATCACCTCTGTGTGATGACGGAACAGTTCATCACTGTACGTGCGCATCGTGCCCTGGATGGTCACATCCTTGGCCACGCTGTTTCTGGCGCTGCCCCCGTGAATCGTGCCGAGGTTGAGCACGCACGGCTGTGACGGCGGTGTCATCCGGCTCACGATACTCTGGTAGGCATTGATGAGCTGCGCGGCAATCACAATCGCATCAATCCCCTCCTGCGGTAAGCCCGCATGGGCGTCTTTACCGTGGATGGTGATGTCAATCTCCCCGCACTCCGCCATCAGACCCCCGGCTTTGGAGGCCATGGTGCCTTCCGGCAGTGAGGGCATCAGGTGAATCCCGTAGATCTCAGAGACATTGTATTTGGCTAAGAGTCCGCTTTCCACAATCAATCGCGCCCCGCCGATTGGTCCTTCTTCGGCCGGTTCAAAGATGAGGAGCACATTGGCTCTCGGTTCAATCTCATTATGGGACAATGCCTCCGCAAATCCCAGGAGGGCCGCCATGTGGCCGTCATGTCCGCAGGCATGCATCCAGCCCTCATGATCGGACGGAAAGCCGTGCGTGGTTCTCTCCGGAATCGGCAGACCGTCGATATCACTGCGGAAGGCCACCGCAGAGTCCCTGTGATAGTCGAGATACACATACACGCCTGTATCGAGGTTGTCGAAGTGATGCACGTCATACCCCATCAGCGTGAGTTCACGGGAGAGATATTGTGTCGTTTTGGTTTCATGAAAACCGCCTTCGGGGATCCTGTGCAACTCCCGGCGCCAGCGGATAATTTTCTCCAGCATCACAGTGTCCTCAGGTCGGCGATGACCTTGGTTTTCTCTCCGGTCTTTTCGTCCTTGACCTTGATCACACGGGCAGGATTGCCGACGGCGACAGCCCCGGCGGGCACGTCACGCGTGACGATGGCCCCGGCCCCGATGACCGCACCCTTGCCGATGTGCACGCCTTCAAGAATGACCGCGTTGGCCCCGACGAGAACATCGTCTTCCAAAATAACCGGCGACGCACTTGGCGGTTCGATGACGCCCGCAAGCACAGCACCCGCACCGACGTGACAGCGTTTCCCGACGATTGCCCGGCCGCCCAAAACAGCGCCCATATCGATCATCGCATCTTCCCCGACCCTGGCTCCGATGTTAATGACGGCGCCCATCATGATGACCGCATGGTCCCCGATTTCCACATCATCACGGATCAAAGCACCCGGTTCGATGCGGGCGTTGACGCCGGAGATGTCCAGGAGCGGAATGGCCGAATTGCGGCGGTCCTGTTCCATGTATGTATCGGTAATCTGATTCTGATAGGTTTCGAGATAATGAGCGACGGGGTCATAGTCCCCGACAATCATCATCCCGTTTTCATCCCCGAAGTATTGCAGGCCCTCCGGCACCGGAAGATCCGTTCCTTTGACCCACACTTTCACCGGGGTTTGTTTTTTGGATTCCGCAATCGTGCGGATGATACGTTCAGCGTCAGTCATACGTGTGTTCCTCCAGCATCCCGGTGTACACCGTAGTGGCATTGCCGGTCATGAGGATATGGCCGTTATCGGCCAGGGTGACGGTGAGGTGCCCGCCGGGCAGTTTGACATCGGCGGTCGTGCCGACGTGATGGTTCAGATAAGACGCATACATCGCCGCACACGCGCCCGTCCCGCAGGCGAGGGTCTCCCCGGTCCCGCGCTCCCACACACGCATTTCAATGTGCTCGTTGTCGATGACACGGACGAATTCGACGTTGACCGATTCCGGAAACATCGGCGCATGTTCAATCATATACCCACTGTCGCTGATATCGAAATCGAGATCATTCACGTACAGGACCACATGCGGGTTGCCCATCGACACGGCCGTGCCACGGTACTCTTTCCCGGCGACCATGAACGGTGCATCGACCATCGTCTCGGCGTCATACACGACCGGAACAAGATCACACTGTGTTTCCGGAACGCCCATATCGACCATGGCCCCCGTGATCGTGCCGTCATCAGCCTTAATCAGGCGCACGCGCTTGTAGCCGGCGTCGGTTTCCATGAGCAGTGTTTCCTTGTTCACATAGCCCAGGTCGTATGCGAACTTGGCAAGGCAACGGATGCCGTTGCCGCACATCTTCCCGCGCGAGCCGTCTTTATTGTACATGGCCATTTTGAAGTCCGCACTGTCGCTTTCTTCCAGCACGATCATCCCGTCGGAACCGATGCCAAAGTTGCGGTCGGCGATTTTCTGAATGAATGCAGGGTCTCTCGGCACTTTGTCCTTGATCCCGTCGAAGTAAATGTAGTCGTTGCCTATGCCTTCCATTTTCGTAAATTTCAGCATATGTTTCACCTGCCTTTGCACAATCATATCAAGAATTATTTTTACATTCAATAATAATTTATCATCCGCGCGTACAAAAAACGCCTGACCAGGGTCAGACGTTGGCTTTTTTGGATTTGCGGTTTTGCCAGTGACGGTCGATGGAGGCGACCTTGTTGAAGAAGGCGGTGAGCGCCATCATGATCGGCAGCGTGGCCACGGCAAACACCAGAAACAGCATCGCGACTTTCAGCGACACGCTTGTCACATCAAAGATGGAATGCAAGTACATGATGCATGTCACGAGAGCAATCGCATCCCCAATCAGCACCACCCAGCGGTAACGGTTGAGCGGGGCGGAGATGTTGTAGAGGATGATGAACCCGACAATCGTCATCAGGAAGGTGGCGGCGACGGAAATATCCCCCGTATCCAGCTTGAACACATAGCCGAAGACGACAAGTGCGGCGATGGCGATAAAGTCCGTCAGTGCGGCCGGCATGGCCTTGAACACGACGTTCTTCATAAACTGCCCTTCGATGCGCAGCTTGTTCGGTTCGAGCGCAAGCAGGAAGGCCGGGGTCCCGATCGTAAACGTGGAGATCAGGGAAATCTGCGCCGGGGTCAGCGGGTAGCTGACGACGGAGACAATGGTGAAGATCGCCAGCATGAACGAGAAGATATTTTTCACCAGAAAGAGTGTGGCGGACCGCTGGATATTATTGACGACGCGGCGGCCCTCCCCGACCACGGCCGGCATGTGCGAGAAGTCATCGTCGAGCAGGACAAGCTTGGCGGCCTGGACGGCGGCGTCGGAGCCGGCGGCCATGGCAATCGAGCAGTCCGCATCCTTCATTGCGAGGATATCGTTGACCCCGTCACCGGTCATGGCGACGGTGTGTCCGTCTTTCTGCAAAGCGCGGACGATCTGTTGCTTTTGTTCAGGGGTGACACGGCCGAACACCGTGTACTTGCGCACGGCATCCTGAATCTTCGCTTCATCCGTGAGCGTCTGGGCGTTGATGTAGTTTTTCCCATTCGGGATCTTCGCCTTCTTCGCCACTTCACTCACCGTAAGCGGTGCATCCCCGGAGATGACCATCACCCGCACACCCTGCTGACGGAAGTACTCAAAGGTTTCCGGCGCATTTTTACGGATCGGGTTTTGTAAAAGAATAAAGAAGATCGGCAGCACGTTCGTCGTGCCGATGCCCTCGGTTGGCATGATGTCATCATGCACAAGCGCAAACACCAAAACACGCAGGCCCTTGGCGCTGTATTCTTCGACCGTGGAACGGTAGTCTTCAAAGCAGTTTTTCATGACAATGTCCGGCGCGCCCATCGCATACACCTCATCGCCGAAACGCACCGAGGAGTACTTCAGGCGGGAGGTGAACGGCATCATCCCGTCACATTCCAGTGTGACGTCTGTGCCCATGTAATTGCGCAAAGCCTGCATCGTCTGGTTATTGTCGGGCAGGACGTTGATGTAGCTTGTCACAACATCAATATAATGATGGAGCTGTTCATCGGAAAAGGCGTTGGCCGCAACGAAGTCCGCCACCAGCATCTTATTGTCCGTGATCGTGCCTGTTTTATCCACACAAATCGTATCAACCCGGGCGAGGGATTCAATTGACTTCATACTGTGCAGCATGACCTGTTGGCGGGCCAGCTTGACGGCCGAAACAGCGAGCGTGACCGACACCAGCAGATACAAACCTTCCGGGATCATCCCGATGACTGCGGCAACCATCGAAATAATGGCGCTTTGGAATGAGACTTCGTTGACAGCAAGACCCTGGTACACAAGAATGATGCCGATCGGGATAATGACAATCCCGGCGATTTTGACAAACCAGTCAATGGATTTGACCATGTCGGATTCTTCTTCCCCGCTCATGGACCTGGCCTTCTGGGAGAGCCGGTTGATATACGAGTCGGCGCCGACGGCCGTTAAGACGGCTTTGGCTTCACCCGAGACCACAAACGAGCCGGACATGAGGTCCGTTTCTCCCTGTGGGGTTTTGACGATTTCATCGGCTTCCCCGGTGAGCAGGGCTTCGTTGACGCTGATTTCGCCTTCGATGACTTTGGCATCGGCCGGAATCTGGTCCCCGGCGTTGAGGACGATGACGTCCCCGAGCACGAGCTGTTCACTCGGCACTTCAGACACCACGCTCTCACGCAAAACTTTCGTGACCGGCGCATTCATCAGGGTCAGGTTGTCGAGCACTTTCTTGGCATGCACCTGCTGGACAATCCCGATGAGGGTGTTGGCAATCACGACCGGCAGGAAAGTCAGGGAGTGGAACGAGCCCGAGATGATGACCAGCACGGCCAGCACCGCAAAGATAAGGTTGAAGTATGTGAAGACATTGGAACGGATGATGTCGGTGACGGTCTGTGACTCGTTGTCAAAGGCCGCGTTGCCCTGACCGGCCTCAAGACGCGCCTGAGCCTCGGCGGCGCTTAATCCCACAGTCGGGCTGACGTTCTCAACATTTGTGTTGTCATTGAAAAAATCTTGCATAAAAAGTCTCCTTCACCTTTCATCGTACAATGAGTCAGGGCGTTTGTCAAAAGACAACTCAGGGGGATTTGCCCATTGACATTTTCCTGCCGGAGTGTGGGAGGCACGCCTTGTTTCCCTAAAACTTCCGGTTGCATTCCCCTCCCCCTTATGTTAATATAACGAGGTAGCCAATGGAGGCATACTCAAGTGGCTGAAGAGGCGCCCTTGCTAAGGGTGTAGGTCGGGAAACTGGCGCCCGGGTTCGAATCCCGGTGCCTCCGCCATCATTGGCAAGGATTCCGGAGCGGCAACGTTCCGGTTTTTTTGTGCCCTGATAAAAGGACCTCCTGTGAGGTCCTTAGAAAATTTTCTGCACTTTGTACACCCTCGCGCAGTAAGCCGGCAAATACAAATCCTTCGACCCATCGACGTTGATCACGCCCTCCTTCCGGCGCACGCTGCCGCCATAGGTTGCATCACACGAGTCGATCAGAAGATCCAGTCTCAGGCGCTCTGACGGGGTGTACGCCACGCGCTGATCCCACTCGGAGAAGTTGAACACACAAAGCAGGCGCTCGTCTTCACTGCGTCTTTCAAACAAATACACAACCTTGTCTTCCTGATGACAGTCAACCCATTCAAACCCCTCGCGGTCAAAGTCTTTTTCAAAAAGCGCCGGATGCGTTTCATACAATTCAGAAAGCTCCGTCATAAAAATCTGGAACCCGGCATGCACCGGATAGTCCAACAGGTCCCAGTCCTGTTCACGCTTTTCATCCCACTCACGCATCTGACCGATTTCATTGCCCATAAAGTTGAGCTTCTTGCCCGGATGGGTGTACATGTACACGTAAAACGCCCGCGCCTGGGTGAACTTGTCGTCGTAGCTCCCGTACATCTTGTCCACAATCGTCTTCTTCCCGTGCACGACTTCGTCATGCGAAAGCGGCAGGAGGTACCGGTCGTTGTAATAATACATCATCGAGAAGGTGAGCTTGTGGTAATGCTCGCGGCGGGCGGACGCCGGCTGGGAGAAGAACCACAGGGTGTCGTTCATCCACCCGAGATCCCACTTATAGTCGAAGCCCAGACCGCCTTCGGCGCACGGGGCCGTGCAGCCGTGCCAGGACGTCGAGTCCTCCGCGCACAGGACGCACATCGGATCCCGCTTCTTCAATCCGTGATTCAGATTGCGCAGGAAGTCCTGCGCCATTTTATTTTCCCCGCGCCCTTCGTTGCCCTGCCAGAAAATCAAATTTCCGACCGCGTCATAGCGCAGGCCGTCGAAATGATATTCCTTCAGCCAGAACCAGGCCGACGAGTTCAGAAAGGAGCGGATGTCCCCGCGGGAGTGCATGAAGTTACACGAGCCCCATTCACTCGCACCGATGTCCCCGTTCGGATATTCAAAGAGCGGGGTGCCGTCGTAATTGCGCAGGCCGTAACCGTCCACCGCGAAGTGCACCGGAACGTAGTCCATGAGGACGCCAATGCCGCATTCATGCATATGGTCCACAAACGCCTTCAGGTCCGCCGGGGTGCCGTAACGGGCCGTCGGGGCGAAGTACCCCGTGCCCTGATAGCCCCAGGACTCATCGGCCGGATACTCTGTCAGCGGCATGATTTCCACAAAGTTGTAGTGGTGGTCCAGAAGATATTCACTCAGGATCGGGGCAAGCTCCCGGTACGTGTACCAGTCATCCGCGGCCTCCCCTTTTTTCACCCAGGAACCAAAGTGCATTTCGTAAATATTGAGCGGCTGATTATGGGTGTCTTTGCGCTCTGCCCGGTAGTCATCGTCGGTGAACGGCTCATCCGCACTGAGGTCCCACACGCGCGAGGCATTGCCCGGACGCTTTTCAGCGTAAAAGGCGAACGGGTCGGCGTGGTCGATAAAGTCACCGCCATGATAAATGCGGTATTTGTACATGTCGCCCTGGGCTGCATGACTGACAGTCACTTCAAAGAAGTTCCCGTTGGCACACCGGGTCATTTCCATTTCGTTCCAATCAGAGAACGAGCCAATCAGGCTGACCTTCTCCGCCGCCGGGGCCCAGGTCCGGAACACGAAGCCATCATCGGTTTTATGACAGCCCAGATAGTCAAAGGCTTCAAACTCATTGCCGGCATAAAATTTTTGTAAATCCATTCGATCGTTCTCTCCTTTCTTGTCCGTTTGTCTCTCTGCACTTATACTATATATCAGGAATTTCCGGTTTTCATGCCCCGGAATCCAATGATTGTCTAAAAACAGACGTTTTTATCATATTGTCTGAAAAGGAGAATTGTATGAGTCCGAAAATCACCAAAAGTCAGCGCCGGATCCAGGACAGCTTTTTCGCCTTGCGCCGCCGTTTGCCCGTTGAAAAAATCACCGTCACCGCTCTGTGTCAGCTTGCCGATGTCAATAAGTCCACGTTTTATGTGTACTGGCATGACATCTATCACCTGGCCGATACGATGGAAAACGATGTGATTGAAAAAATCATGGCCCGCATCCGTGAACCCGAACGTCTGGTCAGTCTTACTGATGACGTGATCAAAGACGTCTTCCGTGCCTTCGGGGAGTACCGCGATGTCACCGACGTCCTCTTCTCCGACTCACGGGAGTGGATTTTCCCGGACAAGATTGCCAAAGCGTTTATGTCTGTCATTCAGACCCATGTGCCCGAAGCCGTCAGAACCGATGCGCAAAAGGTCGCTTTGACCTACCGGATATACGGGGCGTTTTACGCCTACCAAACGTATGCGGATACCCCGGACATCATTGATATCCTCAACCACATCATGACATCATAAAAGCCGGAAGACTTAACTTCCGGCCTGATCCGCGATATAGCGTGCCACATACACCCCGCTGGCCGAGGCGTGTGAGAGCGAGTGGGTCACCCCGCTGCCATCCCCGATGATGAAGAGGCCCGGATGATCCGTTTCGAGATGTTCGTCGATCTGTGTTTCCATGTTGTAGAACTTGACCTCCACCCCGTAAAGCAGAGTGTCGTCATTGGCCGTGCCCGGCGCAATTCTATCAAGAGCGTGAATCATTTCAATAATCCCGTCGAGGATGCGTTTTGGCAGCACCAGACTCAAATCCCCCGGTGTCGCGTCGAGCGTTGGCCGTGTCGAACATTCCGCGATGCGGGCCGGGTTGGAGCGCCGTCCGCGCTCAAGGTCACCAAAGCGCTGGACCATCACCCCGCCACCAAGCATGTTCGATAAGCGGGCGATACTTTCGCCATAGCCGTTGGAGTCTTTGAACGGCTCGGAGAAATGCTTGGAGACAAGAAGCGCAAAGTTCGTGTTCTCGCTCTGGAGGGATTTGTCTTCGTAGCTGTGGCCGTTGACGGTGATAATACCATGGGTGTTTTCATTGACCACAATCCCGTGCGGGTTCATGCAGAAGGTGCGGACATTGTCCTCGAACTTCTGTGTCCGGTACACAATCTTGGATTCATACAGTTCATCGGTCAGATGTTCAAAGATCCTGGCCGGCAGTTCCACTCTGACCCCGAGGTCGACCCGGTTGGAGGTCGTCGGAATATGAAGGTCGGCGCACACCTGTTCCATCCATTTCGAGCCCGAGCGTCCCACGGACACAATGCACTCGTGTGCAGTGAAGACGCCTTTTTTCGTGTCCGCTTCATAGCCCGGATTCAGGGCCTTGAGGGACAGGACTTTTGTGTCGAAGTGGAAATCCACGCGGTCTTTCAACTCGTCATACAAACGCTCCAGCACGACGTGGTTAATGTCCGTGCCGAGGTGACGGACCGACGCATCCAACAGGCGCATGCGGTTTTGCAGGCAGAGCGTCTTGAAGCGCGAGTCCGCACTCGTATAACGCCTGGTGTTCTCAGCCCCGTGGGAGACGTTGATTTCATCGACGTATTCAAACAGGTCCATCGCCTCTTTGCGGCCGATGTGTTCGTGGAGCGTGCCGCCGAAGTCATTCGTGATATTGTACTTCCCGTCGGAAAACGCCCCGGCCCCGCCGAAGCCGCTCATGATCGAGCACACCGGGCAGTTCACACACGTCTTCTCATGCACGCCGTCAATCGGGCAGCGCCGTTTGGAAAGCTCATGGCCTTCCTCAAACACCCCGATTGTGAGACCGGTGCGTCTTGCGAGTTCATAGGCCGCATAAATCCCGCCCGGACCGGCGCCGATAATCATGACATCATAATCCATTGTCATGCCTCACAGGGCGGCTTTGAGCACGTCTTCGACTTCGCTTTTGATGTCGTCGCAGGTCATGCCGATATGGGCCTCAAACACCTTCACTCCGTCCACAAAGAAGCTTGGCACGGCCCAGTAATCATACTGATTCGCGAGTTCACTTTCCCGTGACTCTTCGTGCTTTTCGATTTCAATGTCCCTGTATTCCGGGTGTTCGTTCTGCAGTTCTTCCAGTGCCTGATGAGCCTTGTGGCAGTAGCCGCAGTCGTCGAGATAAAACATCGTGATCTTTTTCACTGTTTGTCCTCCGCTAAATTGAAAATCTTTCTGTATTCATCATATGTGCCCCGGTCAAATGCGACCAGTGTCACATCCATTCCGGCTTCCGGGTGCCCGTGCAGCCACCCCGCCACACTCGTTACCGCCACCGCGGCCGCGGCTTGTTTGGGATAGCCGTACACCCCGGTGGAAATTGCCGGGAAACAAATCGTGTGGACGTCATGTGCGAGCGCCACATCAAGTGAGTTCGCATAACACGAGGCCAGAAGTTGTTTGTCTTCCGGCAGTCCGGAATACACCGGACCGACGGTGTGGATCACATAACGGGCCTTGAGGTTATAGCCTTTGGTGATTTTGGCTTCTCCGGTCGGACAGCCGCCAAGCGTGCGGCACTCCGCCAAAAGGCCCGGACCGGCTGCGCGGTGAATGGCGCCGTCCACGCCCCCGCCGCCGAGCAGGGAACTGTTGGCCGCATTGACAATCGCATCAACGTCATACGTCGTGATGTCCCCCATCTCATAGTGGATCGCATTCGTTCTTATAAGCTGATGCAGAAGTTCCTCAGTCATCGGGAAGGGCCGGTTTGTCGGGTTCAGAATGACCCCGGCGACGTCATCTTCGAGTCCGCGGCCGAGAAATGTGCGCAGGTTTTCGTTCACGAACGGGCCCACACCCTGTGTCACAGTATCCGTGCTTGTGTAACCGACCGCCCACACGCGTCCGTCCCCCGTGGAGGCTTTCTGCACGTTATAGCCGTGGGAGAGTATCTCTCTGATTTCATCATCGGATTTCTCCTGATCCTCCTGACTGAGAACAACCGGCACGATGACCTGGGCGTTGTCATTCAAAGCATCTTTGAACGCCTCCATCACCAGGCCGAAACTCACTTCGGGGGCGGTGGTCGTCAACGTGGCAATGGCCTGTTCAAGGGCTTTGGCGTCTTTCATCTTGATCACGTCCTTTCGGGCTTATTGTACCACAAAACAAAAACGAGGCGGTAGTGTTCCGCCTCGCTCGTTTAACGATATGCCTCGGATGAGCCGCTCGCATCATACTGGGTGATAAGTACCAGGGCGCTGAGGGCTTTCGGGAAGCCTGTGTAAGGCAGTGCCTGGACCAGGGCCGCCGTGACTTCTTCAAGTGTGTTGCCGGCTTTGACCGCGCCGTTGATATGCGGCTTGAGCTGCATGGCCTGACCGATGGCCGTTAAGATGACCACACCCAAAAGTTCCCGTACTTTAACGGAAAGCACCCCGCGGGTTTCAAAGTCCCCGAAGAAGGAGGCTGTGAGAAGGTGCGGGACAAATGTCCCGAAGTCCCCCGGGAGCGCCGCGAAGACAGACTTCACTTCGTCGCCATAGAGCGGTGTCTGGACGGCCGCACCTTTGTCTTCACGTTCATCATAACTGACTGTGCCGGCATCTTCCAAAGGCAGGGTGCAGCCCCGGTCTTTGAACACCCCGTTCATTGCGCCAACCGCGTTGAGCGTCATCGGCCAGCCGATGTACGGGGCGCACTGGTACACCGCTTCACGCAGTTCCAGAGGGGTGTTGCCGACATTGAGGGCCGCATTGGTGTGGGCCTTGAGCTGCGGCAGCTGTCCCAGGGCCGCGATGGTCGTGACGGTGATCATTTCCCGCATTTTATTGTCAAGTACGCCGGTGGAAAAGACTTCGTCGAAGATCTGATTCTGGAGGATTTCCATCAGCCCGGGATCCGTCGGGCTTTTCTGCGGGTCGTTTCCGAACAGGGTTTTGTAGGTGTCTTTTGCGTTTTGTGTAAGTGCCATCAGCATAATCTCCTTTTCTTTCTCATTATATTATAGGAAATAACAGACATCATTGCCAATACTTCCGGGCATGAAAAAAGCGTCCTCCCGGACGCTAGTCAATCGATTCCCACGGGAGCACAAGCGCATGTTCACACAGGCCGACAGCCTTGAAGTACGCTTCTTCCCGCGCATAACCGCCCTGTTCCATCGCCTCAGCCTTACGCTTGCCGAAACGCCGGTGGACGTTTTCTTTCTGGATCTCACTTTCGACATCCATAAACACCACGAGGTCATACGGATCGCCGAAGTGCGGATGGGCGCTGTACGTGCCTTCCACGACCACAAGCCGTGTCGGGGCATACAGAGTTTCCCCCTGCCACGTATGGGTGCGGGTGTTGTAGGGCATGTAGTGGATGATGTCATCCCCATTCAGGAGCGGGTCGATGACCTGATCCTTGAAGCGTTCGTAGTCCACATCCCCGCCGACTTCCGCCAGGCGCTCCTCACTCATCTGTGACTCTCTGAGAGGAAAGTCACTCATGTGGAACACCGTGCAGTGGTAACGGTACTGCAGGTGACCGGCAAGCGTGGATTTCCCGCTGTCCAGTTTTCCGTCAATGGCCACAAGCACATGGGCTTTGTCCGAGGCCAGGAGTTCATCAATTTTTTCTATCACAACTTGAAATCGTCTCATCACGATCACCTCCGGGTGCGTTTTATCATAGGCGAACGGGCCATAAATGTCAATGGATTCAGATCAAACGGATCAGACACATGTACACGGCTGTCGAGAGAATAAGCACCGGCATCATCTTATGGGTGCGGCGGTAAAACACCACGCAAAGTGTTCCGGCCACAAGTGACGGAACACCCAGGCTGACGGGCGCATCGACGACGTCCTTGAAGCAGTACACCACCAGCACGGCCATGACCGCCAGCGGGAGCTTGTCCATCAGGCTCTGAATCGCGGCGTTGTCTTCCGGAAGCACGCCGGAGAGAAGATGCGGGGCCAGGCGGATCATATATGTCACCAGTGCGCAGGCAAGAATGACTTGAAGTGCTTCACTCATGAACACCCCTCCTTTCCCTGAGAACCATGAGGATAATGGCCAATATAATCCCCGCCAGCATGAACTTTTGTTTACCGAGGATGAGCAGGGTCACAATCCCGCAGGCGAACGATGAGAGGGTGACGAAGTGATCGTCACTGTGCTCCCACTGGTCGCATATAATCGTCAGGAACATCGCGGTCATAATAAACTCAATACCGGTGAGGTCAAACGGAATGACTGACCCGAGCATCACCCCAATCCACGTCCCGAGGATCCAGGAAACCTGGCTCATCACGCCCGTCCCGAACATCAGGTCCGGCACCTGATAATCATTCTCACGGCGGATTTTCAAATACACCGCGTAGGTTTCATCGGTCAAGGAGTGAATCATGTACGGAATGCGGAGGCCGGTGTTGCGGAAGTCTTTTGTGAACGAGAGCCCGTAGAAAAACATCCGGATGTTCATAAAGAAACATGTGAGCGCCACGCTCAGCGCCCCGGCATGGGCCGCAATCAGCGGGACCATCACAAACTGGAACGCCCCGGTGTAAATGAGCACGCTCGAAAGCACGCCGGAGAATGCGCTCATCCCCGCCTGCGCGCACAAAAGCCCATAGGCAATGGAGATGGATAAATAACTTACAATAATCGGCAACGCATAACCGAACGACTTCTTTAACACATTCATACGTTTGGTTCCTTTCCCGGAAGGATGCACGGCACCGGCACCTCACGGGTTTCATTCCCGTACTCCGGATCATCATACACATGATGATGGTCTTTGAGATTCATATGGGCATACACATAGTCCCTGAGGCCGGTGATATCGTCATCCATCAAAGGCCCCATCCCGTCATCGCCGTAGAAGAAGATTTGTGTTTTCGTGTACTTCGTGAGAGGTGCCTCCGGGTCTTTCACCCAGTATGTCAGATGGGCCTGGTCGGTGAAAAAGGCGGCTTTGACATAATTGTGGCTGTCGTCCATGACCTGAATCAAGTGGGCGGCGCAGGCATTCTTGTCAAAACGCTTGCGGGGTTTGAGCTTGTCCACAAAGGCTTTCTTTTCCCTCTTGTCCATCAGGAGATAAGGTTTTTTCACACGCATTCCGGTCACCTCAATTCGTTTACCCATTGTACCAAAGACAGGCGCCTTTGAAAAGTTATGTGAATCTTCACATGGATCTCAGACAAAAAAGGACCTTCCACCATAAATTGAGGAAAAGTTCTGAAACCGGAAAATCATGTATTGACGGGTTATGCGAAATATGTTAAAGTCTTTCCTGTAAGCGAAATGGTCTGGTAGTTCAGCTGGTTTAGAATGCCGCCCTGTCACGGCGGAGGTCGCGGGTTCGAGCCCCGTCCAGACCGCCATTTCGAAAGCAACTCCTTTCTTCGGGAAGGAGTTTTTTGTATTTAAAAACCTCTCCGGAAGGAGAGGCTTAGAACATGATCATTATGACATTGAGGGTGATGATGGAGTTGTAAATGATATGCGTGATCATCGTCGAGAAGATATTGTTCGACTCCTCGTAAATCGCACACAGGCACAGTCCCAGAATCACATAACCAATGCCATAGATCAGCTGGGATGTCATCCCGGCCAGAACGTACGACAGGACGTGGATCAGCCCGAAGAACACACCTCCGAACACATAAGCCAGGAACGGTGACTTCTCCCGGAACATCGTGAAGAGCACGCCGCGGAAGATAATTTCCTCGTTGATCGGGCCGAGGATCATCGTGTCGAAAGCCATGATGTAATAGGCGCTGGTCGACATGACCGAATTGATACTGTCCTGGTTCGCAGATGTGCCGGTCGCGCCGAACATCCCTTCAATAACGGCAGACACGTACGCCGCAAAGAGCAGAAGGCCCACCCCGCACACACCGGCGAGGATGACCTTGCCAAAGTGCTGTTTCAAATCCAGCACCTGCGTTTTGAAGTAGTGACGCAAAACAATGATTGCCAGGACAATACCGAACAAGGATACGCCAAGGTTCATCAGGGCGCTGTACGTCGAGGTGGTCATCGATGCCCCACTGCCAATCAAATACATTTTGATGAGCGCATGCATCCACTTGGAACTGACGAAGAACACCGGGATCAGGACAACGACCCCCAGCGCTTTTTCCATCCCGGAAAGGCGTCTTGTGAAGTTTGAAAACATAATGATTCCTTCTTTCTATTAGGCCATCAGACGGGTGATGAGCGCGCACACACGCTTCGTGTTCTCTCCGTCAGACCATGTCATAAACATGTCGCGGAAGGCCTGGATGTCATAATCCCGATTGGCACACACAGCCAGGGCGAGTTCACGTTCATCATGCACGATGGCGCCGGGCATGACCTTTTCGTAATCAACGAACAGGCCGCGCTCGGTAAAATACTGATCAAAGTCAGGCACAAAGAAATACATCGGCTTGTCCAGAAGCGCAAAGTCGAAGATGATCGAGCTGTAGTCCGATACCAACGCATCGGCCACACAAAAGAGACGGTGGGTGTTTTCCCCATTCATATTGATGACCCGGTCGGAGTCTTCCAGATGCGCCCCTTTGAGCAGAGGATGGTATTTGTACAAAATGACCCAGTCCTCATCGAGGTCGGAGAGCACTTTCTGCGCATCGAACGGCACACTCGTGAACCCCTGATACAAGTCCCCGCGGAATGTCGGGGCGTACAGGAGGATTTTTTTGTCTTTGAGCTGTGGGTGTTTTTTGTAAAACCACGCCTGACTCTCCCGGATGTAGGTGTTATCACACAGCGCATCCAGCCTTGGCATACCGGTGATTTCCACGTGGTCCTCAGGCACGCTGAACGCCTGGCTGTACGGCTTTTTCCAGTACGGGGCGTTGGCGATCACATAGTCATAGCCCGCAATCGGATAGGCCCTCTCAATCGCATTGCCGAACTTCTTGATGGCGCCAGCCGCATGCCAGATCTGCACGACCGTGACCCCTTCCCTTTTGAAGTTGGAAATCACGTAGTTATTGTCGGTGATAAGCACGAGTTTGGACGTGCTGATGACGAAGAGCTGCCTGAAACAATTTAACATATACAGGAAGTTGTTTTTCATCGTCTTCTCTGTATAGTCGATCAGCACGGGCACAAGTTCGTACGTCCCCTGCTTCTCCAACATATCATAGATCAGCTTCAGATCCCCGGTCAGATGGTCGCTTTCGTTGGTCACGAAGGCGATGCGGTTGTGTTTGACCGGCCGTCTTTTTGCGAATATATTCAGAAAGCTCAGGAGAATATGAATGATGGTTTGTTTGAGTCCCATTTACTTTTCTCCCAGCACGATGTCCAGCACGCGTTTGGACGCCCCGCCGTCCTCACGGTTGTTAAAGCGGGCGTTGAACGCTTCGAGGCGGGAGGTGTCAAACTCTCCGGCCGCAATCTTGCGCACCATGTCTTCCTCATTCGTATCCGGCACATTCGGCAGGTCCGTGCGGATGTCGAGGTAGAAGCCGCGCAGTTCGTCCGCATACTCCTCGAGATCATACATGTAGAAGTAGATCGGGCGGCGTAAAATCGCATAGTCAAAGAACACCGACGAATAGTCCGTGACGAGCACGTCCGCGATGAGATACAGCGGGGCGATGTCGTCCTGCGGGTCGATGTAGTACACAAAGTCCTTGACCGCATCGAGGTCAAAGTCGTTGATGATCAGATAATGCGGCTTGAACAGGACGATGTAGTCATCAACGAGATACTTCTGCCACAGCTTGAAGTCCACTTCGAGATGGAAGGTGTAGCCGGCCGTGACGAAAGAGTTGTCGCGCCACGTCGGCGCATAGAGCACAATCTTCTTGTCCTTCGGCAGGTTGTACTTTTCCTTCACCGCATCGGCTTCTTCTTCAGTGAAATTGGAGAGGATGTCGTTGCGCGGATAGCCGGTTTCGATCAGACGTTCACGGTTGATCCGGAAGGACGTCTGGAACACTTCGGTCGTGAACTTTGACGGGGAGATCATGTAGTTGTATTTCGCCACGTCGTTGTCATACGTGTCATGCATTTCCTCAGCGCTCATGCCGCTGCGGTAAAACGTAGTGCCTTCAGGCACGTCGATGTCATGCGCCAGCTTTTTGAGCGGGGTGCCGTGCCATGTCTGTAAATACACCTGATTGTTTTTCTTGAGCACATATTTCGGGAGCTTACAGTTGACAAACCAGTACTTCGAACGGGCGAGGTGGTAGAAGTACGGGATACTGAAATACTCGATGATCTTTGTATCCGGAATCGTCAGGTTTTTCTTTTTGTGATGCTTGATGGCGTACACAAGCTTGTAGTCTTTGTACGCATCGTGAGTGATGATATAGTGATGCAGCGCCGCCGGGTTGTCCGTGTACCCGCGTCCGTGGAACGAGATGAACAGGATTTCTTTCTCGTTAACCGGGATGAGTTTGTACGTCAGGCGGTAGATCGTTTTGACGGTGCCGCTGATCAGTTTCTTGATAAATTTGATCACGGGGACTTCCTCCTTGTGTCTGACCCAATTATAGTACATCACCCGGCTTTGTCAACCAAGCGAAAGAAAACCCACAGGCCCGAAAGAGCCCGTGGGTTCATGTGTTTTAGTCGTCGACAGGGTCGTCATCAAGCACCTGTTCAGTGCTCTCTTCGGCCTGTTCAACATAATCGATATGACTCGTGTCACCGTTGAACACAGCGTCGACCACCCGCTGGGAGGCGTTGCCGTCTTCCCACGCGCAGAACTTGTCGATGAACTTGTCGTAACGGTCGCTGTACGTTTTCTCAAGTTCCTTGATGTTCTTGATGCACTCGATGACCTCATCGGTCGTGTACACGAGCGGACCCGGCAATTCTTCTTCCATGTCAATGTAGAAGCCGCGCAGGACATCCCGGTACTTGTCCAGGTCATACGTATAGAACAGCATCGGCCGTCTCAGGCCCCCGAAGTCAAAGAACACGGACGAGTAGTCGGTGATCAGGATATCACTCATCAGATAGATTTCGGTGATATCGTTGTACTTCGACAGGTTGAAGGCAAACCCTTCGAGACCCGTGAGGTCGAGGACATCGGCGATGTAGTAATGCGTGCGCAGGATGACCACGTATTCATCCCCGAGCTCGTCACGCATCTTTTCGAGGTCGAGCTTGAGCTTGAACTTGTAGGCGCCGTTGCCGTAGTACTCATCGTCTCTCCACGTCGGGGCGTAGAGAATCGTACGCTTGGAGAGCGGGATGCCGAGTTCTTTCTTCAAATCTTCCGCAATCTTGTCTCTCTGCGGATGGTAAAGCAGGTCGTTCCGCGGGTATCCGGTTTCGAGCATCGGACCGTCATACATGAAGCAGCTCCGGAAAATGTCCGAAGAGAACTTGTTGGCGGCGATAAGATAATCCCATTCCTGTTTCTGGCGGAAGAACTGGGCCTTGTACGTTGGCGAGGCCGCCGTGACTTCTTCCTGGTCGAACACGAGGCGCTTGAGCGGGGTCCCGTGCCACGTTTCCACGAACACCTGGCCTTCACGCTTGCGGAACCACAGCGGGGCACGCACGTTGAAGACAAAGTATTTCGCCACCCCAAGGTAGTAGGCGTACTTGCGGCTGAACCGTTTGACGATGATGCCTTCGTACGGAAGCACTTCATCCTTGTCGTTGAGGACAAAGACAAAGTTGTACTTGCCCGGGTAATGCTTGGCGAGGTATTCGTAAATGTATTTCGGCGAGTCAGCATAACTGCCGCCGCGGAATGTTTCGAAGACGATGGTGTCTTCTTCAATCGGCAGGTTGCGGTACTTGTGCTGATACAAATGCTTGAACACGAGGTTCTTGTTTTTGAGCATCCGTTTGCCTTTATTGACCGCGAGCTTGCGGGCGATGAGTTTCTGCGCCTTCGGCTCATCCTGATCAAGGGCGGCCTGCACAAGCTTGCGTGAGTAGGACGTGCGGTTCACAAGTTCCGGATTGACCATCTTGAGCACCTGGCCCATGGTCTTGAAACGGTCCGTGCGCCATGCATCATCCTCGGAGCGTCTCATGCGCCTGGCAAAATAGCCAGTGTAGTATTTCAGGATTTTCGTATCCACATAGCAGCGGATATACGTGTCCGGACCGACGAGCGCCGTGCAGTACAGATGAGACTGGATGAACTCGTCAAACTTGTGTTCCGGGTCCTTGATCTGCGAAAGCGCCGGGGTGTTGATCGGGTCATTGTGCTTGCGTTTGACATACACCGACTCCGGCACATAAGCGAACACATCGCTGCTGTCGCGCAGCAGCTGCACCACGAACGGAGCGTCCGCATAGTAATTGAATTCTTCGTTGAAACGGATATTGTTTTGTTTGATCAGGTCGTTTCTGATCAGGATATGCAAAACAGACGTTTCGCGCAGGCCGTGACGGGCACGCAGGAGGTAGTCGGTTTTCATCTCGCCGATGTTTGCGGCCGTGTATTCCTTTTCCTCGAAGCGTTCAATCTTGTCATGGTCTTTGTTTTTCTCGTTCTGTTCGATATTCATCTCGTCATCCATCGTTTCGTAGACGGATTTGGAGAACCAGCTCAGCATACGCTTGCCGCAGACGAGATCCGCGCCGAGCTTGTCGGCTTCGTCCATCATTGCCTGCAGGGCGCCGGGCATGAGGTAGTCATCGCAGTCGATGAAGTACACATACTTCCCCTGAGCGTTGCTTAAACCAATATTGCGCTTCATGGCCGTATTGGAAAAAGCCGAGGCTGTGATCACACGCAGTGAAATATCATACGCTTCCATCTCTTCGGGAAGCGTGGCTTCCTCGTTGGCGACGAGCAGCGTTTCAAAGTCTTCGAGATTCTGATCCTGAATCGACTGAAGACAATCGTCTAAAAACTTCTCGTATTTGTCGAATGGAATGATGATGCTGAGTTTCACTTTTTCGTGCCGTCCTTATTGAACAAGTCCTGTTTGATCTTCGTCGAGCTGATGCCCTGGGTGCGCGGCAGATACACCACTTCACAGTCCGGGCATTCGTCCTTGATGAAGTCGAACTTACCTTCCCAGTCCGAACCCATCACGAAGACATCCACGTCGTTGTCCTTGATGTCGGTGATTTTCTGGTCCCACGAATTTTCCAGAATGACTTCATCCACGTACCGGATGGCGCTGACAATGGCCACACGGTCTTCTTCACTGTAATATGCTTTCTTGCCTTTGCCGGCGTTGAAGGCGTCACTCGAGACGGCCACGATCAGGTAGTCGCCCAGTTCGCGCGCACGGCGCAGGATGTTCAGATGCCCCACATGAAATAAATCGAATGTCCCGTATGTAATAACTTTCTTCATCGTTGTTTCTCCTTATCTCGTCTTGATGGCCGCGAAGAACCGGTCTCCGAGGGTCAGCTTGCTGTTCTCGATAATACGCTTCTTGAATTTCTTGTCACGTTCGGCTTTCTTCGCCTTGCCCGGCAGAGCGTTGTAGTAGTCGACGTATTCGGCGTAGTGGTCGCACACTTCGTCGATGTCCCCGTACTCTTTGAGCATCCCGCCTTCAATCCACATGGCCGAGTCACAGAAGTCACGCACCTGGCGCAGGTTGTGGGAAATAAAGACGATGGTCTTGCCCTCGTCACGGAGTTCTTTCATTTTCTTCAGACATTTCTGAGCGAAGCCCTTGTCACCGACGGACAAAGCTTCGTCGACAATCATGATGTCCGGATCGAGACACAGGTTGATGGAAAAGCCGAGACGTGATTTCATACCGGATGAATACGTCTTGACCGGCTGATACAGGAAGTCCCCGATTTCGGCAAACTCGATGACCCCGGCTTTGATCTTTTCAATCTTGCGCGGTGTGAGCCCGAGCAGGGCGCCCTTGAGTTCGATATTTTCCATCCCCGTGAGCTGCGCGTTGAGCCCGGTGTTGATGGCGATCAGGGCCTGGGTGCCGTTGATGTTGATTTCCCCTTCGTCAGGGTCGCAGATGCCGGCCAGGATAATGGAAATCGTGGATTTCCCCGAGCCGTTCGTGCCGAGCACACCGACAACCTGTCCTTTTTTGACCTGGAAGTTCAGGTCCCTGAGGGCGTAGAAACGCACGCCCTTGCTTTTCTTGTTTTTGCCGCGAAGTTCATAAATCTTGGAGACATGTTTCGCTTCAATCGCAATTTCATCAGTCATACATGCACCCTCCTAGATAAAGTCGACGAACTTCGACTTGAATTTGTACATAATGCCGCTGCCCAGCAGGAAGAGCAGGATCGTGGCCACCCAGAAGCAGACCATCGAATACTTGTAGAACATGATGCCCTTGTGATAGAAGAAGCAGTCACGGTAGCCCTGCACCACGTAGTAAATCGGGTTCGAGAGCATGATCCGCTGCAGCCACGACGGCAGGCGGTGGATGTTCCACAGGATCGGCGTCATATACAGCAACAGACGCATGATTGCAAGAATGAGCTTGCGCACGTCACGCGCCAACATGTTCAGCACCGAGGTCGTCATCGCCAGGGAAATGGAGAAAACGATGGCGCAGAAACAATAATACACAAGACCGAACCAATGCCAGCTCGGGTAATACCCGCCGATGCACAAGAGCACCGTCAGGATGAGCATCAGGCAGAAGTGGTCGAAAAGTTTCGAGAAAATAACCGTCGCCGGGAGCACCGACACCGGGAATTTCATTTTGGTTATGATATTGATTTTAGAGAAAATCGCGTTACAGCCGGCCGTGATGCACGGGGAAATGAAAAACCAGCACACCATTCCGCCCAGCATCCACCAGATATAGGTAATGCCGTCCACGGATTTTCTGTTCAGCACGAGGCCGAAGACGAACCAGTACGTCAGACACTGAATGACCGGATTCGCGAAGTTCCAGAACAGACCCAGTTTCGAGTCCCGCATGTCCGCCAGCACTTCATACTTGGCGATGGAGTAAATACGGAAAACGTTGTTGAGGTTTTCGTTCAGGACATATTTCACGCTTTTAACGATATAATTCACGCTGCACCTCCATGACACAATGACATTTATACATCATACGATGTGAAAAATCAACGGTTTCTTATTTGTCCATCCAGCTCTCATCACGCGGGTCTTCACGCCATGCGCGCAGCTTGTCGATCTGCTCGCCCGTGATGCTGCCTTCTTCGAGGGCGACCTCGATGAGGGTGTCGTAATCCGAGAGTGTCACATACGTACAGTCATGCGCCGCGAAGTTGTCCTTCGCCGCCTTGAGGTTGTATGTGAAGATGGCCACCAGACCGAGCACTTCACAGCCCGCTTCCCTGAGCGCATCCACGACTTCGAGGGACGAGCCGCCGGTGGAAATCAGGTCTTCGACCACGACGACCTTCATGCCCGGCTTGACAACGCCTTCGATTTTGTTTTCACGCCCGTGGCTCTTGTTCGAGCCGCGTACATACCCCATTGGCAGATCGAGAATCTGCGCCGTCAGGGCCGCATGGGCGATGCCGGCCGTGGACGTGCCTTCGAGCGCTTCAACATCCGGGAAGTGTTCGCGGATGAGATGGGCCAGCCCTTCTTCCACGTCATTTCTGACCTCCGGATAAGAGAGGGTCAGGCGGTTGTCGCAGTAAATCGGGGACTTGATGCCCGACGCCCAGGTGAAGGGTTCGGCAGGTCTCAGGAAGACCGCTTTGATATCGAGAAGATCTTTGGCGATTTGTCTGTTCATTTTTGGCATAGTTTATTCTCCTTCAAACTGTCTTTTGACTTCTTTCCAGGCCGCAAGCGGATCCTTGGCAGCAGTGATGGACCGGCCGACCACAATCGCACCCGATGTAAGCTTGCGGGCCATGGCCGGGGTTGTGACACGTTTCTGGTCGTTGACCGCATCATCGGCCAGCCGGATGCCCGGCGTCACCGTCAGGAACTCCATGCCCAAAGCGTCATGGATTGGTTTGGATTCGAGCGGCGAACAAACGACCCCGTCGAGTCCGGCTTCTTTGGCGTTGGACGCCCATTTCACAACGACGTCTTCGAGCGGCTCATGGATGAGCAGCTGATTGTCCAGCACGTCCTGATCAAGCGAGGTCAGGCAGGTGACGGCGATGCACTTCGGCCGTTTCTCCCCTGTTTTGCCTTCTTCGAGCCCTTCGAGGGCGGCTTTCATCATCGCGATGCCCCCCGAGGCGTGGACGTTGACCATATCGACATCGAGTCTGGCAAGCTGTTTCATCGCCTGTTTCACGGTGTTGGGAATGTCGTGGAGCTTAAGGTCCAGAAAGATTTTATGGCCTCTTTTTTTGATTTCCTCCACCATCGCGGCCCCTTCGCCGTAGAACAGTTCCATGCCGATTTTGACACACAGAGATTCTCCCTCGAACTTGTCGAGAAAGGCGTAAACGTCTTCTTTCGTCTGGAAGTCCAGAGCAATATATACATCCTTATTATCCATGTCATCCTCCATTTGGGTCTATTATATCTGAAAAAGGCGTCCTTTACTACATCAAAACGAAAAAGAGAGACCGGAGTCTCTCTTGTTAATCTTTCATTTCCGCGGCGTATTCCGCGAGTTCTTTTTCGACCTGGGCATTGAATTTTTCAATGTCATCGTACCAGGAGGCGAAGCGTTCGTCATCCCGGAAATCCGTGAGATCGTAGTTCTCGTGGAGGTACTTGCCGAGCCAGGCGGTCATTTTCTTCGCGCCGGTGAGGTTCATGTGGTTGCCCTGGTCCATGAAGTCGACCTGAGTGGACAGATCCACACCCTGCTCTTCACGCACGGATTCCTGGTTGAAGTCAAAGTACGGCACGCCGAGTTCGTCGGCGAGTTCCTGACACACTTCACCGCGCTCGTCAGACCAGTCCGCCGGGGACCATGTCGTCATCAGGACGAGGGAGACACCCTTGGAGTTGGCGAGGTTGAGCAGTTTTTTCAGATAGTACTTGTCGATCGGGTCGATGGACGCCGTGACCGACAGGTTTTCGTACTTGGATTCATCGAAAGCGTATGTGCGCACGTTGTAGGAAAAGCCCTTCGTCGTGGTTGTCTTGTACGGCAGCGTTTCGTTTTTGAAGTCATAGGAATGCAGTGACTTCCAGCGCTGGTGGTACATGTACATCGGGAAGATGTTCGAAACATACTTCTGCATCAGGGTGTTGAATTCAAACGTCCCGGAACGCAGGAAGAAGAGGTTCGTTTCGAGCACCATGACCTTCGGGTTTTGCACGGAGTCGAATTCCTCGAGCATTGCATAGGCGTCAATCAGGGATTCGAGCGGCTCACCGCAGTTGTAGGACGTGATGCCGTAATCTTCAAACATCCACAGTGGGTTGAGGGCGTAGTAGGCGTCGGAGTTACCGACAATGGTCACCTCGAGGGTGTCTTCAGGCTCGCCGTAGAAGCCGCGGGCACGGGCATAACGCGTGCCGGCCGCCGACGTGTTCGTCTTCGGGACGAAGATCCAGCCGAAGCCGAGGATCACCGCCACCGTGAGAGCGAGAAAGCCGATAAGCCAAAGGGCCCGTTTGAGGGTGAATTTCGTGTTGTTCATGTCCATCGTCATCCCTCCTAAAACGCCCCGTACAGGAAGGCCACAATGTTATAGCCGGTCCCGTAGGCCCCGAAAATAAAGATCGTGAAGAAGCCGACGAAGTACACTGCATAACGCAATGCAATCGGACGCTTGTTGAACTCTTCGCGCAAATGCCAGCCCTTGTAGTGCAGAATGTCAACGATGATGACAACCGCAATCCCGATCAGGAGCACAATCCATTCATAACCATTGAGTTTCATCTTGGATGAGAGAATGAACGGGTCGAAGATCTTGAAGTTCTTTGTCAGGTTGACAAGGATTTCCTTGACCTTGTACAGCTCGCCGGCGTTGAAGATCGTCATGCCGATCATGACAATAAACCATGTCCGCACGGTCTGGAACGCATGCCAGGCTTTGGACTCAGCGTCGATATGGAACTTGTCCATGATCACGTCAAGCACCGGTTTCAGGAGCATCCCTGCGACCATGATCAGGTAGTAGTACATCCCGTAAACAATATACTTAATGCGGGCCCCGTGCCACACACCCATCAGGAACCAGACGCAGAACAGGGCCAGAATGACCGGAATCGTACGCCCGAAGTAAGCGTTGAAGTGCTTCTTGAACCACTGCTGGATATTCTTGAACGGCTTGGACAGCGTGACGGAGAAGAACACATATTCTCTCAGCCATGCGCCCAGCGTGATATGCCACTTGCGCCAGAATTCATTGACGGAACGGGAGAAGAACGGCGTATCGAAGTTCTTCGGCAGGAAAATGCCCATCGTTTCGGCCGAACCGACGACGATGTCCATGCCCCCGGAAAAGTCGCAGTACAGTTCGATGACGTAAAGCGCCATCGCAATCAGGTTGACGATGCCCTTGTAGTGGGTGGCTGTCCGGAACACCTGGTGTACAAACAAATACGCGCGGTCCGCCACGATCAGCTTTTTGAAAATCCCCCACATCATCAGCTGGATGCCGCAGGCGAAGTTCTGATAGTTGAACGGATGACCTTCGTGGATCTGATTGGCCACCTGGTCGTAGGTGGCAATCGGGCCTTCCGTGATTGTCGGGAAGAAGATCAGGAAGTTGAACACCCGCCCGAAGTGGTGATCCGCCTTGTACTTCCCGCGGGTGACATCGATCAGATAACCGATGGCCTGCAATGTGTAAAAGGAAATCCCGAGCGGGGTGACCAGCTTGAGGCCGGTGAGATGGAAGCCGGGCACCATCAGCGTGACCACGCGGTTGATGATGCGCACGAACATATTGGAATATTTCAAAAACGCCAGCACGCCGACGTTGAACACAACGACCAGCGCCTGAATGTGTTTCTTCTTTTTGTCAATGACCTCTTTGAACGCCTTGCGTTCTTTGCGGTCGAGCTGTTTCTTCCTGGCTTTGTATTCATCATTGTACTTGTCGATCTTAATCGCCCCGAAGTACACCGTCAGTGCCGAGAGCAGGATATACACGATATACTGTCTCGAAGAAATCAGGTAGAAAAGAATGCTGGCGCACATCAGTACGATCCAGCGTTTCTTTAAAGGTGTTAAGTTGTACGCGATGAATGTCCCAAGCAAGAAGATAAACAGGTATGAGATCGATAAATAACTCATTCCGTCTTCCCCTTTCCGGTTGGATTATTCGTCCTGCAGTCTTTCAATCATCTTGCAGATGGCGTCAACGGAATTGAAGTTTTCCGGCACGACATCGAGCGGCGTGATTTCGATATCGAATTCGTCGTTGAGTTCGACAGACAGGTTCATGACATCGAGCGAGTCGATGAGTCCGTCGTCATATAAAGCCTGCGAAGTTTCAAAATCCGTTCCCGGCTTCAGTTCGGCCAGGATGTCGAGTACTGTGTCTCTCATTTCATCATACCTCCATAGTTTTCTTTCAAATACTTGCGATCGATTTTGCCGTTCTGGTTCATCGGCATGTTGCGGGTGCGGATGTAGATATTCGGCATCATGTAGTTCGGCAGCTTGTCTTTCAGGCCGTCCGTGATGTCCTTGTCCGACATCTTGCCCTGGTAAATCAGGACGATTTTGTCCTTGGCGTCGTCATACACAACAACGCATGCTTTGATGGCATCCAGCCCGTACACGGCGGTTTCGATTTCGCCGAGTTCGATCCGGTAGCCCATGTGCTTGATCTGGTAGTCCTTGCGCGTGATGTAAATAATTTCCCCGCGCTCGTTGTACTTCACAAGGTCGCCCGTGCGGTACATCATTTCCGGGAAGGCGGTGTTGAGCGGGTTCTGCATGAACGCCGCCGCCGTTTTCTCCGGGTTGTTGTAGTAACCGTAGGCCAGGAAGCCCCCGCGCACGCACAGCTCGCCCTGCACATCCGGACCCGTGATTTCGTTGTTGTTGTCATCAAGGATAAAGACATCACAGTTGTCGCAGTGGCGGCCGATCGGCAGGCTTTCGTCATTGGCGAAGCGGCGGTCAACCTTATAATATGTACAAATGTCCGTCGTTTCCGTCGGGCCGTACAGGTTGGCGTACTTGATGTCCGGACGGTGATCCATCCAGTAGTTCAAATACTTGCATGGCATCGCCTCGCCCGCAAACATGACGCGTTTGAGGTCAGGCACATCCATAAACTCGAGCACGTTGAGCCGCATAAAGAAGCCCAGGGCGCTCGGCACCCAGTAAATCGTGTTGACATGGGTCTCGTTCATCAGTTCTACAAGCAGTTTCGGGAAGGCGAAGTACTTCTTCGGCAGAAGTACGATCGTGGCCCCCGTGAACAGCGTGGAGTACACATCCGTCACCGACATCGAGAAGTAGAACGGTGTCTGCGACCCGTAAATCGTCTTGTCCGTGATATGGAAGGTATCAATCACCCAGTCAATATAGTTGAGCACGTTGCGGTGGCTGAGCACAGCCCCCTTCGGCATGCCCGTCGAACCGGAGGTGTACAAAGCGTACAGCACATCGGTATCAATCTGTTTGGCGCGCACGTGGCGGAGCCCTTCGGAATCAATCTCACCGGCTTTGAGTTCGTCGATGTCAAACACCGGCACACCCAAAGCGTCCGCCTTTTCGCGATGCGCCGCATCGGTGATCAGCGCCGTCGGGGCAAGGCCTTCGAAAATCTTGGCCACACGCTCGGCCGGCATCTTATCGTCGATCACGACATACCAGTGTCCGGAGTACACAATCCCCAGCATCGCCTCAAGGCATGCGGCGGATTTTTCCAGCATCACGGCCATAGGCGTGTTGCGTCTGGACGCAGTTCTCAGAGAGGAACCAATCGTCTTGGCGTTTCTGATCAAGTCTTTGTATGTGAGATGCACATCCCCGTCAATGACGGCGACATGCGAGCTGTCTTTGAATTTTTCAATACGTTCGAGAATATTTTTCATTTGCATCACCGCTACATACAATAGCACAACACCCCGGACAAAACAAGCACGGGATTTTGAGTGAAAGCGCATTTTTTTATAAGATTTTATGCCCCTTTTTCGCATTTTTACATCGTCATGGAAAAAGCGGAAAGAGTTTGCTATAATGGTCGCATAAAAAAGAGGGAGACGATTGTATTATGGATAAATCACAGCGTATCATCAAGCAAGCCAGCATTCTCGCGTTGGCCGGTATTATTGTCCGCATCATCGGGGTGCTCTACCGTTCACCGCTCACCGCCATGATTGGCGACAAGGGCAACGGGTACTACTCCACCGCCTACAATATTTATTCGATGATCCTGTTGATCTCCTCCTATTCCATTCCAACGGCGATCAGTAAGCTCATCTCGGAAAAGCTCGTCCTCAAGCAATACAACAACGCCCAGAAAATCTTTAAATGTGCACTCATCTACGTGGCCGTGATTGGCGGGGTGGCCGCTCTTCTGGCCTTTATTCTTGCCCCGTACCTCGTTATTGACGGTTCGGTGTTTGCGCTTCGCATCCTTTGCCCGACCATCTTCCTCTCCGGGCTTGTCGGCGTGCTGCGCGGGTACTTCCAGGCCCACTCGACCACGTTTTACACATCTGTCTCCCAGATTCTCGAACAAATCTTCAACGCCGTGATTTCCATCATGGCCGCCTATATGTTTATTGCCCCGTATCTCGGTGAAGGGGCCGACCTGAATATGAAGGCGTCCCAGGGGGCCGGGGGCTCGGCCATGGGCACCGGGGCCGGTGTCCTGATTGCCCTTGTCTTCCTCGTCTTCTCCTACTACCACAGCGGCCGCATGATGGATGACCGCACAGACGAAGATCCGCGGGTCGACAGCGGGGTCACGATTCTCAAATCCATCCTGAACATCGTCACACCAATCATCTTCTCGACCTGCGTTTACAACCTCGTCACAGTCATTGACATGAGTATCTTCTACGGATTGATGGGCATGCGCGGCGTCTCGCAGGACGAACTCGCCACCCTCTACGGCGTGTACTCCGGCAAGTACGTGGTGCTGATGAATGTCCCGGTGGCATTGGCCAGTGCGATGAGCGCGGCCTCCGTGCCGGAAATTTCCGGCGCCCATGCGATGCATGACCACAAGGCGCTCAACACGGCCATCGAAGACACCATCGCGGTGACGATGATGGTGCTCATCCCGTCCGCGGTTGGTCTGGCTGTGCTCTCCTATCCGATCATGGGCCTCTTGTTCCCGCAGAAAGAAACAATCATGCTGGCGTCGACAACCCTGCGCATCGGGGCGTGTGCCACGGTGTTCTACGGGCTCTCCACGATTTCCAACGGCATCCTGCAGGCCATCGGCCATGCCGAGCTCCCGCTGAGAAATGCGGTGCTGGCGCTCATTGTCCATGTCGTTCTGATGGCTCTGATGCTTGTGGCCTTACCGATTAAATATCTGGATCTCTCGCTGTACTTGCTGGCGATCGGTACCAGCGTGTACGCTCTCCAAATGTGCATCACGAACCAGACGGCGCTTCGTAAGATCATCAAATACAAATACAAACTCGGGCGGATCTTCCTGATTCCGCTCATGGCCGCCGCCGTGATGGGCGTGGTGGTGTTCGGGGCGTATGAACTGCTCTTCGGTCTTACCCGCCGCGTGTTCATCCCGCTGATGGCTTCCGTCGCCATCGGCGTCATCGTCTACTTCGCCCTCATCATTTTCTTCTACAAAGGCAATGAGAAAAAGCTTCTCGGCATCCCGGGCATGACCCGTATCCTGAGCGCTTTACACAGAATCTAAAAAGCAGAGTTCACATTTGAACTCTGCTTTTGCTTTGCCTATTTGTCCATGCCCTTGGCGAGTGCGTAGCCGAAGGCATACGTAACGGCGTTGTTCCAGCCCTTGAGTTTATCCTCACGGACCTCGTCCGCGATATCTGCTTCGAACACCCGGTCGATGGCCCAGTTGGCTTTGATCTCTTCCAGGTTTTTCCAGTAACCGACCGCCAGCCCGGCGAGATATGCCGCGCCCATGGCCGTCGTTTCCACGCACACCGGTCGCTTGACCGGTGCCCCGCACAGGTCGGCCTGCATTTGCATGAGAAGGTTGTTGGCGCAGGCGCCGCCATCCACCTTCAGCGAAGACAGAGTGATCCCGGCATCGGCTTCCATCGCGTTGATGACATCGTTCACCTGATACGCCAGTGATTCAAGGGTTGCCCGGATGATATGATATTTATTCACGCCGCGGGTGATGCCGACGATGGTGCCCCGTGCATACGGGTCCCAGTACGGCGCCCCGAGACCGGTGAAGGCCGGCACGACGTAACAGCCGTTTGTGTCTTTCACTTTACCAGCCATATACTCGGAATCCGCCGCCGAATCGATCAGACGCATCTCATCACGCAGCCACTGAATGGCCGCCCCGCACACGAAGACGGAGCCTTCGAGGGCGTAGGTGATTTTCCCGTCCAGCCCCCAGGCAATCGTTGTGACCAAACCGTTTTTCGAAGTCACCGGGACATCGCCCGTGTTCATAAGCAGGAACCCGCCCGTGCCGTAGGTGTTTTTGACTTCGCCCTTTTCAAAGCACGTCTGTCCGAACAGCGCAGACTGCTGGTCGCCGGCCGCACCGGCAATCGGGATTGCCCCGCCGAGCAGCGAGGGATCGCTCATGCCAAAGATGCCCGAGCAGTCCTTGACTTCCGGCAGCATCCCCTTCGGAATATTTAAGATGTCCAGAATTTCATCATCCCATGTCAGGGTGTGAATGTTAAACATGAGGGTGCGGGAGGCATTGGTGACGTCGGTCGCATGCACAGCGCCTTTCGTGAGCTTCCAGATGAGCCATGTTTCCACGGTCCCGAAGAGGAGCTCGCCTGCTTCGGCTTTCTCCCGTGCGCCCGGGACATTTTCCAAAATCCAGCGCAGCTTCGTGCCGGAGAAATAGGCATCGATGAGAAGGCCTGTCTTCTCACTAAACTTCCCGGTGAGGTTCCTGGACTTCAGCTCATCGCAATAGTCGGCCGTGCGCCGGCACTGCCAGACGATAGCGTTGTACACCGGTTCACCGGTGTTTTTGTCCCAGACAATCGTTGTCTCACGCTGGTTGGTGATGCCGATGGCCGCAATCTGATCGGCCGTGATATCGATTTTCTGCATGGCCTCCACGGCCACGCCGAGCTGGGTGGCCCAGATTTCGTTGGCGTCATGTTCGACCCAGCCGGGCTGCGGGTAGATTTGTTTGAATTCCCGCTGTGCCACGCTGCAGATTTCCCCTTTCTTATTGAAAAGGATGCAACGGTTGCTGGTGGTGCCGGAGTCCAGGGCCATGATATATGTGTTCATGATATTCCTCCTTCGTTAAACATTTGTCTTATACTGTTTTTATTGTATCACAGGGGTCCGGAGGAAATGAACCCAAACGAAAATCGGAGTGATTTTTGTCACTCCGGTAAGTGGCCTTTGTGGATTTGTTCGTCAATACCTTTGTCTATGAAGTCGGCGAGAATCTTTGACCCTTCGCTGTTGCGCTCCTGGCGTCCGCGCACCTGGGAGGCATGCACGCCGTGTTCGGCCCAGTCCCCGCCATCGTTGCTGGTGTTGAGCAGGAAGGGCTGGAGGTTGTCCATCACCCGGGCGAAGCGGGCTTCAGGGGTCGAGCGCTCTTCGAACTCGTGGAAGAGGCCGAGAAGCTCCTGTCCTTTCTCTTCGGGGAGTGACCCGAAGATGTGCTGTGCGGCCTGCTCTTCCCTCGCACTTTGGGTTTTCTTGCCTTCTTCGTCGTAGGCATAGGTGTCCCCGGCTTCGATTTCACAAATGTCATGAATGAGGCACATCATCATCGTTTTGGCGATGTCGATGTCTTCGTTGGCATAGTCTTTGAGCAGCCAGGCCATGATGGCCATGTGCCAGGCGTGTTCAGCGTCGTTCTCAAACCGGCCGTGACCGGTGAGGCGGGTCTGGCGGGTGATGTTTTTTTCTTTGTCAATCAGGGTGATGAAGTCCAGTGTTTTTTGAAGGTCTTTGTCCATATATGTCTCCTGTCAAAAATCCGCGAGTTGTAAAATGAACTTGAACACCTGAAAATTAAAAAATCCATAGAGATATTTTCTCTGGTAGAATGAGGTT
>Ga0065709_1006016_pt1 | contig 31246 bp, 26 predicted proteins | sample Hoacrofraction14_2_FD_59096 | JGI IMG/M metagenome (GOLD analysis project Ga0065709, IMG submission 59096) | Hoatzin crop microbial communities from Cojedes, Venezuela, sample from fiber fraction 14 v1 | ecosystem: Host-associated > Birds > Digestive system > Esophagus > Crop | place: Venezuela...
CCGCAAGCACGGAAAAATTTAAAGATGAGTTTAAGAGTGCGTTTGTGGATTTAGTAAGTACATCTAAAGGGAATTTTGAATCCCTTGCTAATTCTATCGTGGAATTGCGTGATATGAAAATAGGTTCTTCCCCTTTGGAAGATATGATTTCGGTTCAATCAGATCTTGACGGAATTGAATCAATTAAAGCAAATATCGCCCAAATCGAAAAAGCAATCGCTAGCGGTGCAACGGAATATCAATTGGAGATACCGGCTCAATTTGATATTGATACAGCGGCAATAATTGAAGCACGTAATCAACTCGCTATGTCAAATATCGATATAGGTGAAGTGTTTGACGTATATTCGCTTGAACAAAATCTTGTTGAAGCCACACGTGAAATAGATGCTATACAAGCGAAAATGCGAGAAGTTAACAGTACCCGTCCAAATCAAGCCGTTGAAAAAGAATTAGCAGCCGAATACGATGCAATATCAGGTCGCATTAACGGTGTAAGCAAAGCGCTTGAAATGATAAATACAAGTGAGGGGATAATGCCGTTTGCTATTGGTATTAAGAGAGAATTGGAACAAATAGATGTTCAATTTGCAGATCTAGATGAAGAATTGAAATCGGCAAAACAAATACCTGGCATGGAAGGGAAAGAAGTTGTACAGATTTTACAAGGCCAAAAAACCGAACTGGCTCAGATGCAACAGGTGTTAGTTTCCTATTTGAATCAGGCAACTCAAATTATGCCACAAATACAGGGCATGACATCGCAAGAAATGAACACATGGTTTACACAAGCGGATTTTGAAATTATAAAAGATGCTTTGTTACCTGTGTTAGATGATGCCGAACAAAAAGCATTACAAGTGAAAGAAACTCTTTCTAATGTATATCCTCAATATGCCGGCAAGGATAGTGCTGAATTACAGGGCCTATCCGATAAACGTCAAGGTTCTAAAGGGATGCGGATGCAACTTAAGGAATCCATAAATGCGATGAAAGCGACAATAAGCAATTCGGATATATGGCAAGGCTTTATATCTAAAGCGAATGCTGCAAAAAACAAATTGGCCGTTATTGTTTTAGCGATGAAATCGCTGATAGAAAAAATCAAGAATCCACAACAAAACGGGCAGGCAAGCCCAAATCAAAGCAATAAAACGCAAGAAGAATCAAAGAAAGTTGCCGAAAAATCCAAAGGGCATTTTGGCAAAGCGGCGAATAGTGTTTTTTCGGCATATTCGAAAGCCTTTTCTAATTTGGGCAAACCTATACAATCTTTAGGGAACAAGATAAAGAACTCTATAACGAAAAACTTAAACCCTGCAAATTCTCTGTTGAGCAAATTCTCGCAGAAAATATGGACACTGGCAAAGAGCGCACTTATATTTTCCGTGATAACAAAAGCGTTGAACACGGTGCGCAGTGGCCTTGCAACATCGCTTAAAGATTTTGCTAAATACGATAGCAGCGTTAACAAGATGTTGTCTAATTTCAAAACATCGGTTGCCGGTTTGCAGAATGAGATAGTATCCGCATTTATGCCGGCGCTAAGAGCGATAGTGCCTATATTAACGACGCTTGTTAATTACTTCACGGCCGCGATAAATGTAATAGGTAAGTTTATCGCGGCGCTTTCGGGCAAAGATACATATACATCATTAACGACGGCCGCGCAAGATTACACGGACGCAACTAATGATGCTTCCAGCGCAACGGACGATTTAAGCAAATCACTAGCGGCATTTGATAAATTAAACAATGTAACTACTAACGATAGTGCGTCTAACGGTTCAGGTGGATCATCGGGAAGTACATCAAATGCCAACGGATTACAAACAGTAAATATCGATTCGTGGATTAAATCGCTTGCAGAACAGGCCAAAGACGGAGATTGGACGGCGGTAGGGGAAGCATTAAGCGAGAAGTTTACCGATGTAATGAATAACATACCGTGGGATAGCATAAGCGCCAAATCCGCTAAACTTGCAACGGGGATAGCGACATTCCTTAACGGTTTTATTTCCCCTGATTTGTTTTCGGCTGCTGCTTCAACACTTGCCAATGCGCTTAACACGGCATTTATATTCCTTGACACATACGGTAGTACGTTTAATTGGGCTAATTTCGGTGAGAGTATAGCAAGCGGTATAAACACATTCTTTAGTACGTTTGAATTCAGTACAATTACCGGCACAATAAGCACATGGGCAAACGGATTTGGTAATACTATAAGCAACGTTCTTAAAAATACCGATTGGGCGGCTATTGGTAAAAATTTAGGTAACGGTATAAACAAACTGTTTGATGATATTGACTTTAAACTTGCGGGCGAGAATGTATCCGGCATGATAACAAGTGCGATAACGCTTGCGGATAATTGGGTTGAAACGACAGATTTCTCACAGATTGGAGAAGATATAGCGGACTTTATAAACGGTTTAGATTGGTACGACATAGTAAAATCCACATGCGATTTTGCCAGTGATTTTATGAAAGGTATCGGTGATTTGCTTAAGGGCGCCGTTGGCAATATCAATTTTGCGGAGATAGCAAATGCTATAGCAGATGGAATAAGCGATGCAATGATGGACGCTACCTTGTTAGATAATACAGACATGCAAACATGGGCAGATGAACATCCTATACAATTTAAAATTTCATCTGTAATCTCTGCGGGCAGTGGTAATGGTTACTATGATAAGAACGGCCAATATGTAACAGATGCCGAAGCACAAGCCAAAACATCGATTGAAGGTTATTTTGCATACGTCAATCAATGTTGGGAAGATGCTTTAGATGGTTGGTCCTGGTTCGGCAATGAAGCAACACCTCTGAAAACTATATTTGATACGATAGCAGCTGAAGCAGATGAAGGTTCGGCAAATGCTTATCAGGTTCTTCATGATTGGTGGATTGACAAGATGGGCGATTTGTCAGATCAGATAGAAAACACCGTTAATGAGATTTTGGACAATGCCGAAAAACTATCTAATGGTACCGATAGCGCTGTCGATGTCGTTGTTAATATGCTTGAAGTTTACGCTGAATCAGGCAACTCATTCGCGAAAAAAACATTGGAATCCTACAAATCCGGGATTGTATCAGGGGAAGATTTGGTAACTCAAGCGTTAAAGCAATTTGGCCTTGACGCCGGAGATGTATTTACCGATGGCGTAACAGTTAATAGTGCAGGTTCCGGCAAAATTCTTTTAGACGCGATTAACCTCGCACAAAACCCTGATTATGAAGCGACATTAGACGAAAACAAGGAAACGGCAGGGGAGATAGCAGATGAAACTATAGATGAATATAACGACACAATAAGCAGCAAAAAGAAAAAAACACAAAAAACAATCGGCGGTACATTAGAAGCAGGGCGAAAAACAGCGGAGAAAGAACCGGCGAAATATAAAAAGATAGGCCAATCTACCATCGATATATATAACGAAGGTATATCTTCTAAAACTACTACTACAAAGAAAACCTTACAAGAAACAGGCAAATATATATCCAAATACTTTGCTAACAGCCTTACGGGGTTTGATACGGCCGGTAAAGATAGCATGCTTAAATATTCTAAAGGTGTTAGCAACAATAAAACAACGGTACAATCGAACTTATCGTTGGTAGGTTCATTAGCGTCAACATGGTTTACATCGCGTCTTACGGGCTTTGATACGGCCGGTAAAGACAATATCAATAAATATGTATCAGCTCTGAACGGAAACAAAACTACGATGCAAAACACATTAACATCCATTGGCGCTAATGCGTCATCATGGTTTAATTCCAGGTTAACCGGCTTTGATACATCCGGCAAGAATAGCATTGCCAAATATACGTCAGGTGTTAACTCAAAGAAAACGGAGATGCAAAATAACTTAGTATCGATAGGTGCTACATCGTCTAAATATTTCGCATCTAAAAATGTGGGATTTGATATTGCCGGTAAAAACAATATCTTAAGTTATAGATCAGGAGTAAATGGACAAAAGGCTTCAATGCAAAGCACATTGGTATCGGTAGGTTCGTTGGCGTCAACTTGGTTTAAATCGCGCCTTACAGGATTTGATACAGCCGGAAAAAACAACATAAACAGTTACAAATCAGGTGTAAACGCACAGAAGGCATCTATGCAAAGCACTTTGGCATCGGTAGGTTCTAATGCCCCGACATGGTTTAAATCTAAAATCGGAAATTTCGCTAACATCGCGAAAAGCAACTTGTCTAACTATGGTTCCGGCGTTAGTAACTCAAGCAATCAGAATTCATCAAAAAACGCATTGCGCAACTTTGCGGGGAGTTTTGAGGGCTGGATTAAAGGGAAGGCTGATTTTGGAGATATCGCAAAAAAAATGCTTATAGGTTTCAAAACGGGATTTTCAAACACGACAACACAAAATCAGGTTAAATCCGTAATGACATCGTGGGCTGATAGCATTATAAAATCCATGAAAAAGAAGTTAGGCATTCATTCTCCGTCAAAGGTGTTTGCGGAGTTTGGTATGTATTCACTTATGGGCTTTGAAAAGGGATTTGATAGTGAGGAAGATAATACTCTATCTCAAGCACAATCGTGGGCAGATCAGATAAGTCAAATACAGCCAACACTGTATATATCGGTTAACGACGATGAATTACAGAAGTTAAATGTCGGGAATTCCACAATGAATATATCCGCTGCTAATATTCCCATGTTATCAAAGGGCGGTGTAACAACCGGGGCAACCTTGGCAATGATAGGGGAAGCCGGCCGTGAAGCCGTGTTACCGCTTGAAAACAATACAAGTTGGATGGATACGTTGGCTGGCAAACTTAACCCTGCCGAAGAATTATCGCTGTTAAGGCAACAGAATTCTCTGTTGCGAGAGATTGCAGATAAGAAATTGAGCATATCGACAAAAGAGATATTTGGGGCGGTAAAGACGGAAAACCGCGCAGAATTCCTAAAGAACGGCAAAAATTCACTTGTTTATTGAGAATAAAGGGAGGTTGAAAACAAGATATGGCATTTCCTGAATACTTTATCAAGGTGGGGGATTATGTTATCCCATGGCGATACATACAAGCGGAAACATACAAGGTAACGCCGGACCAACGGCAAGATATGAACAGTTACCGTAATGCCAAAGGGAAACTTATCCGTACCGTGTTACCGAATAAGCCAACAAGCATATCGTTTACTACACCTGATAACATGAGTTACGCGGATAAATGCACGCTAATGAATAACATTCAGGCTAATTGGACAGTTGCAGCTGAACGCAAATGCACAGTTACGTATTATGACGATATGAGCGATAGCATGTTAACCGCTGATATGTATATGCCGGATATTTCTTTTGAATACAAAACGGTAGATGTTGCCAAATCAAATATAGTCTATAAGGCTTTCACTTTGGAATTTATAGGTTATTAAGCGGGGGTAAAGGGCATGATAAATAACGAAACATATCTTGATTTTTTTGAAAATAAGAACAATTACGATTACGACATGTATTTTACGTTTTCGGGCGGGGATGTATTGACGGCCGATGATATGCTTGAAAACAGCTTTTCGCTTTATGAATCATTATGTTCTGAATCCTATTTGCGATTTGGCGCCTGTGAAGCATCTAAGTTAACGACGGCCTTTGCCTATTCAGGAACACTATACACAGATCAAACCGTTGTCGTTACAATCGCATTTACTGATTCCGAAGGTACGGAAACTACTTTCGCGGTAGGAACTTATAAGGTTTATTCCGATGTTTTATCCACTGATAAAGCATCTCATACACTTGAAGCATATGATGCTCTATATACGATTAACAACGCAGATGTAACAGAATGGTATTTTGGCATATCCGAGAAAATGACATTGGCCGAATTCAGGGCGGCGTTTTTCGAATATTTGGGGATAACTCAGGAAGATGCAACTCTCTGCAACGATGAGTTAACTGTATATCCTGCATGTATAACATCGGAACAGATATCGGGAAGTAAAATTATTCAGGCAATATGCGAGATTAACGGTGTTTTCGGACATATAAACCGCGCCGGTAACTTTGAATACATATCACTTGCCGATAACACAGATGAAACCACAACGGATTTTACTTATGATGACTATGTGCAAGGCACATTTGAATATAACGACTATCAAAGCCAAAGCATAACCAAACTCACTGTATACGATACGCAGAATTTTAGCGTTAGTTTAGGCGATGAGGGCAACGAATACATAATTGCCTCAAACTTTATCTTGTGCAATACGAATACAAGCCAATATTCCGAATTGGCAACGGCGGCAAGCAACTTGTTTGAGGTAATTCAAAACAAGGCATACACGCCCCTTAAATTGCAATCTACGGGTAATTTGTGCATTGAAGCGGGTGATATTGTTAATATTCCCGGATTATCCGATACAGATGTTGTTACGTATATTCTTGAACGCACTTATACGGGCGTTTTCGGGTCCTTAGATAGCATAGAAAGCAAAGGTGAACAATATTACACGTTAAGCAATTCAGATGCTGTATATCAGGCTACACTAACAGCGGCGGTCGAAAAAGCAAACGAAACTTCCCAGCATTTCGTATGGGTAAATGGCGATGGCGCCTATGTAACAACAGAAGAAGTATCAGGAGGGGAAGCACCTACAACAAATTACAACAAGTTAACAAGTGAAGGGATGGAGATTGTAACAGACGCTAAAAGCGTCGCGTTCTTTGGAATTGATGCAGAAACATCAACATCAATATCCAGGTTAGGTAATGAAGAAGAAGGTTCATACACTAAAGTATCAGAAAACTCATTCGACATATATGTTAACAACGATTTAACGTTTCACGTAGGATACAATTCCGATTCAAACGCAAACTATACAACCTGTGGGTCGCGGGGGAAAGGAGATATTGGGAAAGGGTCTTTTTCGGCTGGATATAATAATGTCGTATCTGGCGCTGGGGCGTTTTCAGGTGGCGGATGTAACAACACCGTAAGTGGAATCTACGCATTTAATGGTGGGGGGTATGAGAATATTGTAAGTGAGATATCTGCGTTTAATGGTGGAGGGACTAGTAATAATGTAAGTGCGGAATACGCGTTTAATGGCGGAGGGACTAGTAATAATGTAAGTGCGGAATACGCGTTTAATGGTGGAGGGTCTAATAATATTGTAAGAGGGAAACACGCGTTTAATGGCGGAGGGTATGGTAATAGTAATTACGGTGTTTATACATTTAATGGAGGTGGATCTTTCAACGGTGTTGCCGGAGAAAATGCATTTTCTGGTGGTGGTACACATAATACCGTAGATGCAAATTTAGCTTTTAACGGTGGCGGTGATTATAACACAATTAGCGGTTTGAGATGTGTTAATCTCGGAGGTTATACTAATACTCTTACAAGTGATGCTGATACATCTACAATAGCGGGAGGCTCGTATAACAAGATAACAAGTGCCGGGGGATTTGTAGGCGGTGGTAGTTCCAATACGATAAATGCAGATGGTTCTTTTATTATAGGCGGCAGATTATCTACTGTTAGTGCGCAGTTTGCCGGCATCATAGGTGGCGAAAATCTGAAAGCAACAGCGGAACATCAGGTAGTCATGGGAGTTTACAACGAAACTACATCTAATGTTTTCGTTATAGGCAGCGGTACGAGCGACACTAGCCGAACTAATGCGTTTCAGGTATCGCCTGAAGGTAGAACATATATCGGTAACTCAAGTTTTGAGGGTTGGATGTCGTATAAGTGCCAAAACAATCTCCGTTATGGGGGATTAGAAGTTTCTGCGGCAGGCTATATTCAGATATTCGACAACACAAACGGCAATGCAATGATACAATCCGATTTATCGGGTAATGTAAATATCCCGCATCTGCTTACTGTATCATCGCTTAAGATAGGTAGTTCTACTATCGGAGGTACGGCAAAGCCTGTATATGTATCAAGCGGTACAATAACGGCATGTAATGCAACAGTAGGTAGTGCGACAAAGCCTATCTATATGAATTCAGGAACACTAACGGCTAGCGGCTCAACGGTAGGTAGTGCGACAAAGCCTATCTATATGAATTCAGGAACACTAACGGCTAGCGGCTCAACNGTAGGTNGCATCTATGCAACCTATCTATCTTAACGCCGGTACTCTTACCAAGTGCGGATTCAAGATAGCATTCGGTACAACGGGAAGTATATCAGCTGCCGCAAATTCGTATGGGGAAACAACGATATCTTATAGTCTATCTTCATGTACAGGCGTAATATGCGGCATGTATTCGGGAAATACAAACGGAACAATGGGCGGATTAACTGTCGCTGTCGCATCATACAGCGCAACTTCTGCAAAAATTCGCGTATTTAACAACACTACAAGCAAATTATCGTGTTCGGTTTGCTGGATAGCATACGGGACATAAGGGGGGAATGTAAGAGATGAGTAGATGGTATAAAAGAGTTGCTGCAGATAAAGGCGCGGATTTGTATATGTTACCTGATCCAACATCGCATATTATTCAACATCTGAAAAAGGGAACCAAAGTGGAAATATATGTTGAAGGCGATGAATTCGATTTAGTTGGTGTTGAAATTCAAGGTACTGTATATGTGCGCGTAGCCGGGCAAATTTTCGGCTATGTTTCCTGGAAATTGTTATCGGATTAACATTGACCGTTTTCGACCTCTTGAAAATGCCCCTTTTTGCTTAGGTGAAAAGGGGCATAATATATGTGTTAGTGCATGTTAAACGCAATATGTCAAGATTTAGTATAATATACGGGCAATATACATAAAAATTAAATACACTTGAAAAACAAGGCATCAAAGCAAGCGCAAAAATAACCGGAGGTTCTCGTGATGAAACAGTATATAAAAGAATACATGGAAAGCGTAGACAAGTTTATCGCAGGAGATATGAAAAATTCCAACGCAAAAGACCTGGAAAGATACCTCAAAGAATTCGACATGAAACTTTCTGAGTTTCAGCACGAAAGACTGATACATCTTCTTGTGACCCTGGCTTTTGCGATGTTCATGCTTTTCGAGCTTTATGCGGCGTTTGCCCTGATGAATCTCTTCTCCGGTGTTGCGGCGATATTGATGCTGATTTTAACGATAGCATATGTTTTCCACTACTATTTTCTCGAGAATTCGGTGCAGGCGATGTATAAGCAACGCGATAAAATTAAGGCTGAACTTGATTCGAAAATCTAATTCCGATTAACGCTTGTAAGGCTTCAAACCGAAGGCTGAAAGAGACGCAAACGCGCGCTCGCAAATCTGCGAACCGAATTCCTGAAACGCGTCGTAATCCGCAATATCGCAGGTGCAGTAAATCGTGACCGGAATTCCTGTTCCGGCGTCGTTTCCGTCTGTTTTCACAACCAGCGAAAAATCCTTCTTAATATGATCGTTTTGCTTTAAAGTCAGCTGCATGTACGCTCGGTAGAGGCTTAGGTTCGTGACACCGTCGATGCAGAAGACGGACAGGTCCTCGCTTTCTTTTGAGAAAACGTCTTTGTTGAGCGACACGAATGTCGACGCCTCCCGGGAGGACAATGTGCGGATGTTTTCCGCGTCCACGAATACGGTTTTCGATATCTGCCTCTCGGCATCGTTTACGGTCTGTCTGTAGTTTTTGAAAGGGTATGAGAGAAAGTCGTATGCGGGCACGGACATCACCAAATTGTCGTAGGTTTTAATCTTGACCGTGATGAGCCCGATGTCGGTGACGGCCCCTTCGATTCCGCGCGCAGGAATCACTATCCAGTCGCCCAAATGCAGCAGGTCCTCGCTTGCGATTTCAACGCCCGCGACGAGCCCCAAAAGCGCATCCTTAAAAACAATCGCGAGAATCGCGGCAAAGGCGCTGACGCCGGAAATCAACACGAGCGGATTTTGATCGAGAAGAAGCGAAATCGCGATGATGACGATGATTATGCAAAGTGCGATTTTTATAACCTGAATCACGCTCTTAATCGGGTGCGACGCGGACCTCGATTTGGTCTTGTAAAAATCGTGCACGACGTCGAGCATCGCGGAGATTATGGCCGCGAGACAAATCAGCATCATAACCACAAGAATATTGACAAGGGTATCGGAGGCGCTGTACGCAGCCTTGGCGATATACGTGCATGCATAGAAAAACACGAGCCCGGAAATCTTTAGGGGAATCTTTCGGCGCAGCGAAAATTTGGCAAGGTTCGCGGTAATCTCGGACTTTGATTTTTTTCTCAGCGTCGAAAAGATAATCTTAAGCAAAAAATACACGACCCCGGCGCATGCGACACTTGCCACAAAGAAAATCGCGCTTGCCGCAATAACCGCGTCCGCGCCGTCTCCAAGGCGGGATGCCACCCATTCGAAAACCTTGTTAAACATGGAAAAACCTCCGGGTCTTTAATGCCAAAATTATATCAAACAAATGTAATGTAAAATATTAAGGCTGTGTGATATATTCATGCTTGGAAATTAAAAAAGGAGTACATTGGCTTATGTTTACAATTTTGGGCGGTTTCCTGATGGGCCTCGCAAACAGCGTCCCCGGCGTATCCGGCGGCACGATTGCGTTCATCATGGGATTCTACGAAGAACTTCTGGACAGTCTCGTTCTTCTTGTCAAAGGCACGAAAGAACAGAGAATCAAATCAATCAAATTCATTCTCAAAGTCATGATTCCCTGCGCGGTCGGATTGCTTTTCGCAATCGAAATTCTCGTGCGCGTCTTCGACTCTCATATCTACGCAATAAGCAGCCTCTTTGTCGGCTTCATCTTAGGTGCCCTGCCTGTCATAATCCGCGACGAAAAGGATTGCCTCAAAGGCAAATGGCTCAACATAATCTACGCCATAATCGGTGCGGCAGTCGTTATCCTTATTACATATCTGAACTCCGTTATCTCTCCTGACGACGGTTCGTTCAAACTCACATTCTTCTCCGCGATCTACCTGTTCATCTGCGGCGCAATCGCAATCAGCGGCATGATTCTGCCCGGCATCTCCGGTTCGACATTGCTTCTGATCTTCGGTCTTTACATGACAGTTATAAATGCTGTACACGAAGTGTTGCACTTAAACTTCTCCGCGCTCCCCATCTGCCTCATCTTCGGCTGCGGTGTCCTGGTGGGAATCGTCGGTATCGTAGGACTCCTCAAGAAGTGCCTGGCGAAGTTCCGTTCACAGACCGTCTACCTTATCCTCGGTCTCATGATCGGTTCCTTCTATTCAATCTTCATGGGCCCGACGACTTTGGACGTTCCTCAGCCTGCCATGACCTTCAAAACATTCAACTGGGTTTTCTTTATAATCGGAATCGCGGTAATCGCCGCAATTGAGGTACTCAAACACATGGTGGACAAAAAAGAAGAGGGGCAAACCGAATAATTGGTTAAACCCCACAACATTTTCATTATAAAGCCATAAAAATATTGTGCAAACCCGACAGTCTGCACAATATTTTTTTTATCTTTTGGTTTTTTCGCCGTGTTGCGATATATCTTTACCGCGGTACAATAAAGTCAGTTCCAAGGAATGCGGAAGCAAAACTTCTAAATCCAAGGAGGCCGCCCAAAGCATTAAGCAGTTGGAGGCGTAGGGAAGAACCAAAGTCCGAAGGACGGCGGCGAAGCCGAAGAAACAGATACCTGAGGAAACGACCGAGGGAGGAAACGAAGCGAAGACTTAAGACGCTGAGGGAGATGCGAGCAAAGCGATTGACTGAGTGCATACACTTAAAAGTCGCAGGTTGTAACAATTTAGTTGATTCGGACTTGGAGCCGCGTGCTGGTGAGATGTCACAGCCGACAGGAAAGAGCCGAGGCGGCAACAGATGTTACACCGGTTCGTGCAAACCGAGTAGCCGATACAGCTACCGATTGGTGAGATGAGACGTCAAAGTCAGAATCGAGCCGCAAGTCGAAGAGCACATTGTTCGGCGAATGGAAAGACATGAGTTGCACGGTGTGGTTGATAGTTGCAGCAGATCAGTTGAATGTTGCGATATCACAAAAGCTCGAGACAGTTGAAAGGGCACCGACGAAGGAAGTAAATCGATTTTTGGTTCGTTGGAACGAAGGAATCCCGTAAGTCGAAGGACTTACGGGATTTTGTTGTTGACTTTGATTTTCTCTTTGGCTATAATTCCTTGTACGCCAACTTAGCTCAGTTGGTAGAGCAGCTGATTTGTAATCAGCAGGTCGTGGGTTCGAGTCCCACAATTGGCTCCACGGTAAACCCTTGAAACTCAATCGTTTCGAGGGTTTTCTTCAAATTAGGGGCCCATTTGAAGGCTCACATTTATCCCTTGCTTGTGTTTTTGGGCTTAATGAACTTCCCGAAAGTCGGGTCAGCAATCTCGGCCGCATGGTTCATCTCACTATAGTTACCCGAATGCTGACAGAGCGGAAGGAAACATCACACAAATTTATAAACTTAAAATTGGTAATTCATAATGTTGACAATGAAGAGAGACCGTTATATCATCTGATAACAAAAATGTTATCAATCGATGGGAGGCTCTCGCAGATGTTTAATGTAGAAAACTACACCAGTGAGAGCGGACGCGATTATATCAGAGAATATTTGGAGAAGTTAGCAAAAGACAATAAGAGAAATGATCTTAATCAAATCCTCGAGACTGTAAAGAATCTCAGTGAATATGGCCCGGATCTGAAAAAGCATTTCCCTAAACTGGTAAAACATATAGAGGCTGATTTATATGAACTCAGACCCGGACGAAACAGGATATTTTATTTTTATTTCAAACAAAATGGCTATGTCCTGTTACATGCCTATTATAAGAAAACCAGGGAAGCACCTGATCGTGAATTGAATTTGGCTCGTAAAAGACTTAAGGAATATAAAAGGAGGAATGGTGCATGAGTAAAGATTTTTTCGACACATGGCACGAACTTGAGGAAAAACATGCCGGTGCGGATAATCCGTTTTCTGATGCGGAAGAAGTCACCAAAGTGGTTTTTGCGCTGACCAAAAGACGGATTGAATTGGGATATTCTCAGAGAGATTTGGCAGAAAAGACAGGATTGAAACAATCTGCAATCGCCAGATTGGAGTCGCTTGGGTCGGTACCGAGGCTTGATACGGTTGTCAGAATTGCACGAGCATTAAGCCTTAACATAATGCTGAGTTCTGTTACTAAACCGATTAGTGAATTGGACTTCAGTTACGATGAAGATAAAAGCATGTATAGCGTGCAAGAAGATATTCAATCTTTCAATTACGGAAAGGAAATGAAATATGAAATCGCTGGTTGATTATAAGTTAGTGGTAAATGAGGTTAGTCTTAAAAATAAGCCACAAACAGGAAATTTTAAAATTAATCCTGACCTTAGCAGGACGATAGATAGGATAGAAGATAACAAGGCATCTGTAACGTATGTTTTAGAAATTAATGATAAGCCTGACAATCCGTTTCCGGTTGATATCAGGATAAGCATAACCGGAATTTTTGATTTGAGTAAATTGCAGCCTGAAAGCGTTGATGATTTTTTGGAGGTGCAAACTTGCCAGATATTATTTCCTCAAATCAGGTCGATATTATCCGGATTGACTGCCAGCGCGCTCATGCCTCCGATAATGCTTCCTATAGTCGATGCGAGGACTGTATTTAAGAAATAAATTTATACTAACAACAAAGGCCAAATCAGGATTTCTTAGGAGTTTTAGGATTATGGAGGGAAAAACAGATGGTTAATTTAGATACGTATTGGGAGGATTTCCCTCAGTATTTTGATGTCATAATAGACGAGGATGGGGATTTGATTGATGTTATCAAGGATGATGCCCCGGAAGATGTCAGAAAAAGTTTTGAGCATTACGATCAGCAGATTGCGGAAATTGCGAGACGAGAGGCTGAAACCGGAGCAAACATAATATGATTCCATGGAAGATAAGATTGATGTTTTCGAAAGATTTGTGAAGCCCGGGGAGGAGTATGTGAATGTGATTCCGGCTTTTCGGGAGTTGGATGAATATTCTTTTTCTGATGTGTGGGATGCGATTGTGAGGTTGCAGGGGTGCGTGTTTGTCACCTGCCGCGGGATGGAGTTTGTGTATGAGGTGCGCGGGGGAGAACTTTTCGTTGACAGGAAGAGCAAAAGTATAACGAAGTCCACAGTGCGGATGGCTTATGAGAAGGCCAGGGCATTGGAGGTCGTTGCGGGCCCCAAAAAACTCGGGACGTTCGGGGCGTCGTATCTCTATCCGATTTTTGTGACTTTGGGTGTTTGCAGGGTATCTTAGGGTATAATTACTGTATAAATTCCCGGAGGTTTTCTGATGGCTGTAATTACGATATCACGGCAGAACGGCAGTCTCGGCGATGAAGTTGCCGCGTATCTTTCGGGAAAACTCGGCTGTGAAGTTATTTCAAGACAATATGCGCTGGAGAATTTTTTCGGTGAGATAAGCGAAGGGACGCTGGCGCGCCTCAACGAAAGCGCAAAGTTTTTCGTGGGGAATATCGAAGGCCGCCCTGAGACTTACCGGGACGTTCTTGTGAACGAGGTGCGTGCTCGCGCTGCATCTGCGGATAATCTGATTGTTCTGGGGATAGGCGGGTGTGCGATACTCAAGGACTATCCCAAAGCGGTGCATATAAGGATAACCGCAAGCGAGACAACGCGCATCGCGCAGGCTTCAAAAAAGTACGGAATAACAGATGAGCAGGCTTCCGAGGTTATCGCGATAGGGGACAGAAAACACAAAAAATTCGTAACGACTTTGTTTGGTGAGGACTTGTCTCGCCCTGAGCTTTTCGATTTGGTTTTAAATACCGACAGGCTGTCCGTGGAAGAAGCGGGTGCGGCCGTTTTGGAACTTGCCAGGAAGCACGATTTGAGATCTTCCATGGCAGAACGTGAAGGGGGCGTCGACCACCAGAGCAAGGCGGTTGTGTTTAAGAATGAGACCGAGGAGGAGTTTGCAAGAATCCTCGATGTGTACAAAATCGAGTGGATGTACGAGCCCAAGACATTTCCCGTAGAGTGGGATGCCGAGGGTAATGTCACATCGGCGTTTTCTCCGGATTTTTATCTTCCGAGGTTTGATTTGTATTTGGAACTCACAACCATGGATCAGAAGTATGTGACGAAGAAAAACAAAAAGATGAGGAAGGTCAGGGAACTGTACCCCGGGACCAATATCCGCATCGTTTACAAAAAAGATTTTATGGAACTGGTCGAGAGACTGAAGATGTTCGGAGGCGACGATGCAGATACTGAATAACTCACTTGAGATAGAACATATCGTTTACAGCGAAGAGCAGATAAAAGATAGAATCTCTGAACTGGGGGCCCGGATCACCTCGGATTTTAAGGGAGAAGATTTGGTTGTTATCGGCGTTATCCGAGGCTCTTTGTATTTCCTTTCGGACCTGACGCGCGCGATTGATTTGCCGATTAATGTGGACATGATAGGGTTCGGAAACATTCCGGATACGACTAAGAAAACCGGTGTTGTCAGAATTACCAAAGACATTGAACTCGACATCACGGACAAGCACGTTCTGGTCGTCGAGGACATTATCAGGACGGGCCTTACCACTGCTTATATTATTTCCAATATCGAGATGAAGAAACCGAAGGATATAACGGTTTGTTCGATGCTCGTAAATCCCGACAGGCTCCTGATTACGATTCCCGTTAAGTACACCGGTTTTGAAATCAACGACAACTGGCTTGTCGGGTACGGTCTTGACGTAAAAGAAGTCGGACGCAATCTTCCTTATATCGCAAAACTGCGACATAAGGAATAAATGCATCTTTTGTTTTTTCTTTTTTATTAGAGAATTTTTCTTAGGCGCTCCACGGCGTTCTGTGTGGCTTCGTATGAGCCGAAGGATGTGAGGCGGAAGAAGCCGTTTCCTGATTCGCCGAAGCCTTCGCCCGGGGTTCCGACGACCTGAACCTCGTTTAAGAGTTTGTCGAAGAAGTCCCAGCCGGACATGTTATCGGGACACTTAAGCCAGATGTAGGGAGAGTTTGTGCCGCCGGTGAAGAAGATGTTTTTCTCTGTCAGAAGATCGGCGATAAGCTTTGCGTTTCTTTTGTAGTATGCGATGTTTTCCATGCACGCCGCGATGCCCTCGGGTGACAGAGCAGCCTCTGCGCCTCTTTGCACGGGATAGTTTACGCCGTTGAATTTTGTGGCCTGACGGCGCGCCCAAAGTTTGCATAATTTGGTTCCGTCGATTTCGATTTCCCCGGGGACGACAGTCCAGCCGCAGCGCGTTCCCGTGAAGCCCGCGAACTTCGAGAAAGAGCAAATCTCTACGGCACATGTTTTCGCGCCCGGAATCTCGAAAATCGTGTGGGGAACATCCTCGGTTATGAAGGCTTCATACGCAGCGTCGAAAAGAATCAGGGACCCGGTTTTGTTAGCGTACTCCACCCATGCGGTGAGTCCTTCGGTGTCATATGTAGCACCCGTGGGGTTGTTCGGGGAGCAGAGGTAAATTACCGCGGGCCCGGGGTTTTGAATAAGATCGGGACCGGGCAAAAATCCGTTGTCTTCGCTTCCGGGGATGATGGTTATTTTATTGCCGTTCATGGTGTTTGAGTCGATGTAAACGGGGTAGACGGGGTCGGGGATTATTACCTCATTGCAGCCTAGGATGTCTACAAAATTTCCGCAGTCGCTCTTAGCCCCGTCGGATACGAAAACGGAATCTGCCGGAACATCGGCGCCAAGAGCCGCGTAGTGGTCGGATATTGCTTTGCGCAGAAAATCGTAGCCGTATTCGGGCGGATACCCGCGGAAGGTTTCTTTGCTTCCCATCTCATCGACTGCTTTATGCATGGCGGAAATCACGACTTCAGGGAGAGGTAGTGTTACGTCGCCGATTCCCAAACGGATTATGTCTGCATCCGGGTTCTGTTCGCTGTATTTTTTGACACGAGAAGCAATCTCGGAGAAGAGATATGTTTCTTTTATGTTTTTAAAATTCCCGTTGATTTTGATGTCCATTTTGAGTCTCCTTGTTACTGCTGTGATTTTTTGAGTGCCGCGCCGACAAGCCCTAAGAACAGGGGGTGCGGACGGTTCGGGCGGGATTTGAACTCGGGGTGGTACTGGACACCGACAAAGAATTCCTTGTCCGGATACTCGACGGTCTCAACGAGCCGTTCGTCGGGCGAGAATCCGCTTAGCATGAGGCCTGCTTTGGTGAGCGTCTCGCGATATGCGTTGTTGAATTCGTATCTGTGACGGTGTCTTTCGGAAATAAGTTCCTGTCCGTAGCATTTTTCCATCATGGTGCCCTTGCGGATGACGCAGGGATACGCGCCGAGTCTTAATGTTCCGCCCTTTTCAATCTCGTTGGACTGGCCGGGCATAAAGTCGATAACTTTGTTTTGCGAGCTTTCGTTAAACTCGTTTGAGTTGGCGTCCGAAAGCCCTGCGAGATTTCTCGCGGCCTCGATAACCGCAATCTGCATTCCGAGACAGATGCCGAGATAAGGTGTGTCGGTCTCACGTGCGTATTTTGCGGTTAAGATCATGCCCTCTATTCCGCGTGAACCAAAGCCGCCGGGAACGATGATTCCGTTGAGGCCGGATAATGCCTCCACATAGTTGTCTTCTGTTAGGGTCTCCGAGTCGATCCACTTAATCTCAACGCGTGTTCCGTGCTCGTAGCCCGCGTGCTGCAGGGCCTCGGCAACAGACAGATATGCGTCGTGAAGCTGGACGTATTTGCCGACAAGTCCGATTGTTACATCCTTGTCTCGGCTCTGGATTTTCTGTACGAGAGATTTCCATTCGGACAAATCGGGTTCGGGTGTTGTGAGCTTTAACTCACGGCAAACAATCGAGTCTAACCCCGCGTCGCGGAACATAATCGGGGCACCGTAGAGAATCGGAAGGGTGTTGTTCTCGATAACACAGTCGGGCTTTACGTTACAGAAGTTTGCAATCTTTCTGAAGATGTTCTCGTCCTCAATCGGCTCGTCGGTTCTAAGAACTATAATGTCGGGGTTTATTCCCATGCCCTGAAGTTCCTTTACCGAGTGCTGTGTGGGTTTGGATTTGTGCTCGCCGGAGGCCTTAAGATAGGGGACGAGACAGACGTGAATGTAAAGCGAATTGTCAAAGCCTACCTCGCGTCCTACCTGACGGATTGCCTCGAGGAAGGGCTGGGATTCGATGTCGCCCGTGGTGCCTCCGACCTCTGTTATTACGATGTCGGCATCGGTTTTTTTGCCGACGTTATAAATGAAACTTTTAATCTCGTCCGTTATGTGGGGGATAATCTGAACGGTTGAGCCTAAGTACTCACCTTTGCGCTCTTTTGCAATTACGTTTGAGTAAACTTTGCCGGTTGTGAGGTTTGAGAATTTATTCAGATCCTCGTCGATAAATCGCTCGTAGTGGCCCAAGTCCAAATCGGTCTCGGCGCCGTCGTCGGTTACATAAACCTCTCCGTGCTGATAAGGGCTCATGGTGCCCGGGTCGACGTTTATGTAAGGGTCGAGTTTTTGCGCGGCGACCTTGAGTCCGCGCATCTTAAGAAGTCTTCCCAAAGATGCGGCCGTTATGCCTTTGCCTAAGCCCGACACAACACCTCCCGTTACAAAAATGTACTTAGTCATAAATATATGCCCCCTTTATTTTTTCTCGTATTTGTTAATTATTTCTTCCGCGATTTCACGGCGCGTTTTGCGTGACTTCATCGCGTTTTGTTCAATAAATTTGTGAGCGTCGTCTTCTCTCAAACTTTCGTTCTCGATAAGGAGCCATTTTGCGTGATTGACGAGTCTTATCTCGTTCATTTTTTCTTCAAAAGTCTCGGTCTTGCGTTCCATCTTCAGAAGGCGTGTGCGCATTGCCGTAAGAAGTGCAAGAGACTGTCTTATTGAGGCTTTTGTCGCAGGTTTTCCCACAACCATAACGCCGTAATCCTCGACCTTGACGCTGACCTCGTCGTAGATGTCGTTCTTGACAAACAACAGGACTCCGCTGTTCGTATCGGAGGCTATATCTATCGCAAAATTTCCGCCGAACTCATCGGGCAGGGGAGAGTTTACGATAACGATGTCGTAGTTTCGGTCAAGAATCGCCCTGCGCGCGGAGGTAATGTCTTTCTCAATCCTTCGCGGGGAGTATTCGGATTCGGGCAGCAAAGATATGAGGGAGTCGTTAAACTTCTCTCCCGCAGATACCAATAAAACGCTGAACACCGAATCTCTTAACATTTGAACACCCCGGACAAATATCAGTTGCAGAAAGATTCGACTATGGATTTGCTGATGTGCGTGTTTACAAAATTGCTGCCTAAAGCTGCGTTCTTTGCTTCCTCAATGCTCAAAGGAAGAGTCTTGAATTCGGCCAGGGCTTTCCTGTCCATGCTCGAAAAGTCAACGTTCGAGGGAGCGGACAATTCCAGGTTGTTCTCGATACCGTCAAGCCCCGCGTAAATCAGAATGGCGAACGCGAGGTACGGGTTTACCATCGGATCGGGAGACCTCAGGCTTGCGATGTGGTGCTTGTCTTCGGCCGGCGGAATTCTGATCAGACAGTCGCGGTTCTCCGAAGACCATGAGATATAGCGGGGAGCTTTGTCGCCGCCTAAACGTTCGTAGGATTTCTCGGTCGTGTTGAAGAATATTGTCGAGTCGTATATGTCTTCGAGAATTCCGGCGAGGGCGTTGGGAAGAATCTGCGCGCCCGTGTCGGATTTCGCGGAAATCGAAATGTGGTAGCCGTTGCCCGGGAGGTTGTTCAAAGGCTTCGGCGTGAAGTCGGCATAAAGGCCGTTCCTTGCGGCTATTGTTTTTACAACGGTCTTAAAGAGGCATGCATTGTCGGCGGCCTTCAGAGGATCTGAAACCTTGAACAAAATCTGATTTTGCCCGGGGCCCGCCTCGTGGTGAGAATTGTAAGGGGTGATGCCCATCTTCTCGAGTGTCAGGCAAATCTCTCTTCTGACGTTTTCGCCCTTATCGAGCGGCGCAACGTCCATGTAACCCGCGTTGTCGTAGGGGATGAAAGTTGAGTTGCCATCCTCGTCCGCCTTGAAGAGATAAAATTCCATTCTTGAGCCGAACGTGAATTCGATGCCGCGGGATTTTGCGTACGCGACCGCGTTTTTGAGAAGCGAACGAGTGTCGTTCTCGTACGGTGTACCGTCCTGGTAGGTGATGTCGCAGAACATGCTTATAACCTTGCCGTGCTCCGGGCGCCAGGGAAGAAGAGTAGTCGTTTCCATGTCAGGGTGCAGGAACAGGTCCGAGAAAACCTCGCCTCCGAATCCGTTTATGAGAGACGCATCGATTGCCATCCCGTACTCGAGAACACGTGTTATGTCCTCGGGCATTACCGATACGTTCTTGCGGTTGCCGAAAACATCGGTGAAGGCAAGACGTATAAACTTGATGTCCTCTTCCTCACAGTACTGCCTGAATTCATCGTAGGAATAATCCATGTGAAAACCTCCGTAAAATGCCGTCATAACGGAAAAGGCGCTCATACCGAGGGTTGTCCCCTTAGGTAATGAACGCCTTTGTCCTTGAAGTAAATTTAACCACAACGGCGACTCTGAGTCAATCTTATAAGAGCCTCATTAGCGAAAAAATTTACTTCTTTCCCAAAGCCATCGCCCAGTAATATTTGCCGTCTTTCTCGTAGCACGCGATTCCCACATGCGTGTACCTTGAACTTAGCATTGCCCTGCGATGGCCCTGTCCGGAGTAAGACTTATCCGCTTCTTCCCAACTGACGATAACATTTTGACCGGACGAAGATGTGAGCAGTGCCAGATTCTCGGCCTTGGCGGTGTAACCGGAAGGAAATGCGGTGGACCAGGACGACCCGTTCGGACGGGTGTGTGAGAATTTCTCCGCCGCCTCCTTTGCCCGGATTTTGGCAACATTTTCAAGTTCGGAACTCTTCTTGAGCCCGGATAAAGTTGTGCATCCTTTTTTGTTGAAATATGCTTTTGTCTTGTTGTCGGATCTCCAATACCAAACACCCGATGTTGTGCGGAAATTGTTTAATTCGGTATATGCCGCGGAGGCATCGAGATATTTCCCGTCGGTTGCCGATTTTTTCTTTGCCTTGACCGTTACCTTCGCCGATGCCGAAGACCCGTTGCAGCTTGCGGTGACGATTGTGCTGCCTGCTTTCTTTGCGGTGACCTTACCCGCCGAATCGACACTTGCAACAGATGCATCCGAACTGTTCCACGATACCTGTCCGGAAGACGTTGCTTTGAATGTGAATGTCCCGCCTTCGTACATGGTTAGGGAATAGATGTTGAGACGCACGCCTTTCTGCGCAAAGGAAATTGTTTGCGGTTTGCTGTCAAATCCTGCGGCAATGCTTGGTACGGGCGTTGCCGAAAGTATCATGCATCCCGTCAGAATTCCTGCGATGAGTTTTGAAATGTTCTTCATGGTTCTATCCTCCATTCGTAAATTCTTTGGTACTCATTTATTGTTCTCTTTTCCTTAAAATCAAACACCGTTCCCGGGTAAAAATTTCAAATCTCTTGACAAGCGGGGGTAAACCGTGATTTAATGCTCGGTAACTGCAATGAAGAGGAAAAAGATGTAGCTTATTTCTTTAAGAGAGTTGCCGGGAGGTGCGAGGCAATAAGAGATGTTACAGGATAAGTCACCTCGGAGCTGCCGGTTGAAAGGGCAGATGCCCCAGTAGATTAGGCCGGGTTCTCCCGTTAAAGAGAAGCACATTGGCTGATGTGCGATAAGAGGGTCTTAACAGACCAAGAAGAGTGGTACCGCGGAAATGATATTTTCGTCTCTTTCATCCAAGATGAAAGAGGCGTTTTTGTTTTTAAAGGAGGTATAGGCTTATGAGAATGAGCGGCGCTGAAATCGTTGTTGAAACCTTGATTGAGCAGGGAGTCGGCACAATCTTCGGATACCCCGGAGGATCGGTTCTCGACATTTACAATCAGCTCTATCTTAACAGTGACAGAATTACGCATGTTCTGACGGCTCATGAGGAAGGTGCGGCGCATGCCGCCGACGGTTTCGCCAGAGCCACCGGGGAGATAGGATGCGTTCTTGCAACCTCAGGCCCCGGTGCGTCGAATCTTGTAACGGGAATTGCGACCGCACATTTAGACTCTGTCCCGCTTCTTGCGATTACGGGCAACGTCGCAAAGAGCATGATCGGACGTGACAGCTTCCAGGAACTTGACATCACGGGAATCACGCTTCCGATTACCAAGCACAACTTTATTGTTCACAGAGTTGAGGATTTGGCGGACATCATAAGAGAGGCCATAAGAATTGCCAAGACAGGTAGACCGGGACCCGTGCTTGTTGATATCCCCAAGGACATACAGACCGCAAAGTGCGAATTTGAGCCTGCGGCAAAAGTCGAAAAGCCCAAAGCCAAACCCGCAAAAGACGCCGATGTTGAAAAAGCCTGCGCGATGATAGAAGAGTCTTTGAGACCTTTCATCTATTTCGGCGGCGGCGCGGTCCGCGCGGAGTCGGGTGAACTTCTGATAAAACTCGCTGACAAAATCGATGCCGTTATGGGGTGCTCCATGATGGGCCTGTCGGAGGTCCCCACAGACTCACCGAGATTTTTGGGAATGCAGGGTATGCACGGACATTATGCGTGCTCGAAGGCCATGGCGAAGGCAGATCTTGTCATAGCTGTCGGCGCGAGGTTTTCGGACAGGGCAACGGGCAACCCTTCGAAGTTCTCCGCGGGTGCCAGGAAGATTCATGTGGACGTGGATTTTTCCGAGATCGGAAAGAATATTGACGTAAACCTGGGGTGCGCGTGTGACATAAACGATTTCCTCACAAAACTCATCGAAAAGGTTGAGGAGAAGAAGAATCCCAACTGGATGAACAAAATCGAAAAACTCAAGACCCAGGAAGCGGAGATGGAGCAGCAGGACTTCCTTCCCGAACTGGCGGTCGAGAAAGTTTCCGATATCGTCACCGACGACACGGAAATTGTCACCGACGTAGGCCAGCACCAGATGTGGGTCGCGCAGTTCTACAACTTCCGCAACAAGCATACCTGGATTTCCTCAGGCGGTTTGGGAACGATGGGCTTCGGTCTCGGCGCTGCAATCGGCGCGTCCTACGGGTCGGGCAAACGTTCGGTACTTTTCACCGGCGACGGATCTTTCGGAATGAATTTGAATGAACTCGCGACGGCCGTAACCTACAACGTTCCCGTGACGATTGTCATAATGAACAACGGAGTATTGGGTATGGTTCGTCAGTGGCAGACTCTGTTCTACGGCAAGAACTATTCGAATACAACGCTCGGGAGAAAAACGGATTTCGTTAAACTTGCAGAGGCGTTCGGTTGCGCCGGGTACCGTGCGTCAACAATCGAAGAGTTCGAATCGGTGTTTAAGAAAGCGTATGAGACAGAAGGCCCCGCAGTTATAGACCTTACAATCGATAAGGACGCGTTCGTTCTGCCGATGCTGCCGCCGGGTGGCTCTTACGATAAAATAATACTCGACAGGGAGGAATAATCTTATGGCAAAGAACAGTTTTGTTATAGCGGTTTACGTTCAGAATGTTTACGGCGTCCTGACGCGTGTGTCGAGTATGTTTACCAGAAGAGGTTTTAACATCGACACCCTGACGGTAGGCGAGACCGAGGATCCCAATTATTCGAGAATTACGATTTCCTTAAGCGGCGACACGGACAGACAGCAGCTGATAAGCCAGTTGCAGAAACTCTACAACGTGCGCAAGGTTGAAGTGATTACCCCGGACAAGGGAATCTGCCGTGAGCTGATGCTCATCAAGGTTAAAAACAGCACCGAAAACCGCGCGGCAATCCGCGACACCGCCGATATTTACAAGGCGAAAATCGTCGACTATTCGGCCGACGCGATGTGCCTCGAGATAACGGGGGACACAAACAAAATCGATGCGTTTATCGACAACATGAGACCTTTCGGTATAATTGAAATGTGCCGCACCGGTATCGTTGCGTTGGAGCGCGGCGCGGACTCGATTCTCTCCGAGAAGGAAGACACAGGAATTTAAATTTTGGAGGTATATACAACCATGGAAAACAGAATTTTTTATGAGAAAGACTGCGACATTTCAAAGCTTGACGGCAAGACCGTCGCGATCATCGGATACGGCTCGCAGGGCCACGCACACGCTTTGAACTTGAAAGAGTCCGGCGTCAACGTCATCATCGGTCTTTACGAAGGTTCGAAAAGCTGGGCAAAGGCAGAGGCTCAGGGATTGAAGGTTTTCACGGCAGACGAGGCCGCAAAGCAGGCTGACATCATAATGATTCTCATCAACGACGAGAAACAGGCAAAACTCTACAAGGAAAGCATCGAGCCTAACCTTACGGAAGGCAAAACTCTGGCTTTCGCTCACGGCTTTAATATTCACTTCGGCTGCATCAAGCCCCCGAAGGATGTAAACGTAATCATGATTGCCCCGAAGGCTCCCGGCCACACAGTCCGTTCCGAGTATCAGGCAGGTAAGGGCACACCTTGTCTCATCGCCGTTGAGCAGGACGCAACGGGCGACGCATGGGACATCGGCTTGGCTTATGCCGCAGGTATCGGCGGCGCAAGAGCGGGCGTTCTTGAGACAACATTCAGAACCGAGACCGAGACCGACCTTTTCGGTGAGCAGGCTGTTCTCTGCGGCGGCGTATGCGCTCTGATGCAGGCAGGTTTTGAGACTCTCTGCGAAGCAGGATACGATCCGAGAAACGCGTACTTCGAGTGCATCCACGAGATGAAACTCATCGTCGATCTTATCTATCAGTCCGGTTTTGCCGGCATGAGATATTCCATCTCCAACACAGCCGAGTACGGTGACTATGTAACGGGTCCTAAGATTATCACGGAAGAGACAAAGAAGACAATGAAGAAAATCCTTGCCGACATCCAGGACGGAACCTTTGCCAAAGACTTCCTCCTCGACATGAGCGACGCGGGCGGACAGGTTCACTTCCAGGCAATGAGAAAGAAGGCCGCGGAGCACCCTTCCGAGATTGTCGGACGCGACATCAGAAAACTCTACAGCTGGAGCGACGAGGACAAACTCATCAACAACTGATGCCGAATAAGGTATAAAATAAAAGCCGGCCCCAAAGGCCGGCTTTTTACCAAAAGAAAGAGGGTAACCCATATGATTAAAGATACAATCGTAGACGGTTTTTCGAACGCGCCGCACAGAAGTCTCTACCACGCGTTGGGGCTCACAAAGGAAGAACTTTCACGCCCGATAATAGGCATAGTTTCCACATATAACGAGATAGTCCCCGGCCACATGAACATCGACAAGATAGTCGATGCCGTAAAACTCGGAGTCGCTATGGCCGGCGGCACCCCGATTGTCTTCCCGGCGATTGCCGTATGCGACGGTATTGCGATGGGTCACCGCGGCATGAAATACTCACTCGTGACGAGGGACTTGGTTGCCGATTCAACCGAGGCCATGGTTCTGGCCCACGGCTTCGACGGGCTTGTTATGTGCCCCAACTGCGACAAGAATGTTCCGGGTCTTCTGATGGCCGCGGCAAGAATAAATATCCCGACCGTTTTCGTATCCGGCGGCCCGATGCTCGCGGGCAGAGTCGACGGAAAAAAGCGTTCGCTCTCCGCGATGTTCGAAGCCACCGGCGCATATGCCGCAGGCAAAATCGATGAGGAAAAACTCACCGAATTCGAAGAAAAAGTTTGCCCCACATGCGGGTCGTGCTCCGGTATGTACACCGCGAATTCCATGAACTGTTTAACCGAAGCAATGGGCTTAGGCCTTAAGGGCAACGGCACGATTCCCGCTGTTTACTCCGCAAGAATCGAACTTGCGAAGCACGCGGGTATGCAGGTGATGGAGTGCGTTAAGCAAAACATCAGGCCGCGCGATATTCTGACAAAAGAAAATTTCGATAACGCAATCGCCGCCGACATGGCAATCGGGTGTTCTACAAACTCCATGCTTCACATTCCGGCAATCGCGAACGAATGTGGCATAACAATTGAGATGAGTCACATAAATGAGATTTCCGAGAAAATCCCGAATATCTGTCATTTGGCCCCTGCAGGCCCGACATACATGGAAGATTTAAACGAAGCAGGCGGCATCTCAGCCGTCATGAAGGAGCTTTTGGATGCCGGCCTCATCAACGGCGATGTCATGACGGTAACGGGCAAGACACTTAAAGAAAATCTCGAGGATGCGTATGTCAAAGACCCGGATGTCATAAGACCTCTGGACAATCCATTCCTGCCGTACGGCGGCCTTGCGGTCCTTAAAGGCAATCTTGCCCCCGACGGCTGTGTCGTCAAGCGTTCCGCGGTTGCCGAGGAAATGCTCGTGCACGAAGGGCCGGCCAGATGTTTTAATTCCGAAGAGGACGCAATCAAATTTATATACTCGGGGCATGTTCAAAAGGGCGATGTGATTGTAATAAGATACGAAGGCCCCGCAGGAGGCCCGGGCATGCGCGAGATGTTATCTCCCACATCCGCAATCGCGGGCGCAGGCCTCGATAAAGATGTCGCGCTCATAACCGACGGAAGATTTTCGGGCGCCACGAGAGGCGCTGCCATAGGACATATAAGCCCCGAGGCGGCATCAGGCGGCAACATTGCGTATGTTAAAGACGGAGACATAATCTCCATCAACATTCCGGAATACAAAATCGAACTCAAGGTCAGCGACGAAGAACTTGCAAAACGCAAAGAGACAACAAAACTCGAAGAGAACAAAGAACTTTCCGGGTACCTCAAGCGCTACGCAAAACTTGTGTCCTCCGCAGACAAGGGAGCAATCTTAAATGTCTGAAATTTTGTCCAAAATCAATTCTCTGGCTATTTTCGCGGGGGTGAGGGAGAAAGAACCTCTGAAATCCCTTGCAAACTTCATGCGGAAGGTGGACGAAGTCGGAGTGCCGCAGGACGACATAATCGAGGCGTACACGGATTTCGTCGCGCGCCTCTACGACACCACGGACGACGCGGATTTTTCCAAGGCAATGTGGCATGCTCTGGTCAACACCGACAACCCTTACCTGCGCCTTGCAATCGAGGGCGAAAAGAGCATGAGCCGTCTGACGCAAATGAACGCCGAGAGGGAACTCGACCTCCTGACGGAAATCTCGAACATCTCCTACAACGACATCGAGAAATTCATCTACTACGAAGGATACCTTCCACAGTTTAAGTCTTCCGGTATCGACATAAGGAAGCGCTACGAGGACCTGCTCGAAAACATAAGTACCAAGGGCTACGGCATATACGCGGAATACCTGATGTTCAAGATAGAAGGGAACAAAGTCCTCCCAGTAAAGCGCCCCGATACAATCACTGTTGACGACCTTTTCTGTTACGACCGTCAGCGCAAAATGCTCGACGACAACACAAAAGCGTTCCTCAAAAACGCACCCGCCCAGGACGCGCTTTTGTACGGCGACATGGGCACGGGCAAATCCTCGACAGTCAAGGCCATCGCGCGAAAATACAGAAGCGAAGGACTGCGCCTTGTTGAAATTCCGAAGAAGGAACTTCTGAATCTGCAGGACATAATCGATGGATTTTCGCAAATCCCGATGAAGTTTATTTTCTTCATCGACGACGTTTCCTTTGAGCCCACGGACGAGCGCATCGGCAGTCTTAAATCCATCCTCGAGGGAGCGGCCGCAGGGCAGCGCAAAAACATAATCATCTACGCCACATCCAACCGCCGTCACATGATCAAAGAAACCTTCGCCGACCGCACAAACGAAATACATCTTTCGGACACCATCGCCGAGACGATGTCCCTGTCAGAGCGCTTCGGCCTTCAGATAAATTTCGAGAAACCGAACAAGCAAACTTACTTAGGAATCGTCGAGGGCCTGTGCCAAAAGAACAACATTGACACAACAGACGAAACCAAACAAAATGCCGAGCAATTCGCCTTAAGAAAAGGAGGACGTTCCGCCCGCGTCGCCTGCCAGTTCGTCGACTCACTTGTAGCAGGTCAATAACCACAAAGAAAAACAGAAAAAAGAAAAGGCTGCAAATAGCAGCCTTTTTTGTCAGATGAACATTGCCATGTAAAGCGGAAGGGTTAGGATGTTTTCGGATTTGCCGATGTTACCGTCAATCAGTTTGTACGCAACGGGTATTTGCTTATTGTTTTTTACGACGGCATTAAGTGATTTCGATTTTGAATTGGCACTCTTGACCTCTATCGGTACTACCGTACTGTTTTTTTGAATCAGAAATTCAATTTCTTTTTTCTGAGTTTCGTTTTTGTAGAAGTGCAAAGTGTAGTCTTTCTTAATCAGAATATCCGCCACCGCGCATTCGTAAATTCCGCCCTTTGTGTTTCCGGCAAAAGTGTTCTCGACGATGTCTTTCTTGAGCGAGAAATCTCTCATCGCCATAAGCAGAGAGAGGTCCGAGGTATAAAGCCTGAAATTGTCTTCGATTTCGTAATCGCTTAAATCGTATTTCGGAGAGGTTACATTCTGACTTATCTGCGCTATGTCCGCACGAAGCAGCCATTCAACGCTTCCGGAATATTTCCTTTTGTTCCCGTCCTTATCCAAAACTTTGTATTGGAACTTCCGATTTTCCTTTTCGAGCAATTGTTTGGAAAGCGACAGAAAACATTTCTCGGCCTTTATTTTTTCGGCCGGCTCCGCATAGTGTGCTATATCGTACAGATAACCCTGCAGAATTTCCTTTTGGATTTTGTCAGCCTCTCTGTAGTCCTTCGTATCCGCAAAACTCTGAACAACCTCGGGCATGCCGCCGAGCGCTACATACATGCGAAAATATTTAAGCATCTGTTCGTGCACCGCTTTCGGGACAACGGTTAAGTTCAAAAACATTTCCCGGAGTGAATCTATCAGGGAAGAGTCTATTCCCATCGCCCAGAGAAATTCCTCAAAGTCGAGGCCGTGCATCGTGAGATAGTCCACGTACCCGACGGGATAAGAGGACGACCTCTTGTAGTCGATGCCCAAGAGACTGCCGGACACAATCACATCAAATCTTCCGTCGATTGTCCAAAACTTAAGTGACGTTATGGCCTCGGGACACTCCTGGATTTCATCCAAAAATATAAGCGATTTGCCGGGCTCCAGTTTGTATTCCGGATAACGGAATCGCATGGCGGTTAAAAGTGTGTCCGTATCCAAATCCCCGGAAAAAATTTCCGCGGCACTCGGCGTTTCCTTGAAATTTATTTTCAGAACTTCGGAGTAATTGTTCTCCCCGAAACGCTCCACGGCATAAGTCTTGCCGACCTGGCGTGCACCTTTAAGCACAAGGCACTTTTTCTTAACAGAGTTCTTCCATTCAAGCAGACTGTCGAAAATCTTCCTCTGAAGCATATTCCACCTCCAACTTTCGAAAACATGCATGCTTGCACTTTTTCGAATTCGAAAACATGCAATTATGCATCTTTTCGAAAGTATATGCCGTTTTTAAGGGGTAGTCAATGTTTGCTCATCGTGGAACCGATATAAATAAACCGCTCTGTTGCACCAGAACGGTAAATAAAAAACCAAACTGAGGGCAACCGTCTCAGGTAACACCTCTCTTGAGGAGATAGTACTGTTTTTTATGGGAATTTTCAACAGAATGTTTTGGTTTGGAGAGCAAATAATGTTAGAGTTAAAAATAGGATTTCAAGTATGGAAGTCCTGATTTTCTTTCTCGGAGGATTGTCACGTGTCGCAAATAGGAAAAAGTATTGATTTGTATCTGATGGACGGAACAACATCCGGAAGGTGTCAGGCATCGCTGTCAAATTGGAATGCGTCTGTGTTCAAAATTTCCAGAAATGATTTGAAAAAATGCAGTGATTTGCCGGAACTTTATACACCCGGCGTGTACTTTCTGTTTGGGTTCGTAGATGATGATAAGAAACCGTTTGTTTATATCGGAGAAGGCGACGATGTGTTGACACGCCTGACCCAGCCCCACAGATTTGAAAGTGACAGCGTTTATTGGATTGAAGCGGTTATTTTCGTAACTCCGGACGGTACGTTGGAAAAGGGAAGAATCAAGTATCTTGAAAACCGTTTTTACAACATTGCAAAAGAGGCCGGTAAGTATTTGATTAAGAACGGAAACACTCCTAAGCAGTCGCCTGTTCAGAAAAAGATTCGGGACATGCTGGAGGTGTTTATCGAAAATGCGGTAATCGTAATGACGGCACTCGGATATAAAGTTTTTGAGCCGCAGCCGTCCAAAGACTCCGACGATTCCGGCAAGGAAGATTTGCTCTACTTTACGCGTAATCAGGAAAAAGCATACGGAAAAATTGATGACGGAAGATTCTGGGTTTTGAAGGGAAGTCACATAAATCCGGAGATGGCATCTTACCTGCCCATTGGAGTAAAGAACGCACGGGAAGATTATGGCAATTCAATCGGAAAAGACAATATATTGAAAGAAAACATTCCGTTCGGCAGTCCCTCGTATGCGGCATCTTTTGTTTGCGGTAAAAGCAGCAACGGTCTTGTGGAGTGGAAAAACAAAGACGGAATTACACTTAAAGCATTAAACGGAGAAGAAACGGATGTCGCGAAAACGGATAAACGCAAAAAGAGCGCTTCCACAAAAGTAACTTTTGATCCGGATGGAAAGATCAAGTTGAAACTTGCAAAAAGACTTGACGCCTATGCTTATATGGTGAACGAAAATGAAATGCTGGTTCTTAAAGGATCTCAGTTCTCAGCCGAAGAAGTAAAGTCGTGCAGCGAATGTATCCGAAATAAAAGAAAAATGTTGCTTGATGAAGGCAAAGTCGTAAACGGTGTTTTTGTTGAAGATGTTTTGTTTTCAAGCCCGTCTACGGCTGCCGGATGCATTTGCGGACGTTCCTTAAACGGAAGAGAACTCTGGAAGACCGAAGAAGGAAAATCTTTGAAAGAATTGCAAATAAATTAATATTATCAAAAAACGCACAAATGTTCTGTTTTATGGTAGAATAAAAGCCCGGGTGTTGCCCGGGTAAAAAGGCGGTTGCCTTCCAATCTCCGATTTCTCGGAAGGAGGGAGGTGAGGCTTATGAGTGATTTTGAAATACTCAGCATCGTTTTTACGGTTGCGTTATTGATTGTCGCTGTAGTAGGCATCTTAAAAAAATAATCGCCCTGTTGTCCCTTAGGGCGATTAAATTATAATCAACTCGAGGGCAACCGCTCTGGGCAACACCCTTCTTGAGGAAATAATACTATTTTTCATGCGGATTTTCAACATCGCAAGTTGATATGTCGAGCAGATAGAGATACTGAGGTGATTGTCCTTTGAGAGATGAAGA
>Ga0065709_1005958_pt1 | contig 31168 bp, 29 predicted proteins | sample Hoacrofraction14_2_FD_59096 | JGI IMG/M metagenome (GOLD analysis project Ga0065709, IMG submission 59096) | Hoatzin crop microbial communities from Cojedes, Venezuela, sample from fiber fraction 14 v1 | ecosystem: Host-associated > Birds > Digestive system > Esophagus > Crop | place: Venezuela...
AAGGTAGGAGATTTGTAATCGTAAGCGATTACATCGCTTGGACTACTGGATAGTTACAAGCCCACTCCCTTTAGGGGGTGGGTAGTTGACCATTGGATAGTTACAAGACCATTCCCTTTAGGGGATGGGTAGTTGACGCACGGGCATCAGCTTTTTATGTTTAGACTGGAGTACGCGGCGGATTCTTCGGCTTTGGCATTTTACTAAAGCCGGACACAACCGTTTTTGGTAAAATAGATTTACGCGACAAACGCCTCGTGACATGATAACTATATTAACACTTGTGGACATGTCCAAGAATTGTAAAATAGAGGAGTGTGCCATATGAAGCTGAAAAGGGAAAAATATCTAAATGATTTGATTTTTCGAATGAATAATGGACTGATTAAAGTCATTACCGGAATCAGAAGATGTGGCAAGTCCTATCTTTTGTTTGAATTGTTTTATGAGTATCTGCTGTCACAGGGAATCAAAGATGACCATATCATAAGAATTGCACTTGATGACGACGAATATGAAGACCTTCTGGAATATCATGAACTGGGAGACTACATAAGGAACAGGATCAATTCACAGGATGCGTTTTATGTGTTTTTGGACGAGGTTCAGTTATGCGAAAACTTTGAGAGGGTCCTGAACGGACTGAACCGCAGGAAGAACCTCGATATTTATGTTACGGGAAGCAATTCAAAATTCTTATCAACGGATATTATTACGGAATTCAGAGGCAGAGGGGACGAGGTCCATGTTATGCCACTGACTTTCAGTGAATTTATGGAAGTGTATACTGGTGATGAATACAGAGGCTGGGCTGAATACGCTACCTATGGAGGAATGCCGCTGATATTGACGATGAAGGATGATGAACAGAAGATGCGGTATCTCACTGCCCTTTTTGAGGAGACTTATCTAAAGGATATTATTGAGAGAAACCATATCAGGAAAACGCAGGAACTTGAAGATACAATCAATATATTGGCATCTTCGGTAGGATCGCTTACAAATCCGAACAGGATAAAAGACACATTTGCCAGCAAAATGAATTCAAAAATCAGTCTTCCGACAGTCAAGAATTATATTGATGATTTGGAAGAAGCATTTATCATCAGTAAGGCGCAACGCTACAATGTTAAGGGAAGAAAGTATATAGACGCACCATATAAATATTATTTTGAGGATATAGGCCTTAGAAATGCAAGGCTTGGTTTCAGGCAGCCGGAAGAAAATCATATCATGGAAAATGTGATTTATAATGAACTGCGATACCGAGGGTATTCCGTTGATGTTGGCGTCATAGAAACGAGAAGGCGCAATAAGGATGGCGATCGTGTTTCCATAAATTATGAGATTGATTTTGTAGCCAACAAGGGGACAAAACGATATTATATTCAATCTGCGTTTGCCATACCAGACGCAGATAAGGAAAAACAGGAGAAAAAATCTCTTTTGGAAATCGAAGACTCATTTAAAAAAATCGTGATTGTGAAAGATGTAATTAAGCCGCAAAGAGATATTGACGGAATCGTGAAAATGAGTTTGTATGACTTCCTACTTGATATGAATAGCCTGACTTTGTGATGGCTCGCGTTAACAAAGAGGATGCATTCGGGACGATTGTACTGGAGTATGATCCACACGCCAATGACGTGCAAATAGGACTTCTTTAAGTGAAATAAATGGTGAACGCTGGTCTTTGGGCTGGTGTCGAAGTAGATTATAAGTGATGAAGTGAAGCCGCGTGCGATTAATCGTAAAACGGGTTTGTGACGCTAAATAAGAACCGCTGGAATTTGCGTCATTCTGGATGGAAGGACTGTTTTGATCTCGGTTTGAAGGGGTGCATTAACGTTTCACGTGAAACAGCTCGGCAGACTCACGCCGCTTGTCCGATAATCGTGCGTTCTTTCTTGTTAAAACGTGTCATCAGAACACCAATTATCTATCCTGTTGTTTATGCGTTTCACGTGAAACACAAGTTGGCTGCGGATGAATCCGCGCGTACCGCGCTTAAACAATGGTCGTTAACGCGGCTGATATTGTCGTGTTTAATAAAGATATTGCAACCATGTCGAGTCTCGTGTTCGGCATCGGCTCGCGCTCGAAGGATATCCGTATTGTGGAAAATAATTGTCACATATTGAAGCCATGCAAGTTTTCGACAAATTAAATGTTTCACGTGAAACGCGTTGTCTCAGATGTGCGGCCAGCTGTTAAAACGCTCTTCACTGCAACTTCAAAGCTTGTAGGACAAAGTTTTTTATGTTCCCAACTTTGGGTTGACTTCTAACATCCTTAAGGCTCAAAGAATATGCGTGCCAGTATCACCCTTATGAATAAAGCTGCAAGACAGACTTCGCTATATGAATGACAATCACTGCGTCGACAAAATAATTTTTCGGACGGAATAACGGCTGCTTCAGAACGACAGTTAGAAAGCAATGAGATTTCAGTGGTGCGGAGGAAAGTATTACCAGTTCGGCTGGGTTCAAGGGCATAACCGTTTCACGTGAAACAGGATTGAATCCAGATCATGGATTTTACGGCGTGTTTTTTGCCGCTTAAAAGATAACTGTTTAACGTGGTAATCAATAAGCCCAATCAATTGAGACCGAGAACTCGAATGACGTGAGCTATGACCAAAACAAGAGTTTCACGTGAAACATTAGAATTTAACCATAGAATGGATAAAACGTTATGCTTCTTGCCAGGCAATTTACAAATCCATTCCGCCGAAATCCTGAGCTTAATGAATTGTCAAGGCGATAGGCGAATAACGTGCCACCTTATAACGGTCTATGCTTCGCGTGAAACGTGCGTTGAAGCACAAGCGGAAAACATTACCTGCTAAGATGAGTTTGAAGCATGGAACGTTTCACGTGAAACAGGATTAAATCCATATCATGGATTTTACGGCATGTATTTTGCTATTTAAAAGATAACTGTTTAACGCGGCAATCTATGCGCCCAATCAATTGAGATCGAGAACTCGAATGACGAGAGCTATGACCAGAATGAGCGTTTCACGTGAAACATTAGAATTTAACCACAGCATGGATAAAACGTTATGCTTCTTGCCAGGCAAATCACAAATCCATTCCGTCGAAATCCTGAGCTTAATGAATTGTCAAGGCGATAGGCGAATAACGTGCCTCCTTACAACGGTCTGTGTTTCACGTGAAACGTGCGTTGAAGCATAAGTGCAGCTATTGGTTTTAGCAGCCCAAGAACATTTATAGCTCATGGCAAGCCTATTCTATGAGGGATCCACCCGACTGATTCACGATGTAGTATCCGCGTCCCATATGTGGTGGTGGAATGCGTTTTTTCGGGGTGTTATAATTAGTGAACGCGCCGATTTGTCAAGAAAGGCCTGCTCAAAGTGCTTTTTGGCGTTTCTGTGAGCACAAAAGCACGGACGGGCGCTCTCCTGCTGCGGACACGTGCATTTCTGCCGCGTCCGAGGAGATTTTGCGGCTGCCACGCGGCATAACGGACTGAAAAACTGACGTTATCGCCTTTTGTATCTGCGGAATGCAGCGGCATGAACGATGCGGCGCGAAAGACAAGGAGTATGTATGGGAAGAGTTATCGCTATAGCCAACCAGAAGGGCGGCGTCGGGAAATCGACTACCGCTATAAATCTTGCGGCGAGCATCGGGCTTTACCGCAAAAAGGTGCTGGTTGTCGATATGGATCCGCAGGGCAATACTACGAGCGGAATTGGACTGGACAAGAACGCCGAGGTTCCTTCGGTATATGAAGTACTCATGGACGAGTGCGCTCCAGAAGATGCCGTCAGAAAAACGGAGTTCAAGAATCTTTCGGCAATCAGCGCGAACGAGGATCTTGCCGGAGTTGAAATCGAATTATTCGACAAGGACGGCAAGGAATATATCCTTAAGAGCGCCCTTGACAGGCTGAGGGGCGACTACGACTACATCATCATTGACTGCCCGCCCTCTCTTTCGCTGCTGACGCTTAATTCGCTCTGCGCGGCCGACGGGGTTATAGTTCCTATCCAGTGCGAGTACTATGCGCTGGAGGGACTGTCGCAGATAATGAAAACCATTTCGCTCGTAAAGGAGCGCATGAGCGAGAAGCTCGAAATAGACGGAATCGTTTTCACCATGTTCGATGGCAGGAATAATCTTTCGTCCGATGTAGTGGCGAACGTCAAGGAGAACCTCGACACTCCCGTCTATGAGACTATTGTTCCGAGGAACGTGAGGCTCGCCGAGGCTCCGAGCTACGGTATGCCCGTATATTACTATGACAAGTACTGCGCCGGAGCGTCCGCTTACAGGTATCTGGCCAAGGAAGTGATACGAAAGGACAAGTGAAATGGCGGTTAAGAGAGGCGGGCTCGGAAGAGGCTTGGATGCGCTGATTCCTGCAAAAAATAGAATCAACGTTGAAGACATATCCACAGAAAAAACAGAGAAATCCACAAAAAATGTGGAAAAGAAAAAGAAAACCACAAAAAAGAGCTCCTCAAAAGCGAATAATGTGGACAAAAAGAGCGGCAAGAGTAAAAAGAGCAAACAGACGTTCGAATGGGTTTCAGAAGAAGCCATCGCCGCCGAGGAGGCATTCGAGGAGGTTTCTCCGCAGAACGAAGAAGTTTCCTTGGACAATTCCGGATATTCTGACGAAGTTCTCGAAAATGAATCCGCCACAGAGGGCGCAGACGAATCCGGAAGCGAGCTTGAAGGCAAAAGCGACGGCGAGGATTTTGAAGAAGGCGGCGCGGAAGAAACCGCTGAGAGCGGCGATGATGCGTTTGATACAGGTGAAGCCGAAGCAGCCGGAGACGGTTCCTACGAAGGCGAATCAGAAGCCTCCGGTTCTGCCGATGAAGAGAGCACGGAAGCCTCTGGCAGCCGCCTAGAGCCTGAGAACGATGCGGATGACGAAGGCGGCATCGCACTCGATGCGGAAACGGACAGCGATGACGGCGCATATTCTGCGTCAAAATCTCTGTACAGGCATTTTGACGCAGACGATGATGCTGAAACTGATGGCGCTGTGGAAGCCGATGTGAACATAGCCGGCGCTGAAGCCGAAGGCGCGCCGACCGGTTCCGCAGGCGCATATAATAAGGAAAGCATGGCCTCCTCTCCTGCCGCAGGCGTGGACGGTGACGAAGGCAGGGTGCTCACGGTCCGCATTTCCCAAGTGGAGCCGAACCGCGAGCAGCCGCGAAAGAAGTTCAGGGAATCGACGATCGACGAACTCGCTGAATCGATAAGGATCTATGGGGTCATACAGCCGCTCCTTGTCCAGGACAAGGGCGACCATTACGAGATCGTCGCGGGCGAGCGCCGGTGGAGGGCCGCGAGGAAGGCAGGCCTTAAGGAAATCCCGGTCATCGTCCGAAGCTACGAGGAGCAGGCGGCTCAGGAAATCGCGCTCATTGAAAATATTCAGCGCGAGGACTTGAACCCGATCGAGGAGGCTTCGGCCTACGACAGGCTGATCCGCGAATTCTCGATGACGCAGGAGGAGCTAGCTGAGCGCGTGTCGCGGAGCCGATCGGCAATCGCCAACTCATTAAGGCTCTTAAAGCTCTGCGACGATGTCCGCGACCTGGTCATTGACGGGGCACTGAGCGAAGGCCACGCGAGGGCGCTGCTTCCGCTCGCCTCGGAAACCGAGCAGCTCGCCGCCGCCGAGAAGGTCGTAAAGAATAAGATGTCCGTCCGCGAGACCGAAAAAATGGTCAAGGGCATACTGCGGCCTGCCGCAAAGAAAGTAAGTAACGACGCGGGCAAGTACGAGTCGGTGTATAATTCTCTTGCCGACAACCTCAAAGCCCTGTTCGGGACGAAGGTCACGGTCAAGGGCAACGGAAAACGCGGCTCGATTTCCTTCGACTTCTATTCGAACGAGGAACTCGACAGGATCTATTCGCTTCTTGCTTCGGCCGGGAGGGACGGTGAATAATGAATAATTCCACGGCATCAGGCGGAATCGACCTCGGAATCATAGTGGTCGTGCTCGTTGCGATAGTAATCGTGCTCATAGTGGCCGTCATACTACTCTACAGGCAGCAGCGCGACCTCAAGGAGAGGTACGATTCTTTCATGCAGGGCGCGGGCGGCAAGTCGCTGGAGCGGGTGATTGAAATGCACCTTCGCGAAATGGACAGGATCATCCACGCCCAGAATACGGTCAACAGCAGGCTTACGTTCCTTGAGGCCGCCAAGAAAAGAAGCCTCACGAAATACGGGATCGTAAAGTACGACGCCTTCGACGACGTCGGAGGAAAGCTGAGCTTCGCGCTCGCGCTCCTCGACAACTACGATACGGGCTTCGTCCTCAACGTAATCCACAGCAAGGACAGCTGCTACATGTATCTGAAGGAAATCCTCAAGGGCGAATCCTACATCATGCTCAGCAAGGAAGAAGTCAGCGCGCTGCGCCTCGCGAAAAAGTATGGTGTGGATGAAGACTCGATAAACAGATACAATATCAAGAAAGCGCTTAAAGAGCAGCGCGAGGCCCGCAAGACGGCGGCCCAGGCGGCGGCAAGAAAGCCTAAGCCGAAGGTTGAGCCCGCAAAGCGCGATGTTTCGGAAAATGCAGAACCGCAGGCGCAGCCGAAAAAGAAGCAGGCCAGGTTGTCCCAGGGAACGGCGGCGCCGCGCGCCAACAGGCCCGTGAAGCGGGCCGAAGCCGGCACGAAGCCAAGGCGCTCTCCCATCAAACTGGTAGCAGGCGAGCTAAATCCCGTTTACGAGGATTCCGAACCGGCATCGGCAGCAGGTGAGTACGAATCCGAAAGCGCCGCGCGCCAGGCCATTTCCGAAGCTTTGAAGAACCAGGAAACTCAGGTCTGGAAGAACGGAGATTAATAAAGAATAGAACGGGCCGATAAGGCGTTATAATGTCGTTGACGGGCGGCGGACGAGAAAGACGCGCCGCTTAAGAAAATAGAAAGCCCCGGCGGGAATCATTTACCGAAGATGCCTGGGCAGGAGGTAGCGAAAGATGCTTGATATCAAATTTTTACGTGAAAATCCCGAGGCGGTTAAGGAGAACATCCGCAAGAAGTTCCAGGACGCGAAGCTCCCGATGGTCGATGAGGTCATCGCGCTCGACGCGGAGAACCGCTCGATAAAGCAGGAGGTCGAGGCGCTTAGGGCCAAGAGGAACCGCATTTCAAAGGAAATCGGAAGGCTCATGGCCGCGGGTCAGCGCGACGAGGCGCAGCGCGTGAAGGAAGAAATCGCTGCCGACGGCGCGAAGATCGACGAGCTCTCCGCACGCGAGCGCGAGGTCGAGGAAGAAATCAACAAGCGCATGCTCGTCATCCCGCAGATCATCGACCCGTCGGTGCCGATCGGCAAGGATGATTCTGAAAATGTCGAGATCGAGCGCTTCGGCGAGCCGCTCGTCCCCGACTTCGAAATCCCGTACCACACGCAGATCATGGAGCGCTTCGACGGCATCGACATGGAAGCCGCCGGCCGCGTGGCGGGCAATGGCTTCTACTACCTTATCGGCGACATCGCGCGGCTGCATTCGGCGATGACGGCGTATGCGCGCGACTTCATGATCGACCGCGGCTTCACCTACGTCATCCCGCCGTTCATGATCCGCGGAAACGTCGTCACGGGCGTTATGAGCTTTGCCGAGATGGATGCGATGATGTACAAGATCGAGGGCGAGGACCTCTACCTCATCGGCACCTCTGAGCACAGCATGATCGGACGATTCATCGACCAAGTGCTTCCGGAGGAGAAAATGCCGCTGACGCTTACGTCCTACTCCCCCTGCTTCAGGAAGGAGAAGGGCGCGCACGGCATTGAGGAGCGCGGCGTGTACCGCATCCACCAGTTCGAGAAGCAGGAAATGATAGTCGTCTGCAAGCCTGAGGAAAGCCCGAAGTACTTCGATATCCTCTGGAAGAACACGGTCGACTTCTTCAGGACGCTCGACATCCCCGTCCGCACGCTTGAGTGCTGCTCGGGCGACCTCGCCGACCTGAAGGTAAAGTCGCTCGACGTCGAGGCCTGGTCGCCGCGCCAGAAGAAGTATTTCGAGGTCGGCTCCTGCTCGAACCTCGGCGACGCGCAGGCCCGCAGGCTGAAGATCCGCATCAGCGGCCCCGAGGGCAAATACCTCGCCCACACGCTGAACAATACCGTGGTCGCGCCGCCGCGCATGCTCATCGCCTTCCTCGAGAACAACCTCCGGGCGGACGGAAGCGTGCTGATCCCGGAGGCTCTCCGTCCGTATATGGGCGGCAAGGAAGTCCTTGTGCCGACGCACTGACCGCTGGAAATGGGAAAACAGAGGTATTTTCTGAACCGCCGCGGCACACGTTGACTGCGGGAGCTTGCGGGAACAGGAAAACCAGCGGCCTTTTTCGGATCGCCGCCGCACACATTTGGCACGGGATACGCTGATTACGCGGTTAGGGCGGTGCCGGCGCTGCGGTGCACAAGGAGATAAAGGGAACAGTGGCAATACTGGAACCGTCCAAGCCCTAGGACATGGTTTTATTTACAGCGGGCTGCCAGGAGGATAAATGTCTCTTAACAAATATATGAGGGCGATCGGTTTCAACAGGACCGAGAGCATTGAGGAAAGCAGAAGGATTACTGCTGAAACGGTTCGTCACAACAACGTGTCGAATGTGTTCAAGCTTCCGGGCGGCGAGGTCTTCGCGGAGTTCGTCCGTTACTATGCCCCGGGCATCGGGGTGTCTGTGTGCGGCTACTATGAAGGGCCGGACAATTTCTGTCCCGAGTACTGCCTGCCGTTCGTGAAAACGCAGATGGGAGGATCCAGGGAGCCGGTGCGTTTTACCGAGCACAGCTGGAGGCGGAGCTTTGCGGGGACTTGCGATGAGTCCTCGTTCGGAACGGTCTGCATTTTCCATCTGATAAATATAAGCGACTACATGAAGGCGAGTCAGGCAGCGGCCCTAAAGGGGATTCCGTTCGTGAAAACGGAAACAGTGCATTTTTCCGGGCTGAGCCTTTCGGGAAAGGTGCTGCTCCCCGTATACATGAGCGAAACCGAGAGGGACGCCTACGAAGATGAGGTCATGGCGCATCAGTTGAGCGTGCTCGCGGCCCGCAAGGGCAGGGATGAGGAAATCGAAAGCCTTAACCTCAAGGAGATGGAATACCTCGAAAAGACGAGGAAGGCGATTAAAAAGCGCGACGTCTATTCGATCGCGGTAAACTGCCTGGCTCCGGCCGGGGTCGAGTGCGACCAGTACAAGATGATCGCCGATATCGTTTACGCCGAGAAGCTTAAAAACCAATTGAGCGGAGAAGAATTCTGGAAGCTCAGCCTTGAGTGCTGCGGCGTAGCCTTCAGCGTCTGCATCAACTGCAAGGATCTCTTGGGAGAACCGAAGGCCGGGACGCGTTTCTCGGGAACGATCTGGATGCAGGCCGATGTCGTTTTTCCAGGCGTAAATGAAGAGCTCGGGGCAGGAGCCTCGGGGCGGTTCAGCGATGACATGGGAAATTAACGCCGCTAGGCTTTACATTTTTCCATGGATGTGGTACATTTCAATAGCTTTCGGACTTCATTTCAAGTGAACCCGAAAGCTGACGAGTCCGCGTAGCTCAGCAGGATAGAGCGACCGCCTCCTAAGCGGTAGGTCGGAGGTTCGAATCCTCTCGTGGACGTCCTTAAACGGAGTGCATCGCGCTCCGTTTTTTGCTTCTTAAAGAGGGGATATTTATAAAGGCGGCGAATTGTGGTAGCATTTGGTTAGAAAAAGATAACCGCGAGCTGAGCGCGCACGGGCGATTTAGGGAGAGAAAGCGGATATGGAAACCAAGAAAATATCTGTGGCGGAGGCGGGCTTTTACGGCCTTTGGCACAGGGCGGACTCGGAAGATGACGGCAGGAAAGCGCTGATAGTAATCGGGGGCAGCGAAGGGAACGAGAACATCCCGATGAACGTCGGGAGGATGTTCGCGGAGCGGGGGATATCGACGCTCGGGATGTGCTATTTCAACGTGCCGGGGCTGCCCGACAATTTGATCCGCGTGCCGGTCGACCCGTTCGAGAAAGCAGTCGGCTGGCTGAAGGAGCAAGGATACGAAAGGATTTACATTTACGGGATATCAAAGGGCGGGGAACTGGCGCTTCTGGCCGCTTCGCTGATTCCCGGCATCAGCGGGGTCGTCGCCCTTTCGCCGATGCACTGCGTCTGGAGCGGCCTCGTGGGGAACAAGGGGCTTTTGGACAAAAAGGTCTCGGACATATCGGAATTCACCTGGCGGGGAGAGGACCTGCCCTGCATGCAGGCGGTGCTCAAATACGCTCCCGGAGTCTGGCACCTTATCACGCAGCAGCAGTTCGACCTGAAGTATATGTACGAGCGGCCGCTTGAGAATTTCCGCGAGGAGACCGCGATACGCGTTGAAAATATAAAGGGCGACATACTTTTCATTTACGCGGAGGACGATCTGATGTGGCCGAGCAAGGCCGCGGTGAAATACATGGAGAAGCGGCTGAAGGAGAAGGGCTTTTCGCACGAGGTGCGGGAAATATCCTACGATAAGGCGAGCCACATACTGGTCCCGCTTTCACCGGACGCGCTGAAGATGTTCAAGGTGGAGCGCAAGTACCCGGAAGAATGCAGGAAAAGCCGCGAGGACGCGTTCGAAAAGACGGTCGAGTGGCTCCGCTCAAGGTAGGCGGAGTGAACCGGCCGCGATATGGAACCGAGGAGAAGCGGAAATGAAATTCCTGACGTTCGGCTCTGAAAAAAACAAATCCCTGCTGCTTATCCACGGGATGGCTTCGACCGCCATGCTCTGCTACGGCCCGCTGCTCGAATATCTACAGGACTACCGAGTGGTCCTGTGCGAGGTGGACGGGCACTGTGGGGAGGAGAACGGGGACTTCATATCGATTGAGGATTCCTGCGATAAAATCGAGGAGTACGTGCAGGAGCATTTCGTGGGAAGGCTCCATGCGCTCAGCGGCTTTTCGATGGGCGGCACGATGGCGGTGGAACTGATCGGGCGGGGGAACATAAAGGCAGAGCGTGTCCTTTTGGACGCGGCTTTCACGGTCCGCATGGGTCTGCTGAAGGAACCCTACAAATTCGCATTTTCAAGAGGGATCGGGTGGATGCAGAAAGGCAGGAGGATCCCGAAATTCCTGATGGACGGGATGATGGGAAAGGACAACGACAGCGTCGGCGAGATACTCTGCAGGGACGTGTCGAGGAAGACCTTGCTGAACGCCTGCGAGGACATTTATACCTATTCGCCGCCCGAGGGGCTTAAGGCTTACCGCAGGCCGGTGATGTTCTGGATGGGTGAGCACGAGCCCTACCCGAAAAAGAGCGCGCGGCTCCTGAAAGGATACCTGCCGCAGATGGAGACGAGGGTCTTCCCAGGGATGGGGCACGGGCAGTACCTGCACGAGCATCCTAAGGAATACGCCGCGGGGCTTCGGGCGTTTATAGAAAAATGAACCGACGCGGTAAGCGGAGCTGCCGGAGGTCCATGGGCACGCGGTGAGCCGACTGAAGAGAAACAGAAAACGCAGAATGAGAAGGTCGGCGCTTGCCGGCCGAAAGGGGCTGCCGAAAGGAGGCGGCTTCTATTTTTGCACCTATGCCGCAATCGCTGGAATTGACCTAGGGGAAAGTTTGCTTTAACATTGGCGGTAACAATTCAGATACAGCAATGGCGGAAGCCGGGAATCAAGAAAATGAACAGTCATGATGCTGAACGGTGCTTTGAGCTCCGCAGGAAGATCTTTATTTCCGCATGGAAGGGCGGAAAGGCGCATCTGGCGTCGAGTTTTTCCGCGGTGGAGATCATTTACGCACTATACATGAAGGGAATAATGAAATACGACCCGAAGGACCCGCGCTGGAGCGGCCGCGACAGGTTCGTCCTGAGCAAGGGTCACGGGGCGCTCGCCCTGTACGCCGTGATGGGCGAAGCGGGGATAGTGCCTGAAGGGTTTATAGAGTCGTACCTCGCGGAAGGCGGAATCGGCGGCGAGCCCTGCAGCCGGGACTGCGCGGCCATCGAGGCGACCACGGGTGCTCTGGGGCACGGGCTTCCGATGGCGGTCGGGATGGCGGTCGCCCAAAGAATGGACGGAGCGGGAGCAAAAACATACGTCCTTCTGGGGGACGGGGAGTGCGAGGAAGGGAGCGTCTGGGAGGCGGCTATGGCCGCGTCGACGCACGGGCTCGGCAATCTGACCGCCATCGTCGACTGCAACGAGCTGCAGAAGGCCGAAAGGGTCGACAAGACGATAGGACTCGTGAACTGGAAGGAGAAATGGGAAGCCTTCGGCTGGAACGTGCTTGAGGCGGACGGGCATGACACGGATGCTTTGGCGGAGGCCCTGCAAAGCTGCGGCAGAGGCGGGCGCCCGACTCTTCTGATCGCCCGCACCGTCAAAGGAAAAGGCGTCTCGATTATGGAAGGGAATGCCAGGTGGCACTTTAAGCTTCCGAACAAGAAGGAGCTTAAGGTATTCATGGAAGAGCTGAAGATATCTGAAGAGGAATTGAAATAAGATGCAGAGCGCGTGTATTGGAACCCTGCTTGAAATAGCGGAAAAGGACAGCGGCGTGCTGTACCTGACGGCCGACAGCGGCGAGGGAGGCCTCGACGTCCTCTTCAGGATGAATTTCCCGGACAGGTCCTTCAACTTCGGAATAGCGGAAAATGTATTGGTCGGCGCGGCAGCGGGAATGGCGGCGGCGGGGAAAACGCCTTTCGTGTACACGGCGGCGCCCTTCCTTGTCTACCGCTCTTATGAATTCCTGCGGAACGACGTATGCCTCCAGGACCTCAACGTCAAGTTCATCGGGACCGGGAGCGGGCTTTCCGTGAGCACGCTCGGCCCGACGCACCACACCACGGAGGACATAAGCGCTTTGAGGGCGCTTCCGAACCTGATGATACTTTCCCCCGCGACGCCGAAGGAAGCGAGAGCCGCGATGCTTGCAGCCTATGGGCATGAAGGGCCGGTTTACATCAGGCTCGGAGCCGAAAAAGCACCGGAATTCTATGAAGGGGAACTAGACTCTGTCGAGAACTTTAGGGCAATGCGCGAGGGGAGCGACATAGCCATTTTCTCGACGGGAGACGTGCTCTCGGAAGCGATGCGGGCGGCGGAGCTCCTCGAAGGGAGGGGCATTTCCGCGAAAATAATCAACGTGCCGGTCTTAAAGCCCTTCGACGGGGCGAAAATGCTCGAAGCGGCAGGCACATGCAGGACAATCGTCTCACTCGAAGAGCACAACGTGATGGGCGGCCTCGGGAGCATGATCGCAGAGGAACTCGCCTCGGGCCGGAGCGGCCATAGGCTCATAAGGATCGGCCTTGAAGACAGATTTTCCGTGGGGTATGGCACGATAGAGAACGTGCGAGGGGAGAACGGAGTATCCGCGGAATGCATAGCGGACAAAGCCGCAAAGGGGTTTGAAGATGAAAGAATTGAAATATGACGATATAGAAATCGGTTATTCGGCGCAGTTCACGAAGCAGATAACCACTGGTATGGAGGATGCGTTCAGGGCAATGTACGGCGACGAGAACCCGATTCACTGGGACGACGAATACGCCCGTCGGGCCGGCGGGGGCGGAAAGTTCAAGTCGCACATCGCGTTCGGAATGCTGACGGCCGCTTTGTACTCGACCCTCGCAGGAATGTACATTCCTGGCAAGTACAGCCTGATACACAGCCTGGAGCTTTCGTTCAAAAAGCCGGTATACGCGGGCGACGTCCTGATCGTGTCGGGCGAAGTCGCTGACAAGCAGGACGCCTTGAAGCTGCTTTTGGTTAAAGCAAAAATCACGAATCAGGACGGCGAGACCGTATCAAAGGCAACAATGAAGGTACTGGTGCTTGAGTAAAAGCACTTGATGCGCATGCGCGGCCGCGCCGCGGCGCAGTTTTTTTGAGGGAGCGGGCACGGAGAAAAAATCCCTCGGTTCAAGCCTCGACGGAGTCCTGCAAATCGACCTCGTCGGGGCTGTTTTTCATTGCCTCCTGGCGGTATTCGCGCGGGGTCATGCCTTTGAGCGCGCGGAAGGTCTCGCTGAAGTAGCTCGAACTGGAAAAGCCCACGGCGTCGGCGATTTCGGAGATGGAGCGGCTGCTTCGCCGCAGGAGCTCCATCGAAGCCTTGACCCTGTGCATCCGCAGGTAGTCTATCGGCGAGGAGCGGATGTGCTCCTTGAAGAGGCGGCAGCAGGTGCTGACCGAGACGCCGCCGCTTTTGGCTATGTCGGCGCGGGTGATGGGCTCGGGGTAGTGGACGCGGATGAAGCTGAGCATTTTCTGGAGGACCGAGATGTTCGCGCCGCCCGCGCGGGAGAGATGCGAGGGCGCGGGCATATGCTTAAAGAGCAGCTTCCAGATGGACAAAAAGGCCGCGTGGATGCCGAAAAGCTCAAGCTCGCTGTAGCCGCCGCTGGGTATTCCCGAGAGCAGCTTAAGGATTTCGGCCTGCCAGGGCACATCGGCAGAAAGGAGCAGGCAGGGGAATTCCGCGTTCTCGATCAGCGGGGCGACGAAGTTCTCGCGGACGGAGGGCGTGAAGGCGACGGCCTCGGGATTCAAGAGGATGCAGAGGAAGTCGCAGTCCTTGCGGTCGGAGAAGCCGAAGTGGAGGCACTGGCTGTTCACGAAGATGCCCTCGCCGGCTTTCATTTTCAAAATAGTTCCGTTGACGCTGTAATCCATTTCGCCGGAATATACGTAAATGAATTCGACGTCGGGATGCCAGTGCGCCTGCCCGCGGTAGCCGGGGTAACTCGCGAGGCGGCCGCGGCCGATGCTCACGGGATAGTCGGTCGTGTCGTAGTCGACGCGCTCGGAGAGGTTGTCGAGCAGCTCTATCTTGGCGGAGATGTTATTGGGCATGAAACCTCCTTGGCATAATTGTTATAAAAGAAAGCATGATTTTTAATGCATACAGCGGTTCCTTTGTTTATTGTAAGCATGATTTTTATAAAACTCAACAGCGAAGCGAAAGGGGCACGGGAATGGACAATATTACGCGCAGGGACAGCGGGATGGCCTATATAACTGACGAGGCTATCATGAAGCAGCAGGCGGTCAGCCGCAGGAAGATGCAGGCGTACAACACTGCGGACAGGTCGGATTTCGAGGGGCTTTCCAAAATGATTTCGGAATGGTTCGGAAAATGCGGCGAGAACGTGTTCGTAAATCCGCCGTTCTACTGCGATTACGGTTTTAACATCGAGGTCGGAAAGAATTTCTACGCGAACTTCAACTGCACGATCCTCGACGTCGGCAAGGTGACGATCGGCGACAACTGCCTGCTCGCGCCGAACGTCGCGATATACACGGCGGGGCATCCGCTCCACCCCGATTCGAGGAATTCGCTCTACGAGTACGGGATCCCCGTCACTATCGGCGACAACTGCTGGATCGGCGGCAACGCGGTCATCTGCCCGGGCGTCAAGATCGGGAACAACGTCGTCATCGGAGCGGGCAGCGTCGTGACGGGGGACATCCCCGACTGGTCGCTCGCGGCCGGCAATCCGTGCCGCGTGATCAGGAAAATAACCGAGGATGACAGGAAATATTATTTTAAGCGCAGGGAGTTCGACCCCGAAGCCTGGGAGGCGATCCAAAAGCAATGAAAACGGTGCATGCAGCGCGCCTTAAAGACGTGGATTTTTCGCGGCGGCTCACCGCGCTGGTCGTGCCGATCGCCCTCCAGAACCTGATGCTCGCCCTGGTCTCGGCGAGCGACGCGGTGATGCTCGGCCTTCTCGACCAGGACGCGATGTCGGCGGTTTCGCTCGCGGGGCAGGTGCAGTTCGTGCAGAACCTCTTCCTCTACGCGCTCGCCCTGGGCTGCAGCATGTTCGCGGCCCAGTACTTCGGCGAGGGCGACATGGGGGCGATCGAGAGGGTCTTCGCCTACGTCATGAAGTACTCGGCGGCCATTTCCGCGGCGTTCTTCGCGGGGGCGGCGATTTTCCCCGAGGCGGTCATGGGCTTTTTGACGAACGAGCCGCAGCTTATCGCCTACGGCGCCGAGTACCTGCGCGCGGTCAGCCTCTCCTACCTCCTGACGGGCGTTTCGCAGGTATACCTGTGCATAATGAAGAATACGCTCCACGCGGGGGCGGCCTCGGCGATAAGCTCGGCAGCGGTCGTGATAAATATTTTCCTGAACGCGGTGCTGATATTCGGGCTTTTCGGGGCGCCGGCCCTGGGGATACGCGGAGCCGCCTACGCCACGGTCGCCGCGCGCGTGATCGAGGCCGCGCTCGCGGCGGCTTACATGCTCAAGGGGCGGAAGGTCAGGCTGCGCGCGGATTACATTTTCAGGAAAGAGCCGAAGTTCGCGGGGGTCTTTTGGAAGTATACCCTGCCCGTCCTCGGCAACCAGCTCGCCTGGGGCTGCGGCTTTTCGATGTACTCTGTCATAATGGGGCACATGGGGAGCGACGCGGTCGCGGCCAATTCGATCGCGAACATCGTGAAGAACCTGGTCATCTGCCTGTGCACGGGCCTCGCGGCGGGCGGCGGGATCCTCATCGGAAATGATTTGGGCGCGGGGGAGCTTGAAGCCGCCCGCAAAAACGGGAGGCGGCTCCTTCGGCTTTCGATTATCAGCGGCGCGGCGAGCGGGCTTTTCCTTCTGGCGCTCGTGCCTTTGATTCTGAACTTTTCCAACCTGAGCGACACGGCGGCGGGATATTTGAAGCTGATGCTCGCGGTCAGCTCCTATTACATCGTCGGAAAGTCGATCAATTCGATGACCGTCGGCGGGATATTCCCGTCGGGAGGGGATTCGCGCTTCGGGTTCGTGTGCGACGCCGTGACGCTCTGGTGCATTACGGTTCCGATAGGGGCGGCAGCGGCTTTCATTTTCAAAGCACCGGTGATGACGGTCTACCTGCTTTTGAACGTCGACGAAATCATAAAGCTGCCGGTGGTGTTCGCGAGGTTCTACAAATACCGCTGGGTCAAAAATCTTACAGGAGAGGCGAGGCTGTAGCCGCGCCTCTTTGTTTATTTGAAAATGGATGTCGGACGGTTGATGTATACCTTCTAAGCAGGTATAATAAGACTATGGTAAAGAGTTTTGCCGATAAGGAAACTGAAAAAATATACCATCAGAGGTTTTCGAAGAAGCTTCCGCGCGATACGCAGCGGATCGCCCTTCGAAAACTCATCATGATGGATAACGCAGAGGGGCTTGAGGATTTGCGGGTTCCTCCTGGGAATAGGCTCGAAGCGCTTTCGGGCGATAGGAAGGGGCAGTACAGCATAAGGATAAATGATAAGTATAGGATTTGCTTTAGGGCAAGTCAGGGCAACCTTTATGACGTAGAGATAGTAGACTATCATTGAGGAGGCGAGGAAATGGCGGATTATATTATTAAAGTCCCGGGAATCGGAGAAATACTGCAGGAAGAGTTTATGGAGCCAAAGGGGATATCCGCATATAGGCTGGCAAAGGATATTTGTGTTCCGGTATCGAGGATACAGGAAATACTGAACGGAAAACGCAGGATCACTGCGGACACTTCGCTGCGGCTTGCGGCATATTTCGGGGTGTCGGACGGTTATTTTTTGAATATGCAGAACGACATAGAGCTGCGTGAGCTGAAAGAGAAGCTGGGGGATGAACTGAAGGTTATAAGTTCCAACAGGATGAAGGCGGGATAAGCAAAGAAAGTAGGGATTTTAGAAAGGCGATTTTTGAAAAATGCACAGCAAAAGGTTTCACGGAACGATGGAAAGCGATAAAATTGACCGGAAGTAAGGTTTCCTTTTAGGAAACATCAGCAAGGAGGTTTTTTATGAAAAACGGAATTATGTGGAAGATCTGCGGAGTAATCCAGGCTATTCTCGGAGGAATTTTCGCGGTGGTTGCATTATCTATAGCCGTGCTTATCACGACGAACAAGCAGGGCGTTTTGGAGCAGTTCCAGTTAGCGCAGGCGAATGCCGATGCGGGCATGGCTCTCTTCTGGTTCATGGTGGCGCTCTGCGCCATTCTTGGAATCGCGCTTCTCGTTTCGGGAATCGGGGCATTCACCAAGAAGAAGGGCATGACCTATGTGGGAAGCGGCATAACCCTCCTGTTCTCGTGCATAGGCGTCGTGGGAATGCTTCCCAAAAACGGGCAGAGCGCGAACGTCAGCGGCATCGTCATGATCATTGTGATGCTGATCATTTCGGTGCTCGCGATCATTGGAGCGGCGAAGAACAAGTAAGGCGCGGCCAGCGCATTCGTAAAGCATATGAGCGCAGCCCCGTTTGGGGGCTGCGTTTTGATATGCGGGAAAGTGCGCCGGGCGTCCGCCGTGCCTGCAAGGGCGGGCATAAGATCCCCAAGGCGCGCCGAGCGGATTGGCAGAGGGGCGGGCGCGCCTTCCGCAAAAGAAATAACCCTTTCAAGCGGCATTCGTTCGCAAAAGAGACCCTGCTTTGTGATAGTATGGTCAGCGTGACGCATGAATCAAAGGAGGTGTCCCGTGAAGGTCAGCATAGGCGACGACTTCGATCTTTTGAAAATAGAAAAGTCGGGGCAGTGCTTCAGAGTCGGGCACGGCGCCGAAGGTGAGTTCCGCTTCATAACGGGCCGGAACGTCCTCTGCATCAAAGGCGGCGGCGGCGAATATGAAGTCTCCTGCGGCGAGGAGGAGTGGCGGGACGTTTGGACGCCTTACTTCGACCTCGGGCGGAGGTACTCCGACATCACGGAGCGTAACTGGAACGACGAGTACATCGACGCGGCGGTCGCTTACGGCAAGGGCCTGAGGGTGCTGCGCCAGGATCCCTGGGAGATGCTCGTGACCTTCATAATATCCCAGCGCAAGAACATCCCCGCGATTTCAAAGTCCGTGGAAATGATAGCCGGCCGCTACGGCGAGCCGCTCGAAGCAGGAGGGCAGAGCGTAAACGCCTTCCCGCCTGCCGAGGTACTCGCCCGAGTCTCAGAGGAAGAGCTTCGGGAGTGTTCGCTTGGCTACCGCGCGCCCTACGTCAAGTCGGCCGCCGAGATGGCATCTTCGGGAGAACTCGACCTCAAAGCCCTCGAAAGCGCGGACGACGAGACCTTGTTCGAAGAGCTGATGCGCGTGCGCGGGGTCGGCAAGAAGGTCGCCAACTGCGTCTGCCTTTTCGGCTACGGCCGGACGGCGCGGGTGCCGGTCGACGTATGGATCGCGCGCGCCATCGAGGAGAGCGGCAACTCGGAGCTTTGCTCGCGCTACGGCGACATAGGCGGTATAATGCAGCAGTACGTATTTTTCTACGCGAAGAATAAAGGATCGGAACAGAAAGGAAAGCAGAATGAATAAGGAAATAACGGCACAATCGCTCGGAGAGTTTTCAGAGAAGTTCGCGGAAAATCCGGTAAATGCAGTGGCGCAGAACGCCGTCTGCGCGAACGGCGTGGTGGCGTCCGCGCTCGGAGCCGACGCCGCCAGGACGAACCCCTTCGGTTTTTCGATCGAGGTCGAGGCGGGAAAGGCCTGCAACCAGAAGCAGTCCGGAAGGTGCTGGATGTTCGCCGCCTACAACGTCATGAGGCTTGCGGTGATGGAGAAGCTCAACCTCGAGAACATGGAGCTGAGCCAGAACTACCCCCTCTTCTACGACAAGCTCGAAAAAGCAAATTATTTTCTGGAAAATATTCTTGAGACGCTGGACCTTCCGCTTGAGAGCCGCGAGGCGGCCTTCCTTCTCTCGGACCTCCTGGGCGACGGCGGCCAGTGGGACATGTTCAGGAGCCTGACTGAAAAATACGGCGTCGTGCCCAAGGAGGCCATGCCCGAGACGGCGGTTTCGTCGATGACGCGCGAGCTCAACACCTACCTTCAGAAGAAGCTGCGCGAGTACGCCTGCACGTTCCGGAAGATGCACGCGCAGGGCAAGGGCATGGAGGAGCTTTACGCGGCGAAGGATGCCATGATGGAGACCATTTACCGCATGCTCGCGATCGCGCTCGGGGAGCCGCCGAAGTCGTTCACCTGGATCACGAAGGACAAGGACGACAAGCTCGTCAAGATCGGCGAGATCACGCCGCAGGAGTTCTTCAGAGAGTACGTCGGCTGGGACCTTAAGGAGCGCGTCACGGTCATCAACGCCCCGACGGCGGACAAGGAGTACGGCAAGACCTACACGGTCAAGTTCCTCGGAAACGTCAAGGGCGGGGCTTACCCCGTGAAGTACCTGAACCTTCCGATGGACGACCTGAGGGACCTCACGGTCCGCATGCTCAAGGACAACAAGGCCGTCTGGTTCGGCTCGGACGTCGGCCAGTTCTCCGACAGGAAAGGCGGAAGGCTCACGATGGACGCGGTGCGCGTGAGGGAGCTCTTCTCGACCGACTTCCCGATGACGAAGGCGGAGCGCCTCGACTACGGCGAGTCGATGATGACCCATGCGATGGTCATTACCGGCGTGGAGCTCGGCGAGGACGGCAGGCCGCTTCGGTGGAAGGTCGAGAACAGCTGGGGCGACGAGATAGGCGACAAGGGCTTCTTCGTCATGGACGACGAATGGTTCGGCGAGTTCGCCTACCAGATCCTCATCGAAAAGAGCTACTTAAGCAAAGAGCAGCAGGCACAGTTCGACTCCGAGCCGGTCGAGCTTGCCCCCTGGGATCCGTTCGGATCGCTCGCGTGAGCCTGAAAATGAAATGCCGCGCGGCCGCTTTCGGCGGGCTTTCGGAGCCCTGTGGGGAAGCGGCTTTCGCGGATGGGCGGCCCGACCGGCCTTTGCGCCATTGAAGCCACAAGATATTGTTGAACTTGGCTTCTGCAAGGCTCATTAAGTGCTTGACAGAAATTTTGGGTATGTCCTACAATATGGTTTGCTTCGCCCATGCCGATTACCGTGTCTCGAGGGCTAAAGACGAAGCGCGAAGGACATCGAATTATCGACAGAAAGTTTCCGGCATGGGAGTTTCGGGAGGAAAAGAAAGTGGCTAATATCAAGTCTGCCAAGAAGAGGATTCTTACCAGCGCCAAGAGGGCTGAGCGCAACAAGTCTGTAAGGTCGGGCGTCAAGACGGCCGTCAAGAAGCTCAACGTCGCGATCGAGTCGGGCGACAAGGCCGCGGCCGAGACCGCTCTTTCGAACCTTAAGTCCACCATGGGCAAGGCGACGAGCAAGGGCGTCTACAAGAAGAACACGAACGCCCGCAAGATTTCGCGCATGTCCAGCAAAGTCAGCGCGATGGAATAATCATTTTCCAAAACGTGCCCCGAAGAGGGCGCGGAGAAAAAGAATGCAAGCCGGTGCCGAAGGGCATCGGCTTTTTGATTGCAGGATATTTATCCTGACGTGCGGGTGGTATAATCTTTTTAGGGGGCTTGAGAGCGCATCGTTGATCACGGCGCTTGAAAGCCAGCCAGCCTCGAGAAAGAGAAACTAAGGTCTAAATTATCAGGAAGGAGCGCCCCAGTTTAATGGTGCAGTTTTAAGTGCACGGCGCTTTTTTAGAGAGCCAACGGCGAAGCAGGGAGTATCTGAATGGCCAATTTGTTCGACGTAATCCCTTCATCATTTTTCAACTATTTGGCGAGCAGCAGCAACAACCGGGTTTATGCGGACTGCCTGATGAAGATTTACGAGGCTTATGACCGAGAAGTGTCCTACAGGATTCCTCGGGAGAGGATTAGGGACGTGTTGGCGGCCTATATCATGGATAACCGTGTGGATGTGCCGGAAGCGGGAATGGCATCGCTTACGCCTGCAGAGCAGGCCAATCTGATTATTCGCAACTTTACGCAGAATGATGTGGGATGGTTGGAAGAAGACAGCGACGATGCGACGTTTGAGCGTCATATCGTTATGACGGAACGGGGGATTCTGCTGGCGGAATTCCTACAGAACTTGGCACAACCTGAGAAAGAAGAGTTCTCGGGGTATATATATGCAATCTACAATACGCTCCGTTCAAAGGAGCAGTGGAAGGATAACCCTTATGTTGACGGTCTCAGAAGCGTTTACAGGAATGCGCGCCAGCTGTCCCGCTCTCTGAAACGGCTGTCGACTTTTATCAAAAAGATTATCGAGCGCATGGTGAAGGAGGAGACGCTGGAGAGCCTTACTGAAAACCTGCTGGAGTACTGTGAAGGGAGTTTTGTTCGGGAATATGCCAGGCTTACACGTCAGCAGAACATTCATCTGTACCGGGATTACATTCGGAAGGCGTTGGATCTGTTCCAGAGTAGCGGAGAGCTCTTTGAGCAGCTGACGAAAGGCTGCATGGCGGAGGAAATGCTGGATGCAGAGGCGGCGGCAGGGCGGGTGGCAGATATGATTGCATCGACTAGGCAGTTCCTGACGGAAGATTATGATGCCATCATGCGTGAAATCAAGCATAAAATCAATGTCTACCTGCAGATTGCCGTGGGACGCGCCCGATTTCTGCGCAACCGCGAGGCGGATACACGCGGTTTTGTTGAGCAGACCTTAAAGCTTCTGCTGGAGGATGCAGAGGCGGACATGAAGGATAATCTGCCTGAGGACATGCGGGCAATGTTCTTGTTTGATACTAACGAGTTTATGGACCTCGGGTCGCTGCGCTACCCGCAGCGTGCACAGACGATCCGCGAAAGCACCGAGCAGGATTATATTGAGGCGACAGAGGAGGACATTGCCGCGGCTCGCGAGGAACAGCTGAGGGAAGCCGTCAATCCGTACAATAAGCATCTGATGCAGGCCTATCTGGAGCGGCAGATGGGGCAGCGCGCAAGCCTTACAGCCGAGGAGTTTCCGCTTGAAAGCGAGCGGGATCTTTTGTGTGTCCTGTCAGCGGTCGCCTACGGCCCGGAAAATGGGTTTGAGGTTGAAGCGGAAGAAGGCTATGTGGACACGGGGCATTTGATCCTCAGACGGTTTACAATCAAGCGGTCACAGTGACGGAAGGAGCTTTGGATGGAATTTCAGGACTACTGGGATAGCTACACTGCATCAGAACGAGATCGATTTCAGCGGATATGCCGGAAACTTCTGAAGGTGACCTTTATCGTTCGGGATAAAGACGAAGAGAGCCGCAAGGCATACTTCTTTATCGCAAAACAGCCTGAACCGTTTTCGCTTTACTTTGGCTTTATTGGGCTTGATGTGTGGGTGGATCGGGACAATGGCGTTATTATGCTCCGCAACTGCGCAACGGCAGGCGAGTATGGCAGAATGCAGGCAAACCGGCTGAAATTGCGTTTGAATCAGAGCATCGTATTGTGTTGCCTATGGACAATGTATGCGGACAGGATCAAGACAGGTTCTCTTGCGCAGAAGATCGCCGTGACGCTTACGGAGCTGAATTTTGAGCTGGAGAAATTCGGGGCCCGAGACCGAATTGATAAAAAGATGTTGGCCGAGTCGCTGGATTTGTTTGAAAAATTCAATCTGGTAGAAGTGCGCGGAAAGGTGGGGGAGGACGAATGCCAAATCCAGCTGTGGCCGTCCCTGATGTTTGCCCTTGATCCCGAAGAGTTCCGCCGCTTTGTGGAAACGGCTGGGAAGCGGATGAAGGTGAAGGGCGGCTTGCCTAATGATGAAGATGAAGAAGAGGAAGGCGGCGATGAGGAAGACGGCGCTTAGAGCTCGGAGCAGAGCAGCAAAGTATCTATGAAACTACGAGCTGAGGGAAAATTATGCCTGCAATATTCTATAAGGACGCGCCGCGCAAGACGGCTGTGGCACTGAAACTAGTGAACTGGTCACGTTTCCAGGATGTAACAATCAGGCTGGGCGGATCGACGTTGATTACCGGCGTGAACGGCAGCGGGAAATCGACCATCCTCGATGCGATAACGTATCTGCTGACTGGCAACACGCAGTTTAACAAGGCGGCGAGGGATCGTGACCGAACGGTCCTTTCCTACGTGCGCGGCGATACGAAAAGCAATGGAGCTGGACGGTATTTGCGCGATTCGGGCGAGACGATTTCCTATATAGCCATGGAATTTGTCTCAGAGGCAGATGCGGAGCACTTTGTGGTCGGTGTATGCATTGAATCCCGAGACATGGCCACCAACAAGTCGTGGTGGTTTCTGAGTCGTGGGACGAAACTTTCTGAGATGAACATGGCTCGCGTAGAGAACCGCAAGTTGATCGTGACTCCCCACAATCGACTGAGCGCGGGAGAACGTACACTGAAGAGTGGAGACTTCAAGGGACGTGATGAGGGCGTGAGCCAGATCCAGCGCGCACTGGGGCTTCGCTGTGATTCGGCGACCTATCGCTCCAAGCTTCTGAAAATGCTGGCCTTCGACCCACAAAATAATATCGACCACTTTATCCAAGAGTGCGTTCTGGATCCAGGTAAAACATCTTCCCTGCAGGAACTGCGGCAGCAGCGGGAGCGTTTCGAACAGATTCGCAAAGTGTATGACGATATGCAGCTTGGGCGCGCGAAGCTGGAGGAGGCGGAGAGGCGCGCACAGGATTATGAGAGCAAGCAGCGCCTTCTTAAGTCGCGTGAGATGATGCTCAGCTACCAAGATGTGCAGGCATGCGCGCAGGAGAAGGAGGAGATTGAATTCCAGCTGAAGGCTATCAGCCAGAAGTTGCGGGAGCTGGATCAGCAGCGCAAGGCTGCGAGCGAGGAATTAGAGGCGGCGCGGGATCGCTGGGACGCGGTACGTGCTAAAGATGCCTTTAAGGGGATGCAGGAATCCATAAAGGCACTGGAGGATGAGATCCAGAGACTGGCTGGGGAAATTGATAAAGAGACGCAGCAGCGCGCGGCACTTGAGCAGCTGTCGCGGCAGGCAGAGGAGCTAATGATCTGGGCGGAAGGCGAAAACGACGAGGCATCTGCATCCTCTGCGGGTATTGCGGGGCTAGAGGCGGAACAGCGTGAGGCTCTGTTGCATTTGAGTGAAGCCGGCATCGACAGCGGCGTCAAGTCAGAGGCCTTCCTGCGCCTTGCGGCTCTGGCCGAGACGGGGGAGCGGCAGCTGGAAGCTGACGCCGTGCACGCTGCCGATGAGCGCCGTGAGTTGGAAGGGAAACGAAGCCGGCTTTCGGCGGACATCAAGCGCCTAGAAAGCAACCTGCTCGTATTCCCGCAGGAGGTCGAGCGGGCACGGGAGAAAATTAGCGAGGAGCTTGCCGTGCGTGGGATTAAGACCCCGGTCCGCATGCTGGCCGAGCTGGTCAGCGAGGTGACGGATGCCAGCTGGCGCAGAGCTATAGAGACTTTTTTGGGGCGCAAGCGGTTCTATCTGATTGTCGACGGACAGTACTGCCATGAGGCGCTTAAGGTCGTGCAGGAGCTTCAGCTTCACGACGCCAACGTGGTTATCACCGACCAGTTGCCTGATAAAGAAATCGAGCCTGGCAGCGCGGCTTCAGTCCTAGAGGCACCCAACCGGTATGCAAGGCGCTACATCAATTACCTGCTGAATGGACTCCATCTTTGTGAGACGCTGGAGGAGCTGCATGAGCATCCGCAAGGCGGGCTGATGCGGGACGGCATGTTGGCCAAAAGCTATGCAGCCAGCTCCATGGACATGCGCCGCACGGAGTGCTGCCTTGGCGCCGATGCGGTCAAGCTGCAGCTGGAAAGCTCGAAAGCGCGCTTGGACGCTGTGCAGGAGCAGCTGAAAGGAGTGACTGCACGCCTTGATCGTCTGGACGAAGGGCATCGCCTCCTGCGTGCGATAGACTTGAAGGCGGAGCATTACGATTTCAGATCGCCACAGAGCCTGCAGGAGCACACGGTGCGTCGAGCCAGCCTGATTAAGGAGAGAGATCGGATGAAGTCCAATCAGGACTTCATGGCGGTGATGGAGGAGGAGAAACGGGCAAGAGAGCTGTACTACCGGGCAGAGCAGAACCGCACGACCCTTGACCGTGAAATCGGAAAATGTACGAGTGAGCGCGAAGCAGAGCAACGGAAACAAAACAGCAACAGCGAGGCGTTGCGCAAGGCGGAGAGTGAGTACGCACAGCAGCGTGAGGGCCAGCCAGAACTTGAATCGGCTATGCTTGATGAGTATGCGAAGCTGCGTACCCGTCTGAAGCGCCCGCGGGTAATCCAGTCCGATACTGTGCGAAGAATCCGCAGCGATGTGGACGCGGCCGTGCGCGCACTGGAAAGCGCACAGCTCGAATACTGCAAGATCGTGGAGATGGACGTCAACCGCCGCGGGGCAAGCTTCATTCCGTTTTTCCGGAAAGAACTCCGGGATCTGGCCAATGTCGAGATCGAGAAGACACAGGAGAAGCTGCGGATTCAGTCGGAAAAACTTGAGAGTGCCTTCATGAATGATTTCGTGGCGGAAATCAATGAACGCGTCCACAAGGCTCGGGAGGAAATTGACGCGATTAACCGTGAGCTTAAAACCATTCCGTTTGGAAATGACACATACCGGTTCGTAATGAAAGAGAAGGCGGATCGCTCAGCTTTCTTTCGCATCTGCCGCGGGCTGGAAAAATACATGGATTCGCCGGAAATGTATCTTAGCTCTGGTCGGGAAGACCAGGAGATGGAGGCGGACATACGGGACTTCATGTCGGTGGTTCTCGCCGAGGAAGACGAGGACGAGTATACCGATTACCGCAAATACTTCTCCTATGATATGGAGATTACAAGCCGGCAGGGCAGCGAGGAGATCACGGCGGATTTGTCGAAGAAGCAGGGATCGGCCAGCGGCGGTGAGAAACAGACGCCGTATTTTATCATCCTGGCGGCCTCGCTGATTCAGTGCTATCCGCGAGACGCGAACTGTGCACGGCTCGCGTTTATCGACGAAGCATTTTCAGCTATGTCGGAGGAGCGGGTAGAGCAAATGGTCAAATATCTGGAGACAAACCGTTTTCAGGTGATTTATTCGGCGCCGCCGAATAAGATCAAGATGATTAGCCCTTATATTGCGACAACCGTCAGCTTAGTGATGGCAGGAAGGTACACGAGCGCGGTGGAAGGGCTGATCACGGATTAGGATGTGCGGAGTAGCTAGAAAGACCAGTGGTTAAAGTGGAAAGAACGTGACATTGAAGAAACTGACCGATCACCAACGGCTTTTGGCAGAGAGACTGTTGGATAAATACGAAGAATCCGCAACGTACAGGGGAATTAACAAAATAAGCCAGACTTTTTCCGTGCCGGTCACGGCGGTGTATTCAGCATATCTTTCGGATTATACGGATGTGCGGGATGTGGAACGCTTCGAAGAGGAAATGGAGGCGATGGAGGAGGCGGGACTGATCCGTCTCACGCGCCAGGGCGGCGAAATTCGGAAGCTGACAGCGCAGGAAAATGCATGGGGAGAGCTTTATGCCCTGACGGGCCGGCAGGAGCGCAAGGCAAAGGAGGATGAGCAGCGGGACTTTTATCGGACTTGGCTTTCGAGGGCTGACGGTTCATTTGGGCAGGGAAAAGAGTCCGCGGAATGTCTGGATGATCCTGACGGCTTTTGCTGTGATTCCCGTATCAGGAAGATCATCACCGATTTTTGCAGCGAGCAGATCAAACTGCTTGAGGCAGGGAAGATGGCGAGCCATTCGACTGATAAAGCGGCCCAGATGCTTGAATGCTTGTGGTTTCTCGGGGAAAACCATGGAGAAGTGCTGGAACGGGAATTGTCTATCGCTGTGCTGAAGAACAGCAAGGCTTTTGAAACAAATGTTAGGAGTCGTGTCTGCCGTCTGCTTGAGAAGAGCGGTTTATTTGACGCGCTGCTGACGGATGCGGATACGCCGCGCGAAAAGGAACAGATCCTGCTGGCGGAATTGGGCGTGTTTTCCAACCCATCGTGGCTGTACTTGAAAGGAAAAGGCCGTATTATTTTTAAAGACGGTAGGGAAATCGTGCTTATACCAGGACAGGCACTGGGCTTCCTGGCGGGGGGGATTGCCGACTGGGAAAAGATAGTTATAGGCACTGGAACGGTCATGACGGTGGAGAACCTGACGAGCTTTAACCGGATGGAGCGGGCGGACACCTTCTTCGTATACCTCGCGGGATATCACACCACGGCCAGGCAGAAGCTGCTGCTTAAAATCGCTGAGGACAATCCTGGCTTGGAGTGGATGCATTTCGGGGATCTTGATCCTGATGGTTTTGACATCGCGGAGCATCTGCGCAGCAGGACCAGCCTTCCATTCAAGTTGTATAAAATGGATGTGCCGACATTGGAACATTACGATGCCTACACAAGGCCGCTTGAGAATCATGATCGCCGCAAGGCGGAGTCTTTGATTCGGGCGGGCGTGCATATTGACGTGCTGGAATACATGCTCCGTACTGGCCGCAAGCTTGAGCAGGAGATTATCAGCTGGCAGGAGAAATAAAAACCATGTGACATGTTGCATTTGGAATGGTTCGATGCTCTTGGTGGAAGCATTATGGTATACTGGACACGTAGAAATACAAAGCTAGAAAGGTACGCATGAACGCACTGTCGATTGAAAATATCCGCGCCAAATGTAAGGCTGGAGTTGATGATGCGGTACACATCGTTACGGCGTATTATCCAGATGAAATTAAATTTATGCCCGACATGAAGACCAGAAGGGAGTGACAGATATGTGTATGTATTGCAAGGGCGACATGAAGGACGGAAAAACAGTGTTTACTGTTCAGTGCGGGGAGAACATTATTGTTATTAAAAACGTTCCCTGCCAGGTGTGCGAACAGTGCGGAGAGACAGAAATTACAGATGATGTCATGATCAAACTTGAAAAGATTGTGAATGCCGCAAAGAAATTGGCACAGGTGATTGCGGTTATTGACTATACCGCGGCGGCAGCGTGATTTTGCCGGGAATCACATATAGAAAAGCGTAGGTGAAGCATGCTGTGGAGCGTTGGGCCGCAGCGTGCTTTCGTGACTTATGGGGTAATGGGAAAAACGATGATAAAAATACTTTTCGTCTGCCACGGCAATATCTGCAGGAGTCCGATGGCGCTTTATATTTTCAGGAAATACGTCGCGGAAAGGGGGCACGCGGACGATTACGTGCTCTCTTCGGCTGCGACGAGCACGGAGGAGCTGGGGAATCCGGTGTACCCGCCCGCGAGGCGCGAGCTGGCGCGGCACGGGATCGACGCTTCGGGGCACGCGGCGCACCAGATGACGAAGCGCGAGTACGAGGAGTTCGACATGATCGTCGCGATGGACGGCTGGAACGTCCGAAATTTGATGCGCATGACGGGCGGCGACCCGCTCGGGAAGGTGAGGCTCATGCTCGCCGGCTCGCCGAATCCGCGCGACATTGCGGATCCTTGGTACACGGGGGATTTTAAGACGACGTATGACGACATATACGAAGGCTGCACTTTATTGTACGAGGAGACGCAGGGAAAGCTGAGGGCGCACTGAGAGGGACGCCNTTAAGATGCGGCAGTGTGCTATACTGAAATAAAAGATTTGTATATAGACAGCGAGGCGTTCCTGGAACCGATTGNGGCTGTGAGGATTGAATATGATTGATTTGGGGGGCGGCTGCCGACGGAGCGGATATGGTAGTTAAAGGATATGTATGTCAGATGNAGCGAATACAGCGTTGAGGGGNTTCACCGAGACTGATGCCGCTGTGCANCGGTCAAGAGCCTAAGGCCGCAGATAAAGACATGATTAGAATAATAATATAATAAAGGTGCGAAAGCCCCGCCGTAAGGCGGGGCTTCGCGCTTTTTATTCGGGGTCGACGACCGCGTCGGTGATGAGGTCGGCGAGCTGCTGCTGCATGCTGTAGGAGAAGCCGTGGCGGTTGAGCACGCTTCGGATGTCGGCGCTCTTCATATAAGAAATGAGCGTTTCGATGGTCTCGGCCTTCGAGGCGAAGCAGCGCTCCAGCTCCTTNAAGACTTCNGGGTGCGCCGCGAAGCGCGGAAGAAGGTGCTCTGGAACCTGAGAAAGGAGCGAGCGGTTGGAGTTGTGGCGGTTGTAGATCTCGCTGACCGTGTAGTCGGCCGCGATGTCGGCCTCGGATGCTCCCGCNAGGTAGAGGATCACCGCGGCGGTGATGCCGGTGAGGTCTTTGCCCGAGCTGCAGCAGAAGAGGACGCTCCCGAGCACGAGCCCCGACAGGATCGAAGTCAGGATTGCGGCTATGTCGGTCATATTGTCGGAGAGGACGCGGACGTAGTCGAGCTTCATGCTCTTTATGACGGCGTCCATTGCCGCGGCGTCGGGCGTCGCCGATTCGAGCGCGGCGGCCGCGTTCGGGAACGCGCCGTCGAGGTTCTGCATGAGGGCGTGGCGGCGGTAGTTGATGCCCTGCGGGACTTGGATCGGGAGCGCGGCCACTTCGCTGTCGCTCCTTAAGTCGATGAGCGTCCTGACGTTGCGCTCGAGGAGCGTGTCCCAGTCCGCTTCGGTGAGGAAGGCGAGAGTGTCGCTCCTTAAGAGCAGCCCCCACCTGGTCATCCAGCCGCCGTTTAAGGGGATGCCGCCGAGGTCGCGGACGTTTGCGGCGCCTTCGAGCGGAATGCGTTTGAGTGATTTCATGGGGAGCTCCTTTCACTGACAAGGGTTATCCGGAAGCCGCGCAAAGCGGGCGCATCCGGGATTATTTACAAATGAACGGCGGGCCGGCGCATCCGTTGCCATGGCCGGTTTGAAGCGCTATGCGAATTTCGGAAAATGAAGCGGCCGCGCGTGAGTCTTACTATAAAACGAGTATAGCTTAAGCGGGCGGCGCAAGTCAAAGAAAGCGGAGACGAACTAAAAAAGACGGCGGCCCGGTTGAAGGGAAGCGCCGTCTGAAGATTCTTGCACGTGGCAGTTATTCTTTCGGAGAGTTTGATTTCCAGTTCTTGTAAGCGCAGTAGGCGATTACGGCTATGCCGACAGCGAGGAATAATGCGCTGAAGACGTCAAGTCTGCCACCAACGTATGAAAGCCCATAATTAAAGTACTCGTCAGATTTTGTAGCCGTATCTGCCATAAAAATCGCAGCGGCGATGTATTTAGCACAGATTAAAAGCGCCGAATTGAGAATGCAGACATAACCTAAAAAACAGAAACGTTCCAAAATAAACCCTCCCTGTAAACATTAACTGCTGTTCATGCTCTCATACTTGAATTAAAAAGTCAAAGACTGATTTTAAGATTTTGCAGTGAAATAGATGTGTGGAAAAAATGGCTGTCAACCATTTTTTGAAAATGTCCCGTAAAACCTTAAACATTTGCACCGGTTTATAGCCGGTGCATTTTTAGTTACAAGGCGATTCTGGGGCTCTGCCC
>Ga0065709_1003543_pt1 | contig 31139 bp, 29 predicted proteins | sample Hoacrofraction14_2_FD_59096 | JGI IMG/M metagenome (GOLD analysis project Ga0065709, IMG submission 59096) | Hoatzin crop microbial communities from Cojedes, Venezuela, sample from fiber fraction 14 v1 | ecosystem: Host-associated > Birds > Digestive system > Esophagus > Crop | place: Venezuela...
ATTTACCCATGGCCGCGTGCATTTACAACTTCAAAAAATTTTCAATGTGCATTTACAACTTCAATGTTGCATTAAAGATTGCTTATAACCTCTGCGTATCTGAACAATCCAGGCCACTGTATCACCGCGGCGTACATTCCATCTAAACATCGCATTCAAGCTATATTCGTGGTTCGGTTCCTTAAAGAAATTTCGAGGATCCTTGGTAAATTTGGTGTTATAAACATTGCCGACTACAATGTTCAAGTATGCATCTTTTGCATGATGCAAATCATTTACTTCTCTGCATTTCAACATGTCATATTCATGTCTGAATTCAGAAACCAATCCTGCCTTAACATAAACAATCTCGCTCTCATAAAGGACGTCTCCTAAAATTTCCGCAACAGCCTTTGTGCTCTGTCGTGTCTCAACCAACTGACGAGCTACAAAATCTGACAATTCATCCATGCTAAGGGGTTTGTTTCTCATTAATCGCTCATACTTTTTAGACGATATCAAATCTTTTGCTTTTAAATATCCCCAATATGCTTTCATTTTCTTTTGGATATCTTCTTTAATGGGATATTCGTTTGTCTTTTCCCGATTCACAATACTCTTGACCAGCACCCGATTATCGATGCTGTCGTCTTTAATTTTAGAGCGCGGGAAAATATGATCAATGTCATAAAGCTCATTACCAGAAGCATCTTTTCTGAAAAGATCTTCCAGATCAATCGTCTCACCGGTGTACATGCATTTCCCTTGCTGCATATAATACAAATATAACTTATCGCCTCTAAAGTCCGACTCGTCCCGTTTGCTGATTTCATCAATCCAATCTCTGGATTCATCCTGAATGGATTGATAAAGTGCCAGCAACTTATCCTTTCTGGATGTCGTTCTTTTCTTTTCCTGTTCAGGCCCACGTGCCATTTCAATGAAAATCTTCTTGGGATCATGTCCCGTAATCCCCCGAATCTCTTTCACAATTCCAATCGCCTGCCAAATAGATCTTTTCACCGCCGGCGATACATACAAATCTTTCACCATCTGATAGGTCAGAGAACCATCTTCGGAATCAATAGAACGTTTATATGCCTGAACACTTTCCGCAAAATGATAATCTCTTCCAAGAAGCTGCATCAGGTTTTTATTTTCATTCCACATGGTATCAATTATATTCCGGTATTCTCCCGTGGCCGGATCCGGAATATTATCACGGATTTCAATCAAAAATTTGCGTGACAAATTGCCCCATCCGTTAAAGGACTTCTTGGAAACCTGCAAAATCATATCATCGGACAATTGAGAAAATCTCTTTTTCAAAATCTCCTTCAGCATTTTACGATCCGCGCCAAATAAAGTGATCAACTGGATCATGTCTTCAGCATCCGCTTCGTTATATTCATTTCCAAGCACCTTTCTCATCTCAATAGCCGGACGCATATTGGATTTAAATCCGGTCAACGTATCTATTCCGGTAATATCTTCCTTAGTCGCTTCTAATCCTTTCGCATTTATGTAATCAATGATCGCTTTTAAGGAAACCTTATTACGGGTCATAAAAAGATCATTAAAAATCCCCTGCTTTAATTCTACAGGAATTTCCTCACCTTTAATCTTCAGATTGTTTAACTCATTCAGTACCATGAATCTGGAATATAAAATAGAATTCTTGGGTAGCACAAATTGATCCGGCAAATAAGTGCATTTAGAAAGCATTCTATTTATAAATTTCTCAGCACTGGCTTCGCGATCAACGATCTCATCAAAATTCCAGGGATAAATCTTTTCCTGAAATTTTCTCACAACCCAGCAATTTTGAGCATGCGGATTTCGATTATTCAACGGTCCGACATAATAAGGAATCCTAAATGTCAAAATTTGATGAATCTTATCAATCGGAGTAATGCCGTCCTCATCTGTTTGATTCAAAAACGGCAAATAAGAAGAAGCATTTTTTAAAATCTGATCAAGTTCCATCACATGAACCTGATTCGGAATCGAGCCGTTATCCTTCACTCGAATTTTCGGCATAAATTCGCCGGATGTGATTCTGGCTTTAATTCGTTGCAAATCAGAATCTTCTGCCTCAACATCTTTCAACAAGCCTGCAATGTATTTCTGGAAATCCTCCTGTGAACATTTCTTTTTCGTTTGTACTTTTTGCCGCTTAATCTTTGAATATCCGATATAAGCGCAATAATTCGCCAATTTGTCCCCGGCAACATTTTTAAATACATCATCGTACTTCTCAGGAAAATATTTCTTAATTACTTTTTTAAGGAGCATCAAGTCATCCTCATGCTCTTTATAGGTTTTCACCATGGCATGCGACAGATATTTTTCGCCGCGAAGAATACTGGCTAACACCGCCCAGTCCCGAATCGCCTGCAACTTCTCGAGAATATAATAGTCCTCACCCAGCGCAACTTCAAGCTTAGACTTATTTTCTTCATAGGCATCTGTCCCAAATTGGTTTTCATTAAACTCCTTAACTTCTTCTCCAGTATTATCAAAAATATTATCAACTTTAAATTTCAGACCAACCATGGCCTTGACCATTTCCTTGACCTTCGCACTCTGTTCTTTTTCCATACTCTTTAAATCAAAGAGTTTCTCGATTTCCTTTTGTTTACTCTGTCTTCCAAGATCACGGTTCTTCAGAATCTCTTTGAATTTTTCTGCATCCTCGCAAACAAATTCAAAACCAAGAGAATCCTTAACCTGATCAGAAAATTCTTTCATTACAGCATCCAAATCCTGAATTGCATTTAAATCCCCATCAAAAAGAAAATGACCCCTGTATTTCAAAATATGATGAAGCGCCAAATAAACCAGACGAATATCATGTTCTTCATTTGAATCAATCAATTCACTGCGCAAATGATAAATCGTCGGATATTTCTTATGATAGGCCTTGTCGTCTATCCCCGGTCCGTTAAAAAGGCTGTTTTTTCCATCCACGGACTTATCTTCTTCATGAAGCATGCTGTCCTGAAGACGGGCAAAAAATTGAGGATCAACTTTTGTAATCTCATCCATAAAAATATCTTGTAAAAGGCCCAGTCTCTGACCACGACGCTGCAAACGGCGCCGGGCTATCCGATGTGCCCGCCGATCAGCTGCAGTTTGAGCTTCCGGAAACAAGCGGGATCCCCACATGGCCTTTCCGTGGAATTTCATAATCTGATACTGAAGGTCTGTCACAGCCCAGCCCACAGAATCCGTACCAATGTCCAGTCCCAGATAATACTCACCAAATTCTTTCTTAGCCATTGACATTTACCCTCCATTATGTATAATAATAACTGTCTTGATTCCCTCAAGACGACTCTGCAAGTTCAAATAAAAGCTTGCTCACATCGCCCCGAATAAGGGCTCCGCAGTGTGCGGGATAAAGGATTCGCTTTAGGCGGTCCTTTTTTATGCCCTTTCCGGGTTTCCGAGGGAGTCGAAATCACGCCGCTCATCAATACACAATTTCCGATCAAAAACCACTTTCGCTATAATAAACGGGTATGTTCAAAATCTGTTCCTCTTCCCGTAAAATACAGCGACACGAACTTCACAAAAGTGCTTCTGGCTTCAATCTTCACTTCATCGGCATTTGATTCCTGACACTTCATTTTAACCGACCCAAAACCTTCCGTCAATATACTTTTGAGCAAATCAGCCTCAAATCGCTTATATAGTCCAATTTTTATCTCTCGATTGCTCCGTTTTTTGTTCTTTTATTGTTTTTTGCTTTTTCCGATCATTTCTGCCTGTTTCCAATAACAAATACACGGTCCAGCAACTCATAAAAGATCACCCCGCCTCAACAGGGTGATCTTTTGCCCTTCATAGAATCTTAATCAAGAATAATTCCGTCAAGCATCGCTTCGCAATCTACCATCAGCCACTCATAGAAGAATTTCTTAATTTCCTCGGGCGCATCGTCTACAAGCGGCCACTCGCCTTCCGGCCAATCTTCAGAATAAGACAAGTCATAATCCCAATCTTCCCTAAGATAATCACGAAATTTATCATAACATTCCATTTGATTCAAGCTGTAAACCTGTTCCCGCACCTCGGGATATTTCATAAACTCGCCATCGTGTTTCCGTTGAAAGTCCATGTTCTCATCAATTTCCATCAGTTTGCCCTCCAGCTTCAGTCATACCCATACGGCACATCAATCGTGGCGTTCGGATTTTCTTTCTTGACTTCCTCGATCCACTTGATCGTGCGTTCATACTCTTCCCGTTCTGCCTCAGTCATGTTTTTAGAAAAAATATCCGGATCGCGTGACAAAGCGGCCTTCAGCATCATCAGTTCCCTTTTCTCCACATCCTCGTACCCGCTCAGATAAGTATCCCAATCCTTCATGTAAGTTTCCTCCTCTCGGTTACGTCGTTTTATCCGGTGCGTTTTCACGCCCTGTTCCTGCCGGGGACCGGCTGTCAGTAACGGTTTCTCTCCCCCGGCAGGATGATCATAACATAAAAAAGCTCCCAAAAGGTCGCTTTAAAAGCGACATTTTGGAAGATCATCGACATTGATGATTTTTTCGGTTTGTTCCGGTTTCCGCGCTTACTGCACCTTCACATCCGGGTTCTTTTCCCCGAATTTTTCACGGAGACCGGCGCAAATTTCCGCGCGCGGCGTTCCTTTCTTTTCGGACTGCTTAATGAACTTATACGCGGCGAACAGGGTGGACGGACCGATCTCGGAACTGAAGTACCCGATGCCCTGATTCCACGCCAGCAGTTCAAACACGTCGTCCAGCGCCGCGCTGTCCAACCCGTGAATATACGCCTTCACCAGTTCCCGTGTCGCCTGGCGCATTCTTCCGGCGCCGACCGCGTTGGTCAGAGACAGAAGCAGTCGCGTTTCATACGGCAGATGGCGCTTTTCGTCGTTCCATGTCAGATTCCAGAAATTCACGGCGATATCCGCCAGATTTTCGTCAATCATCGGGAAATTGGTCAGCGCCGCCGGCCGCATCGGGATCGTTCCGGAATCCTCGCCCTGCCGCGCGCGGTAAAAATACACATGATACTCATTCTCGCCGGTCTTTTCCGTTTGCCGTTCAAATCCCAGTTCATCCATCACGTCATAGAGCGGAATCGGCTCAAAGCTCTGCACAATTTCCAGCCCTTCCCCGACTGGCACGGCCTGCGCCTGTTTCTTGAGTCCCGGGAAGAAGTTCCCCGCCAGTCCTCTGACATCAATCTTTTTGAAATCCGATGTCTTTTCTTTCCAATCCGCGTAACTCATCTTGCGCCCTCCTCATCTGCGTTCCGGTTTCCCCGGTTCATAATGTTACTATACCACAACTTCATATTCAATTCTGTTGTTTCAACCACAAAATTTACTTTTCGCCGCTTTCATTTCCTGCCCATTTCCGCCCCGGTTCCCGTCCGTTTCATTTCCCGCCGCTGTTCTGTTTCTTTGTTTTCCCGCGTGTCGCATTAAATTCCTATTGACGATGTAGGATTATTGGCGTATAATGCTCGCATTCCCGGCAGAATATATTGATTGTCCTGCCGCCTTCAAGGAGGAAAGATTATGGCCAGAATTTTCGGAAGCGCGATGGAGCTGATCGGCAATACCCCTCTGGTGGAAATTCAGAATATCGAAAAGCAGAAAAGTCTCAAGGCCCGCGTGCTTGTGAAACTGGAATACTTCAATCCGGCCGGCAGCGTCAAGGACCGCGTCGCGAAAGCGATGATCGAGGACGCGGAAGCCAAAGGACTCCTGAAAGAAGGCGCGACGATCATCGAGCCGACCTCCGGCAACACCGGCATCGGTCTGGCGGCCATCGCCGCGGCGAAAGGCTACCGGATGATTCTGACCATGCCCGACACCATGAGCGTGGAGCGCCGGAACATCCTGAAGGCCTACGGCGCGGAAATCGTTCTGACCGAAGGCGCAAAAGGCATGGCGGGCGCGATCGCCAAAGCGGATGAACTGGCAAGGGAAATTGAAAACAGCTTTATCCCCGGGCAGTTTGACAACCCGATCAATCCGGAAGCGCACCGGAAAACCACGGGCCCGGAAATCTGGCGTGATACGGACGGCGAAGTGGATGTTTTTGTCGCCAGCGTCGGTACCGGAGGCACGATCACCGGCACCGGCGAATACCTGAAGGCGCAGAAACCGTCTCTTGAAGTCGTCGCGGTCGAACCGGCCTCTTCCCCGCTTCTCTCCGGCGGAAAGCCCGGCCCGCATCAAATTCAGGGCATCGGCGCGAACTTTATCCCGAAAGTGCTGAATACGAAAGTATATAATCAGGTAATCGCGGTCGAAAACGACGCCGCCTTTGAAACCTCCAAAATGCTGACCCGCGCGGAAGGCATCCAGACCGGCATTTCCTCCGGTGCGGCGCTGTGGGCGGCGCTGTCTCTGGCGGAAAAGGAAGAATATTCCGGAAAAACCATCGTGGTTCTCCTGCCCGACAGCGGCGACCGGTATTATTCCACGCCCCTTTTCGTGGATTAACCTCCAAAAAGAACTTTCTCCGGATCAAATCGATCCGGAGAATTTTTTATCCCTTCCGTGCCAGTTCCTCAATGGTATAGTTTTGAAAAAAGTCCCGCACGGTATCATTGAAATCCTTCCACAGCGGCAGCGTCGCGCATTCCTCCGCCCGCTCACACTTTGGTGCGTCCGGGCTTAAACACTCCACCGCGTAAAAGCTGTTCTCCGCGCAGGAAATCACGTCCCACGCGGTGATTTCCGACGGATCCTTCAGTAGCCGGTATCCTCCGTTCTTCCCGCGGCTGCCGCCGATCAGCCCGCCCTGCACAAGCAGTTTCACAATCGCTTCGAGATACTTCTCCGAAATTCCCTGACGCTCCGCCACGTCCTTCAGGGGAATCACCTTTTCCCCGCTGTGCCGCGCGAAATCAATCATCACCCGGAGGGCATACCTCCCCTTGGTGGAAATCAGCATCCATGCATCCTTCCCTTCTCTGGAATGATTTTATTATAAATCATTAAAAACCTATTGACAAGGTAGAAATTAAAACATATAATTCCATTTGCCTACTAAAATAGTAGGAAATATTTGAGTGAGGTCTGTTTATGGAACGGATTTATTTGGACAACGCGGCCACGACCGCCATGGCACCGGGCGTTCTGGACGCGATGAGGCCGTATTTCGAAGCGGAATACGCCAACCCGGCCGGCGCCTACGCTTTTGCCGGAGAAACGAATCAAAAGGTGGAAGAAGCCCGCAGGGCAATCGCGGACACTCTCAGCGCCAAACCGCAGGAAATTTATTTCACCGGCGGCGGCAGCGAATCGGACAACTGGGCGCTCAAAGGCATTGCCTCCGCCCTGAAATCCAAGGGAAAGCATATCATCACAAGCAAAATCGAGCATCACGCGGTGCTCAACGCCTGCGCGTTCCTTGAAAAGAATGGTTTTGAAGTGACCTATCTGGACGTGGACGACTTCGGTTTTGTCCGTCCGGAAGACCTGGAAGCCGCCATCCGTCCGGACACGATTCTGGTCTCGATCATGTTCGCGAACAACGAAATCGGCACCATCGAGCCGGTCCGGGAACTCGCATCCGTCTGCAAACGGCACAATGTCCTTTTCCACACGGACGCGGTACAGGCCTACGGGCATCTTTCGATCAATGTCAATGATCCCGGTATCGACTTGCTCAGCGCCAGCGCTCATAAGTTCGGCGGCCCGAAAGGCACCGGGTTCCTGTATATTCGTTCCGGCGTCCGCATTGATCCCCTGATTCACGGCGGCTCGCAGGAACGCGGCAAGCGCGGCGGCACAACCAATGTCCCGGGCGTTATCGGCATGGCGAAAGCCGCGGAAATCGCGCAGGCCACCCTGCAGGAACGCGCGGAGCGGGAAATTGCCCTCCGCGACCGCCTCATTGCCGGAGTGGAGAAGGAAATCCCCTATGTCCGCCTGAACGGCGACCGGGAAAACCGCCTGCCGAACAACGCGCATTTTTGTTTCCGTTTTATCGAGGGCGAATCCCTTCTGCTCCTGCTCGACCGCGCCGGCATCTGCGCCTCCAGCGGCTCGGCGTGTACCTCCGGTTCCTTGGATCCGTCTCATGTACTCCTCGCCATCGGGCTGCCGCATGAAATCGCGCACGGATCCGTGCGTCTGACCCTTTCCCATGAAAACACGGAGGCGGAAATCGACGAAACCGTGTCTCAACTGAAACGGATTGTCGAACGTCTCAGAAGCATGTCCCCCCTGTATGAAGATTTTATCCGGAAGGAGCAAAAAAGAGCATGAGCCAGGTCACCGAATATTCCGAAAAAGTCATGGATCATTTTATGAATCCCCGCAATGTCGGGGAAATCGAAAACCCCAGCGGCGTCGGCACCGTCGGCAACGCAAAATGCGGCGACATCATGCGGATGTACCTGTCGATTGATGATCAGGGCGTGGTGCAGGACGCGAAATTCAAAACCTTCGGCTGCGGCGCCGCGGTCGCGACCAGCAGCATGGCCACGGAGCTCGTGCAGGGCAAAACCGTGCAGGAAGCCATGTCCGTCACCAACAAGGCCGTTATGGAAGCGCTCGACGGTCTGCCGCCGGTCAAAATCCACTGTTCCCTGCTGGCGGAAGAAGCCATTCACGCCGCCCTCTGGGATTACGCGGAAAAGAACCANATCACGATTGATGGTCTGAAACCGCCGGTAAACGACATCGACGAAACCGAAGAGTTCTACAAAATGCAAGGCGAATAAANCGAAGGGCTGACCNGATCTGGTCAGCCCTTCATTTTAATGTTTCCTTTCCCATTCCCGCATCAGTTCTTTCGCCTGCTGACGCTCTTCCGGCATACCCTCGCAATGATCTGAAAACAGCATTCCCGCNTGAATCCGCTCTTTCATGGTCATCTCTTTGTCGCTCCTGATTACTCCTTCTCCGCTTCATACGCCGCCGCAAAATACGGTAAAACCCACTTTCCGGTCACATCCAGATCTTCCTCTTCCCATCCGGAAGTTTTGTCACATGAAGCAAGCAGCACCGCGCTGCTTTCCGGATGATTGGACAGGCTCCAGCACAGAAAACTCAGGTTATGCTTCCGAATCAATTCCATCCACAAATCTCCCTCTTCGGTATTGGCCGTACCGTTCCCGTCCGCGCTGGTACAGTTAAATTCGCTCACGATAATCGGAAGTCCTGCCTGCAAAGCCTTTTCCGCCCGGTCCCGCAATTCCTGACGATGGGTGTCCGCGTAAAAATGCAAAGTATATAGCAAATGATCATAAGGAAGCGGATTCTCTGCCGCCTGATCCACGTCCTGGCTCCAAGTAGGGGTGCCGACAATAATCACGGCGTCCGGATCATTTTTCCGGATTACCGGAATCACCTTTTCCGCGTACGCGCGGATATCCGCCCAGTCCGACGCCGTGTTCGGCTCATTGCAAATTTCATAAATCACATTGTCCTGATCCCGGTAAACCGAAGACATTTCATCGAAGAATTTCACGGCTTCGTCCGCGTACACATTGGGGCTTTTCTCCACCAGCACATGCCAGTCGATAATGACATACATGCCCAGTCTGGTCGCGGCATCGACGCCCTTGCGCATCATTTCTTTGAGATACACCCGGTTCGCGCCGCCGCAGTATCCTCTGGGCGTGCCCGTAAACATGGCCAGCCGCACGCAATTATTGTGCCATTCATCCCTCAAAGACCTGAAAGTATCTTCATTGATGTACTGCGGATGCCAGGCCAGCCCGCGGGTGGACATCCCGTAAAGCTGCACCGGATTCCCTTTCTCATCCACCAGTTTTGTCCCCCGAACCGACAGCGCGCCATGCTTTTCAAGCGGTGTTTTTTCGGCATTCTCTCCGGCTTTGCCGGTTTCCTTCTCCGGGTTCAGGCGCATCACCATAAGGATCAACCTCTTTTCAGCTTCTTATTCTTCTCCGCCCATCAGCCACTTCAGCGCCTTGGGCTTAAATTCGTTCCAAAAAACATTGTCATGCACGCCGGGGCCGAACTGGAATTCGTGCTTCACACCCTCGGCATACCGCAAACAAAACCGCTCCGTTTAAATATTTCGTTTATTTCGCCTTCACGCACTCGGCGTAGGCAAGGGACATTCTCGCGCGCTCAACTTCAAATCGTGTCACCGTCCAGCCATTCTTCTCCAAAAACTCTTTATACTCTTCCGCGACCCAGCAATGCTCAAATTTGACTCCAACCAGCTCCAGCATCCGGGTCCAGATCGTGCTTTTCGCGTTCGCCGTATGCTCCACAAAGTTCGGGGCGATCAGGATTCCGTCATCTTTTAGCACCCTCGCGGCCTCGAAAAGCGCCTTTTCCGACTCCGGCATGATGTGCAGTGCGTTCGCGATCACCACCGCGTCAAATGTTCCGTCCTCAAACGGCAGTGCCTTCGCGTCCGCGACCTGAAAGCGCAGATTCGCCGGATTTTCGCCCTTCTCCGCCTCCCGGATCATTCCCGGCGCGAAGTCCGTCGCGATGACTTCCTTCGCCGCCGGCGCCATCTTTTTCGCCAGCAGCCCGGTCCCCGTCGCGACCTCCAGTACATATTTCCCTTCCACGGCCTTCGGAATCCGCTCGTACATCATCTCATACAGCTTCTGATCCGGCTTCATGACCTTCTCATATACGGGCGCGTACAGGCTCCAAAATTTCTTTCCCATGCTTTTGTCTCCTCACTCGCTGTAAAAATAACCCTGCGCGTCCGTCTTTTGCGGATGCTCTTTTAAAAGCGGGCTCCGGTCCCCGACCATCTGATAGTCGCACACATCGCTGTTCGCGCAGGTGTGCTTCCGGATCAATTTCCCGTGCACCAGCTCCATCGCCGGAAAATCCCCGTTGCACATTGCCGGCATGATTTCCTCAAACCCGTGCCTTTTCGCGAATTCGGCGATCGGGCATCTTTCAAACCGGTATCGGATGCCCTGCTCCGGGTCGAACGGCTCCGCGATGGTGATATACCCCTCCGCACCGCTCTTGAGCGTCTCCGCATCCTCCCGGGCGACGGACTGGATAATGGAGTCCATCAGCTTCAGCGTCCATTTGTGGTTCAGGTTGAAGATCTTTCCCAGCTTCTCAAACGGCGGCAGAAACATGGAATTCACCAGATTGTACACATCGTCCACCGGCATTTTTCGCTCCAGCACCTCATAACAGGCGAAAATCAGAAAACAGTCATATGTGCCGCCTTTCCGGTTATGCCCGCTCTTCTTCCCGCCCAGATCCGGCTGATCCTGAAGATACTCCACATATTTCAGCTGGATTTTCTCAAACAGCGCATCCGTGTTTTCCTCCGGATAGTGCTCCTTCAGATACTTTTTGACACCCTTCTTCACCATCTTCGAATAACATACATGCTTACTCCGGTCAAACGCCAGATCCTTTTCTTTCACGGCACCGCATCTCCTTCGCTGCTGTTAGTCTTCGCTAACCCGGATTATATCACGCGCGTTCCTCTTTGGCAACGAATTCACAGTTTTCAGCGAACCGCTTTCTCTCTGGCTACCACAAAATCCCGGTAAATACCGTCCTGCGCAATCAATTCCTCATGCGTCCCTTCCTGCGCGATTCTGCCGTGATCAATCACGAAAATCTTATCCGCGTTCCGCACCGTTTTCAGCCGGTGGGCAATCATGATCACGGTCTTGTTGTCCGTCAGCGCGTCAAACACCTTCATCAGTTCCTCTTCATTCTCGGGGTCCACATTGGCGGTTGCCTCGTCCAAAATAACCACCGGCGCATCCTTCATCACCGCCCGTGCGATGGAAATCCGCTGCTTTCAATACCCGCGGCAGTCACTTTTGCTAAGGGCAAATTTGCTTCAAATTCCCTTGCTCTTGACTCAGCGCGCGAACATGATAAAATTTAAATATTATTTAAAGACCTTACTTCAGGAGGCATCCCCATGGCCGAAAGAATTAACCCCGGCGACATCGTTCAGCACTTCAAACGCGAAACCCTGTCTGATGCGGAGAAAGCCGCGAACAAATACCTCTATAAAGTTTTATGTTTCGCCGAGCACACCGAAACCAAGGAAAAGCTTGTGATCTATCAGGCTCTCTACAGCGACTTCGGCATTTATGCTCGCCCGTATGATATGTTCATGAGCGAAACGGATCACGAAAAATACCCGTCCATCCGGCAAAAGTATCGCTTTGAGCCGGTCAAAGTATATTGATCACATAAAATGACAGAAAATTTGGAGGAGAGAGAAGCTCTCCTCCAATTCATGTCACTCTGTCTGGATCGTTACCGTAGCCAGTACGCTGTCGGGTGTATTATCGTCATTGAAAACACAGATAAGAAGATTCTGCGGTTCGGATGTAAATGTGCTTTGCAGGGCATAATGTCCGATCAGATCGGTTGTAAAAGTTTCCAGAACCTGATCGTCTTCATCCGTCAGAACAAGAGTCGTACCATCCGGCAGTTCATTGTCATACAAATCAAGAGAAATATCGCCGAAAGGTGAGAATACGCCGCTGCCTGACAACTCATCCCCAACAAGGCTGGTCACCACCACATCCCGGTCAAACTTCAGAGCATCCGCGGATATAAAACCTCTGCACCAAGTTGTCCCGGAATATTCCACATACGCCCATTCATCCATATAACCCAGCAGCGTAACCAGGCTCTGACTCGGAAGCGTAAAGATGGCCGATTTTGAATATAATGGGTCGTCTGTCAGTTCTCCGCCGTCCGGAAGATAAGCCTGTTGGTTCTCCCAGATCAGTTCTGAAACTTCCGTTCCTTTTGGCAAAGCATCCGACGCGATATATCCGAAACGCATATGATCGCTACTGATGGCATATTGAATTAAAATGTAATCATCTTCCTGGCCGAATACCTGAATCCAATCATTCGTTGAAACCACAGCTTTCCCGTTTGCAGCCCGCAATGAGCTTTCATCCGGTGCGGAATAAACAGCATATTTTTTCCCGCCGGTAAACTGAATTTCCGTCGCATGGAAATTGCCGTCGGGAATGGAGGGAGCAGTGGTCAGCTTTGCCTTTGCGGCGTCAAAGTCCTTTGGAAGAGCTGAAAAACTCATATAACGGATATCCCGCTGTATGGTTCCCTGAACCGTTCCATAATATGTTTCTATGGTGCTCCAATAAAAACTGACACCGTCATCTGTCACATAAGCCATGTTGTCCCAGTTTTTGCAATATGAATCCAATTTGAAAATACCGTCGGACAAATGAAAATCGACTGTTTCCGCGGGATGCTCCTCGGTATCATAAGCGATACGCCACACGCTGAAGCCATAAGTATCCTGATAGGTGACTGCCGTGTTTCCCTGCGAAATGTAATCTCCCGGTTCATGGCGTTGAACCGCAATCCAGCCCTCCCCTTGCGGCAGCGCGTCCGAATTGACAAAGTATTTTTTCATAATGCCGTTGGATTCGCGGAAACCGATCATGGTTCTGGACTTACCGGATGATATGATGACAAAGATATAGTCTCCCTTGGGTGTTCCATCAATCAGGATATAATTGTCAATCTCCCATCCCCCATAACGTTCTTCAATGTATTCCAACACTTCATCCGGGACATCAATACCCGACTCTGCCACAGCGCCTGAAATAAAGGTACTCAATACGAGAAGAATGACGATCCCGAACACTGTAAAGTTTTTCATACGCATAAGCATCCTCCTTCAAAATAACTTTCGTCAGCATATATTCCATCCGGTTGTCAACGCGAACCAGTTTCCAATCTTCTTCCTCCATAATACTCCTCACAAACGAATCAGACAACTCCTTTCATCCCCCCACACGAAGAAAAAATCCTGCTCAACCGAAACCCTCATTGGCCAAATCCGTATCGGTTTCACGGATGATACCGTTATCAATAAAGCAATATATACGATAACCATCGCTCAGATAGTCGGGATCCGTGGTGAAATACACCGTGGCATAGATGGCATAATCTCCGTCTTCATCCAGAATGTCTTTTTTGAACACCATGCCTGTCTGATATTCACCCAGGTTGTCCAGTGCGTCCGCGCCGAATTTCTTGACGACTGCGGCCTCCGCGATTTCAATCACACACGCCCGGTCTTCCGCGGTCGGCACACTATATTGTGCAGGGAATGTCGCCGCCTGCACCTCGGCGGGCCAGAAGGCTTCATTCGGGCCGTAGAGTGCTTTGTTCTCCGCCACCTGATCCGCATTCCCCCGAAATGCTTCGTCTTGCCGCCGGCTTTCTTCCTCACCTTCCGTGATTGATGCGGGAATGTTTTCTTGCAGGGATTCAGGGGTATAGCGCTCGGTGTCATCCGCATCCGCCGGAAGCTGCCGGCAAAGCAGCACCTCGCCGGAGACGCAGGCCACTTCCACGACGGTTTCGCTTCCGTCCGTATTGGTCAGGAGGATACGGTAGACCGTTTCGCCGCCGTCCGTGCAACAGAGGATCGTGCTGATTTGCGCATCCTCCTGCCTGGCTGCCGCCAACGTGGCCGTAAGTGCGTCTTCCGCGGATATGGCATCCTCCGGCGGCAGGGTAAAGCCACTCTGCTGCCAGACCCAGTCCTCGCCGGTCATCGGCGTGAATGTGCTGAGCCATCCGCTCATCTCCTCCCACTGCTCCATGGTCAGCTTAGCTAACGACCCGTATTGATTAATATAGCTTTCGCGGATCAGACTGATGCCCGTACAGCCGGCCCGCAGGTCATCGTAATCAGTCGCACTCACCTCGATGTTTTGCCGATCCGGCTCAAAGATTGCCGTGTAGCTGGTTGCGCCCGCCGGTTTCCGGGCATAATAGAAGCACCATTCCGGCCGGTCAGGATCGTAGGCCTCGGCCTTATAATTAAAATGCAGTACCAGCTCGAAAGTTACGCGCCATTCCTCATTGCTTTCGAGCGGCAGATTGACCCCGAAGGCCGCCGCAAGTTGTTCGGTGGCATAGAGGGCGGCTTCTTCCTGCGTCATGCCGCCCTCGACCGGCAGGGGATAGATGTTCACGGTCCACTCGCCGATCTCAACCATCGCTTCGCCGTAGAGATGCCTTTCTTCCAGCGTCCAGCTGTCCCTGTATGAACCGAAGGCTGTGTTAAAGATTTCCTCCATCACGTTCCACTCCCAGAAGCCGTGACCACTGCGGAAGGCTTGCATGATGGTGCTGCTTTCGTCCAGCGTCAACCCGTTTTCATCCAGCGTTTGGATGAGCCGGGTCATATCCTCATAGGAATAAATTTTGTTAATTCCGTCCTCGGTGTCGTTGCCCTGCGCGGCCGGCACGGCTACCTGCTCAATGATCTCCCGTGGGGTCAGCAGCGCTACTGCCGCCGCGACCGCCGCGGCCAGCACCAGCACGAGCGTAAACACCATCCCCGCACGGAGCTTGCGGGGTTTGCCCGATTCTGCCTGCGCCTGCTGCCGCACCCGGTGAGCCAGATAAGGGTTTTCTTTCAGGCCGGAGAACGTTGTATCGATTGCCGCGTGAACATCCTTCCGATTCAGTTGGGCTGCCATCATGAATCACCCCTTTCCAGCATTTTTCGAAGTGTCTCCCTGCCTTTTTTCAGGCGGTTGGAAACAGAAGACTGGGCGAGGCCCAACACCCCCGCGGTTTCTTCGACCGTCATATCCTGATAATAATAAAGCAGAATCGCCTCGCGATATTTTCGCGGGAGATTTGCAATGGCCAATGCCAGTTCCTCCTGTTCATCGGTCGCCTGCGCGGCATGGAGCGGCAGCATTTCCGGTGTGATCCGCCGATCCGTGTGGCGGAACCAGGCGCTCCGCAGAAAATCCCGGCAGGTGTTGACCGCGATGCGCATCAGCCAAGTTTGCTCGCCGCTCTCCCCGCGGAAGGACGACCAGTTTTTATAGACCTTCAAGAAGGTTTCCTGCACCGCATCCTCCGCGAGGGCTGCATCGTGCAGTTCGGCATAACAAAAGCGCAGCAATGTACCCTGATATTCCTTCACCAGCCGCTCAAGCGCTTCATCGGCATTTTCGCCTGACGGCCATCCTTCCGCCATGATGCCTCACCTCCCTCCGCTTATATAGACGAATCAGGCATCTGTTTTCATCGATGATAAAAAATTTTATTTCGATTTGTCGCAAATTTCCCTCATTCAGAATTTTACCCGGCATGCCACCATAAAAAATCTTCATTCTCAGGATAACCACTTCCGAAATTTTTAGGCGACACAGAACTCATATGATGACCAACAATCCTGCGCCGTATCGTCTTATTTGTCACAACCCGCATTTCAAGACAAAGCCGATCATCCTCGCTTGTTTAAACCCTCATATTCACTTTTTCAATTGATATGCCTTCTTTTTTCATACGTTTGAGAAAGTTCCTGTATCCCAGCATGGTATTGTTTATTCGAAATGCCATGCGTTCCCGGTCAAACACGTATACTTTCACCCAACCCTGCCGTTCTTTACATTCCCGGATATCCATCATGGTATAGCTCTTCCGGACAATGAAAAATCTCACCACTTCAATCTCATTGTCATTCACCCGGATTTCCCATACGCCGGGCAGGGCACACATCATCATCACCAAACCGAAAAAGAGGAAAAATCCCATCGTCACAAGTGATTGCGGATTCTCTTTCGCTTCACCGCTCAACACCAGACCAAGAGAAATTACCCAAAACATCACAGCAATCACCGCGCCCACCGCAGTGTTGGAATACGGCTCACGCACGGCAAAATGCAGAAGCGACCTGGTATATTTCTTCGTCGGTCTCGTCTTCCAGACCACGAGCCCGGCCACCGCCAGCCCCGCCGTCAGCACGCCCGTGATGATGATGTACGCGATCATATTTTGTCAGTCTTCCTCCCTTGAAAGCCGCCCGTCAGCCATTCTGTATTTTGCGTCATACCTCACGCGAATTTCCGCAGCCGGCTTATGGCATACATGAATCACCGCGGCATCCGTTTCCAAAATCGACTTTTCGACCAGTTCAGTCGTCTCCGCGTCCAGTGCGGAGGTCACCTCATCAAGCAGATATACCTGCGGTTCTCCCGCCATCGCTCTGGCCAGCGCGACCCTCTGTTTTTCCCCGCCGGATAATTTTTCCATCACTTCCGCGGTGATTTCCTCGTCCTGATACCGCTCCAGCAGATATCCCAAATTCAGTTTCCGAATGATCCCGGTATATTGATCCCGGGGAATTTCCCGTCCCATTCGGATATTTTCTTCCAGCGAAGCGTAGAAAAGATACGGTTCCTGTCCCACCGGGCAAATCATCCTGTAATAGTCCTCCGCGCAAATCTCCCGCTCGTCCTGCCCGTTCAGTAAAATATTTCCTTCATAATCATCCACGCTTCGCGCAATCGCCCGAAGCAGTGTCGATTTTCCGCTCCCGCTCTCCCCGGTTACAAGCACCTTTTCCCCGTTCTTCAGTCTGAAATTTACGCCCCGGAGAATCGGAACCTCCTCCACGCTGTACTTAAGTTCCTTCACTTCCAGCTCTTCAAACACCGGTCCGGCATGTTCACCGCCTTCCCGGCCCTTTTCGGCAATTTTCTCCAAATATTCATCCGCCAGCGGCTCCGCTTCCTTCCGGCTGTGACGCAGATACGCCAATACCTCAATCGGCGCCCCGATCATCTCGCTCAGCTGGATCACCGCCACCAATCCGCCAATCGCGATCTTCCCCTCCCGGATCAGATGCACGCCGACGAGAATCACCAGCACCGTTTTCCCAATCTGCAGCGCTCCGGTCAAAAGATACACCGTCAACTGTCGCTTCATCAATTTCAACTCGGCTGCACGGACATTTTCTTCGCTCAGATCATGCTTTTCTTTCGCACGCTTCTGCGCCAGATAGGCCCGGACAATTTCCACCCCGTCCAGAATGGACCGCAGAGTCGTATTGTACGCCGCCAAACTGCCGGAATATGCTTTCCGGATCTCTCCGCTCTTCTTTCCGAGCTTGGCCGGCAACGATACAATCAACACACTGATCACGACAATGATCACCGCCAACGACCAATGCACAGCCAGCATGGACAGCGACGACAGAACAATGATGCACAGGCATTTTACAATATCCGTAAATCCCGCGATATATTGCTCCGCGATCACCGGAATATCGTTATTGATAAAGGATACAAAAGCGCCCGTCGCGTTTCTGTCCGCCTGATTCCCGCGCAAAAAAGCTTTGAACACTTCCCTGCGCATCCCGCTTTTCTGTTCGATTTTAAAGCTGTCGCTCGCCCATAAATCCAGCATGTAGAAAACCAGTTGCAGAATGCCGATCCCGAGAAAAATCCCGATCGCGCTCCGGCTGATTCCGGTTTCACTAACCGCCGAAGTAATCAAATTACCACTTGCCGTCGGCAAAAGCACACTGATGGCAGAGTAAACAATCCCAATCCCCAGTGCCATATAGAATCGGTTCCCGGTCAACAGTTTTTTCAATTTTTTCATACTTGCCTCCTGTATCGAGGCAGATGCCCGGATTCCTTGAATTCCTTATTCGCTCAGCCCGTCCTCTTTCCACACGGCAATTGCTTCATTGCCCGCGTCAAACCCTTCCAGGCTGAACAGTTCTTCGACTCCTTCCATCTCCACCGGCGTATAAACCTCGTTGGAAAGGATGTTGTCGTTTTCATCCAGAATATTGTCCTCGCGGCACACTGCCCCGTCCTGATCATAAATCAAAGTTTCAAGAAGATTGGTTCCTTCCGCCGGCCGCCAGTAAAAAATGCACAGACCGACATCCGGAATCGCCGCCACGGTATAGACATTCAAATTCTCATTCCACGCGCAGGTCCAGTACAGTGAATCTCCGTCCAGATATTCCACCGTATACTCGTCCGCATCCACATCCGGGAAAACATGAGCATTCTCCACGTACCGGGTCCAACCCTCATGCGTCCTCTCCGCCACACACAGAATCACATTTTCGCCGTCATAAATCACGGCCGCGGCCTGAGTATCGGTCTCGCTCATGGACAGAATATCACTGTCTTCATACCCTTCGGTCAACACGCTTTCCGCTTCGCTCACTTCCATGTCCTCCGCGAACGCGCAACCGATCACGCACACGAATACCATCGCCAACATCACAGCCCATCCGAGATACTTTTTCATTGTTGTTCCTCCTTCTTTTATTTCACGCTTACAAGCACAAAGCTCACCGGCGGCAATTTCACCGTCCGTCCCACGGCACCCGCGCCGCCGAATGCGTATACCGCCTCACCCAATTCCACGTCCGTTTCAATCTCCGCGGCTTCTTTTCCGGGATTGATCGCGATCAGGATTTTCTCCCCCTCCGCGCGCCGCAGATACATCAGCACGCCATCTTCGCGGATCCACTCAATCTCCCCGCCCGCGCGCAGCGCAGGATGCGCCTTCCGCACCCGGATCAGCCGGCGCACCTCTTCCGGCAGACTGTTTTCAATCCCTTCCAGACCGGCAACATCCGGCGCGTCCGCGCCCGTGTCCACCGGAAGATAAGTCTTATCCGCGGCCGAGAATCCCTTGTTCTTCTCTTTGTTCCACTGCATGGGCGTCCGGGCGCCGGTCCGTCCATACCCGCCTTCCTTGCTGGCGAGTCCTTCCACATGCCGCATCCCAATCTCATCCCCGTAGTAAATATACGGAATTCCGGGCATGCTCAGCAAAAACGCGAACGCGAGCTTCAAATTTTCCCCATGGATATGCCGGGCCAGGCGGTCCATATCATGGTTCCCGGACGGAATGCAAATCAGCCCGTCCTTCTCTTTCTCCCGGCTCTCCTGATAGCGCTCGACAAACGCCTTCGCATCCCCTTCGCCCATGAAATACGGATGCTCGCAGCGGAACAGATCATTATAGTGTGACGGCCCGAAATGCAGCAGAAAATCCATGCTGAATCCGGCCTTCAGCGCCTTGTCGGGCTCTCCCCACTCGGACACGGTCAGACAGTCCGGATACTCCTTCCGGATTTCCCCGTGAATCTTCTGCCACAGCTTGATGGTCTCACGCTGCCCCGGGTCGTTCTTCACCAGCGATCCCGCCATATCCACGCGGAATCCGTCACAGCCTTTCCCCAGCCAGAAGCGCATGATATCAATGATTTCATTTCTTGTGGCGACCGGACCCGGATCCTCCGTGCCCTGCTGCCAGTTTTCCTTCCGTTCCGCGAATCCGTAGTTCAGCGCCGGCTGATGCGTAAAGAAATTCGTCACGCACGCCCCGTCCCGCTCGGAAAACCCGCGGATGCACCCGTACCCTTCCGGCGAATTCCACACGCTGTCCGTCCACGCATACCGGTCGGTATACTCGTTCTTCTCCGCCTTCGAGGATTCCCGGAACCACGGATGCTGATAGGACGTATGCCCCGGCACAAGGTCCAGAAGCACCAATATCCCCCGCTTGTGCGCCTCGCGGAACAAATTCTCCAGATCCTCGTTCGTCCCGTACCGCGGCGCAACCTTCCGGTAATCCGCCACGTCATATCCGGCATCATAGAACGGCGATTCAAAGCAGGGATTGATCCAGATTCCCGTGCATCCGAGATCGGCAATGTAATCCAGTTTTTCCGTAATCCCATTCAAATCCCCGATGCCGTCTCCGTTCGAGTCATAAAATGACTGCGGATAAATCTGATAAAACACGGCGTTTTCAATTCTGCTTCTGTCCATATTTCCTCCTTACCGGATCCTGTACATCCGGTCTTTTTCCTCTGCCTGCATGTCCAGATACACCGCCGGCTTCCCGGACTCCGGATCTTCAATCCCGACCCGGATCCGGGTGTTTTCCGCGAGCGGCTCCGACAGTTCCACCCGGACGCTTTGGCTTTTCCCGCCGGATATGCTCCGCAGATCCGCGTCCGTTTCCACGCGCGTGATCTTTGCTTCGCTTTCAATGTATACGCACAGTTTCCAGTCCTCATACATCGGGGCCGCGCCGTCGTTGAACACCTCCGCCGTCAGCACCGTTTTCCGGCTGAGCCACTTCTTTTTCACCGTGACCTTGCTCACGCCGTAGCGGTACCCGAGACTGCTTCGGATTTTCTCAACGGCTTCGCTGTCCCCCTCAGGAAACTTCGGTCCGAGAAATGTCATGTGGCTCTCCCGGATCATGCGGAGCGTTTCTTCCAAGTCCTCCCCGAGCATCTGTTCCATCTGAATGGCGCTGGTCATCTCCCCGCCCACCGGCGCGGTTTTCCAGATTTCGCCGCAAGCCCGGTACGGCAAATCTTCCTCACCTTCGGTGAACGCGCCGCCGTTTTGAATCCATCCCAGCCACTCTGCGGTAGCCTCCGCGTTCCCGGTCACGTCGTTGTATACACCCGCGTCCCCGGCCAGCGCGTACGGTCTCCGCGTCAGAATCTTCGCGTTCGGGAAGGCGTTTTCAAACGCGGTGATATACTCTTTGCAGATCTTGGCTCCCGGCATCGGGCGGATACCGGCGGCTGTATTGACATGCCACTCGCCCCAGTGTCCGATCGCGCCCATCTCAATAAAGCAAAAGAAATGATCCCCGCCATATTCCTTGCCCAGCGCCGCGATCGTCCGCGCGTACGCATTCCGCAGCGCAGGATGACTGTAGTTCGGGGAATACCCTTTCCCGTACTCGCAGGAGTAGAACGTCCCGTCCCCGGTCTTTTCATATAACCAGTCCGGAATGTCCATGTGCTCCTCATCCCCGGGCACGTCCATCACGAACCGGAAAACGATTTTCTTTCCGGCCTCCCGGAAATGCTGAAGACGGTACTTCTCCTCAAAAGCCGCAAAGTCGATCCCGCCTTCTTCCGGCTCCAGCTCCCGCCACGTCACGCCGACATACACGAGGGTGTTCTCCCCGTCCGCCGCGTCGTCCTGCACCATCGGCGCGAACCCTGTCATGGGGTTTGCGGGTGTGATCCCGGTTTTTTCAAACGTATATGTTTCCATCTGTCCCCCCATGATCAGCCACACCATTCCGGCCAGCACGAAAACCGGCACAAAGATCTTCCACATTTTCTTCATTCGATCCGTCATTTAAAACCGGGCTTCCTCTTCCTCCAATTCCAATTCCGGATGCTTCTCGCGATATCTTTTCTCCGCCTCACGGCCGATTTTGCAGCACAGTCCGGTCACTTCCTGCGGTTTCAGCGGCTGCCGTGTCAAAATATGCTCCAGAATCTTGCTCAGATATTCCCTCAGCTGAATCAGCGTCGCCGCCGCGAACACCGCGCCGCCGAGCAGGAACCCGACCCCGTACCATTTCACATCCAGGAACAGGCTGATGATTGTCCCGGCCACGGTCACCGCGGCAAACAGCCCCGCGCTGATCAGCGCCCCGCGGTTGTCCGCGAAATACAGCTGCAGCAGCATCATGCAATTACCCATCGCGTAAAACGCGTACGCGCAGCACAGCACTCTGAAAATCCCCAGCATGTCTTCCGAAAAGCCCAGCGGCAGCATCGGCAGAATCAGCGTTCCGCCGATAATGAAAATCATCGTGGAAAAAAACTGTTTCACAAACGCGTATGTCATTTCGCGGATCAGGGTTTCCTGCATGGTCTGTTTCGCCTGCTCCACGTCCGCCAGCGATCCTTCATCGTTGAGCAGCGCAAAGAAATTCCGATATGTCGGATAGAATTCCACTTCCACCGATGTCACGAAATTGATCGTCGTAATCAATATGGAGAAAAATGCGATGAATGCCGGAATGTCATAAATCGGTGTCTCCCACAAAAGCCCCGCCACATGCACATGCTCGGGCGAAAACCACATGATCACCAGATGTCCGAACAGCCCGACCGCCAGACACATTCCCAGCGGCGCAAGCTCCGGATACCGGTCCGCCCACTCGAGGAAGTACAGCATGCTGCAGTTTCCCTTCGGGAAATAGTCCAGCAGCAGCTTTTCATACCAGATCGCCAGAATCCCGTACCCCAGCGTCACGCACAGCATCAGCGCAAACGCCGTATTCAACCACTTCAGCCACACCGTCAGCACGTAGCACAGCAGAAGCGAAACCGTCACACTCACGGCAAACGCGATCAGCACCCCGCGATAATCCTTGATCGCGGTCAGATAATTGATCTGCGTCCATACGATAATCATTTCCCCGAAGAAAATGAAGCTCAGCACCGCCAGATCCGCCGCCATGCCGGAGTTCAACAGGAACAAGCCCCAGATCGGACAGGCGATCGCGCAAATCAGACAAATGCTCCCGTGCAGGGAAGGCAGTACCCGGTCTTCCTTCCCGGTGTACAGCATGTCCGCCGTATACCGGGTCGTCACCATGGACAGCGCGTTGATCGCGATCATGGAAAAGATCAGCGTATAGGTCACCGCCGTATTCAGGGAAGACATCTCCGCCTCCCCGGCCCCGGCCAGTTTCCCCACAATTCTCACGCCGAGCAGCAGCACCATTCCCAGAATCATCGGCCCCGCGCACACAATGCCCGCGTACCCGTACGCGCGCAGCAGCGCAAACAGGCCCTGTTTCCGGAAGGCTTTTTTCAGTTCGAATCCGATTCCTGCCATGCGTCACATACCTCTTGATACACTTCTTTGTATTGGTCCATACTCATCTTCTGCGTAAAATAGTGCCCCGCCCGGTTCCGTCCGTTCTCGCCCATCTTCCGACAGACATCGGGTCTCCGGCACATCCGGATCATCGCCTCCGCCAGCAAATCCTTATGCATCGGCGGCACACACATCCCCGCCGGGCCAAACTCGTCCTCTCCCTCAATCAGTTCCCGGCAACACCCGACGTCCGTGGTCACGGCCGCCCGTCCCGCCGCGAAGGATTCCAGCACGCTCAGCGGCTGTCCCTCGGAGATACTGGTCAGAATCGTGAAATCGAATTTCGGCAGATACTCGAGCACGTTCACCACGCCGGTAAAGATAATATCCGTCAGCCCCAGTTGGTTCACCAGCTCGTGACATTCGTCGCTGTATTCCTGATCATCCACGTCTCCGAGAATGTACAGCCGCGCGTTCGGCACCTCCGCCTTCACCTCGGCAAAGGCGTAAATCATAGTCTTGATGTCCTTGATCCGCGCGATGCGGACCACCGCGCCGATGTCGATATACCCGTTCTCTTCCTTCGGCGGGATGTCCTTGAACCGGTCAAAATTGATTCCGTTCGAAATCACCCGCTGCTTTTCCTGCGGGCACCCGATGTCCGCCTGAATCCGGCTCGCCCCGCGGAACAGGCTCGTCACCACGTCCGCGTGCTGATACGCGCATCCGGAGAAAAGGTAAAACATGTCAATCCATTGCTGTCTCAGATACGGCAGTACCCATGTCGCGCCGAGCAGTTCCTCTTCCCGCTCTCGGGTATAAATGCCGTGCTCCGTCAGCACCATGGGCGACCCGTATTTCCACTTCCCCATGCTTCCGAGAATCCCGCCGTACCCCGTCGCGGTGCAGTGATACAAATCCGCCTTGGGAATGTCCTGACCCATCAGATACAGCACGGGCAGCAGCATGCTCCGCACATTAAAGAAGTAATTCGCGAAGGAAATATACGGCGCATGCTCCCTGCACTGTTCCAGCAGCATGCTCAGAAAATCATCACTCATCAGCAGTGACACGGGGTTCAAATGATCGTCTTTCCCTCGCTCGCTGTCAAAATGCCGGTTCTGAAACAAATCAAACAGCAAATCCCAGTCCGTCTGCTGCCCGGAAAACAGGCGCTCCACAGCCTGCCGCTCCGCGCGCTCCAGCTTCAGGTGTTCCAGCTGTTTCCGGTCCAGCCGCATTTCCAGTGCGCTGTCCAGGAAAACTTCCCGGACCTCCGTCACGTTTTCCGGCAGCTTGAATTTGAATTGACCCTTCATTTCCTCCCGGGGGCCGATGCACCACAGCGTGAATTCCACATCCGGCATGGCTTCAATGTAGTGGTGCGTCCAACTGGACACGCCGCCATGCACGTACGGATAGCACCCCTCCAGGATCATGCATACCTTCACGCGCTTTTCCTCCTACTCAAAACAAATCACAATCTGATCCCGATACGCCCGAATCAGATACACCCCGTCCGCTTCCTCGAAAGCCTCTCCGCCCTCGCAGGACACAAGCGTCTTCCCGTTCAGCCGGACAATGAATGACGCCTCCCCGGCAAATCCGCCAAGATCGACAATCAGCTTCCCGTCCTCATACGTTCTCCGGACGCTCAAATTGTCATACATCAGCACCGCGCTCGCGGTCTCACTCCCCGTGGCCTGCCGCACATCCGGCATGCCCGCGGCGATATACTCCACATACTTTTCAAAATCCTGCGCCATCTGTTCCCAGCCGAGCTCCGCGCCGCGGTCCGCATCCAGCACGTCATCCGGGTGCATGAAATGGCTTTGGACGAAATGCAGATTTATCTCGCTGAACGCCGCCATGTATTGGAAATCATCNATTTCGCACCCGGACGTAATCCGGGGCGTGTTGATGATCCCGTTCTCGCTCACGCCGAATTCCTGCGCATACTCCACGCCGCCCGCCACGGGAAAATACACACTNGCAATGGCCTGAATTTCCGGCCAGCCTTCCTGCAAAGCCTGTATGCCGGTCTCGGAAATAATATTGGACGGCGGCACATATNCCCGGAACTGAACGCCCGGATACAGCATGCTCGAGAAGGTTTTCANTTCCTTCACGGCCTCCACCATGTCCTCATAACTGTTCCACAGCCGATACTCCCCGAATTGCTGCTCATCGTCCACCCCGGCCAGGACCAGCGGCTGGTGATTGTATCCGTGGAACCCGAGCTCTCCGCCCTTGTTGAGCAGCATATTCCCGAAGTTCAGGAACCGGGCGGTCGTCTTGTTCCGTGCGAANGGTGCCTGCACCGTGTCTGAATACATCTCAATGATGACGCCCGTGTGCTTGATGCCGTATTCTTTTTCCCACTGCAGAATTCTCGGGAACCAGATCAGGGAATAGAAGCTGGCCGTATCAATCCCGTAGTCCCGCGTAATATACTCGTTGTTTCCGCCCGGCACCGGGGAGGGAAAATCGTCCAGATAATACACCGATGCGTCAATCACCGGATATATGCTCACATCATCCAGCAGGCTGTACGCCATGCACAGAAATCCACGCTGAATCTTGTCCCCGATCACGTAGTTGATCATCGCGACTTCGCCGTCGCCCGCTTTCACACGCCACATCAGCGGCACATTCCCGCTCAGATCGGTCAGCAGCACGTCCGCCGACTCGGTCAGCTGCACATTCAGGGACACTTCCATCGTCTGCCCCTCTTCCAGCGTGAAGGGATATTCCTGCCGTCCCTTCGCGCCCAGCGTGCGCTCATCCGCCGCACGGATTCCCTCAATGTTCGTGTATCCGTTCTGCTCCGCGATGCCGAGACTCTGTCCCATCCCGCTGAGCACCGTTCCGGGAACCGGCGTCATGGTGTTCATCATGTGTCCGCCGGCCTGAATCCACTTCACCAAATCCTGCGCGCCGTCGCCCATCTTGTCCCATTCATCAAAGGCGAGCACCACGGTCCGGTACTCCGCCAAATCTGTTGCCGGATTGACTTCGCTCACGTCCGCCGTCCGGTATCCCACGCGCATGTATTCCAGCGTTGTTTCCATTTCTTCGGTCAGGGAAACACTCGCCTCGCTCTGCCGGTCCGTGATAATCAGGCAGTCCGCCTGCTCCGGCAGTCTCGCGGTGAACGTAATCGTTTCCGGCATCTCCAGCAGCCCGCCGGTTTCCAGCACCACGCCCCGGCGCTCCATCAGAATCAGCACCGAGAACGCGGTCAGGAAAAGCAGCGGCACAAGAATCCGCCACCACCGCTCAGCTGTCCATGTCCGTTTCTTTGACATTGGTTGCTCCTTTTTTGTGCTGCGGATCTTCCGCAACCCTTCATGAGTTCTCCGCTTTTTCCGTCTGCCAGAACTCTAACCAGTTCTTCCCTTCCCGGGTCAGATACACATTCTCATCCTTCGCCCACTCGATCACTTTGGCCGCCATTGCCGGGTCCTTCAGCTTCTCGGCCAGCGCCATGTACACCTGATACCCTCTCTGCTCCTCCGGCCATCTCTGAATCAGATCCACAATCGTCTTCTCAACCCCGTCGGTCTCCCCCATCTGAATCTGATTCATCAGGGATTCATACCACGCGGCCTTCCGCCCGGGATCCAAATTCAGCATTTTCTTCAGCGCGCCATCCAGCTTCCCCTGATAAACCTTTTTCACCTGGCCGGAAATCATCCCGCTGTCGATATACTTTCTCAGCGTCCGGATATACTTGTCCTCCAGACCAACGTGATCCGGAAACTTCTCCCGCAATTTCTCCATATCGCCGATTTCTTTTTCATACCGGCTCTGAATTCCCATCATGGATGTCGTCGCGTAGTGGCTCAGCTCCGTATCGTCGCTCAGGCTTGCCCGCTCCAGCACCGTCAGGTAAGAGTCCGGATCCCGCCGCAGAATATCCATGATCAGCGACCGCCGCACGCGGCTTTCGTTGATCTCCATGGCCTCTTCCAGCGGCACCGTAATGCTCTCGTTATTCGACTGCACATGATCAATCCGCGCGTACCGGACATCGTCAATCTCCATCTTCTCAAGATCAATCTGCTTCTTCCCGGCTTTTTCGCGTTCTTCCATCCACACGCGTTCCAGGTAAATCAACGGCCCGACCACCGGAATCAGCAGAATCACGGGAATCATACTGTCATCCGTCCGGATGATCCCGATCCGCCGGAAAATGATCAGCAGGGCGCACAACGCCAGGTGGAATCCGATCAAAATCATTTCTTCTCCCCCTGCTCCGTCACAATCTCATAGGAGATTCCGTGCTTCTTCAGCCGCTCCCCGACCAGTTCCACGCCCTTCGTGCCCGTCTGGGTCAGCAGCAGGTATACCTCGCCGTTTTCATCCAGTCCGAGGAAGTCGCTCGATCTCGTCGTCCCGCTCATCTTCTTGTCGATTTCCTCCAGGCTGTCCTCCCCGCGCAAAATCTTCAGCAGCGCGTAATCCGCGTACTCCTTGTCGCGCATGTTCCGGCGCACTTCCAGAATCTTCGCGAACGCGTCCGCCAGCAGGATATTCGTGTTCTCAATGTATTTATTTTCCGCCGCGCTGTCACGAATGGCGTGCAGCAAATGCGACGTCACGAGATTGCTCAGTATGCTCAGTTTGTTGGAGAATTCAATATTCATCTGGCTGTCCCCGGCCTGCACAACCTCGATCAGCCCGTAGCATTTCTCTTCATGCCGGATCGGGATCGCATAAGACGGATATCCTTCCTTGCACTCCCGGTTCACAAACAGCTGCCCGTTCCCGGCGCTTTCCCGCAGTTCCGGGAATTTCAGCAGATCCATGGACTTCGCCAGTTCCCTGGCAATTCCCTTGGAGCAAACCATCAGCCGCGCGAAGTCTCTTCCGGGCTCAATGGAATAAATGGCGATCGCCCGGTTCTGCAGCATTTCCTCCAGCACGTTGACCGCCTCAAAGAACACTTCCTGCGGATTGTCCTGATCCAGCCGGCGAATCGCGGAATAAATCTTCCCGTAGCTGTCCTGATACCCGATAATCTGGTTGTTATATGTTTCCGCGCGCCGAAGCACTTCCCAGTAAAGGTTACTCAGGTACACGTATTTGTCTTCCATGATCCCGTATTCGTCCTTCATATGACGAATCCGGTCCTCCAGCCGGTCACGGGAATATCCGCTCACCGCGCCCAGTAAAAGATACGCTGCAAACGGCAGCCAGTTCTGCACATTGAGCAGAATGATCTGCCAGTTCACACTCTCATGAATATCCAGCAGATATCCGATACAGGCCAGCACACCGGCCATGATGCCCGCCTTCAGCCCGTTCATCGTGCCCATGATCAGCACCGCCAACAGCCGGAAATCCAGGAATCCGACGGTCACGTTTCCCTTGGTCAAATGCGCCAGATACTGCGCCACAATTGCGAGCACAATCATTTCCACGGCAATCCGCATCTTCCCGGACACCTTTTCCCATGTCGCCCGGCGCCGTTCCTGCTCGACCTGACGTATCCGCTTTTCGCCAACCTTTTCCATGATTTGCGGCAAATCATTGACCATGACCCGCAGCGCGTACCATCCGTACTCCTCTCGGGCCTTCAGATCACCCCGATAGCACGGCGCAATTCCGGCGTACGGGTCAAACACGCAGGTCACATTCCCCTGTCGCTCCACGAGCGCATCCCGCACTTCCTCAAATGTAACCTTCCATCCGCCGGTCAGGTTCATTTCAACATAGTCGGTTCTCGGCGGCGCGTCCGCGATCCGGGCCAGCAATTCCCCCAAATCCGCGTCACACAGAAAATCCGTGTCCTGATCCGCGTCCGCGTAAAATATGACTTCCTCGTCCGCGGCCGCCTGCTTCAGCCATCCCGTCAGCAGCCAGTCGTTTTTCTCCGTGCTGTACAAAAACGGCACCCGCAAAATCTGCACATGCATGTCATCCGGACTCGCGCTTCCCGCGCAAATCTTTTCGCACGCCTCCATCAGCACCTTGCGGGTCCGGTCATTTTCCCCGTTGGTAAAAATATCATTGCTCGTAATATACACAAAGTCGCGCGTATGATATTTCTGAGCCAGACGGATGCTGTCTTCCAGTTCTTCCACCTCACCCATCAGCTTTTCGCCGTCAATGGATTTGGACAGAAAAACAATCATCTCGAACTGATAGCTCAGGAACATGTCTTCTTTTTTTCCGCCGCCATCCCGGTAAAAATCGAGCCTTTTCTGTTCGCTCAGATATGGCGCTTCCCCGCTCACCACACATCCGTGCTCCTTCAACACCGGGGAAATCAGGCTGTCGGTCAGCTTGCCCACATTTCCTGCGAATAAAATATTCATTGGAGACCTCCTCCGATCCCTTCTATTACCCTTTATAATACCATATCATGCCCGCTTTCATCAATAAAAAAAGAAGAGAGCTTTTTGCAGCTCTCCTCTTTGATCAACCTCAGAACACGTAGGAATCCTTCAGCTGAATATCTTTGTACCGCTTCATACCGGTACCGGCCGGAATCAGCTTGCCCAGAATGACATTCTCCTTCAGACCGATCAGCGGATCGACCTTGCCGTGAATCGCGGCTTCGGTCAGCACGCGGGTCGTCTCCTGGAAGGACGCGGCGCTCAGGAAGCTCTCCGTCGCCAGAGACGCCTTCGTAATACCCAGCAGCACACGCTTCGCCACCGCGGGCGTACCGCCGCTCATAATGGCCTTCTGGTTCGCTTCTTCGAACCGGAAGATATCCACCAGACTGCCCGGGAGCAGATCGGTATCACCGCTGTCCTCGATGCGAACCTTGCGCAGCATCTGCCGGATGATGATCTCAATATGCTTGTCGCTCACGCCGACGCCCTGCAGCCGGTACACGCTCAGCACTTCGCGGAGCAGGTACTCCTGCACGGCCTTCACGCCCAGAATTCGCAGCAGATCATGCGGGTTGATGGAACCTTCGGTCAGCTCGTCACCGGCCTCCACATGATCGCCTTCCTGCACCTTCAGGCGGCTGCCGTAGGTGATCTGATAGCTCTTCTGGTCGTTCGGGTCCTCGTCGCTGGTGATAACCAGCAGATTCTTCTTCTTGGTCTCCTGCATGCTCACCGTGCCGGAGATTTCCGCCAGAATGGCGTCACGCTTCGGCTTGCGGGCCTCAAACAGTTCCTCAACGCGGGGCAGACCCTGAGTAATATCGTCCGCGCCCGCGATACCGCCGGTGTGGAATGTACGCATGGTCAGCTGCGTGCCGGGCTCGCCGATGGCCTGTGCCGCGATGATGCCGACCACTTCGCCGACATCCACGCGTCCGCCGTGCGCCATGTTTTCACCGTAGCACCGCGCGCAGACGCCGTTCTCGGTCTTGCAGGTCAGCACGCTTCTCACGGGCACACGGGTCAGACCCGCCGCCACGATTTCCTTTGCCTTCTTGTAGTCGATGGGCTCGTTCATCCGCACCAGCACCTCGCCGGTCTTCGGATCCAGCACATCTTCCGCCGCGGTCCGTCCGCGCAGGCGGTCTTCCAGGCTTTCAATGCTCTGCTTGCCGCTCATCAGCTCGCTGACGATAATGCCGCGAACCTTCTCTCCGCGGGACGCGAAGCAGTCTTCCTCACGAACGATGACTTCCTGGCTGACGTCCACCAGACGGCGGGTCAGGTAACCCGAGTCAGCGGTTCTCAGCGCGGTATCCGCCAGGGACTTCCGGCTGCCGTGGCTGCTCAGGAAGAACTCCAGCACCGTCAGGCCTTCACGGAAGTTCGCGCGAATCGGCAG
>Ga0065709_1029337_pt1 | contig 31124 bp, 27 predicted proteins | sample Hoacrofraction14_2_FD_59096 | JGI IMG/M metagenome (GOLD analysis project Ga0065709, IMG submission 59096) | Hoatzin crop microbial communities from Cojedes, Venezuela, sample from fiber fraction 14 v1 | ecosystem: Host-associated > Birds > Digestive system > Esophagus > Crop | place: Venezuela...
CGCGGTCATCGTTCTTTTCCCTGCGCATGCGCACTTCCATTTCCTGCTCCGGCAGGAGGTAGCGGCTCATCGTCGCGGTCTTTTTCTCAATTCTCTGGGTAATTCCGGGGGTAACGGTCATATTCCTTGCGTTAATCGTCAGTTTCATAAATCCTGGAGATCTCCTTTCCGTCATAGGGATGTGTTTGCCGAATACACGAAAAACCGCAGTTGCCGGGTCGGTCAGGCTCCGGAACTCCGTTTTTCAAGCTGTGCCATGGGCACCACGCCCTTTCCTTTTCTTTTCGTTTGTATATTTCGGCATCAGATTGATTATTTCCTGCCATCTTTTTTAAAAAATCACGATTTTTTCAAATTTTTCCGTTCTCCCCGTATCGCCCTCAAAAAGCAGGGATTCGCGTGTCCTTCGGAGAATATTTTTATGTTTCTGATTTTTCCTCAGGAAAGAAGGTTTGACGGTTGAAAGCGTACTTCCTCCCTTTGGGTGCCGGGATGGACCGTTCCCTGCCCACCATGCTGGCCGCGCTGGAATGCGGCGCCACTCGCCCCGTGGATGAAATCCGCGTGCTGCGGGTGCTCTTCGGTACACCCGAAGACCTGCCCTCCCGCATGATGGACGACCTGAACCGGTGCCATCGGTATTTCTCCGGGAAGGATGCTTTCGCGTTTTTCGGATGCGCCTTTGACAATGAAATCTGGCAGCCGGTCCTCCCTTCCCGGGCGGATCTGGCGAGCGAGGGCGGCGATCTGCTTTTGTCCGCCCTGCGCGGGTCCGGCGCTCCCCTCTCCTACCGGACCGACCGGGAGGCTGTGGAATGGGCGCTGTCCGCCCTGCTGGACGGCATCACCCCTGAAACTTCTGCTGAAAACAACGAATCTCTCGCGCCCTTCATCCGGCTTCTTTCTTCCATCCGGGCTGATCTGGATGCCGGGGAGGAAGTCCGCGTTCTCCTCACCTGCGACCTGGCCGAAGGTCATGCCGCGGGCGCCGCGCTGGCGCTTTTGCGGTTCCTTCGCACTACCTTCGCGAAGGATGAACCGTTCATCGGGCTGATCGCGCAGATGAAGCCCCTCGGCCTCGGTGCGGAAAACGATCTGACTGCCGCGAGATCGGCGCTGGCCGCCCTGCGGGATCGGGCTCTTGTCCGCCTGACGGACGGGCGGGACACTGCCGGGGCGGACGCGATGTGGCTGTTCGGCATGCCTTCCGCCCTGCTGACAAATGAAGACAGTGCCCGCCTCACGGACTGGGAATCCGCCCGCGTCATGGGTGAGGTATTCACTGGCGCCGTCCGACCCTCCGCCGGTCTGCATACCCGCGAGGTCCCCGGCATTCTGTGCCTGCACGCCCTGGGCGAGGAAGCCCGCGGCATGGCCACCTTCCTGCGCGGCGCGTTCTGGTGTCTGAGTGACCTGTTCCCTGCCCTGCATCTTTTCTTTGATCATCCCGCTCCCCTGCGTTCCCTCGCCCCCGCCACGCGCGGCGGGCTGTTCCGTCGCCTGTTCAAACAAAGCGGCGCGCCGAAGGAGCCGGAAGAATTCCGCATTCTGGAGCGGGCACTTCGCGCGCTGACGCTGGAAGTGCTCACGCTCATCCGAACCCTGCCGGTGACCCTGCGCGAGGCGGAACCCACCGGGAAAAACTGGGCCGAGGCCGTCCGTACCTGCGGGCGCAGCGTGACCCTCGCCTCGGAGTATGATGTCAGCCGCGCGGAAGCGGATTCCACAGGCGCCGGCAAGGTCGCGCCCGTGCACCGCGTATCCATGAACGATACGGAAGAGGAAGCGCTCCTGCGCAAGCTCGATGACATGGCGGCCGATCTCTCCTCCGCCCTTGCCGACCGTACCGCCGTGTTTGACCGCATCGGCGGTTTCCGTGCCCGCCAGGCGCTGGAGGACTGCCGTTCCCGTTGCCGCGTGGCCGAAGTCAGCGCCCGGGAAAAGCTGACCGTCATGCCGTACGAAACGCCCGAGGAGCATTTCGCCCTGGGACTTCAGGAACGCCGGGTCCGTCTGCTCGCCGCCGCAGTCGCGCGGTGCGATCTGGACCTGAAGGCGGCACTGGAGCGCCCCGCGCTGTCCGCGCCCGGCACGCAGAAGCCGTCCTCCCCCTTTGCCGGGGAAATTCTGGATCCCTCCCTCGCGGAGCTGGGCTTCATCCTCCTGACGGGGGAGCAGGCGCAGGCCGACACCGCCGCGCGGACCATCCGGGATCATCTCGGAAATCTGCTTCGCGGGTATCCCGCGTCGGATCATAAAACCCTGCTCAAAAATCTGCAGTCCGCCTGCCGCCAGCCCGATCCGGAAGCGCCCCTGCGTTCCCTCATGGCCGGCGTCTTCTCCGTGTGCGGTGTAGAAACCGCCGGCATGGACTTTCGTCCCGCCGGGGATCTGCCCGCCGTGGCGCTTCTGCCGGACCTGACGGAGGAAGGCCGTTTCTTCCCTCTCGCGTCCGCGGCCGAGCGCGTGCTCGCTCCGGCGGAGCATGACCGTGCCGCCGAAAAACGCGGCGCGCTCGCCCTGATGATTCTCCGGCAGTACCGCCGCCCGAATCTCGGCGAAGCCTCGCTGGATTTCTGCCCCGTGTGCCCGGAGGACTCGACCCTCAGCCGGAGCTATCTGGCGTCCCGCGGTGCGGACACTGCCGTAATCATCTCCCTCCGTCTGACGGAAGCCGAAAAAACCCGGCGCCAGCCCATCGCCGTCATTCTGCCGGAAGCCGGTATTGAGCTGGCCAAAATCGCCACGGAAAATCAGGATCTGATTCCGACCTTTGCCATGTGGTTCAACCGGGAAGACAATTCTTTCCTCGACCCCTGCCCGTATCTGAGCAGCGGTGACCGTCAGATTCTGACAGAACAGTTTACGCGCATGCGCGTCAATCTCAAATCACCGAAATCGGCACTCTTTACCGATTTTCTCAGCGACTGGCACCGGGATCTCATGCAATCACCCCGCCAAACAGAGGAGGATTCCCTGCTGAAAGATCGCCTGCGCGTTTGCTGCGGTCTGTCCCGTCTGCCCGTCTGGCAGAAAGAACTGCGCCAGGTCCGCGCGGTGTACGAATCCTCCCTGCCGGAGGATACGGTCTGTGCCGCGCTCTGCCATCTGGAAACGCTGGACGCCGCAAGCGCGAAGGCGCCGGAGGATGTGCTCTACGCCTTCCGAAGCACGCCGATCGCGCGGGAAAGCAATATCAATCTTCTGGAAAGTACACATATCCCCGAGGCGGACACCATTCTGTCCTCCCTCGGCACGGAATGTGATATCCTTGATCACTCTTCCGACGACTATCACGACGCGCTCGCCGCGGGTCTGACGGATCTGCTGAATCATTATCCCGGGGCGGACCCGGACGCGGTCGCCGCCGCCCAAAGTCTGCTCGAAGAAGCTCATGCCCCGATCACGGATCCGACCACCGAGCTTACCTGGCCCTGGGACACGGTATCCGCCTCCGTCCTCACCATTCTCACGGAATGTCTGGGCGCGGACCTGGCCTCCGAGGCCCTGCAGCCGTTCTCGGAAAAGCTCGCGATCTTCCCTGCCCGCGGCGGGGAAATCATCGGGGACCGTATGCTCTCTTCCCTGTGCGTCTTCCGCCGGGAAGATCTTCCCACTTCCGAAGAAGCCGGATCCGCCCCGGAGGAAACCTCATCCATCACCCCGGACGCGGTGCTTCCGCCGCTCAGCCACCGCTTCGCCGCGGCGCTGTGCCGGCATTCCCGCGGTCAGAGTCTGATCCAGCCGGGAATGTTCTCCTTCGAGCCGGACGGCGCCGCCGTGCGCGTCACGCTGACGCTGGAGGGCGCGTTCACCCTCCGTCTCGTCCGCGTCTACCCCGTTTCGGATCAGATGACCCTCTACGCGCATGATCTGCCGACGCTTGCGCTCTGGCCATCCGTGCCCTTCGCGCCGGAGGACTGGCATGTCTATTTCTCCTACGCGCATGCAAGCGCGGACTACGAAATCACCGCCGTTTCCCGGCTCAGTGAAACAATAATGTCCGGCTCGGCCCCGCGCTTCGCGGCCGCCACGCCGACCTTCCCCCTGTGCTATACCCTGACCTTTAAAGAAGAAGAAATCGGTGCCCTGCCAAATCTGCTTCCCCAACCGTCCCTGCCCGCCGGCAGCAACCTGACCGCTTGTATTGACTTCGGCAGCGCGGCCACCGGCGTCATTCTGACCGACGGGGACCGCAGATGGCCGATGCAGGGTCCGGTCACCGTGCGCACCATTCTGCGCAACCCCGCTGCAACGGACGACCTGCTCTGGCGGGAATTCCTGCCCGCGGTCCCGGTCTCGGCGCTCCTGCCGACCGCCCTGCGGATTTTCCGCAATGACCCGGCGGATGTGGACCTGCCCTTCCGCGACGGCATCATCTATATGTCCGCCTCTCTGCGCGATGTCGTGGATGTCGCGCCGGAGTCACTGTATACCGATCTCAAGTGGAACGGCGAAAAAGGGCGTGCTCCCGGCATCTATCTGCATCAGGTCATGCTGATCGCGGCCCTGCAGGCGCGCTTCGCGGGTGCCGCATCCCTGTCCTGGCGCGCGGCTGTTCCGGATGAAATGGCCGCGGAAGGACGGGAGAAACTCGCGGACACCTTCCGGTCCCTCGCTTCCGTGGTATCGGAGGAATCCGGCCTGCCTCTGCCCGCCAAGGTCCCGCCCGTCGCGTTTGCCTCGGAGAGCGCGGCCCTCGGCGCCTATTTCCGCTTCTGCGCGCCGGAGCAGACCCGCGGCGGATTCCTCGTGCTGGACCTCGGCGCGGACACGGCAGACCTGTCCCTGCATCTGCGCGCGCGCGGCGCGGCGGAGCGCAGTGTTCAACTGCCCCTCGGCGTGCATTACATGCTCCTGCCCCACCTGCTCCGCCATCCGGACACGCTGAAGCAGGACTTCGGCTTTGTGGAACTTCCGGATTTCCAGCAGGACCTGAATACCTTCCAGAACCGTCTGGAAAAGGCCCGGCGGGACCCGGCGTCCCTCCGGCAGGCAAGGTACGCGCTGGATGCCTTCATCGCCGATCATCTGCCCACCCTGCGCGCCGCGCTGACGCAGCGCCGCATGGAGGGCGCGCCCGGAAAAACCGGCGCCCTGTGTCTTTTGCATTTTTCCTTCCTGATGATGCTCTCCGGTCTCACGCTCCTGCAGATCGCCGGAGAAAGTCTCCGGAACGATATGCTGCCGGATTCGATGGTACTCTTCATGGGTGGCCGCGGCGCCGCCCTGATGGAAGGGCTGACCCCGCAGGCGCAAGCTGGACTCAGTCACCTGTTGACGATGTTCCGCAATCCGCGCCTGTCCTCCGTCCGGCTGATGTTCGCGGCGGAGAAAAAGATGGAAATTCCCGTGGGGCTCTCCCTCGCGGAGGACTGCACCGCCGCGCTCCCGCGGCCGGCCCCGTCCCCCGTGGCGATCCCCGTCCGGCCGGAAGAGCTGATTCCGGAGTTTTTGATCCGCTTCCGCCGGGAGTTCCCGGACGAAGCGGCCCTGCTCTTCCCCGGCATCTATGCCAATGATTTCTATTCACCGTTCAGCCCGTACGGGCAGCAGCTGATCACCCAGGCGCTCCAGTCGTCCATGCAGGATTCGTATCAACCGTATTCCTCCCTGACGGCCTGCCTGCGGGATCTGCTGGACATGCTGGAGGAGGGAATCCGATGACACCTGAAACACTTTCTTCCCTTCAAAACCCGCGGGTCCGCGCCTTCCGTTCCCTGAAGGACCGGAAAGGCCGGAAAGAGCTGAACGCCTTCCTGGTCGAAGGGGATAAAATGGTGGAGGAAGCCCTGAAGTCCTCCTTCCCGCCCCGCGCGCTCCTGCTCCGGCAAGACCGCGCGCTGCCGGACGGTTTGCCGGAGGATCTTCCGGTATATTTCCTGCCGGAGCACGTGTTCGCCTCGGTCTGCGACACGAAAACCCCGCAGGGCATCGCGGCGGTCATGGGGTTCCGGGAGTCCCCCGCGCCCCGCGGACATCTGCTTGCCCTGGACGGCGTGCAGGACCCCGGCAATGTGGGCACGATTATCCGCACCGCGGACGCGGCCGGCTTTGACGGTGTCCTGCTGAGCGCAGACTGTGCCGATGTCTTCTCTCCCAAGGTTCTCCGGGCGACAATGGGCAGCGTCTTTCACCTGCCGCTCCTCTTCCCGGACAGCCTGCCGGACGCGCTGAACACGCTGAAGGCAGAGGGATATGAAATCTGGTCCTCACAATTGGACGGAGACCCGTTCTTTGACCATCCGGCGGAGGTTTCCTCGCTGGTGCTGGTCATCGGCAACGAGGGCAACGGGGTTTCCCCGCCGGTGCAGGCCACGGCCACGCGGCACCTTCGCCTGCCCATGCGCGGAAACGCGGAATCCCTGAACGCCGCGATCGCGGCCGGTATTATGATGTATGATATAGAAAGGAATCGCTGATGGATATCAAAGATTATGTCAAGGCGCGTCAGATGGGCCTGAAGGCCTACACGCAGGCCATCCATGAAAACAAGGACCCCTACCTCCCGGTGCTGGAGGAAAAGGTCCCGAACCTGAACTCCCTGGACCGGGTATCCCTGGGCATCCAGACCATCCCGCTTGACCGGGTCATCGGCTCGGTCTCCCGCGGGCGCTCCTTCGCCTTCGCGAACAATTTCATGCCCATTCTGGAAAACAATTCCGAGTTCTCCGTCAAATGGGCCACGCTGTATGAGAGCGTAGAGCAGGAAGGCGTACGCGATCCCGCAAAGGTCACCGAATATATGGGATATTACTACCTCGTGGAAGGCAACAAGCGCGTCTCCGTCATGAAATACATGGAATCCGAATACATGGAGGCGGATGTCACCCGCGCCGTGCCCCTCCGCACGGACGAACCGGAAAACCGCGCGTATTTTGAGTACTGCGCCTTCTGCAAGGCCAGCGGCATCTACGACATCTACTTCACCAAGCCCGGTGCCTACGACCGGCTCTGCGCCCTGCCCGGCATGATGACGGACGGAAAATGGACCACGGATGACGTGCTCTCCCTGCGGAAAATCTACCACTATTTCTGCACGGCCTACCGGGACCTGATGCGCGCCCAGCGCTGCCAGTCCCCGTCGGACGCGTTCCTTTTGTGGCTGCTCGCCTTCGGGTATCAGGATGTGAAAGATTACTCCCTCGACGATACCTCCAAGAGCATCCGCCTCATGCAGGATGATTTCCTCCTGCGCGATGATGAGCTTTCCCTCGTCATGGAACACGACGAGCACGACCCCGCACCCACCCTGCTCCAGACGATCTTCCACCCCGGCAAAATCAAGGCAGCCTTCCTCTATACGAAGCCCGTCGCGGAATCCGCGTGGAACTACTGGCATGACATGGGCCGGCTGGAAGCGCAGGAAAAGCTGGGCGACAAGGTGGAAACCGTCGCCCGCGTCACCCCCTCCCGCACCGAAGCGGAGGAAGAAATCGAGAAGCTGATCAAGGAAGGATACAACGTCATCTTCGCGACCTCCCCGGTCATGCTCAACAGCTGTGTGGAGCCGGCGCTCCGCCATCCGGAAACCCGCTTCCTGGTTTCCAGCCAGCTCGGCGGTTTCCGCCATGTGCATACCTATTATCTGCGCTTCTATGAGGCGAAGTTCCTCCTCGGCATGGCCGCGGGCATCCAATCCGAAAACGGAAAAATCGGCTACATCGCGGACTACCCGATTTACGGTTCCCCGTCCATGATCAACGCCTTTGCGATCGGCGCGCGCATGGTCAACCCGGACGCGAAAATTTACCTGAACTGGACCTCCCTCATGAGCTATGACGCGAAGGAGCCCTTCCACGACCCGGAAATCCGCGTCATCTGCAACCGCGACCTGACCGCGCCGACCCGCGGCTCCCGGGATTCCGGGCTTTATGTCCGCGGCGAAAAGGAAAACCTGTCCATGGCGACGCTGGTACCGCGCTGGGGCGTGTTCTACCGCCATGTCATGGAGCAGATGCTCAAAGGCGTCTTCGGCACCGCGTCAGACCCGGCCCGGTCGAGCACGCTCAGCTACTGGTGGGGCATCGCCTCGGATACGCTGGATATCGCCTTCTCGACCCGCTGTGATCCCTACCCGGTCCGCCTGATCCGCAATCTGCAAAATCAGTTCCGCGACCAGGACTTCACCCCCTTTGAAGGCGAGCTGAGGGACCAGCAGGGCAATATCCGCTGCGCGGCGGATCAGCGCCTGACCCCCGCGGAAATCCTCTGCATGGATTATCTCGCGGACTGCGTCGTCGGCGATCTTCCCACCGCGGAAGACCTTGTTCCCTCCGCCCGTCCCCTGCTTCAGGTTCAGGGCATCGACAGCCTCTCCGCCAAAGAAGTCAGCAACATCTCGTGGATCTCTAAATAATCAAACTTTCCCGACAAAAACATTCATGGAGGAAACCGCTCATGAAAATCTTAGTCCTCGCTGACGAACCCGTCCAGCGCCTCTGGGGCGACTACGGCCGCGATACCCTTCGCGAAGCCGACCTCATCCTCTCCTGCGGTGACCTCCCTGCCCATTACCTGTCCTACATGACCTGCTTCAGCTCGGCGCCGGTCGTGTACGTCCACGGCAACCACGACTACAAGTACGCGTCCAAGCCCCCGGAAGGCTGCATCTGCGCCGAAGGTCATGTCGTCATGGCAAAAGGCCTCCGCATCCTCGGTCTCGGCGGCTCGGTCCGCTACCGCCCGGATGTCCCTTGTATGTACACGGAGGATGAAATGGACGATCGCATCCGCCGCGTCCGCAGGGAAATCAAAGCCACCGGCGGCTTCGATATCCTCCTGACCCATTCTCCCATCGCCGGTCTCGGCGACCAGGAAGACCTCGCCCACCACGGCTTTGAATGCTTCAAGCCCCTGCTGAGCACCTACCGCCCCGCGGTCATGTTCCACGGGCATGTGCATCAGGCGTATTCCGGCTCCAAATTCGTCCGCGAGCGCGAGTGGGACGGCATCCCCGTCATCAACGCCTGCGGGAGCTACATGTACGACTTCCCGGACGACCGGAAGCCCGCGGAAATCAAAGGCTTCTTCACCCGCCGGCGGATCGAGCGCCTGTCCGAACCCGGCATTGAACACTTCTGACCCGTTCGCTCCCTTTCGGAGGTGAATTTTTCCATGAATTCTCTCAGACAAAATCTTTCTGATTTGTTATCCACCCTGCCCGTTTCGCGCAAGCCGGCCCTCCGCCGGTCTTCCGAAGCGGGCTTCCTGTATGCCACGGACCTGCCCCTCTGCGCGTCCGAAGAGATCTGCCTTCGGTTTGAATCTTTCGCCCGCGCGCAGGGCTGGCAATGCTTCACACAGAGTCATTGGATATTCCTGTCTCCGGAATTCCCGGCCTGCCCCGCCCTGCCGGAAGACGGCGAAGGCGCCTGCCTTTCTTCCCTGCTCTCCCGCCACCCGGAATTTTCTCTCTCCAAAGAAGAAATCATTTCCCTCCTCAAAGCCGAGGAGGAAGGTCCCGCCTCCCTCAACTCCGCCTGCGCCGCGATTCACGCGTCCCTTGCTGTTCGCTTGCGAAAGAAATGCTATTGACCCTCAAACTTTTTTCAGCATCTTTCAAAAAAATTGAAAATTTAAAACTTCTTTCAATCTTTCTTCAAGCTTTATCCCTTATACTGACCCCGTCATCAGAAAGGCAGCAGAAATCCGCTGATGGACAGAAGGAGGAAACATTATGAAAAAGATGAAGAAATGGCTGAGCCTGATTCTGGCAGCATGCATGATCCTGACCGCGACAGCGGCCTTCGCGGACGACGATACCTCGTCCTCCACTCCTCCCACTCCGCCGGACGGCGAAATGGGAACCCCGCCGGATGGCATGGGCGGCGGTGACATGGGCACTCCTCCCGACGGCATGGGCGGCGGCATGGGCGGCGGTCCCGGCGGATCGAGCAGCTTCTCCGGTGAATACACCGCGGTGGTCACCGCTTCCGAGGACACCGAAATCACCGAAGACCTGACTTCCACCGGCACGGATGAAAACGCCCTGCTGGTGACCGACGGAAACGTCACCGTGAGCAATATCTCCGTGACCCGGACCTCTTCCGATTCCACCGGCGGCGACAATTCCAGCTTCTACGGCGTGGGCGCCGCGATCCTGGCCACCGGCGGCACGGTCACCATTGACAACGTGACCATCGACACGGACGCCGCGGGCGGCGCGGGCGTCTTCTCCTACGGCGACGGCGTGGTGTATGTGTCCAACAGCACCATCACCACCACTCAGGACACCTCCGGCGGCATCCACGTTGCGGGCGGCGGCAAACTCTACGCCGAAAACCTGACCGTCACGACCGACGGCGGTTCCTCCGCCGCGATCCGGTCCGACCGTGGCAGCGGCACCATGGTCGTCAACGGCGGCACCTACACCTCCAACGGCAGCGGTTCCCCCGCCGTGTACGTCACCGCGGACATCACCATTCAGGACGCGACCCTGACGGCGACCGGCTCCGAAGCCCTGTGCCTCGAAGGTCTGAACACCGTCCGCCTGTACAACTGCACCCTGACCGGCAACATGCCCGATCTGGAGCAGAACGACAACACCTGGACCGTCATCCTGTATCAGTCCATGAGCGGTGACTCCGAAGTCGGCGTCGGCTCCTTCGAAATGGACGGCGGCTCCCTGATCAGCGAAAACGGCGGTGTGTTCTACACCACCAACACCGAGTCCGTGTTCACCATCCGCAATGTGGAAATCACGACCGCGGATGACTGTGAATACTTCCTGAAAGTCACCGGCAACAGCAACCAGCGCGGCTGGGGCACCTCCGGCGCCAACGGCGCGGACTGCACCTTCACCGCCATTTCCCAGGCCATGAACGGTGACATCATCTGGGACAGCATTTCCCAGCTGGACCTCTACATCACCGACAGCAGCATCCTGACCGGGGCTGTGATCGATGATGAAAGCAACGCCGGCGACGGCGGCGACGGATACTGCCGCGTCGTCCTCGATGAAACCTCGACCTGGATTGTGACCGCGGACAGCACCGTCACGACCCTCGAAAACGCCGGCACAATTACCGATGCGGACGGCAACACCGTCTCCATCGTCGGCACCGACGGCACCGTGTACGTGGAAGGCACCAGTGAATATACCATCACCGTGACCTCCTACAGCACCACCGCCGACACGACCGACGCGGGCACCGTCTCTTCCTACGAAGAGCACAGCTCGCTGGAATAATTTTGACATCCCCCGTTTTATCCCCCTGTCTCGCTTCGCTCGGTCAAATTCGCAATCGTCGCACTGTTTCACTGCCGTTCACATTGCTCGTTGCTCATTACACCTCCGGGTCGCTTCATCCGCCACTGGCGGCGCTTCCCTCCGGTGCTCCTGGCACCCGCCACGGAAAAAAGCCGAGTCGCTGCGAAACAAACAACTTATTTTGACATCCCCCGTATCCCCCTTCCTCCTGGCACTCTACCATCCCCGGTAGAGTGCCTTTTCTTATTTTTACACTCATTGACACCACCGCCTCCAAAGTTGTAAAATTTCCTTGAAAAATTACATCTCCCGGAGGCGAATCCGATGTCTCATTCATATACCACCCGCGACCTGGTGACCATGGCCCTGTGCGCCGCCCTGATGGCGATCTGCGCCTGGATCACCGTGCCGATCGGTCCGGTCCCCGTGACCCTGCAGACCTTCGGTGTCGCGCTGGTGGTTTATTTTCTGGGCGGAAAAAAAGGCTTTCTGGCGATCCTTGTCTACCTGCTGCTCGGCTTCATCGGCATCCCCGTATTTTCGGGCTTTAAAGGCGGCGCGGGCGTCCTGCTGGGCGCGACCGGCGGCTACATCGTCGGCTTCCTCGCCATGGCGCTGGTCTGGGTCGCGCTGGAACATGTTTGCTCCGCGCACCGCGTGACCCGCATCCTCGGCATGATCCTCGGTCTTGCCGCCTGCTACGCTCTCGGCACGCTCTGGTTCTATTTCTCCTACGGTCAGGGACAAGGCATGACCCTCCTGCGCGTACTGGAAGTCTGCGTCTTCCCGTTCCTTTTGCCGGACGCGGTCAAACTGATTCTCGCCGAGCTGGTCGCTTCCCGCGTCCGCAAAGCGCTCCCCGCCATGAACTAAGTATTGTGAAGGAGGTCCCGGCATGACATTTCAGCATATCGGCCACGCGGAATTTAAAATTCATCTGGAAAACGGTCTCCGCCTCGTAACGGACCCGTATGACGCCTCCTGCGGCTACCCCGTGACCCCGGTGAGCGCGGACGCGGTACTCGTGTCCCACAGCCACCATGACCATAACGCGGTGGAAAACGTAACCGGTCATCCGCAAATTCTGGATACCGCCGGCACGCATACTTTGGACCCCTCGACAATGGTCAAAGCCATATTGTCGGACCACGATGACGCCGGCGGACAAAAGCGCGGCAAAACCCTCCTTTTCTTATTGGAAGCGGAAGGCCTCCGCGTCGCGCATCTCGGCGACCTCGGCCGGCCCCTGACAAAGGAGGAAATTGCCTTCCTGTCCCCCGTGGACATCCTGATGATCCCGGTCGGCGGATATTACACGATTGACGCGAAAACCGCATTTTCCGTCGCGCAGTCCCTGAATGCCCGGATCATTCTTCCCATGCATTACCGCACGAATTATAACGCCGACTGGCCCATCGCCCCGGCGGACGATTTCATCTCTCTTTTCGACCCCTCCGTCGTCAACGACACCGGCGAAGTCCTCCGCGTCACCCGCGGCGACCTGAACTGCCACCCGCACGTAGTCGTGTTATAATTTTTTTCATTGCTTTTCTTTTCAATTATTGCTATACTGTAAGAAAGCGCTTACATCGATGAAATTCGGGAGGTTGCCTATGAGAATCCCAACCACTCCGGAAACCGTCTCCACCTACCTCTCCGCCCACGGCGGAGCGGACCTTCTTGCCGCCGGTCCGTTCAATGACCCGGCCGCTTTGGTTCACTATTTCGAGACGCACCGCCCCTCCGAGGAAGCCAAGCCCCTCGGTCATCACAATCTGGAATACCTGACCGCGGTGGTCTCCTGTATTGAGGTCATGGACAGCCAGCTGTACGAACATTACCGCTTCATGGTGGACCTGTTTCGCGAGGGCGTCTTCCGCGCCCCGAGGGAGGAAATGCTTTCCTACCCCTCCTGGAATGATCTTCGTTTGAGGGGCGTCCGGCTGGGCATTCTCCCGGCGGACCTGTACGGCAATGACCGGCCCGTGCCCCATATCGGTCAGGTCGTGAAAGGAGGGAAAGCCTGATGGAACTGATTTTCGCGGGCGCGCGCAGCGCCACGGTGCTCCTTGACGAGCGCGGGGATTACTACATGCCCGAAACCCTCACGCTTTCCCTGAACGGCGTTTCCCTGGGTGAGGAAAACCGCTCCGTGATTTCCCTTTTTGATCTTTCCCCGGACACGGAATACACCCTTTCCGCCCCCGGCATGGAAGATCTCGTTTTCCGTACCGATAAAGAAAGTTATACGCTGGACGTCCGCGCCTTCGGCGCCATCGGCAACGGCCGCGCGGATGACACCGCCGCCCTGCAGGCGGCCATCTGCTCCTGCCCGCGGGGCGGGCGCGTGCTCGTGACCCCCGGCAATTACCAGACGGGGCCCCTCTTCCTGCGCAGCCACATGACGCTGGAAATCCAGAAGGGCGCGACCCTGTCCCTGGCCACGGAGCAGAACCGTTTCCCGGTCCTGCCGGGCCTGATCTTCCCGACGGAAAAAGACGGAAATGATCTCCTGCTCGGTTCCTGGGAAGGCAACCCCCTCGGCAATTTCGCCTCCGCTCTCAACGCCATCCACGTCAAAGACGTCCGGATCATCGGCGAAGGCGTGATCGACGGCCGCGCGCAGGAAGGCATCTGGTGGGTCAACCCCAAAGGGCACACCCGCGCCTTCCGCGGTCATCTGCTCTTCTTCAATTCCTGCGAGGATATCACCGTGCAGGGCCTGACCTTCCGGAACAGCCCCGCCTGGAATATTCATCCCCTGCTCAGCCGGAACCTGTCCTTCCTGAATATCTCGGTGGAGGCCCCTTCCGACAGCCCCAACACCGACGGGTTCGACCCGCAGTGCTGCGACGGTGTCCGCCTCTACGGCGCGCACTTCTCCGTCGGGGATGACTGTGTCGCGATCAAGTCCGGCAAAATCTGGGCCGGCATGAAATACCATGTTCCGTGCGAAAACATCGACATCGCCTGGTGCGCGATGCTCGACGGGCACGGCGGCGTCACCATCGGGTCCGAAATGTCCGGCGGCGTCCGCAATGTCCGCGTGCGCCACTGCTACATGCGCGGAAACGACCGCGGTCTCCGGATCAAGAGCCGCCGCGGCCGCGGCAAGTACGCCGTGGTGGACGATATTTCCTTTGAGGATGTCCGCATGGAAGGCGTGAAGGTGCCGCTCGTTGTCAACTGCATGTACTTCTGTGACCCGGACGGTCACTCCGACTATGTGCAGAGCCGCGAGCCGCAGATCGTGGATGACACGACCCCGACCATCGGGTCCATTACCTTCGAGCGTGTCCGTGCCGACGCCTGTCGCGCCTGCGCCGCCTATGTGCTCGGACTTCCGGAGCGCCCGGTGGAAAGTCTCACCCTGCGGGACTGCTCCTTCGACTTTGTGGAAAACGCGATTCCCCTGGTTCCCGCGATGGCCACGAATGTGCCCGCGGTGCATAACCGCGGCATCATCGCCGCCTTTGTGGACCGGCTGATCACGGAAAACGTCACCATGGACCATATTGAAGGCGAAATGGTGGAAAAATTATAATTCAAACAGGAGGGTTTTCAGATGGACATTCGTTATTCCTGCAACCAGCGTGATTTCAAGCGCTACACGACCGAGGAAGTCCGCCGCGAGTTCCTGATTGAGGAGCTCTTCGTGCCGGGCGAAGTCAAAGCCGTCTACAGCCATGTGGACCGCATGGTCACCATGGGCATCATGCCCGCGGGCGAAAAGGTTTCCATTGATCAGGGCATCGATGTCTGGAAGAATTTCGGCACCGAGTATTTCCTCGAGCGGCGCGAATGCGGCATGTTCAATGTCGGCGGCGCCGGCAAGGTCTATGTCGATGACGAAGTGTACGCCCTCGACTATAAGGACTGCCTGTACATCACCCGCGGCGCCAAGAAAGTTTTCTTTGAAAGCGACGACGCGGCCAAGCCCGCGAAGTTCTATCTGGTCTCCGCCCCCGCGCACTGCAGCTATGAAAACAAGCTGATCCGCATCGCGGACGCGGCCAAGCGTCCCCTCGGCGCCCTGGAAACCAGCAACAAGCGGACGATCAACCAATTCATCCATCCCTCCGTGCTCAAGACCTGCCAGCTCTCCATGGGCATGACGGTGCTCGAGCCCGGCAGCGTTTGGAACACCATGCCGGCCCATACGCATGAGCGCCGGATGGAAGTTTATTTCTACTTCGAAGTGCCGGAGAACAACGTCGTCTTCCACATGATGGGCGAAGGTCAGGAAACCCGCCACATCGTCATGCAGAATGAGCAGGCGGTCATCTCCCCCTCCTGGTCCATCCACGCGGGCGCCGGCACAAGCAACTACACCTTCATCTGGGCCATGGGCGGTGAAAACCAGGCCTTTGATGATATGGACGAAATTCCCACGACCGAACTGCGCTGACGAAAGAAAGGAGCGATTCCCATGAACATGAAAGATTTCAGCCTGGAAGGAAAAGTCGCATGGATCACCGGTGCTTCCTACGGCATCGGCTTCGCGATTGCCGAAGCGTTCCACGCCGCCGGCGCGACGATCGTTTTCAATGACATCAATCAGGAACTGGTGGACAAGGGCCTGGCCTCCTACGCGGAGAAGAACATCCCCGCCCACGGCTATGTCTGCGATGTCACCAATGAGGACGCCGTGAACGCCCTCGTGAAGCAGATTGAAGAAGAAGTCGGCAAGATCAATATTCTGGTCAACAACGCCGGCATCATCCGCCGCATCCCGATGATCGAGATGAGCGCCGCGGAGTTCCGCAAGGTCATCGACGTCGACCTGAACGCGCCGTTCATCTGCGCCAAGGCCGTCATCCCCTCCATGATCGAGCAGGGTCACGGCAAAATCATCAACATCTGCTCCATGATGAGCGAACTGGGCCGCGAAACCGTCTCCGCCTACGCGGCGGCCAAGGGCGGTCTGAAAATGCTGACCCGGAACATCTGCTCCGAGTACGGCGAGCACAACATCCAGTGCAACGGCATCGGCCCCGGCTATATCGCCACGCCCCAGACCGCGCCCCTGCGCGAGCGTCAGGCGGACGGCAGCCGTCATCCCTTTGACCAGTTCATTGTGTCCAAGACCCCGGCGGCCCGCTGGGGCAACCCGGAGGACCTGCAGGGTCCCGCGGTCTTCCTGGCCTCCGACGCCAGCAATTTCGTCAACGGCCACATCCTGTATGTGGACGGCGGCATTCTGGCCTATATCGGCAAGCAGCCCTGATTTTCCGGCCGGTTCCGGATTTTCCCGGAACCGGCCATTTTGACTGGATTTTTTCCCAAAGAAGTAGTATAATTCGATTCATGAACAGACTTTCAGACGAAACCCGGGCGAAGCCTTCAAAAGCGTTGCGCCGCTATCGCGCAATCGACCTGAGTCTTTGGTGCTTTCTGCTGATTTTATTCGAAAGCGTCATCATTCTCGCCTCGACCCGCATGTTCCCGTCCCAGCCCTACACCGTGTCCCTTGTCCCGGCCTTCATCGCCATTGTCATGGTCCGCTGGGGCATCTTCGCGGCCTTCCCGTGCGTGCTGGGCGGGCTGGTCTTCTGCGTTTTGCAGGGAGCATCCCCCGCGCAGTTTCCCATCTACTGTCTCGGAAACCTGCTTGCGCTTGCGGCACTGCCCCTTCGCAATCGCTTTTTGAAAGACCGCGGTGTCTTTGAAGACGCGCTTCACGCGCTGCTCTTCGCCCTTGTCATCTGTCTTCTCGCCCAATGCGGCCGCGCGCTCGTTTCCCTCTGTCTGGGAACCGCGCCCGCCCTCGCGCTGGGCTTTGTGACCACCGAATCGGTCACGGATCTTTTTACTCTGGTCATCATCTGGGTCTGCCGCCGGCTGGACGGGGTGCTGGAAGACCAGCCCCACTATCTGGCCCGGCTGGACCGGGAATCCAAAGTCTCTTGACGGAACGGAGGAATCGCTCATGAAACATCCCGCGGGGGATTATCTGATCCACGATGAAGCCGCCGGCACCTGGCGGGAAGATCCCGAACAAGCTGTCCGCGACGACGTGGAAAAGCACTACTGGCTCCATGTCGGGCGCACCGTGCTCAAGGACTGGCGTCTGTACCTGATGCTCGTCCCGACCATTCTGGTGTTCCTGTTCTGGCGCTATCTGCCCATGTACGAGCTGCTCGGCTCCTTCAAGGTGGATGACGCCGTCAAGCCCGTGGCGGACCAGTATTTCAAGGGCTTTTCCAATTTCAAGGGACTACTCCTGGGCACCGGCACCTACGCCAGTCTGAGCACGGACTTCTGGCGCGCCCTGCGCAACACCTTCCTGCTCAGCTTCTACGGCCTGTGCTTCGGGTTCCCGATGCCGATCATCCTCGCGCTTTTCTTCAATGAAATCCGCTCGGATCTGCTGCGCAGCACCTATCAGGTTTTCACCTACCTGCCCAAGTTCATGTCCACGGTCGTCATGACCTCTTTGGTGGTCATGCTGGTCAAACAGGGCAGCGCCGCCAGCAGCACGCCTCCGGGCATCATCTCCCAGGCGCTGGCCTCGATGGGCCTCATCAGTCAGGAAGCCGCGCAGAACGGCCTGCTGAACAACCCGGATTATTTCCGCGCGATTTATCAGGTCAGCGGCATCTGGGAAACCGCGGGCTATGACAGCATCGTCTTCTTCGCCGCGATCATCGCGATCTCGCCGACCAGCTACGAAGCCGCGCAGATCGACGGCGCGAACAAGTGGGCGCAGATGCGCTACGTCGTGCTGCCGAGCATCCTCTCGACAATCGTCATTATGCTCATCACGCGCATCGGCTCCATGCTCTCCATCGGATACGAAAAAGTCCTCCTGCTGAGCGAGGGCCGCATCGCGGCGTATCAAACGGCGGAAGTGGTTTCCACCTTCGCCTGGCGCATCAAGACCAATCAGAGCGGCCTCGCCTCCGCGGCGGAAATGATGAACAATGTCATCGGCATGCTCCTGGTCATCGGCGCCAACACCATCGCCCGCAAGGCGTCGAACGTCAGTCTGTATTAAGGAGGTTTCAGATCCATGAAAAGAAAACTTGAAATCTCCGAGCTGATCTTCAAAATTCTGGCTTACACGTTCCTCACGGTGTTCGCCCTCCTGTGCCTCTACCCGTTCCTCTACGCCATCTCGGCGTCCGTCAGCGGCCGGCACGCGGTCGAATACAAGGAAATCATCCTGCTGCCCAAGGCCGTCCAGTTCGACGCCTTCCGCTACATGTTCTCGAGCAATGAGTTCTGGAATTCCTATTCCAACACGCTGTTCCTGACCATCTACGGCACAGTCTGGTCCCTCTTCGTCGCGATTCTCGGCGGCTACGCCCTGAGCAAGCGACGGCTGCTCTTCCGGAAGTTCTTCAACTTCTTCCTGGTCTTCACAATGTGGTTCAGCGCCGGCATCGTCCCGCAGTACCTGAACTACCTCGCCACCAAGAGCGTCTTCAATTCCATGGGCATCACGGACGATAAATGGCTCGTGGTCATCGCCATGGGTATGGCGGCCATGAACATCATCCTCCTGCGCAACGCGTTTGAAAACGTGCCCTCCGAAATTGAAGAAGCCGCCATCGTCGACGGCGCGACCGAACTGCAGGTCCTCACCAAGGTCTTCATCCCGATGTCCAAGTCGACCATCGCCACCGTGGCGCTCTTCTTCGCCATCAGCCGGTGGAACGGTTACTTCTGGGCCCGCCAGATGATTTCCAACGCGAATGAGCAGCCCCTGCAGGTGTTCATCCGCAACAAGCTGGAACTCTATACGGATCAGGAGCAGCTCGCCACGTGGACGGCGAATTACGCGGCCGACTCGGTCATCTTCGCCCTCATCGTGTGCTCCATCATCCCGATTCTGATCATTTACCCCTTTATTCAGAAGTACTTCGCCAAAGGCACTAACGCCGGCGGTGTGAAGGAATAATATTTTTTCAAGGAGGAAACCCAACATGAAACGGATCCTGTCTCTGGTTCTGTGCCTCGCTCTGTGCATCTCCATGTTTGCCGTCGCGGGCGCGGAAGAAACGGTCACGCTGCGTATGGCCACCGGCTATAACAGCACGGCCACCGGCATCACCTTCGACTCCGAAACGGCGGGCGAAGGCGTCACTCTGGCGGACGGAGTTACCTACAACACCGACAGCCTGAAGCCCACCTGGGTCGCTCTCGAAGAAATCCTGTCTGTGAAATTCGAAAGCAAGTACCAGGGCAACAACTCCACCAAGGAATTCGAGTACTGGAAAGATCGTCTGGAAGAAGTCGACATGGTCTCCGGCCCCGCCGCGACCCTGAACGAATACGGCGAAACCGGCGCTCTGGTCAATCTGGCCGAGTACATGGACCAACTGCCGAACTTCAAGGCGTATCTGGACGCGAACCCCATCGTGAAGCTGTCCATCATGGGCAACACCACCACGGGCGCGATCTACTTCAGCCCCTACTTCGACGGCGTGGATGACATCGAACGGATGCCCCTCATGCGCGTGGACTACCTCGTCAAGCTGCTCGACGGCGAAGGCGAATTCACCGCTGATGCCTGCAACAACACCGCGGACCCGGTCTACACGCCCTACATGCCCACCAGTGGCAAAGTGGACATCGAGACCCCCACGGCCGATGGCACCGCCACCCAGACCCTGACCAAGGATTATGACGCCTACGGCAACATCATCGAAAAGATGAACGAAAAGGGCGCCATGACCGGTGTGGAAGCGGTCAACATGCTCCGTGAATACATCGACAAGACCTATAACGGCTACTACGGCACCGAGCGTTCCAACCTGTTCATGGGTTATGACGCCGCGTGGGACGTGGACGAACTGGTCGCCCTGCTCCGTTGCGTGGTCGCTAATCCGCAGTCCCTGAACGGCACCGATTCCATCCAGGGCATCTATTCCCGTGAAGACGCCAACAACCAGCGCCGCGTGGATATGTTCCGCCTGGCCGGCACCCTCTTCGGCGTGCGCGGCATGGAATCCCGTCAGGATTACCTGTATTTCGAAACCGACGGCACCCTGCATGATGCCCGTCAGGAAGTTGCCACCTACGAAGCCCTCGCGAAGATGCATGACCTGGTCACCGAAGGCTTGATCTCCAAGTCCTTTGTGGACATGGCGGAAGAAACCTCTTCCACCTATCTGGAGAACGACAACGGCTTCATGTCCTATGACTACAACCAGACCCAGACCGTCATGAACGCCACCAAACTGCAGGAAGGCGAAAAGTACATGGCGATCATGGTCCCCGTGGCCCGCTGGTATGACGGCACCTCTGAAGAGGGCGTGTACATGCGGTTCACCGAGTCCTGGCGTTCTGTGAAGACCGACGCCTGGGCGATCTCCAAGGCCGGCACCGACGCCAACCCCGGCGCTCTGGAAAAGGCTCTGGCCCTGATCGACTACGCGTACTCCGAAGAAGGCCAGATCCTGATGTCCTACGGCCCCAGCGCCTTCATCAAGGAGGGCGAAACCTTCCTGTTCAACGGCAAGGAAATGCCCGTCATCGCGGACGCGACCTACGATGAACTCTGGGATAAGGCCAGCGGCAACTACACCAACTACGCCCGGAAGTACCTGGGCTCCACCCTGTCCTTCGTGAAGAGCCAGGCGTTCGAGTATCAGTGCACGCATCCGGTCGGCAAGGAAGGCGCGGCCAAGATCTCCGCGGCCATCGGCCTGGGCACGATCAAGCATCCGGAACTGGCGGTGGCCGAGAATTCCTGGTACACCTCCATCCCCACCGTGCTCCCGAACACCAAGACGGAGAACGATGAGCTGAACACCTACACCGAACTGACCTCCAACGGCAAGTTCGCGTCCGGCAAGGGCGGCGAAAACCTGTTCGTGGACATCATCGTGAACGGCCTGTCCGACACGGCGGAAGCGCAGGCGAAGCAGGTGGCCGACGAATGGTTCGGCTATGACTACCTGCTCCTGAAGACCGACGCCTGGACCCGTCTGCTCGACTACTACAGCGCGCAGTAAGCGAAGGGGTTGAAGGGGGCGACCGCAAAGCCCCCTGGAGTTTGAATCCTTCATTCAAACTTTCTCACCTTACCCTGACAAAAAGGTGAGCCGCGAAGGGGACGGAGGGGGCGATCGCAAAGCCCCCTCCCCCCCAGACTTTAGATTTTAAAGGCGGTCTGAGTATGTATAAAAAACAAATGACCTTCCAGCGTGTGGTCTGTTTCCTGGCGCTGTTCGTCAGTGTCCTCTGCTTCCTCTATTCCCTCGGCATCATGACAGACCTCTATGACACGCTCTATGCCATGATTTCAGACCCGAACGATCTGGACAACGCCAAGGTCGCGGGCGCCCGCGTCTATTACGACATGCAGGGCTTTAACCGCGTGTTCCTCCGCGCCTCCATCGGTCTGATCCTCCTCAGCTGCCTGCTGTTTCTGACCAATACCCATTCCCGCCGGAAATATTACATCGGCAACCTCGTTTCCACCGCGGTAAACGTCATCGGGGAATGTGCCCTCGGTTTCTACATCCATACGCAGGTGGAAATGTACAAGAATCAATACCTCACCACCGTTGATTTTGAACAGCTCCGGCGCCGGCTGGAGCGCAAAGGAACCTATACGGATTCCACCTTCTGGTTTGACATTCATTACCTCGTTCTCGCGCTGCTCATTCTCGTGGCAGTGCTCCTGATTGTGAATTTTGTCTGGAAGAAAAAGATGATGCGCGGCGAACAAGCCCTGCTCGACGGAAAGGAGGTCATCGCATGAGTGAACTGGAAAACCTGACCCCCGCGGAAATCTCCCGGGACAGAATGCGCTTTACCCGCAACACCGCTTCCTCGCGTCTGGCCATCCTCGCAATCCTCTTTGATGTCTTTTTCTTCGTCAGTATTTATAAATCCGATGTAGGCACCTATTACTACACGATTCTCATCGGTGCCTCCATCATCTACAACCTTGTCTTTATGCTCCTGACCTTCCTTTCCTCGGAAGGCGTGAAGAATTATCAGACCGGCTATTCGTATCTGATGATCGCCCTCGGCGTCATCCAGATCGTCCGGATCTTCATCATTCCCACGGACGCGCATGCCGCCTTCGTGGAAGACGTACAGGTCATGGGCGACGGTCAGTTCCTCTGGTGCGTGGTCTGTCTGGCCCTCTCTGCCCTCTGTCTGTTTGCGGGCGCGGTCATCAACCTGAAAAAGGCGTCCGCGCTGCGTTCCCATATTGCTTCTCTGGAAGCAAGTAAAGCCTAAGGAGGAAGCGGTATGGCACAACTTCAGCTTCAACACCTGGACAAGATTTACGACAATAATGTTCAGGCCGTATATGATTTCAATCTGGACGTGGCGGACGGCGAGCTCATCGTGCTGGTCGGTCCCTCCGGCTGCGGCAAGTCCACCACGTTGCGCATGGTCGCGGGGCTGGAGGATATCTCCGCCGGTCACCTGCTTCTCGACGGGCAGGACATTACCCAGGCTCCGCCCAAGGACCGGGACATGGCCATGGTCTTCCAGAACTACGCTTTGTACGGCCACATGACCATTTATGAAAACATGGCCTTCTCCCTCACCCTCCGCAAGGAGAACCCGAACGTCATTCACAAAAAGGTTCTCGCCGCGGCGGAAATTCTGGACCTGACCGCCCAGCTGAACAAAAAACCGTCCCAGCTCTCCGGCGGCCAGCGCCAGCGCGTCGCCATGGGCCGCGCCATCGTCCGGAATCCGAAGGTCTTCCTTTTTGACGAACCGCTGTCCAATCTGGACGCGAAACTCCGCGGCGCGACCCGGCGGGAGATTCTGCTCCTCCATAAGCGCCTCTCCGCGACCATCCTTTACGTCACGCATGACCAGACGGAAGCCCTGACCCTGGCAGACCGCATCGTCTGCATGTCCATGGGGCATGTCCAGCAGATCGGCACCCCGCTGGAGCTGTACGATTCCCCGGTCAACACCTTTGTCGCCGGCTTTATCGGCCTGCCGCCCATGAACATGTTCAATGTCACCTTTGAGGACGGCGCCCTGCGCGGCAAGGGCTTCTCCGTGACGCTCACGGACGAGCAAAAGAAAACGCTTGAAAAATATTACAGCAAAGAAATCATCCTCGGTGTCCGGCCGGAGAACATCGACCTCGGCCAAGATGTGAAAATCAAGGTCACGGCCAATGAAAACCTCGGCATGAACACGCTGGTTCACGGTCATCTCGGGGACGGGGTCCGCGTCACCGCGAAGCTGCGCGGCTGGGGCGACTACCATGTCGGCGATGAAGTGCCGGTGCAGTTCACCCGCATGCATTTCTTTGACCCCGCCACGACCAACGCGATCCGCCCGGAGGTGTAATCAACATGAAAAAATCAATTGTCTCGGAGTTTTTCCGGAAGCGGCTGGTCTCCCTCAAACGCAAGCCGCACATGATTCCCCTCATCGTGCTGGGCATCGCGTTTATCTACTATTCGTTCAACCTCACGCAGATCGCGAATACCACGGCGCTCATCAACGGCCCGCACATGGGGCTGACGGAGTTTGTCACCATGCTTTTCTCCGTCCTCTCCCTCGTCTGCTTCATGAACGCCTTCCCGCACCGCAAAAAGGTCAACAAGCCGATGCTGATCCTGATGCTCGTGCTGGTCTGTATTCTGATTTACTGTGATTTCTATTACGCCGGCCGCATCACCGTGGCCATCACCCGCGAGGAGAACCGTATTGATCCCACCGGCAAGAACATCTTTGTGACGAACGCGGCGCACGTGCTTTCCGTCCACCGGGTCATTCTCCTCATCGGTCTGGCCCTCACGGCGCTCCTGCCGGTGTACACGCCCCTGCTGAAGAAGATCAACACGAATATCGAGGTCGAAGGCAGCGGAGACATGGCCGCCATCGACATTTCAGGCGAGTAAAATGGCAAAAAAGAAACCGTTTCCGGAGGAAAAGCCGAAAACCCCGGATGATCCGTACCGCCTGAAGATTTCCGCCGTGGACGATCTGGTCAGCGCAAACGAGGAAAACTCCCCGCCGGTTTCCCGCGCGGAACTGCGGCAGTATCAGTCCCTTCCGCATTTAAAGATGTCGGACTGGGTCAAGGCAATCCTGCTGAAGATTTGGTTCGCCGGCGTCATCTGTTATTTCCTGATCTGGGGTCTGAGCGTGCTCTCCATCAACCAGTGGGATCACCTCCTGATCCTCGCGATCGCTTTGGGCGCGGTCACGCATCTGCTCACCAACAACATCTACCGGTTCATTGCCCCGGTCAAGGGCGCGTACGACCGGTACATGATGTTCCCGAAGAATACCCTGGCCATGCTGCCGCTTGATATTCTCTATGCCGGCGTGCTGATTCTCTGCGTGGTCATGACCTATAACGGGATTAACCTTCTCTTCGGTTATGCCGCCCTCGGCGTAGAACCGATCCTCTTCGGAATCTTCACCTGCGCCTGGGACCTGCTCTTCCTCAGAATGAAGCATCTTGTCCGTTCCATCATCTCCGACGCGAAGAAAAAAGTTTCTTCAGATTCGTAATTCCGGCCAGAAAGGAGGACGCCCCATGGCCATCTCATATTCATCCCTTGATGCCTATGTCCATCATCTGATCGAGACATCCACCCCTGAAAAAACCATGTGGAATATCGAGAAGATCCGCGCCGGCAAGCCCTCCTCCTGGAACTACATTGACGGATGCATGCTCAGCGCCCTTCTCGCCCTTCACGACATCACGGGCGAACAGCGCTATTTCGACTTCACCCGTTCCGTCATCGACCACTTCGTTCAGGAAGACGGAACCATCCGGACCTTCAATGCCGAAAAGCACACTTTGGATGACATCAACGAAGGCCGCGTGCTTTTTCCGCTGTACCGGACCACCCACGACGAAAAATACCGTCTCGCCGCGGATACTCTCCGCCGCGCGCTGGATGCCCAGCCCCGCACCTTCGAGGGCAGCTGGTGGCACAAAGCCATCTACCCGAATCAGGTCTGGCTCGACGGCATCTATATGGCCCAGCCGTTCTCCGCGCTCTACACCCTGCATTTCGGAGACGGGGACATTTCCGATGTTCTCTCCCAGATTGAGATCGTGGAAAAGCGCATGCGCGACCCGAAAACGGGCCTTTACTACCACGGCTATGACGCCTCGCGCGAAGCCTTCTGGTGCGACCCGGACACCGGGCTCAGCGCCTCCTTCTGGCTCCGCGCCATCGGCTGGTTCTCCGTCGCTTTGGCAGACCTGCTGGAAATCCTGCCCGCGAAGGACACGCTGAAGCCCCTGTTCTCCCGCCTCATGGCCGACCTCCTGCCCTTTTCCGATCCGGACACGGGCATGTACTACCAGGTCGTCAACCACCCGGAGATCGCAGGCAATTATCTCGAATCCAGCGGCTCTTCCATGATCGCCTACGCGATGCTCAAGGGCGCGCGTCTGGGCGTGCTGGACGAAAGCTACGCCGCTGCCGGTCAGAAAACCTTTGACGGCATCCTGAACACCCGACTCAAAGTGACGCCGGACGGCCTCTCCCTCGGCGGCATCTGCCTCGTCGCGGGCCTCGGACCGGAGTCCGACCGCCGCCGCGACGGTTCCATCGCCTATTACCTTTCCGAGCCGGTCGTGGAAAACGACGCCAAAGGCGTCGCTCCCCTGCTCATGTGCTATACGGAAATCCTGAGGAAATCCCTGTAAGGAGGAATATGTCCCATGGCATACTTAACCCTGCGGAACATCAACAAGATTTACCCCAACGGCTTCCACGCCGTCCACAATTTCAATCTGGAAATTGAAAAAGGCGAATTCGTGGTCTTCGTCGGCCCCTCCGGCTGCGGCAAATCCACCACTCTCCGGATGATCGCGGGTCTGGAGGACATCTCCAGCGGCGAATTCCTGATCGATGGTGTCCGCGCCAACGAGAAAGGCCCCCGCGAGCGGGAAATCGCCATGGTGTTCCAGAGCTACGCGCTCTATCCGCAGATGACGGTCTATGACAACATCGCCTTCGGGCTCACCCTGCAGGGCGTGGACGAGGACATTATCGAACAGCGCGTCAATAAAGTCGCCGGCATCCTCGGCCTCACGGATTATCTGGACCGCCTGCCCCGCGCGCTCTCCGGCGGCCAGCGCCAGCGCGTCGCCATCGGCCGGGCCATCATCCGCCACGTGGGCGTTTTCCTCATGGACGAACCGCTTTCCAACCTGGACGCCAAACAGCGTGTCACCATGCGCTATGAAATCGCCCAGATTCATCAGGAAACCGGCGCCACCACGATTTACGTCACCCATGACCAGACGGAGGCCATGACCCTCGCCGACCGCATCGTCGTCATGAAGGACGGCTATGTCCAGCAGGTCGGCACCCCCTATGAACTCTATTTTGAACCGGAAAATGTCTTTGTCGCCGGCTTCATCGGCGAGCCGCCCATGAACTTCATCCGCGGCAAGGTCACAAACAGCGCCATTCCCTTCGGCGAAAATATCCTGGACCTCTCCCGCGTCCTTCCCTCCATCTCGGACTACGAAGGCAAGGAGATCGTCCTCGGCTTCCGTCCGGAGCACATTTCCCTCACCCCCACCGGCAATGATTATGAAATCAGCTGCCATGTGGAACTGACCGAAATGCTCGGCGACAACACGAATATCTACATTACCGCGGGCAGCGATCAGGCCATCCTGAAGGTAGACAGCCACGACACCCCGGAAACCGGCATCCCCTTCACCTTCTGGATTCCCCTCGAGCACGCCTATCTCTTCGACGCGGAGACCGAACAGCGTATCCGCGCGTAATTTCATCCCGATATCAAACAGGCCGCCTCCCGACACAGGAGACGGCCCGTTTTTGATTGCCAAAATTTATCCGATTTTGAATATACCCGCGGCCTCAAGGATGATCAGCACGACCACAATCCCCAACAGCGCGGCGGTCACGCCAACGATCACGTCCATCGTGTGCTTCGTCACGTTCAGCTGATCATACAGGCCTTCTTTTTTGTTCTGCACCGCCCGGGAAAAAGGCTTGTTTTCCAGCGCCTTTTCACGCTCTTCCAATGCCTTCTCGCGCTCTTCCAGCTCTTTCTCCCGCTCGGTCAGAGACTGCTCATTTTCGTTTTGCATATCTTACTTCTTCGCAATGTACTTGCGGATATCCAGCGACACGGCCAGCACGATGACCAGGCCCTGCACCACGTAGTTGTAATACGGGTTGACGCCCAGGAACTGCAGGATAATCTTCAGCAGTTCGAACACCAGCACGCCGATCAGGATGCCCGGCACGGTACCGATACCGCCCGTCGTGGAAACGCCGCCGATGGTACATCCCGCGATGGCTTCCAGTTCATATCCGGAGCCCATCGACGCGGAAGATCCGCCGGACTTCGCCGCCAGCAGATATCCGGCCAGCGCGTACATCACGCCCGCGGTTACGTAAATGCGGATCAGGGTGGCCGTGGTATTCACGCCGGAAACCTCCGCCGCCACTTCGTTGCCGCCGATCGCGTACATATACTTGCCGTGGCGGGTCTTATTATAAATGAACCAGAACAGCAGTCCGAAAACCAGCGCCACAAACAGCAGATACGGCACATGGAAGCTCCTCACGCTTCCGATCCGGCCGTTGATCAGGCTGGTGTAAATCTTCTGGAAGCCACCGATCGGCTGCGCGTCCGAGATGACCAGCGAAATACCGTAGATGATCGTCTGTGTGCCCAGCGTCGCGATGAACGGCGGCACATGCAGAAGCGTGATGATGAGGCCATTGATCAAACCCCAGAGCAGGCCCAGTGCCAGCACAATCAGCAGCACCACGCCGATGTTCAGCTCCGGCATCCAACTCCACAGCCGGCCGGTATAATCCCCGCGCTGGCACAGAATGCCCGCGACGACCGCCGCGAAACCGACCTGACGTCCGGCGGAAAGGTCCGTGCCCTTGGTAATCAGACAGCCGGAAACGCCCAGCGCGATCAGGAACCGCACCGCGGTATTGCTGACCAGGTTGCTCATGTTGGCCCAGGAGAAGAAGTTGTCCTTCAGACAACCGACCACGATGGCCGCTACCACAAGCAGAACAGCGATCGGGTTCCCTTTGACAACAGCAAGCACGCGGCTGCCAAAACTTTGGTTTTTCTTTTCCATATACGTGTCCTCCTTGCTTAACTGAACTGGGTCGCGAGCGTCATGATGTTTTCCTGTGTGGCATCCTGACCCTCCACGAATCCGGTTACACGCCCGTCGCACATCACCATGATGCGGTCGGACATACCGATCAGCTCGCTCATTTCGGAGCTGATCATGATGATGCTCTTTCCCTCTTTTGCCAGATCCGCGATGATGCAGTAAATTTCATACTTCGCGCCCACATCAATGCCGCGGGTCGGCTCATCAAGGATCAGCACATCCGGGTTGTTCGCCAGCCATCTGCCAACGAGCACCTTCTGCTGGTTGCCGCCGGAGAGGGACTTGATCAGCGTCTTGGACGACGGCGTCTTGATGTTCATCTTCTTCACGTTGTCCTGCACCAGCTGCTCCACCTTTTTGCTGTTGATGCAGATCCCGGCGTCCAGATACTTATCCAGTGAAGCGATGGAAATATTATCCGCCACGGACAGAACGCCCATGATGCCGGAACCGCGCCGGTCCTCGGTCAGCATGGCAATTCCCTGATCAATCGCGTCCTTCGGGCGGTTGATATGCAATTCCTTTCCCTGATAGAAAATCTGCCCCGTGGTGTGGGACCGGATTCCGAAAAGACCTTCCATCAGTTCGGTGCGCTGAGCGCCGACCAGACCGCCGATGCCCAGAATCTCGCCCCGGCGGAGCTCAAAGCTGACATTCCGGAAACTGCGCGGATTGATGGAGGTAAAGTCCTTCACCTCAAACACAACCTCGCCGGGAACATTCTCCCGCTCCGGATACAGCTGGGTCAGTTCGCGGCCCACCATGCGGGTGATGATATCATCCGTCGTCAGCTGCGCGGCCGGCCATGTACCGATGTACTGACCGTCGCGCATGATGGTCACTTCATCGCCGATGCGAAGAATTTCGTCCATCTTATGGGAAATATAAACGATTGCGACGCCTTCCGCCTTCAGATCCTCAATGATCCGGAACAGCGCTTCCACTTCATTCTCCGTCAGCGACGACGTCGGCTCGTCCAGAATCAGCACCCGGCAGTTTGCGGACACCGCCTTCGCGATTTCCACCGACTGCATCTGCGATACGCTCAGTTCTCCCTCTTTCTGCCTGGGATCAAAGTCCATGCGGACCTTCTTGAGCAGCTGCGCCGTGTCCGCGTACATCTTTGCATGATCCACCACCGGAATCAGTCCGAGGAATTTCTTCATCGGATACCGGCCGAGGAAAATATTTTCACCGATGGTGCGCGCCGGAATCGGTTGCAGCTCCTGATGCACCATCGCGATTCCCTTATTCAGCGCGTCCATGGGGTCATGAATCTCAATCGGCTCGCCGTCCATGAAAATCTGACCCTCGTCCATCTTGTAGATGCCGAACATGCATTTCATCAGCGTGGATTTCCCCGCGCCGTTTTCGCCCATCAGCGCATGCACCTTGCCGGGTCTGAGCTTGAGCTGAGCATGATCGAGCGCCTTCACGCCGGGAAACGTCTTGCTCACGTCGACCATTTCCAGCACATATTCGCTCATTGACGCATGCCTCCTTCCTTATGAATAACGGACAGATGGGTGAGCCGTCGGCCCACCCATCTGCCGTTTAATGATTGAAATCAGATTTTACTCGGCCAGAGAGTCCACATACGCCTTGTTGACCTTGACATAGTCAACCCAGTAGTAGTTCTCGATTTCTTCGCCGTTGAGCAGCTGCACAGCCACGTCGACCGCCTTGTGAGACTGTCCGATGTGGTCATTCAGCACGGTACCGGTCATTTCGCCGTTCTTCACCAGCTCAACCGCTTCTTCCAGCGCGTCCACGCCGAAGAGGTAGATGTCTTCGCCCACAACGCGGCCCGCGGTCTGAATCGCGGTCGCGGCGCCCAGCGCCATCGCGTCGTTGTTGCAGAACACGACTTCGATCTTATCACCATAAGCGGTCAGCGCGTTGGCACACAGTTCCTGACCCTTGGTCTGGTCCCAGTTGCCCACCTGATCGTCCAGGCACTCAACTTCCTTGCCCGCGTCGGTCAGCGCCTTCACGGAGAACTCGGTGCGATACTGCGCGTCGATGTTTTCCGGATCGCCTTCGATCATGATGTAGGAAATCTTGCCGTCGCCGTTGATGTCGCCCTGGTTGTCCAGCTCGAGCACCATTTCGCCCTGGAAGGTGCCGGACTGACGGGCGTCCGCGCCAACGTAGCAAACCTTGGGGTTGTTCAGGATGCCTTCATAGGCTTCGTCCAGCGTGTTGCCGTCCGCGTCGTAGGCCAGGGGCTCACGGTTGATCAGCACCAGCGGGATGTCCGCTTCCACGATCATGTCGATCACGGCGTCCGCGGAAGAGGTCTGCACCAGATTCAGGATGATCACATCCATGCCCTGGGTGATGAAGTTCTGGATCTGGTTGGTCTGCTCGGCCATGTCGTTCTTGCCGTCAGCCATGGTGATCTCGTACTTCACGGTGTCGGTCTCGAGAGTCTTGAAGTAGGCTTCGATTTCGTTGCGGTACAGGGTCATAAAGTTGTCGGTAAACTGATAGATGGAGACGCCGACCTTGTAGGTCTTGACATCATCGGCAGAGGCCATTCCACACATACCGATCAGCATCATGGCAACCAGCACCAGCGCGAGGATCTTCTTCATAGAGCATCGACTCCTTTTCATTTTTTGGTCATTTCGACCATTTGTTGACCATATTGTACCATATCTGTTTTCCGTTGACAAGGATAATTTTTGTCTTAACATTCCCCGCTTCATACACCCGCGCAAAAAGGCTGAGTTGTAAAACGAGGCGCAAGTTTGTAAGACGAGATGCTTGTTTGTAAATTGAAAACTGCATTTTTGTAAACGAAACGCCAGTTTT
>Ga0065709_1000070_pt1 | contig 30834 bp, 27 predicted proteins | sample Hoacrofraction14_2_FD_59096 | JGI IMG/M metagenome (GOLD analysis project Ga0065709, IMG submission 59096) | Hoatzin crop microbial communities from Cojedes, Venezuela, sample from fiber fraction 14 v1 | ecosystem: Host-associated > Birds > Digestive system > Esophagus > Crop | place: Venezuela...
CCCGCTTACGAGATGCCAAGAAAGCCATGAAGGCCGAGTCAGAAGGAACTTCGCCAAGACCTTGGCCTCTTATGCCGACTGCTATGTGATGGACGCCTTCGGAACGGCTCACCGCAAGCACGCCTCTACGGCCGTGATTGACGAGTTCTTCGACAAGGATCACAAGATGCTCGGTTATCTGATGGAAAAGGAGGTCAAGGCCGTCGACAACGTCTTGAGCAACATCAAGCGTCCGTTCACCGCTATCATGGGCGGTTCCAAGGTTTCCACCAAAATCGGTATCATCGAAAACCTGCTCGGCAAGGTAGACAATCTGATTCTCTGCGGCGGTATGACCTATACGTTCGCCAAGGCCCAGGGCGGAGAAATCGGTAATTCCATCGTCGAGCTCGACAAACTCGACGTGGCTCTTGATGTCATCAAGAAGGCCAAGGAGAACGGTGTAAACCTCGTTTTGGGCACCGACTGTATCGCTGCCGACTCGTTCTCCAACGACGCCAATACGCAGGTATGCCCGTCGAATGCCATTCCCGAGGGTTGGGAAGGTCTCGACGCAGGTCCTGAGACGCGTAAGGCTTTCGCCGCTGCCATTGAGGGTGCCAAGACCATTCTGTGGAACGGTCCTGCCGGCGTATTCGAATTCGACAACTTCATCGGCGGTTCCAAGGCCATTGCGGACGCCATCGCCAAGGCAACGGCCAACGGTGCGTTCTCCCTTATCGGCGGCGGTGACTCCGTGGCTTGCATCAACAAGTTCGGCATGGCCGACCAGGTGTCTTACATTTCCACTGGCGGCGGCGCCCTGCTCGAAGCCATTGAAGGTAAGGTACTGCCCGGTGTGGAGGCCATCCAGAAATAAAGTTCGCCTGATGTGATTTGAAATGGATTGGATCGTCAATCTTTTCACCAATACAGATTCGGTAGCACACATCGTGCTGCTCTATGCGATTGTGATTGCCGTCGGTGTTTACCTCGGCAAGATTAAGGTGGCCGGCATCTCGCTCGGCGTCACCTTTGTCTTGTTCGCGGGTATCGCCGCGGGTCACATCGGGTTTACCGCTCCCCTGACAGTACTCAATTTCGTCCAGGATTTCGGTCTGATTCTCTTCGTATTCATGATCGGTCTGCAGGTCGGACCGGGATTTTTCGAGAGTTTCCGTAAAGGCGGCGTCACACTCAACATGCTGTCCACCGTCACGATTCTGCTCAATATCCTGGTGATGTTTGCCTGCTACTACCTCTTTTTTGATACGGGCAATCCCCGGAATCTGCCGATGATGGTCGGTACTCTCTACGGCGCCGTGACCAATACGCCAGGTTTGGGTGCGGCCAATGAGGCGCTGACNAGTGTTTTCAGCGACGGTCAGATGCCGCAAATCGCTTCCGGTTACGCCTGCGCCTATCCGTTGGGCGTGCTCGGCATCATNGGAGCGACCATTGCCGTGAGNTATATCTGTAAGGTACGGCTGGAAAAAGAGGAAAAACTGCTGGAGGCCGAGGAAGAGGCCAATCCGCACGCCAAACCGCATACGATGCATCTCAAGGTCGGCAACTCCTATCTGGCCGGTCATACGCTCATGCAGATATCGGAATTCCTCAACCGTGACTTCGTCTGTTCCAGGTATCTTCACGACGGACAGGTGAGTATTCCCAACCGGGATACGGTGTTTGAGACGGGGGATGAACTGCAGGTGGTCTGTGCCGAGGCCGACGCAGAGGCCATCAAGGCCTTTATCGGTCCNGAAATCGAGACGCAATGGACGGCGGAAGACGAAAAACAGCCGATGGTCTCACGGCGTATTGTCGTGACCCGTTCCAAGATGAACGGCAAGACACTGGGCAAAATGCACTTCTCCAGCGTCTATGGCGTCAATGTCACCCGCATTACCCGTCAGGGAATGGATATTTTCGCCTCGCGCAACCACCACTTCCATGTGGGCGACCGCATACTGGTGGTAGGTCCGCAAGACAAGGTCGACCGCGTGGCCGACATGATGGGCAACTCGGTGAAACGTCTGAACGCACCGAATATCGCGACCATTTTCGTCGGTATCATCCTCGGAATCCTCTTCGGCAGTCTGCCGATTGCCATTCCGGGCATGCCCGTGCCGTTGAAATTAGGTCTGGCAGGCGGTCCGCTGATTGTCGCCATCCTCATCGGCCGTTTCGGTTACCGCATCAAACTGGTGACTTATACCACGACATCGGCCAACATGATGCTGCGCGAAATCGGTCTGGTACTTTTCCTGGCCAGCGTCGGTGTCAAGGCGGGAGCGAATTTCTGGGAGACGGTTGTTGCCGGTGACGGTATCAAATACGTTTATACTGGTTTTCTGATTACGGTGATTCCTATCCTGATTACGGGTATCATTGCCCGTCTGAAGTATAAGTTCAATTACTTCACCATCATGGGAATGATTGCCGGTACCTATACCGACCCGCCCGCGTTGGCGTTTGCCAACTCGCTTTGTTCGAAGGAAGCGCCGGCAGTGGGCTACTCCACGGTATACCCGTTCAGCATGTTTCTGAGAATTTTTACCGCCCAAATCATCGTTTTGTTCTTCTGCGGCGCGTAAAACCCCTATTATACCATCGGCCTGTAACATCCCCTATTGCAGGCCGATGGCTTTTTGTTTCCCGCTCTTATCCTCATGTCATAACATACGCAATCGAAAAGAATGTTCTGATTTTTACGAATCATGCGGCAATATCGGTTGGTCATTTTCCTTGACAAACTTCTTTCGTATTTCCGCACGAAAGGACATCCGTTCGGAAATACGCGGAAAATGAGACGGGAAAATATGGGANTTTTCGGCNTTTTTTGTCTGATGATTTGTCATTTCATATGGAATAGCATCCCGTTTTATATGAAATGACGTCCTTGTTTNATATGNAATGACATCCTCATTTCATGCTTTTAGCGGTCTCATTTCATATGGAATGAGGGATAAGACGAAGCAATTTGTCGGAAAATCGGGTTCTAAGGNTGCCATNACCCGTCATTTGTCCTTCTCTTTGGGTGTGTTTTTCAGACATCGAAGAGNGAAAACAGGTATTTTTATTTGCCAAAAACTTTGTGGATAATGTGTCTTNTTGTAAGNTATTTTCATGTATAGGAACGGTCTCACTCCTCAGAAATATACACCTTATTATATATAGGGGACGTGTGACAGACGGACTATTCCTTGACAGAAAGCGTCATTTTGCCCGTCCAACTGACCAGGACTTCCACGATGAAATTGGCCTGACTGTCGGGAATTCCGAGGTAAGCCATACTGTGAAGGCCATCCGCGTCGGCCTTCTCGAAAGTCATGTCACTGAGTACNCTTTGGGAAAGAAACTCCGCTGGAACATGCGATTTGAAGGCGGATTTATGGAAATCGCTGGAATACAGACGGCGGGCGCCGTTGAATATAGCCAGATTGATGATGTTGTCATAGTATACATTGCTGACCTCTACGCCTTCATCATTGTAGGAAGTCTTGATGACCTTATAGGTAGTGGGGTTGACTTGTGTGTATATATGATAACGCTCACTGTTCCAGAAGATTACCGTATCTTTCTTAATGAGTTTGTTTTGATTAAGCACATGAGGTATGGCGCGCCTGAAACTCATGGCGTCCACGGGATCTTCGCTGCGCTTGAGGGATACGACGTCACCGTTCTGGTTGCGGAATTGGAACAGATTCTCGGTCTGTTTGATGACGGGATACTTCACCATGTCCACGTCNTGGAGTTCCAGCGTGTCGCCGATGATACGGAATTTGACCGGCATACTGGTGGTGTCCGGATAAAACAAAGTATCCCCTTTGGCGCGGAATGCCACGTCGCCCTCCACNCTGTTGACCCAAATGCCTTGCAGCATCCGCTTGGCCTCAGTGTTTTCCTTGGCGGGTTCTGCGGTCTGCCTGTTGTTCTGGCTGCAGGCGCACAACAACAGACAGACGGCCAAAAAGAGAATACTTCATCCGTTTCATCCCCGTATTACTCAAAGACGACGGCGTCCTTAAAGGCGCAGCCCTTCAAATCCTTCTCGCTCGTGATGACATCTTTCGGGTCGACAGGCCAGTCGATGGCGATATCCTCATCGTTCCAACGGATACTAGCCTCGGCTTGCGGGGCGTAAACGTTGTCTACCTTATAAGTAAAGACCGCCTCGCGACTCATGACCAGAAAACCGTGAGCGAATCCGCGCGGAATGAAAAACTGCCGTTTGTTCTCGTCGNTGAGCTCCACCATGACGTACTTGCCGAAGGTAGGCGAACTCTTTCTCAGGTCGACGGCNACGTCGAGCACGCATCCCTTGATGACACGCACCAGTTTTGCCTGGGAGAATTCTCCTTTCTGATAATGCAGTCCNCGCAGAACGCCGAAGGAGGATTTGGACTCATTNTCCTGTATGAATTCAGTAACGCCCACGTGCGCGTCGAAGTCNGACTTCCTGTACGACTCGAAAAAATAGCCCCGGGCATCCTCAAAAACTTTCGGCTCGAGTATCCATACACCCTTGATTTCAGTCTCTTTAAATTCCATTGTTTGTTTTATTAAATCGGTTTAAATTCCTGGTTCTTAATGACTTATCTTTTTCCTGTTCAAATTTACGATTGTAATGGACAGACGGACAGACTGCCGTATACAATGCGATACAAAGGTAACACAAAACCTACGATTATCAAAAGAAATACACTTTTTTAAAGTTTATACTTTATTTTTAATTGTTTTAAAGTGCGCTTATCGATTAAATTTACTATCTTTGCAGCGTGATAGTTTTGGATAAACATATTGAGGTCTTATTGCTTGACAATGACTGCGTTATGATTCCGTCTCTCGGCGGATTTACAACACACTATGAGCAAGCGCGTTACGACGGGAGCGACCACGTCTTTCTGCCCCCGAGGAGGACGCTGGGCTTCAATCCTCACCTGACATTAAACGATTCCCTGCTGGCTTGTTCCTACATGGAGGCGTATGATATCAGTTATCCCGAGGCTGTCATGCGCATCGACCAGGAGGTGGCCGAGCTCAATCAGCAGTTGGAAGCTGAAGGAAGCGTGGAATTGCACAACATCGGCACGCTCAGTCTCAATGAGGAAGGCAACAAGGTCTTNTCCCCCTGNCCTGCCGGTGTGCTGACACCATCGCTCTACGGACTCTCCGGCGTGGAGTTCCAGCCGCTTGTTGCAGNTCAAACGGAGGATGCGGAGCGCCAGTCTGCATTGGAAGTCCCCATTGATTCCGTCCGAAAGGACGAACGGACCATTTCCATTCGCGTGAGCACCATCAGGCGGGTGGCGGCCGCCTGCATCGCGGGNCTGATCCTGTTTGCNCTCACTGCCCCCATTTCCAAAGAATTGTCTCTCTCAAATATAAAAAGCAGCATGAATACGGAACTGTTGTCCCGTGTCATGCCCACGAACAAAACTACGAAAATTGAATCCGTGGATAAACGGCAATCGTCCCCTGCCGGGACGGTTGCCGCCACAAATGAAAGTGCGAATGCCGCAGACAGTCAGGCGCCCTGCTACTCGATTGTCCTGGCCAGCAAGGTCAGTNTGGCCAATGCCCAATCCTTTGTGGATCGGCTTCAGGGNCGCGGATTCGACCAGGCGCACCTCTACAGCAGGAATGACACGCACAAAGTTTTGTACGGTACCTACAAAACCCAACAGGAAGCCTATCGGGTTTTGCGCCAATTACACAATCTGAAGGATTTTCGTGACGGNTGGGTCATGAAGATAAACTAAGATGAAAAGAGTCCGTTGTCCCAAGTGCGACCACTTTATCACGTTTGACGAGACGCGGTATGAAAGTGGTCAGTCCCTCGTATTCCAGTGTCCCGACTGCGGACGGCAGTTCAGCATCCGCATGGGCGTGTCCAAATTGCGCGCTCCCCAGAAGGAAGAAGACGCCCTGCCGACCGGTGAAGAACCTGGGAAATTCGGTTCGTTGCACGTCATCGAGAACGTATTCCACTACAAACAGGTGCTTCCGCTCAGGATGGGCGACAATGTCATCGGACGCTACATGAAGGGAAACGACATCAATTGTCCCATAGAAACCGTCGACCCGAGCATGGACATGACTCATTGTGTCATCCGCGTGAGCAAGGACAAGAAAGGAAAATTGCGCTACGAGCTGCGGGACGGGCCGAGCAACACGGGCACTTTCGTGGACAATGAGATACTTGGCGACCGTGAGCGCCGCCTCCTGGAAGACGGTTCGCTGTTCACCATCGGCGCCACCTCCATTATCCTTTGCCTCAAGGAGGATTGAAGTTTTTTGTATATCCTTGCACCTTTCTTCCGATTTAGCCACAAAATCGGCGTATTCTCTTTGTGTTCAGAAGAATTTTCGTACCTTTGCATCATTATTTACCAGTGTGAATGCAAATTATGAAACCGACAGCCATACTGCTTCTTCACTGCCCTGACAAACAGGGTATCATTACGGAAGTCACCAAATTCATTACCGACAATAAGGGAAACATCGTCTATTTGGACCAATACGTGGACCGGGAAGACAAGGTTTTCTTCATGCGCATCGAATGGGAGCTGGAGCATTTCCTGATTCCCAGGGAGAAATTGCAGGAATATATCCATACGCTCTATGCGCAGCGCTACCAGATGCAGTTTAATCTCTACTTCAATGACGAGAAACCACGCATGGCGATCTTCGTCAGTAAGATGAGCCATTGCCTCTACGACTTGCTCGCCCGCTACAAGGCNGGNGAGTGGAACGTGGATATTCCCTGTATCGTGAGCAACCACGAAGACCTGCGTTACGTCGCGGAGCAGTTTGACATCCCCTACTACGTCTGGTCCATCAAGAAGGACCACTCCAANAAACAGGAGGTGGAGAAAGCGGAAATGGAACTCCTGGACAGGGAGAAGGTGACCTTTATCGTACTGGCCCGCTACATGCAGATTATCAGTGAGGAGATGATAGAGGCTTATCCGCATCACATCATCAATATTCACCACTCGTTCCTGCCGGCCTTCATCGGTGCCAAACCGTATCACCAGGCCTGGGAAAGAGGNGTCAAGATCATCGGCGCCACCAGTCATTATGTGACCACCGAACTGGATGCGGGTCCGATTATCGAACAGGACGTGACGAGGATTACCCACAAGGACACGCCGGAGAGTCTGGTGCTCAAAGGAAAGGACCTGGAGAAAATCGTCCTTTCCCGTGCGGTCACCAAACATATTGAACGGAAAATCCTGACGTTCAAGAATAAAACCATCATTTTCAGTTAACAAACCCTCAAGTTCATGCAAGTCGCCATCGTCAAATACAATGCGGGCAACACGTTCTCCGTGGTCAATGCGCTCAGGCGCATCGGCGTTTCCCCGTTGTTGACCGACTCTCCCGANGAACTCATGCGGGCCGACAGGGTCATCTTTCCCGGTCAGGGCGAGGCCAGCAGCGCCATGAGTTATTTGCGTGAGCACCGTCTGGACGAAGTGATACGCCGGTTGACCTGCCCCGTCTTGGGCATTTGCATCGGTCAGCAACTCCTCTGTAGGCACTCCGAAGAGGGTGATACCGGGTGCATCGGCATTTTCGACGTGCCCGTCAGGCGTTTCAAGCCTGTCCGTCATGAGGACAAAGTGCCGGCCATGGGATGGAATTGCCTTCTGGACACGAAGTCACCGCTGTTCAATGGTTTCGACAAGGCGGAATATGTCTACTTCGTACACAGTTATTATGTGCCGCTATGCGACGAGACGGCAGCCACGGCGGACTATATACAGCCTTACAGTGCCGCACTCCACAAGGACAATTTCTACGCCACACAGTTTCATCCGGAGAAGAGCGGCGCCGTCGGCGAGCGCATTCTGCACAATTTTCTTGCCTTATGATAGAACTGATACCGGCCATAGACATCATTGAAGGACGTTGCGTCCGCCTGACAAAAGGCGACTACGCNACCAAGACCGTCTACCGCNATGACCCTGTCNCCGTAGCACAGGAGTTGGAGGAGGCGGGGTTTACCCGTCTGCACGTCGTGGATTTGGACGGAGCCAAGTCGANACATGTGGTCAANCTNCCCATCCTGANGGCCATCACGCGGGCCACGGCACTGACCGTCGACTTCGGCGGCGGGGTNAAGACCGACGAAGACATCACCAAGGCGTTCGACAACGGAGCCGCGATGGTGACGGCAGGAAGTATTGCCGTGACCTGTCCCGANACGGTCAACCGCTGGTTGGATACCTACGGGGCGGACAGAATCATCCTCGGCGCCGATACGAGAAANGGCAAAATCTCCATCAACGGATGGAAAGAGGATTCCGAAGAGGACATCATTCCCTTCCTCAGAAAATATGTGGCCGCCGGCGTCAGACACGTCTTGTGTACGGAAATCTCCAAGGACGGTACCCTGAGCGGACCGGCCACCGACTTATACAGGCGCATCATGGCGGAGTTTCCCGACATGCGTCTCATCGCCAGCGGCGGTATTTCNTCCAACGGGGACATCGAGGAACTGGACAAGGCCGGCATTCCCGCCGTCGTGTTCGGCAAGGCCTATTATGAAGGCAGGATAGACGTGAGGCGCCTGATGAGCGGAAAGAATACAAAAAACNAACCGGAATGAGCAACGGACTGGCCAAACGAATCATCCCCTGTCTGGATGTCAGAGACGGTGAAACCGTCAAGGGCACCAATTTCGTCAACTTGCGCAAGGNGGGCGATCCCGTCGCCTTGGGCAAGGCGTACAGCGATATGGGGGCTGATGAACTGGTATTCCTCGACATCACCGCATCCTTTGAAGGGCGGAAGACCTTTACGGAGATGGTGACCCGGGTGGCAGAGACCATCAACATACCCTTTACCGTCGGCGGAGGCATCAACGAACTCGATGACGTCCGCCGCATGCTGGACGCGGGCGCGGATAAAGTGAGCGTCAACAGTGCCGCCATCCGCCGTCCCGCGCTCATTGACGAAATCGCCCGCCATTTCGGTTCACAGGTCTGCGTCTGCGCCATTGACGCCCGCCTTGACCCGGACGGATGGCACTGCTACGTCAAAGGCGGTCGCGAGCGCGTGCCACAGGGACTGTTCGACTGGGNCCGTGAGGCGGCCGACCGTGGTGCGGGAGAAATCCTTTTCACCAGTATGGACCACGACGGCACCAAGAACGGTTATGCCAACGAGGCGTTGCGCGAGTTGAGCGACACCCTTCCCGTTCCCGTCATCGCCAGCGGCGGAGCCGGAACGATGGCGCATTTCCGCGACGCNTTCCTCCTGGGACACGCCGATGCCGCCCTGGCCGCCAGTGTTTTCCATTTCTCGGAAATTCCCATTCCGGAATTGAAGGCCTATTTGCGACAAGAAGGAATTAACGTGAGATACTAACATAGCATAAACGAAAAGAAGATATGGAAATTGATTTCGATAAATGCGGCGGACTCGTTCCTGCCATCATACAGGATGCCGTCACCCTGAAAGTCCTGATGCTGGGGTACATGAATCAGGAAGCCTACGACAAAACCGTCANTACCGGACGCGTGACGTTCTTCAGCCGGAGCCGCCAGACGCTCTGGACGAAAGGAGAAACGTCGGGCAACTTCCTCCAACTGGTCAGTATTGAGAATGATTGCGACAAGGATACTCTGCTGGTCAAGGTCCATCCCGCAGGTCCGGTCTGCCACACCGGAACGGATACCTGTTGGGGAGAAAAGAATGAAAGCAATCCCCTGCTCTTTCTCACCGAACTGCAGGACTTTATCAACAAGCGGCATGAGGAGATGCCGGAGGGCAGTTATACCACCAGTCTGTTCCGTGACGGACTGAACCGCATGGCGCAAAAGGTGGGCGAAGAGGCCCTGGAGGCCGTCATCGAGGCNACCAACGGCACCGACGAGCGACTGATCTACGAGNCATCCGACATGTTCTATCATCTGATTGTCCTTCTGACCAGCAAGGGATTGCGCATCGAAGACATCGCCAAAGAATTGCAGATACGCCACAATCCCGACTGGCACAAACATTAATTTAATCCGCCAAGATCATGATCATCGATTATCAACACGTCAATATTTACCAGGACGACGTCTGTGTGCTGGCCGACGTCAGTTTTCACGCGGACGAGGGCGAGTTTATCTACATCATCGGCAAGGTGGGCTCGGGCAAGAGTTCGCTGCTCAAGACGACCTATTGTGAACTGGATCTCGATGCCGGGGATGAGGCCAAGGCGGAGGTCTTGGGCCGCGACTTGCTGTCCTTGCGCCGCAGGGAGATTCCCGCCTTGCGCAAGGAGATGGGAATTATTTTTCAGGATTTCCAACTCCTGCACGANAGGTCGGTGCGCAAAAACCTCGAATTCGTCCTCCGTTCCACCGGTTGGAAGAGCAAGGAGAACATCGAAAAGCGCATCACGGAAGTGTTGACGGACGTCGGTATGTTGGAGAAAATNGANAGNAAACCGCACGAACTCTCGGGCGGCGAACAGCAACGCATCGCCATCGCCAGGGCCATTCTCAATCATCCCAAGGTGATTATCGCCGACGAACCGACGGGTAATCTGGACCCGGAAACGGCCAGTCANATCGTAGGACTNCTGAAAGACGTCTCCCGGGGCGGCACCGCCGTGGTCATGACCACCCACAACATTCCGCTGCTCGACGTCTATCCCGGCATCGTCTACCGTTGCAAAGACGGAAAAATCGCCGANGTGACGGAAGAATACAATAAACTNGACCTGACGGAAGAGGGAGAATCTTGAATAGAAAACAATTGAATCAGACAACATAAAACCGCATTATACATGAAAGTCATGAAATTCGGAGGCACCTCCGTTGGTTCACCGCAACGGATGAAAGACGTAGCCTCACTCATCACAGACTCCGGTGAACCTGTTTTCGTGGTGCTTTCCGCCATGTCGGGCACGACCAATTCCCTCGTGGAAATATCCGGTTACCTATACAAGAAGAACACGACGAGCGCCCGTGAACTGATCAACGCCCTGGAAAAGAAGTACATGGGTCATGTGGACGAACTCTACGCCAAGGAGGATTCCAAGGCTGGCGTCACGGAATTCATGAAGAGCGAGTTCAAATACTTGCGCTCATTCACCAAAGACCTGTTCACCTCCTTTGAGGAAAAGAGCATCGTGGCCCAGGGAGAAATCCTGAGCACCAACATGATGGTGAGTTATTTGAAAGAGTGCGGCGTGAACGCCGTCCTGCTCAATGCGCTCGATTTTATGCGTACCGACAAGAACGGCGAGCCCGACGCACAGTACATCAAGGACAAACTCACGGCTGTCATGCAACAGAACGAAGGTTATCAGGTGTATGTGACACAAGGATTCATCTGTCGCAATGCCTACGGCGAAATTGACAACCTGCAGCGGGGCGGCAGCGATTACACCGCCTCACTGATTGGTGCAGCCCTGCCTGCAGAGGAAATCCAGATCTGGACCGACATCGACGGTATGCACAACAACGACCCGCGCATCGTGGATCACACGGAAGCCGTGCGCCAGCTCAACTTTGAAGAGGCGGCCGAGTTGGCGTATTTCGGTGCGAAAATCCTCCACCCCACGTGCGTCCAACCGGCCAAATACGCCGGAATACCCGTCCGGCTGAAGAATACGATGGATCCGAAAGCCGAAGGTACCATCATCGACAATGTCATCATCCGGGGCAAGATCAAGGCCGTGGCCGCCAAGAGCAACATCACGGCCATCAAGATCAAGTCGTCCCGCATGCTGCTGGCCACCGGTTTTCTGCGCAAGATCTTCGAGATTTTCGAGAGTTATCAGACACCTATCGACATGATTGCCACGTCGGAAGTGGGTGTCTCCATGAGTATCGACCGCAACGACCACCTCAATGAGATTGTCGATGAACTGAAAAAATACGGTACCGTAACCGTGGACACCGACATGTGCATCATCTGTGTGGTCGGTGATTTGGACTGGAGCAACCTTGGTTTTGAGACTTTGGCCACGGATGCGATGAAGAATATTCCCGTCAGAATGATTTCTTACGGCGGCAGCAACTACAACATCTCGTTCCTNATTAAGGAAGGTGACAAGAAACGGGCCTTGCAGAATCTGAGCGACGTTCTCTTCAATTAATCCCCCGAAAGGCGAAAGAATATGAAAGGAACGTTTCCTANAGATAAATTCCAGCAAGTCAAGACGCCGTTTTATTATTACGACACAGCCCTGCTTCGCGAGACGCTGCGCGCCATNAACCGGGAACTGGCCAGGCATGAGGCCTTTGAGATGCACTATGCCGTCAAGGCCAACGCCAATCCGAGAGTACTCGGCATCATCGCCCAGGCCGGACTGGGCGCCGATTGTGTCAGCGGCGGTGAAATCCGTGCCGCCGTCCAAGCCGGTTTTCCGGCCGGAAAAATCGTGTACGCCGGCGTGGGCAAGAGCGATTGGGAAATCAATCTCAGTCTNGACAAGGACATTTTCTGCTTCAACGTGGAAAGTATTCCGGAGTTGGAAATCATCAACCAGCTCGCGGAAGCCAAGGGNAAGACGGCCCGTGTGGCCTTCCGCATCAATCCGGACGTAGGCGCCCACACACACGCCAACATCACGACAGGACTGGCCGAGAACAAATTCGGCATTGCCATGCGCGACATGGAGAGCGTCATTGAGGAGGCGGCGGGCATGAGGCACGTCCGTTTTATCGGTCTCCACTTCCATATCGGGTCACAGATTCTGGACATGGGCGACTTTGAGGCGCTCTGCAATCGGGTCAACGAACTGCAGGAGCAGTTGGACAGGCACCGTATCAGGGTGGACAACATCAACGTGGGCGGCGGACTGGGTATCGATTACCTGCATCCCAACCGCATACCCGTTCCTGATTTCAAGGCCTATTTCGACACCTATGCCCGTCATCTCCGTTTGCGCGAAGGTCAGAAGCTCCACTTCGAACTGGGTCGCGCCGTCGTCGGACAGATGGGTTCGCTCATCACGCGCACGCTTTATGTCAAACAGGGAACGCACAAGCAGTTTGCCATCGTCGACGCGGGCATGACCGATTTGATACGCCCCGCCCTCTATCAGGCTTATCACAAAATCGAGAACATCACNAGTGATGAGGCCGAGGAGACTTACGACGTGGTCGGACCCATTTGCGAATCGAGCGACGTCTTCGGCAAGGCCGTAGATATAAATAAGGTGANACGGGGCGATCTCATTGCCCTCCGCTCTGCAGGAGCCTACGGCGAGATCATGGCCAGTCAGTACAACTGCCGGGAATTGCCCAAGGGCTACATGACAGAAGATTTATAAGGTCATTGCATTACAGATGAACGTCAGGTTCCTATACCAGCGGTCGGATGACGTCGTCGACTTGCTCAGGCGACAATTCCAACANTCTGACCGGCACCCGGACGTGATTCACGTCATCGGGACATGGACCTGGCGNGCCCATTTCACGGCCAGGCGCGCCCGCAAGACCGGCATGCCGGTGATTTATACGCCGCACGGCACGCTCAACGAGTGGATGCCCAGGCGGTGGCCGCTTCCGTCGGCCGACGTGTTCATCGCCATGAGCGACCTGGAACAGGCGACTTTGGAGAAGAAAGGTCTCCATCCTCACCTCCTGCTCAATCCACTGGTCACCTCGCGCAATGACGAGGCGGAGTTTATCCGGCAGACCCGGCAGCTCTATGAGACGGCCGGTGAACTGATTGACAGACGGATTCAGGAGGAAATCCGGCAGGAGACGGAGCGCACTGGTGTGTCAGGCAACGAGGCGGCCATCTGCCGTCAGGTGCTGTCCGTGCGTCATCACCTCAAAAGAGGAGGCGTATCCCCTGCCCTTCTCCAAGAGATGGACACNCTGTTGCGCTCGGATTACGACGAACCGGCATTGTGCAAGGCGTTGGACAAACTTCATGTCAGGCGCCTGACCGGTGCGCTCGAGACGGTCATGACCGAGGAAACAGGACTTACGGAAGGGTTCATGCCCGTGAGTCCCGTAGNGGGAAGATTGGCAGGAAAAATCAAAAACGCGATTATTCATGAGTAAGAAACAAAGATATCATATCGAACAGGACCTGCATTACCTGCGTCTGCTTTCGCAATCCTTTCCGACCGTGGCCGATGCCTCGACGGAAATCATCAACCTGCAGGCCATCCGCAACCTGCCGAAAGGTACGGAGCACTTCCTCGCCGATATCCACGGAGAGTATGAAGCCTTCCAGCACGTGCTCAAAAACGCCTCCGGCAACATCAAGCGGAAGGTGAATGAAATCTTCGGCACGACGCTGCGCGAACAGGAAAAGNGGGAATTGTGCACGCTCATCTATTATCCCGAACAGAAACTGGAAATCGTCAAGTCGTCGGAAGAGGATATTGACGACTGGTATCACATTACGCTGCACCAGCTCGTGGCCGTCTGNAGGGAAGTGTCCAGCAAGTACACCCGTTCGAAAGTGAGGAAATCCCTGCCGCCCGAATTCTCCTACATCATCGAAGAACTGCTCCACGAGCGCACGGACGACGTCAACAAGGCCGCCTATGTGAATGAAATCATCGACTCCATCATTCAGACCGAAAGGGCCGACGACTTCATCATCACCATCGCCAACGTCATTCACCGCCTGGCCATTGACCAGTTGCACATCCTGGGCGACATCTACGACCGCGGACCGGGCGCGCACCGCATCATGGACCTGATGGAACAGTATCACTCCTGGGACATCCAGTGGGGCAATCACGACATTCTCTGGATGGGCGCTTCAGCCGGCAACGACGCCTGTATCGCCAATGTCATCCGTCTGTCGTTGCGCTATGCCAATCTGACCACGCTGGAAGACGGATACGGCATCAATCTCGTGCCCCTGGCCACCTTTGCCATGGAGACNTATACCGATGATCCTTGTGAGGAATTCCTACCGCGCCTGAGCGGCGGCAGTCAGCGAACGGACGACAAGACCACTCGTCTGATTGCNCAAATGCACAAGGCCATNGCCGTGATGCAGTTCAAGTTGGAGGCGGAAATCTTCAATCGCAATCCTTCGTGGGGCATGACCGGACGCGCCCTGTTGAGCAATATCGATTATGATCGCGGCGTGATAACGCTCGACGGAAAAGAATACGCGCTCACTTCCTGCCATTTTCCCACCGTGGACCCGAAGAATCCCAACCGGTTGACGGAGGAAGAGCGCGACCTGATGAAGAAACTCCACCACTCCTTCAAGGTCAGCGAGAAGTTTCACCGCCACATCCGTCTGATGCTCAGTCACGGATGCATGTACAATATCTGCAACGACAACCTGCTGTTTCATGCATCCGTACCGCTCAATGAGGACGGAAGTCTCAAGGATGTGGAGATTCTGCCCGGCCAGCGTTACAGCGGCAAAGAACTGTTGCACCGCATCGGCATCCTCGTGAGGACGGCATTCCAAAGCGACAGTGAACCGCAGGACAGGCAATATGCCATTGATTATTTCCTCTACCTCTGGTGCGGCCCCGACAGTCCGTTGTTCGACAAGTCGAAAATGGCCACCTTCGAGCGTTATTTCATCCTGGACAAAGAGANCTGGCATGAGGAAAAAGGCAATTACTTCAAGTTGCGCGACAACGAGGAAATCGTGGACCGCATCCTGGANGCCTTCGATGTCTCGGGTCCCAACCGCCACATCATCAACGGACACGTGCCCGTGCATGTGATGAGCGGTGAGAATCCCATCAAGGCCGGCGGTAAACTGATGGTCATCGACGGAGGATTCTCACAGGCGTTCCATAAGGAAACGGGCATCGCCGGATATACGCTCGTGTANCACAGCCGGGGATTCCAACTCGTCCAGCACGAGGCGTTCACCAGTACGAAAGACGCCATCCTGCGCGGAACGGACATTGTCTCCACCACACAAATCGTGGAAATGGCCAACCACCGCATGCNCGTGGCCGACACCGACATCGGTCACGAANTGCAACGGCAGATTACCGACCTGCAGGAATTGCTGTACGCCTACCGGCACGGCTACATCACCGAACAGGAAAAGAAACGGAAAAAGTAAATCCCATATACCGGTCGGATACCGGATTACGTCAGATGCCACAACAGACCGTCGCATTTCAGTTTAGCGCCGAAGAGCGCCAGGAGGCGCTTGTCCTGTCGGACAAGTTGCGCGCCGCCCTTCACGACTCATTGCTTCCGGGTGATGAGGAGAAGATGCGTGCCCATGTCAGAGGACTGTTGGACCATCATCAGATGACGCGCGACGCTTTCGGACTCAACCCTATCCTGCTCGGATTCCAGACGGCGATGATTGCCGTGGAGGATATCGGTCTCAAACGCGACGGCGTATTGGCCATCATGCTGTTTCACAGTGTCATCAACGGACATGTGGACCTCTCGGAAATGCAACGCCTGTTCGGTGACAGCGTCGCCCAAATCCTGCGCGGACTGTGCCGCATACAGGACTTGTACAAGAAGAATCCCGTCATCGAGAGCGAGAATTTCCGCAACCTGCTCCTNTCGTTCGCTGAAGACATGCGCGTCATTCTCATNATGATAGCCGACCGCGTCAACCTGATGCGGCAGATTCGCGATACGGAGAATGAACAGGCACGGCGTCAGGTGTCGGAGGAAGCGAGTTATCTCTATGCGCCGCTGGCCCACAAACTGGGTCTCTACAAACTGAAAAGCGAGTTGGAGGACCTGTCGCTCAAGTACCTGGAGCACGATGCCTATTATCATATCAAGGACAAGCTCCACGCCACGAAGAGGTCGCGCGACGCCTACATAGAACGGTTTATNACTCCGCTNGAGGCCCGTCTGCGTGAAGCGGGACTGAAATTCCNCATGAAGGGACGCACCAAGAGCATCCATTCCATCTGGCANAAGATGAAAAAACAGAAGTGTGCCTTCGAGGGCGTCTACGACCTGTTTGCCATCCGCATCATTCTCGACGCGCCGCCCGAAAAGGAAAAGATGCAATGCTGGCAGGTCTTCTCCATCGTCACCGACATGTATCAGCCCAATCCCAAGCGCCTGCGCGACTGGTTGTCAGTGCCGAAGTCGAACGGATACGAGAGTCTGCACATCACGGTGCTNGGTCCTGAGAACAAATGGGTGGAAGTTCAGATCCGTTCCGAGCGCATGGACGAAATCGCCGAAAGAGGTCTGGCGGCCCATTGGCGCTACAAAGGCATCAAGGGCGACCGCGACATGGATGAGTGGCTGGCCACGATTCGCACGGCACTTGAGGCCGGTGATGACCTGCAAGTGATGGATCAGTTCCGCATGGACCTCTACGAGGACGAGGTGTATGTGTTCTCTCCCAAGGGCGATATCTTCAAATTCCCCAAGGGAGCAACCATTCTCGACTTCGCCTATCACGTCCATTCCAACGTGGGCAACACGTGCGTGGGCGGCAAGGTCAACGGCAAGGCCGTGTCTTTCCGCTACGAACTGCATTCGGGCGATACGGTGGAAATCCTCACACAGTCGGGGCAAAAACCCAAACAGGACTGGATCAACATCGTCAAGACGTCACGCGCTCGTTCCAAAATCCGACTGGCGCTGAAGGAAACGCGCATGAAGGACGGTCTGTACGCCAAGGAACTCCTGGCGCGCCGCTTCAAGAACAGGAAGATTGAGACCGAGGAGGCCCTGATGAATCTCACCATCAAGAAGATGGGATTCAAGGAGGCGTCCGACTTTTACAAACAGGTGGCCGATGAGAAAATCGACGCCAACCAGGTGATTGACACCTACCTGGCCGTGCGCGACCATGAGAATGCCGCCTCTTCCCTGCCCGTCCGCAGCGCGGAAGAGTTTGCCTACGAGAATCCCGACGCCGAGATTACCCACACGCAAGAGGACGTATTGGTCATCGACCGCAACCTGAAAGGCATCGATTATCAGTTGGCCAAGTGTTGCCATCCCATCTACGGCGACCCGATATTCGGTTTTGTCACCGTCAACGGCGGTATTAAAATCCATAGGATGAACTGCCCCAACGCACCGGATTTACGAAAAAAATTCGGTTATCGCATCGTCAAGGCCCGTTGGAGCGGCAAGGGCAATTCACAATACGGCATTACGCTGCACATCATCGGCAACGACGACATCGGTATCGTGAACAATATCACCAGTATCATATCCAAAGAAGAGAACGTCAACATGCGAAGTATCAACATCGATTCTCACGACGGTCTGTTCAACGGAACCCTCGTCGTCATGCTCGAAGACACTTCGCGTCTTGACGCTCTCATCAAAAAACTGCGCACCGTCAAAGGTGTTAGGCAGGTGGAAAGAATGTAATTACGTTTTTTCCTCCACGCTATTTAATCCAACTCCAGTCCAGATGACGGAGCTCGTCCAATGCCTTTACCCAGTCAGTATCCAGCGAGAACTGCGTCAGATAACCGGGTTTGTCGATGTAGGCATGTGTCAGACCGGTGTCCTCGTCACCAAACCGCGGATTGTTCAGCGACGCCTGTTTGAAGAAATAGATGACTTGTTCCTTCTTGCGCTTCTTCACTTCCGTGTAACGCTTGGCAAACAGGTTGACATACTCGTACATGGCGTAGGCCTGATAATCCAGGACGCTCATGCTGCTGTCGGGAGTCAGTTCGCGTGATTTCTGTGCGAAATAGTCCAAGGCATCCACTTTGAAGGTCGCAATCTTGCGCTCCTCCACCGATTTAGTCGTATCCCGCGCGGCCGCAAAAGAGAGACGGCGGATTTCCGTGAATACTTCCTGTGCGCTGACCTGTTGGACGGTCAGTGCGGAGAAGGCCATCAGGATGAAAAATTTTCTCAGCATCTTGTGTAAATTTGATTAAACGGATGAATAATAATAAAACCAATACGTATTCTTGAACCTGTCTTTCAACCGGCGCTTGTCGGCCTTTGACACGGCCGCCTTGCGCCTGAGCAGGACAAAATCCTCATAGTCGGTCTCCACGGCCGGACTTTTCCACACCACTTTCGGACTGGCCTTGGTGCGTGTGTAGAGCGTCAGGGCCTCGGCATAGTGGCGCGGCAACTGCCCCTTGAGGTCGTAGATTCTGCCGATTTCCCCTGCAAACTTGTCCAGGTCCTTGTCCATGAGCAGTGAACAGAGCCACACGTCCTTGTCCTTGCGGTAGCGGAGAATCTTCTTTTCCGGCAGAAGCAAGGTGGTGACGCGCGGCGAATCGGGCATGAGNGCGGCCGACGAGTGCACTACGGGACAGGAGAACAGACGGTCGCCCAACTGTCGCTTGCGGGTCAGACCGTAGGCGTAGAGCATCGTCATATTGGTGTCCGGACGCTCCACCTGCCGGCATTCTTCGAGTCCTTCGTCGATTCTGCCCGTATTGAGCAGGCGTTCCGCCCTCGCCCGATGATGAAAATCACGGTTGTCATTGGCCAGTCGGACCGTCAGGAAGAACATCAGCACAAGCAGGAACACGTTGAGACACACGGCGGGAGAGAACAGTCCGTCGGCGGAAAGGTGTCCGAAGGGCAACACTTTCTGGGCAAATGCATAGAATGCCGCATACAGGACAATCGCCAACGGAGCCGCCCAAATCCAGGCGCCCCACGAGAAACCCTTGTCGATTTGACAGCTCACCGAGGTGACAAACAGCAGGAGCAACAGGGACGGAAAGTAGGAGAAAGCGTGCAATTCCTGTCTCCATTTCATCAGCAGCGCCACGACGGTCTGCAGAAGAAACAGGACGGCGGTGATGATGACAGCACCGACAGTACGGTCATAGTGGGTCTTCCGGCCGCTCAGAATATGCTGGGACACGGTCAGCNCGTCTGTCTGAAAGAAATACAGATAGACGAACGTGAACACCAGAAAACTGATGGCCGACGCCACAATCACCCAACCGCCGCAAGCACGCGCTTTTCCCGTCATGTCAATTCTTCTTCAACACCACGGCGGAACGGGCCGGAATATACAACTTGAGCCACTCTTTGCGATCTTTCACGTAGAGCGGGTCGTAATTGGTGAAGTGAGTTACGCTGTCGTCCGCCAGTCCGTTGCCTCCGAATTCCCTGGCATCGGTGTTGAGCACCACGTCGTAACTGCCCGTCGGCACCAGGAAACCGTAGTCGGTAAACGAGCGCGAAGGCGAGAAATTGAACACGAAGACCAGATCGCCGCGCATGAACGCCAGCACCTGATCACCGTCGTTGTGCCAGATTTCCTGTACCGGAGTCTTGTTGAAATTCCTCTCGCTCTTGATCACTTTGAGCATCTCGCGGTCGAAATCGCCCAACCAATGGTAACACAAGTCCTTGTTGTCGACCAGGTTCCACTGCCTGCGGGCATACTTGTAGCTCCAGCCGTTGCCTTCACGGGGGAAGTCAATCCACTCCGGATGACCGAACTCATTACCCATGAAGTTGAGGTAACCTCCGTTGATGGCGGCCGCAGTGACCAGTCGGATCATCTTGTGCAGGGCGATACCGCGGCGTGCGGTCTCGTTCTCGTCACCTTTCTTGAAGTGCCAGTACATGTCCGCGTCGATGAGACGGAAGATAATCGTCTTGTCGCCCACGAGCGCCTGGTCGTGACTTTCACAGTAAGAGATGGTCTTCTCATCCGGCCGGCGGTTCTTCACCTCCCAGAAAATACTGCTCGGTTTCCATGCCTCATCGGGCAATTCCTTGATGGTCTTGATCCAATAGTCGGGAATGTTCATCGCCATGCGGTAGTCAAAACCGTAGCCGCCGTCCTCAAACTTGGCCGCCAGACCCGGCATCCCGCTCACTTCCTCGGCAATCGTGACGGCCGAAGGGTTCACTTCGTGGATGAGCAGATTGGCCAGCGTGAGGTAGCAGATGGCGTTGTCGTCCTCGTGCCCGTTGAAATAATCGCCGTAGTCGCAGAAAGCCTCGCCCAGACCGTGACTGTAATACAGCATGGACGTGACGCCGTCGAAACGGAAACCGTCGAAATGGAATTCCTCCAACCAGTATTTGCAGTTGGACAAGAGGAAGTGGATGACGTCGTCCTTGCCGTAATCAAAACAGAGCGAATCCCATGCCGGATGCTCGTGACGGTCGCCGGGATAGAAGAACTGATTGGGGTCACCGCACAGATTGCCCAAACCCTCCACCTCGTTCTTTACCGCGTGGGAGTGGACGATGTCCATGATGACCGCAATTCCCTTCTGATGCGCCGTGTCGATGAGCGATTTCAGTTCTTCGGGCGTACCGAAACGGCTGGAGGCTGCGAAGAAACTGCTCACATGATAACCGAAGGAACCGTAGTAAGGATGCTCCTGGATGGCCATGATCTGGATGCAGTTGTAACCGTCCTTGATGATTCTCGGCAGCACTTTCTCCTTGAATTCCGTGTAGGTGCCTACCTTTTCCTCATCCTGCGCCATACCGATGTGGCACTCGTATATCAGCAAAGGATTGGTCTTGGGACGGAAAGATTTCTTCTTCCACACATAGGGTTCCTCCGGATTCCAAACCTGAGCGGAGAAGATTTTGGTCTCGTCGTCTTGCACCACGCGGCGGCACCAGGCGGGAATGCGCTCGCCTTCCCCGCCGTTCCANTTCACTTTCATCTTGTAAAGTTGACCGTGACGGAGGGCTTTCTCGGGCAATTTCAATTCCCAGTTGCCCGTACCCTCGATGCGTTTGGCCTTATACTTNTCTGTCTCTTTCCAGTCGTTGAACTCACCGATGAGNTAAATCTCAGTGGCGTTGGGCGCCCACTCGCGGAACACCCAACCCCTCTTGAGTTTGTGCAGACCGAAATACTCGTGACCGTTGGCGAAGTCGCCAAGTTTCTTCTTGCCGTCCTTGGTAAGCTGGTTCAACTTCCACAGGGCGTGGTCATGCCGTCCTCGGATGGCGTCCTCATAAGGTTCCAGCCAACCGTCGTTCCTGACCAGACCGATATGCTGCGGGGCTTTCTCTTTCTTTTTGGCCATAATAGTAAGATATAAGGTTTATACGCGTACTTTGAAAATCGCCTTCTTGATGTCGCCTTCACCGATACAGGGCTGATGACCGTCCTGCGGGAAGAAGACCGCAAACTCGCCCGGACGGCAGNAGACGGTGGTACGGGCCTCTATGCCCTGATACTTCGTCACGTCCTTTTCCTCATTGTAAGGCATCTCGGGCAGGTCGCCGAGGGGCATGTAACCGTAAGCCTCGGGAGCCGAAAGAGGAATCTGGATGTCAATCATCCGCCGATGGGTCTCAAAGGCGGCCTCTTCGGGTTTCTTACCGTGGGCGGTCTGAATGTTGACAAACAGGTCCGTGCCCTTGATGGGATACTTACCATCCTCCATGGCAGCCAGGTCATGCGACTCAATGAAGGCCACCACGTCGGCAAACAGCGGGTTGACGGCCGCATACTTGCCCAAATTGTCCAATGTGTCTGTAATCATAATGTGTAGGTTTTTGACGCTCAGCTCCGTCAGAGCAGGCGGATATGCGTTATGTTGATNCTGTATTTTATTTCGTATAGCGTCTTCCGGCCTCGTAATGGCCCTTGGCCGTGACTTGTCCGTTGCGGTCTTTCTCCACGAAGTCACCGTCGCGGCGGTCGTTGACGTAAGAACCCTCAAAGCGCTTGCCGTNTTTCGACTCCTCAATGGCCTTGCCGTTGCGCTTGCCGTCCTTGAAGGAACCCTTGAACTTGTCGCCGTTGGCGTAATGGATAATCATCATNCCGTCGATTTTTCCGTCCTTGAAATAGCCGTCATACTGGTCGCCGTTCTTCTTCTTGAACTTGCCCTTGCCGTGCTGGACGTCCTGTTTCCAACCGCCGGTATAGACGTCGCCGTTCTTCCACGTGAAGGTACCCTCACCGTCTTTCAGACCGTCCTGGAAATGTCCCGTATAGCGGTTGCCGTCGGCATAGCGGAAAATGCCCTGCCCCGTGCGCTCGCCCCGGACGTAATCGCCCTCGTAGACGTCGCCGTTGGCAAACTGATAAATGCCTTTACCGTTCTGCAGGTCGTTCACCCAGTCACCGTTNTAGATGTCGCCGTTGGCGTAATGGAACACGCCTTTGCCTTGCCGGACGTTGGCTTTCCACTGTCCGTTGTAGGTCGTACCGTCGGCCCAGTCGAAGAAACCGCGTCCGTCCTTCATATCATTCTCCCAGTTGCCGTCATAGTAGGCNCCCGACGCATAGGTGTACCGGCCCTTGCCCTGCCGCTTGTCCTGCTGCCAGTTGCCGTCGTAGACGTCACCGTTATAATAATACATCACGCCGTGTCCCTGCTGATAATCCCTGAACCAGAGACCTTCGTAACGGTTGTTGGTCATAAAATAAAACGTACCCCGACCGTGCTGCTGGTCCTGGTACCATTCGCCCTCATACTTCTCGCCGTCGCTGAACGTATAAGTGCCGTGACCGTGGCGCTTGCCCTTGAGGTACTCGCCCTCGTAGATGTCGCCGTTCTTGTACAGGGCGCTCCCCTTTCCGTTGGGTTTTCCGCCCGCCATCTGTCCTTTGTATTCTCCTCCGTCCTTCGTCGTACACGAGCCCAAAGTGATTTTCTGGGCNTGTGCGGAGAAGGGAATCATCATGATAAAAAGTGCCGATATAATCTGTTTCACGCGATTTTCCGTTTGGTTTCAACTTCAAAAGTAGGAATTTTAAGCGATACCACAAAGGATGTTAGGATTTTTTTACTACTTTTGCATAAACAAAATCATTCTTTTATGAAATACATTGCCATCATTCCCGCGCGATACGCGTCGACGCGCTTTCCCGGCAAACCCCTTGCCCTGCTTGGCGGACGCCCTGTCATTCAGCATGTTTACGAACAAGTCTCCCGCGTCCTGGACGACGTTTGGGTGGCCACCGACGACGAAAGGATATATCATGCGGTGGAGCATTTCGGCGGAAAGGCCGTCATGACACGCNCCGACCACCCCACGGGAACCGACCGCATCGAGGAGGCCGTGGAGAAAATCGGCGCCGNTCACGACGTCGTGGTCAATGTACAGGGTGACGAACCCTTTGTCACCGAGGCNCAAATCAAGGCCCTTTGCGCCTGTTTCGACCGGGCTGAGACACAAATTGCCACGCTCGGCAAACCGTTTTCGGACATGGCAGCCGTGGAGAATCCCAACTCGCCCAAGATTGTGACCGACCTGAACGGGTTTGCGCTCTACTTCTCCCGCAGCGTCATTCCTTTCGTGCGCGGCAAGGAGCGTGACGAATGGCTTGCGCATTTCCCCTACCTGAAACATTTGGGACTTTATGCCTACAGGCGCGAAGTGCTTCGGGAAATCACCCGTTTGCCCCAATCACCGCTCGAAAAGGCCGAGAGTCTGGAACAGCTCCGCTGGTTGCAGAACGGTTATCGCATCCGCGTGGGACTCACGGACATGGAGACCGTGGGCATCGACACGCCCGAAGACTTGCAGCGCGCCGAGGAATTCTTGAAACAACGCCAGGGGTAAATGAAGGAGAAAGTCATCCGACACCTGCGCGACAGTGCGCTGCTCTCACCCCAGTCGCTGCACCTCGTGGCCCTTTCGGGCGGTGCCGACAGTGTGGCCCTGCTTCGCATCTTGCTTGAAGCCGGTTATCACGTCGAGGCCGTGCACTGCAATTTCCGGTTGCGCGGAACGGAGTCCGACCGTGACGAGGCGTTTTGTCAGGCGCTTTGCGACCGCCTTGGCGTGTCGCTTCACCTCGTCCACTTCGACACCAGGACCTATGCGGAGACACATCACCTGAGTATTGAGATGGCGGCGCGCGAACTCCGCTACGGTTATTTCGGACAACTCCGGAAGGATATCGGTGCGGAGAGCGTTTGCGTGGCCCATCATCTGGAAGACAGTGTGGAGACCATCCTCCTGAATCTCATCCGCGGCACAGGCGTTCAAGGACTCACCGGCATCAAGGAAAAGAACGGATATACCGTCCGTCCGCTCTTGCAAGTAAGTCGCTCGGAGATAGAAGATTACCTAAAGTCCGTTCAACAAGACTTCATTACCGACAGCACCAACCTTTCCACCGATTTCTCGCGCAATAAAGTGCGTCTGGAAATCCTGCCCCTGATGGCTGGAATCAACCCCGCCGTGACGGTGAACATCGCCAAGACGGCCGCCCGTCTCTCGGAATCGGCTGCCGTGTGCGACCGCTATGCGNCAGAGGCCTTGCACCGTCTTTGCGGCGGTGATGAGGATGCTGNCGGTGTAACGAGTCTTTCCATCGGGAAATTGCTCCGCGAAACGGCACCGGGCCTGTTGCTTCACGCCCTGCTTTACCCTCGCGGATTCACGCCGGCACANACGGAAGACATCCTTCAAGCCCTGCCTTCAGTCCCGTCGGGCAAGCATTGGACGAGCGACAAATGGTTGTTGACCGTCGACCGTGACCGTTTGCTGATAGCACAGCAGCAAAAAGAAGGCGTCAAACCCCTCATCATTCCCGAANCCGGCGTGTATCATGTGGGGGAAAAAGGGAAGATCCGACTGGAAAACCGCCCCGCTGAAGGATTCGTCTTGGACAAGCGCCCCACTGTCGCCTGCATGGATGCCGACACGGTGAAGTGGCCCCTCACCCTGCGCACCGTCGCTACAGGTGACCGTTTCCAACCGTTCGGCATGCAAGGCACCTGTCTGGTGAGCGACTACCTGACCAACCGCAAGCGTGATATTATCCGGAAGCGGCGTCAACTGGTCCTCACTGACGCCGAAGGCCGTATCCTCTGGCTTGTCGGAGAGCGCACCGCCCACCCCGTCCGCATCACGGACGCCACCCGGAACGTGCTGTCCGTGAAGTGGGAGGTCATCTAAAATTGTCCTGATTTTTCATCAAACTAAGTCCCAGTCCGTTTGTCATTTTCCTTGACAAACTTCTTTCGTATTTCNGGGCGGANNGACATCGGGTCGGAAATACGCGGGAAATGAGAAAGATTCAAATGGCGTAAAATCGAGGTTTTTGGAGGGCGATTTTGGAAAACAGGCAGTTTTGGTCTGTCATTTCATATGAAATGACTTCGTCATTCCTATTGTTTCGCGTCGTCATTTCATAGNTATTGCGTCGTAAAACCTATGAAACGGCGGAGCAAAAGTGCCTGTTTTGCTCCGCCGNTGCTATTGGGGCATCTTCCGAAGGTGCAGAAACCGCGTTNTTGTTCTGCTGGAATGACCGCTTTTTCCCGTTTTGAGGGGTGTAAAACGGTAATGTTTTCTGACAAATTTGTCGTGCGGTTCCGAAAAATCGTTGCGTTATTTCGTTTTTTATCCGTATACCGCGCAAGCCTGAATCATCACCGTGGCACTGCCATGACATTTCGCTTTTTTGTCTTTGCGGCATGTAATTTCGGGATTTTTATGTACATTTGCCGGCAAGATGAACAAACCTCCTTTCTTGCCCGTCATCATCGGAACGGGATTCGGCAGCGGATTCTGGCCTTGGGGACCGGGAACGGCAGGCACTTTACTGGCCCTCGTCATCTGGCTGGCGCTGGGACAGTGGCTCTCTCCTGCCCTGTTGCCGCTCGTCACCGCCGCATTGGTTATCGTCAGTACACTGGCCGGAACGTGGGCCACGGCCCGACTGATGCCTTATTGGGGCGATGACCCCTCCCGCGTGGTCATCGACGAGATGGCGGGCGTATGGCTTCCCTTGACGGTTGTCTCGCCCTGCTTGTGGCCCGACTGGGTCTTGGCCTTCGTATTGTTCCGGTTGTTCGACATCTTCAAACCGCTGGGCATCAGGCGACTGGACAACAGGAAAGGTGCGTTCTGGGTGATGACCGACGACTTGCTGGCCGGAATTTATACCTTACTTATTATAGGGGCCCGTCAACTGCTGTGGCCTTCGCTTTATTAGAATTGACAAACAAGACACCATACGACATGAACTACCGTGATTCCATTCAGAAAATCATTTACCAAATCATCGACCGNCCGTTGGAGGCGCTGCTCAAACGGGGTGTAACNCCCAATCAGGTGACCTTCATCGGATTCCTGGGAAACGTTATTGCCGCCGTCTGTATCGGCAAAGGCCATCCGGGTTGGGGTGGTCTGCTGCTCATTCTCTTCGGCATTCTCGACATGGCCGACGGACGAATGGCCCGCAAAGGCGGTCTGACGTCCCGTTTCGGCGCCCTTTGGGACAGTGCGCTCGACCGGTATTCCGAACTGGCCACGCTCTCGGGCATCGCCTTTTACTTTGTCAACATTTGGGAAATGACGTGGGTATGGGTCACGCTCGCNGCCCTTGCCGGTTCACTGATGGTGAGTTATGTCAGGGCGCGTGCCGAAGGATTGGGCATCGAATGTAAGGGCGGACTCATGCAACGGCCCGAAAGAGTGGTTGTCACCGCCGTGACNGCCCTCTTGACCGGTATCACGGGACNGACGGTCTGGCTTGCCGGCGGCATGGCCCTCATCGCCGTCTTGGCCAATATCACCGCATTCCACCGTTTGGCCGACTGTTACCGGAAACTGAAATAATCCACCATGTTCTCGCCCTGGCTCGTCCTTCTGTATTTTCTGCTGCTCTGCATCCGACCCTTCCGGCGCATTTGGGCGGTCATGCTGCCGTGGCTTGTCTTCGCCTGTTCCTACGACGCCTTGCGGCTCTTTCCCAATTACACCTTCAACGACATTGACATCCGCACGCTTTACGACGCGGAAAAGGCACTGTTCGGCATCGTGTCCGACGGCGTGAGGATGATTCCGGGAGAATATTTCGCCCGTCATCACCATGCGGCGGCCGATTTCCTGGCCGGCATCTTCTATCTCTGTTGGGTGCCCGTACCCCTGGGATTCGCCTTCTGGCTGGCCCTGACGGGCAAAAGGCGCGAGGCCGCCCGCTTCTCNTGGGCTTTCCTCACGGTCAATCTNGTAGGTTTTTGCGGCTATTATCTCCATCCGGCAGCGGCCCCCTGGTATGTGATGCAGCACGGATTCGAGGCCGTGGAAGGCACCCTCAGCAGCAGTGCGGGCCTGGCCCGATGGGACGCGATGACCGGAACACGGGTATTCCATTTCCTGTACGGACAGAATTCCAACGTGTTCGCCGCCGTTCCCTCCCTGCACGCCGCCTACGTCTTCACCGCTTTCATCTATGCGTGGAAGTTTCGCGCGGGCAAGGCAGTCACCGCTGTCTTCGCCGTCATCACCTTGGGCATCTGGTGGACGGCCGTTTACACGGGTCATCACTATGTCATNGATGTCCTCCTGGGCATCCTTACGGCACTCATAGGAACAGGTTTAACNGAGTTTTTTTGGCATTCCGCCCGAATCTTCCTACCTTTGCACCACTCAAACAAGAGAGATGAAATTCAGAAATAAGATATTGACGGTCCTCCTGATGCTGACGGCGTCAGTGACGGAAGTCCTCGCACAAGACATTACCGGACAGGTGGTGGACGCCGACGGCTACGGCATTCCGCAGGCCAGCGTGCGCTATCGCGGACAGAAAATCGCCGCCGTGAGCGACGCGATGGGGTATTTCACCATAGAGCGCCACAACGGATGGGCCCTGCAGTTCACGTCATTGGGCTACAAGTCGCAGACGGTCAAGGTGGGTCCCGACAGCAAAGACCTGAGAGTGACGCTGGCCGACGACTCCAAACAGCTCAGTGAGGTGGTGGTCAGGTCGAAGCGCGGCAAGTACCGCAAGAAGGACAATCCGGCCGTAGAACTGATGCGGCGCGTCATTGCGGCCAAGAAGCGCACCGACTTGTCCAACCACGATTATTATCAGTTTGAAAAATACCAGAAACTGACGGTGTCGGTCAATGACATCCAACCCGAGGATTTGGAGAAAGGCATTCTCACCCGTCTGAAATGGGTGCAGGAACAGATGGAAGTGAGTCCGCTCAACGACAAACTGGTGTTGCCAATAAGTGTGGACGAGACCGTTACGCAGCATATTTACCGCAAGAGTCCCAAGAGCGAGAAGACCATCGTACAGGGCCATCAGGCCCAGGGCCTGACGAATATCATACAGACCGGTGAACTGATGAACACGATGCTCAAGGACATTTTCACCGACGTGGACATTTATGATGACCACATCCGCCTGCTGAAGTATCCCTTCCCCTCACCCATCGGTTCTTCGGCCATCTCCTTTTACCGGTTTTATATCGAGGACACCATCTACGTGGACAAGGACCTGTGCTATCACCTGCAGTTTATTCCCGCCAACCAGCAGGACTTCGGTTTTCGCGGAGAACTGTATGTCCTGGCCGACAGTACGCTGCACGTGAAGCGCTGCGACATGACATTGCCCAAGGCGACAGGCGTCAACTGGGTCGACAACATGCGCATCGAACAGGAATACGCCCAATTGCCCAACGGTGAATGGGTGCTGACCATCGACGACATGCTGGTGGAAATGTCGCTGACCGACTTCCTCACCAAGGCGCTGGTGGTGAGGACGACGCGCAAGAGCGACTACAGTTTTGAACCGATATCCAAGAAGGAATTCAAGGGCAAGGCCGCCATACGCCAGCATCAGGACTCCCAACTGCGGGACGACGCTTTCTGGGCGGCCCACCGCAGTGTGGAACTCACGGGCAGCGAGGCCAAGATGGGCAGTTTTATGGAGAAGATGGCGGAGCGTAAGAACTTCAAATGGATTCTGCTGGGCATCCAGGCGCTGATGGAAAACTATGTCGAGACGGGTTCGAAGAAGTCGCCGAGCCTCTTCGACATCGGTCCCATCAACACGTTTNTCTCCTACAACTTTATCGACGGTATCCGTCTCAGGGCCGCAGGCCGCACCACGGCCCATCTCAATCCGCACCTCTTCTGGAACGGATATTACGCCTACGGCACCAAATCGCACAAGAGTTACTACGGAACGGAAATCACCTACAGTCTGAACAAGAAGAAAAACATGCCGTACGAGTTTCCGATGCGCAACATTTCCTTCTCGTCCTCCTACGACGTGATGTCGCCTTCCGACAAGTTTTTGATACACAACAAGGACAATGCCTTCATGGCCTTCCGCACGCAGACGGTGAAACAGATGTATTTCTACAACCGCCAACAGTTGAGTTTCGTCTACGAGACCGACTGGAATCTGGGCATCCGGTCATCGCTGAAGACCGAAAGCAACGAGCCCACGGGTGAACTGTGGTTTATGCGGCAGCCCGATCTGGGCGGCGACCTGGTCCGTAAAATCCGTACCACGGAATGGAAAGTGGGCCTGAGCTACGCTCCCGGCCAACAATACATCAACACGAAGCAAAACCGTTTCCGCCTGAATCTGGACGCACCCGAACTGTCCCTGAGTCATACGATGGGCATCAATCACCTGCTGGGCGGCCAATACGGCNATCATGTCACGGAAATCGGCCTCTACAAGCGCTTCTGGATGGGCACGTGGGGATGCGTCGACGCCCGTCTCGACATGGCGGCCCAATGGTCGAAGGTGCCGTTCCCGCTGTTGCTCATTCCCCCAATCAACCTGTCCTACTTTGAGCATTCCAATACGTTCAACATGCTGCGCAACATGGAATTCCTCAACGACCGCTACGCGTTCCTCTCCCTGGCATGGGATCTCAACGGCAAACTGCTCAACCGCGTGCCGCTCATCAAGAAACTGAAATGGAGAGAGTACGTCGCCTTCAAGGCCATGTGGGGCAAACTCACCGACAAGAACAATCCTTTCCTGGAGCAGAATCAAGGCGACACCATGCTGTTCCAGTTTCCCGACGGTGTGAACGTCATGGAGAGCAACCCCTATTGCGAGTTTGTCGTAGGCGTACACAACATCTTCAAGTTCTTCGCCGTCGATTACGTGCGCCGATTGTCGTACACCGACGACCCGGAAGTGAAGAAAAACGGCATCCGTTTCGGATTTACGATGACCTTCTGACTCACCCCATGAGACGTTTCCTTTTGGCCGACAGACAGGACATCACGCGTGCGGGATTACGGCAAGTGC
>Ga0065709_1029341_pt1 | contig 30829 bp, 18 predicted proteins | sample Hoacrofraction14_2_FD_59096 | JGI IMG/M metagenome (GOLD analysis project Ga0065709, IMG submission 59096) | Hoatzin crop microbial communities from Cojedes, Venezuela, sample from fiber fraction 14 v1 | ecosystem: Host-associated > Birds > Digestive system > Esophagus > Crop | place: Venezuela...
TCTCCCCCGGCCCCTCCCCAAAGAGGGAGGGGAGAACAGCCTCTCCCCCGGCCCCTCCCCAAAGAGGGAGGGGAGAACAGCCTCTCCCCCGACCCCTCCCCAAAGAGGGAGGGGAGACCTGCACGGAGAATAGGTATCGGCTAGTGAGCGGAGCGAACGAAACTCCTATCGAGCTTGCGAGCAAGACTCCTGTCTCCTGAATTCCTGAATGATGACACAAACATAGCAACAATATTTTATAACATAACCGTTTGAATTATGATGATTAAAGCAAGCAATGCGAACACCCCGAACTGGGTGGACGTGAGCGTGAAGTCTTCCGTTCCGGAGGCACTGAAACCCCTGAATGAGATTGCACACAACTTGTGGTTCACTTGGAACAATGAGGTGGGCCACTTGTTCCGCGACCTTGATGCCGACCTGTGGCACAAGGTTGAGCAGAACCCGGTGCTGTTTTTGAGCCGCATGAACTATGAGAAGCTCGAGGAGCTGGCTCAGGACGCAAGCGTGGTGAAGCGCGTGAACAAAATCTACGACGAGTTCCGCAAATACATGGACGTGAAGCCTGACAAGAAGCGCCCGAGCGTGGCGTATCTGTGCATGGAGTATGGCATGAGCCACGTGCTGAAGATTTACTCTGGCGGCCTTGGCATCCTTGCCGGCGACTACCTGAAGGAGGCATCGGACAGCAATGTTGACCTGTGCGCCGTTGGCTTCCTCTATCGCTACGGCTACTTCACCCAGACGCTGTCGATGAACGGCGACCAGGTGGAGAAGTATGAGGCTCAGAACTTTGCTGACCTGCCCATTGAGCGCCAGCTCGACGAGAACGGTCAGCCGATGGTTCTGGACGTTCCCTACAACAACTACACCGTGCACGCCTACGTGTGGCGCGTGAACGTGGGCCGCATCAAGCTCTACCTGCTGGACACCGACAACGAGATGAACAGCGAGTTTGACCGCAGCATCACCCACAACCTGTATGGCGGCGACTGGGAGAACCGCCTGAAGCAGGAAATCCTGCTGGGCATTGGCGGCATCCTGCTGCTGAAGAAACTGGGCATCAAGAAAGACATCTACCACTGCAACGAGGGCCACGCCGCACTGTGCAACGTGCAGCGCCTGGTGGACTACGTGAAGGATGGCCTGAGCTTCAACGAGGCACTGGAGGCAGTCCGCACCACTTCCCTCTACACCGTTCACACGCCCGTTCCGGCAGGCCACGACTACTTTGACGAGAGCCTGTTTGGCAAGTACATGGGCGGCTATCCGGCTCAGCTGGGCATCAGCTGGGACGAGTTTATGGGCATGGGCCGCACGAACCCTGACGACAAGGGCGAGCGCTTCTGCATGAGCACCTTCGCCTGCAACACCTCGTCGTGGGTGAACGGCGTGAGCTGGCTGCACGGCAAGGTTTCGAAGGAGATGTTCAACTCCATCTGGAAGGGCTACTTCCCTGAGGAACTGGACAACGTGGGCTACGTGACGAATGGCGTGCACTTCCCGACGTGGGCCGCGAGCGAGTGGAAGAAACTCTACGGCAAGCACTTCGACGCGAGCTACTATGGCGACCAGTCGAACGCCACGCTGTGGGAGGCCATCTACAACGTGCCCGACAGCGAAATCTGGAAGACGCGCCAGACGCTGAAGCTGAAGCTCATTGACTACATCAAGCGCGCGTTCCGCGAGGACTGGCTGAAGAACCAGGGCGACCCGTCGCGCATCGTTTCCATTCTGGAGAAAATCAACCCGAACGCGCTGCTCATCGGCTTTGCACGCCGCTTTGCCACCTACAAGCGCGCCCACTTGCTGTTCTCCGACCTTGACCGCCTGGCCAAGATTGTGAACAACCCGAACTACCCCGTGCAGTTCCTCTTCGCCGGCAAGGCGCACCCGCACGACGGCGGCGGCAAGGGCCTCATCAAGAAAATCTACGAAATCAGCCGCCGTCCGGAGTTCCTGGGCAAGATTATCTTCCTGGAGAACTACGACATGAAGCTGGCACGCCGCCTGGTGACAGGCGTGGACATCTGGATGAACACGCCGACCCGTCCGCTCGAGGCGTCTGGCACCAGCGGCGAGAAGGCTTTGATGAACGGCGTGGTGAACCTGTCCGTGCTCGACGGCTGGTGGCTTGAGGGCTACCGCGAGGGCGCTGGCTGGGCACTGACCGACAAGCGCACCTACGAGAACCAGGAGCAGCAGGACCAGCTCGACGCTGCAACCATCTACTCGCTTCTGGAGAACGAAATCCTGCCGCTCTACTATGCCCGCAACTCCAAGGGCTACAGCGAGGGCTGGATTCGCACCATCAAGAACTCCATCGCTCAGGTGGCTCCGCACTACACCATGAAGCGCCAGCTCGACGACTACTACACGAAGTTCTACGAGCCGCTGGCCAAGCGCGCCAAGGTGCTCTTCGCCGACAACTTCAAGAAGGCCAAGGACATCGCGCTGTGGAAGCAGCAGGTGGCCGAGCGCTGGGACGCCATCAGCGTGGTGAGCAGCAAGCGCGAGGAAATGCCTGCAGGCGGCGTCATCGAAGCCGGCAAGAAATACCATGTGCAGTACGTCATTGACGAGCAAGGCCTTGACGACGCAGTGGGCCTCGAGCTGGTTCTGCTCAACACCGACGAGGAGGGCAAGCAGCACGTGGCCAGCGTATGCCCGCTCAATGTGGTGAAGCGCGAAGGCAACAACTACACCTTCGAAGGCACGCTCAGCCTGCCGAACGCTGGCAGCTTCAAGCTCGCCTACCGCATGTTCCCCAAGAACGCTGACCTGCCTCACCGCCAGGACTTCTGCTACGTGAAGTGGATTTACTAATTTGCCCAATAAGGCTTAATATAAAAGGGAGTTGCCAGGAATTTCTCTGGCAACTCCTTTTTTAATTAACAATTTTGGGAGTAGGGGAGTAAAGGGAGTCAGGAGTATCGTTCGCTTCGCTCACTAGGAATATCGCTCGCTTCGCTCACTAGCCGATACCACAAGAACTATCGGCATTTACTCCTGACTTCCTCTACTCCCTCTACTCCCCAATTATTAATTGCCACTTGCATCAACGAAAAAAGGTCAAATGCCTGATTGCTCAAGCGTTTGACCTTTTTGCATTGCCAGTTCCGAAAGGAGTTTTCGGCTTAGCAACGAGTCGGGGCGACTGGACTCGAACCAGCGACCACACGCCCCCCAGACGTGTACGCTAACCAACTGCGCTACGCCCCGATTGGTTTTGCGACTGCAAAGTTATTGCTTTTTTCTGAATTAGAAAAATTTTTTCGGACATTTCTTTGTTTTTGCAGCATTTCTCTGCGCTTTTTTGGCTACTTCGCGCTGTCCATCTGGTATTTTCGGGGCGAAACGCCCACAATTCGCTTGAAGTAGCGGTTGAAGAAGGAGGAGTTGGGGAAGTTGAGTTCCTCGCTCACCTGCAGCACGGTCTTCTCGCGGGTGCGGAGCAGCGCCTTGGCCTGCAGGATGATGTAGTCGCGAATCCATTCGCTGGCCAGTTTGCCGCTCTCCTGATAGACGAGCTGGGAGAGGTATTTGGCGGACAGGCAGAGGTTGTCGGCGTAGAACTGCAGTTGGTGCTGCTCAACGCAGTGCTCCTTCACCAGCTCGATGAAGCGTTCGAACACGGCTTTCTGGCGCGTCTTGGGGCGCTTGTTGGCATTCTCGTCGGTGCGCAGTGCCCAGTGCGTCATGTAGGTGGCGAGGATATTGATGTAGTGCCGAGCCAGTTCCTTGCGCTGCTCGAATTGCTTGTCGCTGACTTTCGAGCGCATGAGCTGGTAGATGGAGAGCAGTTCGCGCGTGTCTTGCTCCGAGATGCGCAGGTAGGGCTGGCGTGTGAGCACGCGGCGCAGGTCAACCGATGTGTGGAACTGGGTGTCGAGGAATGCTTTCTCCTTGAAGGCGATGACCAGTGCGCGCGTGTCGTCGTTTTGCTCCAGCATTTCGCTGACGCTTCCGGCCGGCGTGTAGAGCAGGTCGTTTCGGCGGAGCGTGTAGTCTTTCATGTTGATGCGCAGGTTGATTTCGCCGTTCACGCACAGGATGATGAGCGAAAAGTTGATGATGTGTGGCGCTGCGCTTTTGGCGTGCTTGTTTTCCGCTTGCAGGGCCTGGTCGGATTCGCTGGTGGTGTCGTGCATGTTGTCGCAGAGCAGCAGGCAGTCGTCGAGGCTGAGCGTTGCGGCGTTGTGCGGAATCATGGCGATTTCGTATTCCTGGAATTGGTCTTGCAGTTTTCTTTTCATAATCAACTCTGTTTCGTTTTTATTTCTTTCCAGTTGCAAATTTACGAAAAAGAACGCAAAAAACGGTATATTTATCCGATTTTTATTCGCTTTATGGTTGAAAAGGACATTTTTCTGTGTGAGAATAATGCCCCCTTGCCTGCGGCGGGAGTTTTTCTTTTTCACCAGAGAGGGTGGGGCAGTGTCGTTTGTTTGGCGCTGGCAAAGGCACTTTTTTTCAAAAAATATGCAAATAGTTTCGTTTAAACGAAAAAATGGCGTAAATTTGCAGGTTGGAAGGATTCCATACCTTAATATAATATACGCGCGCGAAAAACGTTTATCTTCTTGAAAACACGCCTGCGCTGCAGGCACAGCGCCCAAAAGAGTGAGACAAATATTTTATTGCACTAAAATAGAAATGAAATGAAAAGAGAAAAATTGTTTTCGGAGTTCCAAGCGCCAACCACGCAGGAATGGCTCGACAAAATCGAGGTGGACCTGAAGGGCGCCGACTTCCAGAAAAAGTTGGTCTGGAGAACCAACGAGGGCTTCAATGTGCAGCCCTTCTATCGCCGTGAGGACCTCAAGGACCTGCCAGCGGTGGACTCCCTGCCAGGCGAATTCCCCTTCATCCGTGGCAACAAGAAGGACAACAACCTTTGGTTTGTGCGCCAGGACATCGACGTGGAGGACCCCAAGGAGGCCAACGCCAAGGCGCTCGACATCCTCAACAAGGGCGTCAACTCGCTCGGATTTAAGTTCGGTCCGCAGCTCGTCAGCCGCGAAACCATCGAGACCCTTCTCGACGGCATCGTGCCGGAGTGCGTGGAACTGAACTTCGTCACCTGCCAGCGCCACACCGCTGAGCTCGCCCAAATCCTCGTGGACTACTTCAAGACCAAGGGCGCCGACCTCTCCAAGCTGGAGGGCAGTCTCAATTTCGACCCCATGGAGAAGATTCTCGTCAAGGGTTTCGATGCCAGTCCCGTGCTCAACTTCGCGCTTCCTCTGATTGAAGCACTGAAGGAACTGCCGAACTGGAAGTGCCTGGGCGTGAACAGTGTACGCCTCAACAACTCGGGTGCCTACATCTATCAGGAACTGGGTTATGCACTGGCTTGGGGCAACGAGTGGATGGAACTGCTCACCGAGGCCGGCGTTCCTGCAGCAGAGGTCGCCAAGCGCATCAAATTCAACATGGGCGTGAGCGAAAACTACTTCATGGAAATCGCCAAGTTCCGCGCCGCACGCCTCCTTTGGGCAAACATCCTCAAGCAGCACGGCGTGCCTGAGGAGCAGTGCCAGATGCACGTCTGCGCCTACACCAGCGAATACAACCAGACGCTCTTCGACAGTTACGTCAACCTCCTCCGCAGCCAGACCGAAACCATGTCGGCAGCGCTCAGCAATGTGGAGAGCATCGTCGTGACGCCTTACAACAAGCCCTACGCCGAGCCCGACGACTTCAGCGAGCGCATCGCACGCAACCAGCAACTGCTGCTGAAAGAAGAGGCGCACTTCGACAAACTCGTCGATGTCGGCGGTGGCAGTTACACCGTGGAGCACCTCACTGACGCCATTGCCCAAGAGGGTTGGAAACTCTTCCTCGCCACCGAGGAGAACGGCGGTTTCCTCGCTCAGGCACTCGCTGGAAAGGTGCAGGAAGACGTCAACGCATCGAACGCCAAGCGCCACGGCGACGCCGCCAAGCGCAAGGAATTCATGCTCGGCACCAACCAATTCCCGAACTTCAACGAGAAGAGCGAAGGCAAGAAGCCCGCTGCTGCCTGCTGCCACGGCGGTGGCCATGGCGGCCATCACGAGGCTACCATCACCACGCTCGACCAGAGCCGCCTCGCCAGCGAGTTTGAGGCACTCCGACTGGAGACCGAAGCCGCTGAGCACCAGCCCGTTGCTTTCATGCTCACCATTGGCAACCTCGCCATGCGCCAGGCACGCGCACAGTTCTCGTGCAACTTCCTCGCCTGCGCCGGATACAAAGTCATCGACAACCTCGGCTTCCAAACCGTGGAAGAGGGCGTTGACGCTGCGCTCAAGGCAGGCGCCGACATCGTGGTGCTCTGCTCCAGCGACGACGAATACGCAGAATATGCCATCCCCGCTTTCAACTACCTCAACGGCCGCGCCATGTTCGTGGTGGCCGGAGCGCCCGCTTGCGCCGAGGACCTCAAAGCCGCTGGCATCGAGAATTTCATTCACGTCCGCGTCAATCAGCTCGAAACGCTGAAGGCGTATAACCAAAAATTGCTGAAGTAGCCATGAGAAAAGATTTTAAGAACATCGATATCTACGCTGGCATTCAGCACAAGAATGGTCAGCAGTGGCAGAAAGACAGCCACATTGAAGCCAGCTGGCGCACGCCAGAACAAATTGACATTCAGCCCGTTTACACCAAGGAAGACCTCGAGGGCATGGAGCATCTCGACTTCGCAGCAGGCATCCCGCCCTACCTCCGCGGTCCCTATTCCATGATGTACCCCTTCCGCCCATGGACCATCCGCCAGTACGCCGGATTCTCCACCGCCGAGGAGTCCAACGCCTTCTACCGCCGCAACCTCGCCAGCGGACAGAAGGGTCTTTCCGTGGCATTCGACCTTCCCACCCACCGCGGCTACGACCCCGACAATGCACGCGTCGTAGGCGACGTCGGAAAGGCCGGCGTGTCCATCTGCTCGCTTGAGAACATGAAGGTGCTTTTCGCTGGAATCCCCCTCAACAAGATGTCCGTGTCCATGACCATGAACGGCGCCGTGCTGCCCATCCTCGCCTTCTACATCAACGCAGGCCTGGAGCAGGGCGCAAAGCTCGAGGAAATGGCTGGTACCATCCAGAACGACATCCTCAAGGAGTTCATGGTGCGCAACACCTACATCTACCCGCCTGCATTCTCCATGAAAATCATTGCCGACATCTTCGAATACACTTCGCAGAAGATGCCGAAGTTCAACTCCATCTCCATCTCGGGCTACCACATGCAGGAAGCCGGCGCTACCGCCGACATTGAGCTGGCCTACACCCTCGCCGACGGCATCGACTACCTCCGCACGGGTGTCAACGCAGGCATCGACATCGACGCCTTCGCACCGCGCCTCTCCTTCTTCTGGGCCATCGGCATGAACCACTTCATGGAAATCGCCAAGATGCGCGCCGGACGCCTCCTCTGGGCCAAGATTGTGAAGAGTTTCGGCGCAAAGAACCCCAAGTCCATGGCGCTCCGCACCCACTCGCAGACGTCGGGCTGGAGCCTCACCGAGCAAGACCCGTTCAACAACGTGGGCCGCACCTGCATCGAGGCCATGGCAGCTGTGCTGGGCCACACGCAGTCGCTCCACACCAACGCCCTCGACGAGGCCATCGCGCTGCCCACCGACTTCTCCGCACGCATCGCCCGCAACACGCAGATTTACATCCAGAACGAAACCAAGGTCTGCAAGCAAATCGACCCCTGGGCAGGTTCCTACTACGTGGAGACGCTCACCAACGAGCTCATCCACAAGGCATGGGAGCACATCCAGGAAATCGAAAAGCTCGGCGGCATGGCCAAGGCCATTGAGACGGGACTGCCCAAGATGCGCATCGAGGAAGCTGCTGCACGCACCCAAGCACGCATCGACAGCGGCGTCCAGACCATCGTCGGCGTCAACAAGTACCGCCTCGCCCACGAAGACCCCATCGACATTCTCGAAGTGGACAACACCGCCGTGCGCAAGCAGCAGGAGGAATCGCTCAAGCAGCTCCGCGCCAACCGCGACGAGGCCGCTTGCCAAGCAGCGCTCGCAGAAATCACCGAGTGCGTGCGCGAGTTCAACGAAGGCAAGAAGAGCAAGAACAACCTGCTCGACCTCGCCGTCAAGGCTGCCGGCCTGCGCTGCACACTGGGAGAAATTTCCGACGCCTGCGAAGCCATCGTGGGACGTTATAAAGCAATCATCAGAACCATTTCAGGCGTGTATTCATCAGAAAGCAAGAAAGACGCAGACTTTGAGAAAGCCTGCCAGCTCACCGAGGAGTTCGCACAGAAGAACGGACGCCGTCCGCGCATCATGGTCGCCAAGATGGGCCAGGACGGTCACGACCGCGGCGCCAAAGTGGTGGCAACAGGATATGCCGACTGCGGATTCGACGTCGACATGGGCCCGCTCTTCCAAACCCCTGCCGAAGCAGCGCGCGAGGCCGTGGAGAACGACGTGAACGTGGTGGGCGCATCCTCGCTCGCTGCAGGCCACAAGACGCTCATCCCGCAACTCATCGAGGAACTGAAGAAGCTCGGCCGCGAGGACATCATGGTCATTGCTGGCGGCGTAATCCCCGCTCAGGACTACGACTTCCTCTACCAAGCCGGCGTTGCGGCCATCTTCGGCCCCGGCACCAGCGTGGCAAAGGCAGCATGCGACATCATGAACATCCTGCTCGAGGACTAAATCCTCGGCCATAACCCAAGCAAGCGTGCTTGTCCCTGCCCGGAGGAACGCTCCCCCGGCAAGGCAAGCACGCTTTTTCTGTTGCCCTCCCACGGCCACAGGCGTGGAGGATTTGGCCTTCTTTCCCCCAACGAATGTCTCGCTGCAAAACGAAGGCGTTCGTTTTCGGAAACGAAGGTCTTCCTTTTCCGAAACGATGCCCTTCCTTTTCGCAAACGACGGTCGTCCTTTTCGCAAAAGTCCACGCCCAGGCTGAAAACGACCGCAGTGGTTTCGGAAAACGACCGCAGTGGTTTCGGAAAACGACCGCAGTGGTTTTTGAAAACGACCGCAGTGGTTTTGGAAAACGACCGCACTCGTTTCCGAAAAAGGGTGGGGCAGCGCCAAAAAACTATCGAACAAAGAACGGCTATGCGCCATGAAAACTGGCCTGCTTTGCACGCCAAGAACCCTTGCACGCCATGACTAATTGCACTGTGCCCATCCATCCGCTTCAGACTGCGCTCGAGCCGCCACGGCGGTTCAACAGTCCCTTTGCCTACACGCCCCATCCGCTGGTGAAGCTGGCGGCGGAGCAGGTGATGGACCACCTGCGCGGGCACGGCGAATGGGCGGAAGAACTCGCCGCAGGCAAGATGCTGGGCGTGCTGGTGGTGAGGAAAGATGGGCTACACGCAGGCAATGTAGAACCGCACACAGGCAATGTAGGATTGCCCGCAGGCAATTCAGGGCAGTTGGGCTATCTGGCGGCTTTCTCGGGCCTGCTTGGTGGCAGCAACCGGCAGCCGTTTTTCGTGCCGCCCATCTACGATTTGCTCGACCCGCAGGGGCATTTTCAGCAGGAGCAGGCGGTCATCAGCGGCATCAATGGGCAGTTGGAGGCGGGCGAGGGCGACGCCGCCGCGCTGGCTGCCGAGCGGAAACGGCGGTCGGAGGCGCTGCAGGACTGGCTGTTCGACCAGTATGAGTGCCTGAATGCGCGGGGCGAGCGGCAGACCATCACGCAGATTTTCACCGACTTCCACCGCGCCCACACCCTTCGGCCGAGCCGTTTGGACCACAATGCCGCCACCCATCACATCCCTTCTGGCGCCGGCGAGTGCTGTGCGCCGAAGTTGCTGCAAGCCGCATTCTTGGCGGGACTGACGCCCCTCTGCATGGGCGAGTTCTGGGTGGGGCGAAGTCCGCTCGGCGAAGTGCGCCACGCCGGCCAGTTCTATCCCGCCTGCCACGCCAAGTGCCGCCCCATCTTGGACTTCATGCTGCGCGGACTTGACGTGGAGATGCCCGCCCAGCCGTCGGCCGAGCGCCTTTTCGCGCAAGCCAGAATCGTGTGGCAGGACCAATATCTGGCGGTGGTGGAGAAGCCCAGCGGGCTGCTCAGCGTGCCAGGCCGCGGCAGCGAGCCCCACGTGATGCAGTGGCTGCAAGGGCAGGGCGTAGAGGCCTATTACCCCTGCCACCGCCTGGACCAGGACACGAGCGGACTGCTCGTCGTGGCGAAGACGGAGGAGGCCTATCGGTGTGTGCAGCAGCAGTTTGCGCGCCACGAAGTGGAGAAGACCTATCTGGCGCTGCTCGATGGCGAGCCCGCGGCAGACAGCGGCACCATTCGCCTGCCCTTGGCGCCCGATGCGCAGGACCGGCCGCGGCAGAAGGTGGATTTTGCGCAGGGAAAAAGCGCCGTGACCCACTTCCGTGTGCTGACCAAAGGAGGCGGCTCCGCGCGCGTTTTGCTCACTCCCGACACCGGCCGCACCCACCAGTTGCGCCTCCACTGTGCACACCCCGCGGGCCTCGGTTGCCCCATCCACGGCGACCGCCTCTATGGCACCTGCACCGCGCCGCCGCTCTGCTTGCACGCCAACTTTATTCAATTCACACATCCAATTGGGAAACAACTACTTAAATTCGAATCAGAACCAAACTTTTAGAAAGGAAAATAACATGGAAAATCAATTCCCCGAACTGTTTAACGGAAAAACTATCCTGTATGTTCACGGCTTTGCCTCGTCGGGCCAGAGCGGCACTGTGCGCCGCCTGCGCGAGGCCTTCCCCAGCGCCAAAGTGGTGGCGCCCGACCTGCCCATCCATCCCGCCGAGGCGCTGCAGCTGCTGCGCGACACGTGCGAGAGCGAGCGCCCCGACCTCATCCTCGGAACGAGCATGGGCGGCATGTATGCCGAGATGCTTTACGGCTTCGACCGCATCCTCGTCAACCCCGCGCTGCGCATTGCCGACACCATGCAGGAGCACGGTCTGACGGGCCAGCAGCATTTCCTGAACCCGCGCAAGGACGGCGTGCAGGACTTCATCGTCACCAAGGCCATGGTGAAGGAATATCAGGCCGTGACGGACCAGTGCTTTGCCCACGCCGCCGACCCTGGCGAGCAGGAACGCGTCTTCGGCCTCTTCGCCGATGAGGACCAGCTGGTGCACACGCAACCTCTTTTCCGCCAGCACTATGCGCAGGCCATCCCGTTCCACGGCGAGCACCGCATGAACGACCACGCGTTCCTGCACAGCATCCTGCCCCTCATGCGCTGGATTGACGACCGCCAGGAGGACCGGCAGCGCCCTGTCCTCGCCATTGCGCTCGAGGCCCTGCGCGACGGCTACGGGCAGCCGCGGAGCAATGCGCAGAAAACCATCCGCCAGTTGCTCGCCACCTACGACATCCACTTCGTGGCGCCGACCGAAAATGCCTCTGACACAATCAGTTGGCTGACGCAATACATCGGCGTCCCTGCCTGGCACCACACCGTGCTGACCGACCAGCCGCGCCTGCTCCTCGCCGACTATTTCGTGACGGCGCAGCCCATCGACTCGCTGGCCACGACCCTCGTCATGCCCTCCGACACGTTTAAGTCGTGGGAGGACCTGCAGGTGTACTTCCAGCGGCTGGGAGGGCAATAGCAATTAGCAATTAACAATTAACAATTAACAATTAACAATTGGGAGTAAAGGGAGATAGGAGTTTCGCTCGCTTCGCTCGCTCGGAGTCTCGTTCGCTTCGCTCACTAGCCGATACCAAAGGTGTGGTGGCATAGGGAGGTGCTCGGCGTCCCATGGTTCGTTCTGCAATGGGGTGTGATTTTCCGGTGGATTTATTTGGAGAAAAGGCGGAAGATTGCTAAATTTGCACTCGAAAGTTAGGAAAAGTGTTGTTTTGATACACAAAATCGAACTTTCCAGTGTGATTATGCGAATAGAACGAGACATCATTGAGACCTTCAGGCGATGGAAAGATTCGCCGGAACGGAAGCCTATTTTGCTGAAGGGCGCACGCCAAATCGGCAAGACGTGGGCGATGGAGACCTTCGGCCAGGAGTGCTTTGAGCATTGCGTGAAGTTCGACTTCGACCGCCAGCCCGAGTTGAAGTCCGTGTTTAGCGTGACGAAATCGCCCGAGCGGTTGGTCAAGGAACTTGCGCTCTACTGCGAGGCGCCCATCGTGGCGGGCAAGACGCTGATAATTTTCGACGAAATTCAGGCGTGCGAGGAAGCACTCAACAGCCTGAAATACTTTTGCGAAGACGCGCCGCAGTACCACGTCATTGCTGCAGGTTCGCTGCTGGGCGTTGCCGTGAAGAGCCGCAAGATGACTGTGCCCGTGGGCAAGGTCAATGTGGTGCAGATGACGCCCATCACGTTCAAGGAATTCCTCCGCGCCAGCGACCCTTCGACCTACGAATTTGTCGATGGGCTTAGGGAGATAGCCCATTTGCCCGAAATTATTTTGAACAAATTGCGCACGGAGTACCGCCGCTATCAGGTGTCGGGCGGCATGCCCGAGGCTGTGGCGGCACTGCTGAACGACAGCGGCGTGGGCGAGGTGGAGAAGAAATTGCAGGACATTCTCGACCTCTACGAGATGGACTTTGCCAAATATGCCGAACCGCGCGACATCCCGCGCATCCATGCCGTTTGGCACTCCCTGCCGGCGCAGTTGGCGAAGGAGAACCGCAAGTTCATCTACAAGGTCATTCGCAGCGGCGCGCGCTCCAAGGACTACGAGGATGCCCTGATGTGGCTGGAGGAGGCGGGGCTGATTTACCGCATCTACAGCATCAGCAAGCCGGGCATGCCGCTGAAGGCCTACGAGGAAACCGACGCTTTCAAGGTCTATGCCTGTGATTGCGGCCTGCTGCGACGTCTGGCCCACTTGCCTGCCACGGTCATCACCGACCCCATTGCCAACTACACCGAGTTTAAGGGCGCGATGGCGGAGAATGCGGCGCTGCAGTCGCTGGTGCCTTTGCTCGACGGCCAAACGCCCTGCTACTGGGCTTCGCCTGGCACGGCCGAGGTGGAGTTCGTAATGCAATGGGGCGAGCAGGTCATCCCCATCGAAGTGAAGGCGGAGTCGAACATCAGCGGCAACAGTCTGGCGGTTTACAACAAGATGTACAACCCCGCATACCGCATCCGCCTGAGCATGCTCAACCTGCAGTTCAATGGCGGCCTGCTGAGTTGCCCTGCGCCGCTCGCGGGATGGCTGGACAAGATTTTGCCGATGGCAGAGGCAATTAACAATTAATAATGGGGAGTAAAAGGGAGATAGGAGTATCACTTCGTTAGGAGTCAGCCGATAGTTGGGAGTGGGTTTTGCTCCCTTTGAAAATGAACAATAAAAATTGAAAGGGATATGGAAATCAGAGCGGCGGTGCCGGAGCAGGCACGGACGATTGCGCGCCTCATCATGGAGGCGATGAACTATGAGTGCTGCCAGTATTTTGCGGGTCCGAGGCATACGCTTCAGGACTTTGAGGATGCCATGACGCGGCTTGTGGAGCGGACGGACAGCCAGTACAGTTACTGCAACACGCTGGTGGCGATGGCGCCGGGCGGCGAGGTGGCGGGCGCGCTGGTGTGCTACGACGGGGCGCGGCTCTATGAGCTGCGCGAGGCGTTTCTGCAGGAGGCGCGGGAGAGTTTTCAGAACACGGATTTTGTGTTGGACGACGAGACGCAGGCGGGCGAGCTCTATCTCGACAGCCTGTGCGTGGCAGCGCCCTTCCGCCACCAAGGCATCGCCACGCAGTTGCTGCGGGCGGGCATGGCGCGCGCGGCGGAACTGGGCATCCCGCAGGTGGGACTGCTGGTGGACGCTGGCAACCCGTCGGCTGAGCGGCTCTATACCAGCCTGGGCTTCCGCTTTGCGAATAAGGCGATGTGGGGAAGCCATGCGATGAAGCATCTGACTTTGACAATTAACAATTAACAATTAGGGAGTCAGGAGATAGGAGTTTCGGGCACTGCGTGCCCTAGGAGTCAGCCGATAGTGCAGGTGCGGTGGCGTATGGTGCTGCGCGCATGACCCCTTCAGAGGGGGAGGCCTGATGCGGAATTGTTAATTGTTCATTTTCCTTTTTCCTTTTTCGCTGTTCCAAAGGTGACGAGGTTGTTTCAATGATGTTAATTTTTTGTTACAGACTGTAATTTTTGGGGTTCAGATTAGGTGGCAAGGGGTAAAAATGCGTAACTTTGCCTATCAAATTTATGCGAACATATAGATAAATGTACGCGCCTGCGTGCGTAAACTGTTAACTATAGGCATACGAATAAGAGGTAAAAACGATGCGCTGGAACAGCCGTGGGGGAGATGCGGACGGAGTGATGGTGTGCTGGGAAAGCGATGTGAAAGCATTGAGACAAAACGAATAAAACGATATCAAAGAATATTGCAAGATGAAAAAGAATTATACTAAACCTGCTATGCGCCTGCGTCCAGGATTGCTTAATACGTTTATGCAGAGCAGCAGCCAGAGCCCTTGGGCTGGTGGCAAAGGCCGCAACAACTATACGCCGAGCGACGACGAGGGTTCGCAGGCAGGCACGGGCGCTGGCATCACCAAGAGCTTGTGGTAGGATAGCCGCGCTGGGCGATTGCCCTAGCGTGCAGTTTTGCGCGTGGGACTTTGCTCGCGCCGCCTAACTTCCGCCCCCTAACTACACCTAAACGAAAACAATTTGTAACGCAAAAAAATATGAAAAAGAAATTTACTCTCACTGGCGCCCTGCGCCATGTTGTGCTTAGCCTCGCCCTGATGCTGGGCCTGGTTGCCAACGCACAAAACGTGACCGTAAGCACCGAAACCGGCGAAATGCTGCCTACGTTGCAGGAAGGTTACACTGAGGCTGGTTTCGCTGCTGGTGCCTTTGCCATTTGGCATCACTACCAGCTGGAACTCGTGCTGATTGCATCCGACAACACCACGCTTTCCAGTGCAGGCATACTGGTTGACCATGCCAACAACTTCTATCCTGCCTCTGAAGGAACTGGTCTGATTGTTTATGGTGGTATGAATGAAATGGGCTATATGTCTGTTTCGCTTCCACGTGGTTATCGTTTTACTGGTTACAAGATTGTCGTGCAGAACAATGTTGACTTGCTTGGCGAAGGTGAAGGCCAATTGACGATTGACCACTCGAAGAACACTTACTTTGGTGAAACCGACAGCAAGTTTGCCTACAAGGAGGGTTATTATGAAGACTTAGGTCTTGAAATGAATGATACTGAATACACCATTTCTCGCACTGCTGATGACATGGGCAATGTGCTCTACTTCAAAGTTGCCAATGATGAGAAGGAGAATGAGCAGACGACAGGCGAGGGCGTGTTCTTGGGCTGCACGATGAAATACATTGAGTTTACGTTTACTGCCGAAGAAGGCGCGGACAATTTGGTTGCGCCTAACGAAACCTTTGACGAAGGCGTAAGCTATGTGGAAGTGCCGTTCTATACTGGCAAGCTCGACCTGGGCGAAGTGGAGTCTCATACCTATGACGAAACAACTCGCGCCAGTTATTACTACACTAACGTGAGCGACCTTGGCGGCAGCATGCTTTTCTATGAAGAGGCCAGCGTTGACGCGAATGCTGCTATTCCAGACCGCACGGTAGGCACGGCCACTGGCAACAAATCCATTACTGGCGTGAAGGATTCCGAAGGCACTTACTACTACAAAATTGACGGCAACAACACCTATTACATTGAGACACCTGTAAAAGCGGCACAGGTGGGCGGTGCGGAAATTCCTCTTCACTACCGCATTACTGGCGCTACGCTTCACTTCTCTGCCAAGGCTCACAACACCGCACGCACCAACTATACAATTTCGCAAGAAGTGGGGAATTATTGGAAAAAGACCTACTATCTGAACCTCGTTGATGGTGCATTGAACTATACGAATACTTCTGCGACCACGAACTGGTATATGGACGATGAAGGATATGTGTACACTCGTGTGGGCAGCAATGTTTACTACATCGGATTTACTGCTACTCCTGTTACGTCTACATTGTATATTGAGAAAGATGGTACATATTATTATGGAACATTCCCGACAAGTTATACCTATACCCTCAAGGTAGTTGCTAATAAATCGTTTGCCGCCAAGTGGACTAAAGACAGCAGCAACCGTATTTACTTCACCGATACGGAGACAGTCGCTTCGTATGAGACGCAGTACAGAGGTTGGGATGCGTATAATTTCTATAAAGGATATGTCGATAAGGATTTCACAATGTATCTGACCCGCAGCGATAATGCGGCTGCCCTTACAGGCAACTATAGGTCATACGGCGCTTCTACGTTTAATTCAATCAATGTGGCAGGCACTTCCTCCAGCGACCTTGCAGGTTTCACTGCAACCATCTATGGCACGGACGGCGAGAAACCTGTGGCAACGATTGACGTGCCTGCAGGTGGTACGGCTGACTACGAGTTGACTGACCTGAACAACGATGCCGTGAAGTTCAAGGTGAGCGGCGATGCTCTGGTGAATGCTGATATCGTGATGGAATCGCTGAACCCCTACATCGACCAGATGTCGGTGATTTGCGAGGACGTTCGCGGTACGGGCAAGGGCCTGACCATTTCGCAGAAGTTCACGAGCGATGACTTTGCAGTGGGCGGTGGCGATTTCTACTTCAACCTTCCTGACATCTGCGAAGGTAACGATTGCGAAATCCATTTCGGCGACCTCTACAGCAAGTATGGCGACGAAACCTACTACACTGGCACGGCTAAGCAGTCGAACGGCAATGCCCGCTACAGTTTCGTGATGGCAGACTACTACAAGGAGTTTGAAAGCGGCAACGACTACAATATCTATACTAATACGGATGCTGCTGCTGATTTCGACTATACGAAGAAGACCTACGTTACCACGGTGGGTGCTACGGCTTTCAAATTCAATAACGCCGAAGACCTGCAAGGCGAAACAGGTTTCTTGACAGAATATCCTTTCACTGTAGATACTTACACAAAAGCAGGTGGTTCTTTCAAAACTATCGAATTTGAGTATATATCGAGTAATGAGTACGATGACCAAGAGGCATTCGTGTTCACGAGCGATGAGACGCGCTACAACATTGCGCCGACCACTGGCACTGAGCACCGCTACTATGCCTACTACGACATCCGCATCCACGTGAAGGCAGAGCCCAACACGCCGACGCTGACGCTCGACCCCGTTTATGAGGAAGGCTCAACGCTGAATACAAATGTAGAATCTCCTGCTTACTATGGTCTGACTGTGAAAGTACAATCCGATACTTGGCACGAGTGCTTCACTGACAATGGTACGGTGATTAAGGCGCTGAAAGAGGCTGTGGAAAAGGAGAAGACTTCTCTCGACAAGATTCTTTATATTGACTTCAGTAAGATGATTGGTATTCTGGAACTGGACTTCAGCAATGTGCAGGCAAGCAGCGATTATTCTGCCAAGGAGAAAGCTATGCTGGAGGAGAACAAGGAGAACTACATCAGCCTGGAAGAACTGCGCAAGCAGCTTGCTCCCAACGCACTTATCTTCATGCCTGAGAAGCAGACCTACGACGCCGACAACTTCGTTGTGCTGACCGACAAGGAGAACCAGGTTTACAAGGCTTCGATGAACATCATCCTGACCGACAAGGAAGCGTTCTACAATCCTTACGACTTCACGGTTGACGCTGCCAACTACGCTAAGTACACCCGCGGCATCACGGCCGACCATGGCCAGGTGACCAACTCCACGCTGATTATTCCTTTCAGTGTTGAAGTGGAGGGCGACGAGGGTCTGCATGTGAATAAAGTGGACAACTGCAAGATGTTGTTTAAGGAGATGCAGGCTAACAACTGCCTGAGCGATGGCAAGGATGCTGAGGACAAACCCTACAACATTGGCGACAACCTTTCGGAGCAGGAAGGCGAGGACTTCTTGGGATACGCACATTTCGTTGGCGTGAAGGGCAAGACCGAACCCAATATGCCTTACTTCGTGCAGGTGACGGAATATAATGGCGGTGACGATGCATCCTTCTCCATTGCCCAGAAGGGCGCCAGCTTCGCCAGCACGGTGGCTCACTTGCAGCAGCCGAAACTGGTAGGCTCTACTGCCAAGGGTTCTATTTCTACCACGACGAGCGAAGAAGGCAGCGAAGAAGTTGAGACTGAAACGACTAACCTCGAAATTACGCAGTATGGCACTTACAGCGGTTACAAGGTGCCTGCAGAGAAGAGCATCTTCTACTTCCAGAAGAGTAAGTTTGTGAGCGCAGGCAACTTGAACAGCAAGTGGACAGAAGTTTACATTCTGCCGTTCCGCACTTGGTATGACGCACAGGGCATGACCAGCACGACTAAGTTCAACCTCGGCGTGATTTTCGGCGAGAACACCAACACGGAGGGCGCAACGGTCATCAATCAGGTGGCAGCAAGCGCAAGCGACCTGGCGGTAGTGCCTGGCGTTGGCACCCTGACGTTCGTGGCCAAGTCGGCCCAGACGGTGAGCGTCTATACGGCTGGCGGCCAGCATGTGGCCCGCCTGACTCTGGGCGACGGCGCACAGAAGACCATCGCCGTGCCTGCAGGCATCTACGTGGTGAACGGCCAGAAGATGCTGGTGAAGTAAGCGATAAGCGCACAAAAAAAGAGGACCGCACGAGGTGTGGTCCTCTTTTTTTTCTAATTAACAATTAACAATTGCGCCGCATGGCGGAATTAACAATTAACAATTAACAATTGGGGAGATAGGAGATAGGAGTATCGGGCACTGCGTGCCCTAGGAGTCAGCCGATAGTGCAGGTGCGGTGGCAAGGGAAATATACGAACGTCTGAAATGAATCTGACGACCGTGTAGAATATTTCTGACGACCGTCTGGAATTGACCTGACGAACGTCTGGAATTGCGCTGACGACCGTCTGGAATTGGGTGAAAGATGTGGTTTTGTTTTTCTGGAGGTGAGAGATGGGCGCTGGTGGCATGTGCGTGTGGCAAAATGTTGTGGTGAGGGCGGGGGAGGGTTGTTTGGGAATGAAAAATGAAAAAAAGTGGTGGAAATGTGGGCAGTAATGTTTTTTTTCACTAACTTTGTGGCAGAATGATAAACAATTAGATTGAAGACTATGGAAATTAAGAATCTGAAACCTGAGAATGTGTGGCGCAATTTTTATGCGCTGACGCAGATTCCGCGCCCGTCGGGCCACACGGAGCAAGTAGCGAACTTTTTGGTTGACTTTGCGAAGGAGCATGGCGCCGAGGCCTGGATTGACGAGGCTGGCAACGTGATTATGCGCAAGGGCGCGACGCCTGGCATGGAGAACCGCGCTGGCGCCATTCTGCAGGCGCACATGGACATGGTGCCTCAGAAGGTGAAGGAGAGTACGCACGACTTCGTGAAGGACCCGATTGAGACTTACGTTGACGGCGAATGGGTTCGCGCGAAGGGCACTACGCTGGGTTCTGACGACGGCATGGGCGTGGCTGCTGCCATGGCCGTGATTGAGGACGAGAGCGTGGCGCACGGTCCGCTCGAGGTGCTCATCACGAAGGACGAGGAGACGGGCATGTATGGCGCGTTTGGCCTGAAGGCGGGCGAGCTGCAGGGCAAGTATCTGCTGAACCTGGATTCGGAGACTGAGGGCGAAATCACGATTGGCTGCGCTGGCGGCCTCGACGTGGTTTGCGAACTGGAATATGAGCCGGTGGCAGTGCCGGAGGGACTTCAGGCATACAAGATTGCGATGAAGGGCCTGCGCGGCGGCCACAGCGGCCTGGAGATTAACGAGGGCCGCGCCAATGCCAACAAGCTGATGGCCCGCCTGCTCTACGCCGCTTTCGGCACGGAGCTGGTGGAGGAACTGGCGAGCTGGCACGGCGGCAACATGCGCAATGCCATTCCGCGCGATGGCGAGGCCGTGGTGCTTTGCAAGGCAGAGAAGGCCGAGGAACTGGCGAAGCTGGTGGCCGACTGCAAGACATTATATAATAAGGAGTACTCGGAAGTGGAAGGCGGCAACATCGAGCTGACCATTGAACCGGCGGAGATGCCGAAGGAGATTGTTCCGCAGGAAATTGCGGAGAACCTGGTTGACGCTGTGATGGCTGCCCACGACGGCGTGCTGCGCATGATTCCGACCATTCCGGAGATTGTGGAAACGTCGTCTAACCTGGCCATCATCGCCATTGGCGAAGGCAAGGCGAGCGTTCAGATACTCGCCCGCAGCTCGGTGGACAGCATGAAGCTGTGGCTGTGTAACCAGCTGCGCGCCTGCTTCTCCATGGCGGGCATGAAGGTGTCGTTCGAAGGCGCCTACAGCGGCTGGCAGCCCAACACGAAGTCGCCGCTGGTGGCCGCGATGAGCGATGTGTATGAACAGCTCTACGGCAGCCGCCCGCTGGTGCAGGTGTGCCACGCCGGCCTGGAGTGCGGCATCATTGGCGTAAACTATCCGGAGATGGACATGGCGTCGTTCGGCCCCACGCTCCGCTCTCCCCACACGCCCGACGAGCGCTGCTACATTCCGAGCGTAGGCAAGTTCTACGACTTTGTGGTGGCCATTCTGAAGAACATTCCCGAAAAATAAAAAAATAGGACGAACTATGGCTCTGAAAGAGAAAACCGATGCCGACCTGAAGCTCTACTACTCCATCAGCGAGGTGGCAGAGATGTTTGGCCTGAGCGAGAGTCTGCTGCGCTTCTGGGAGAAGGAATTCCCCAACATCAGCCCGAAGAAGGGCGGCCGCGGCATCAGGCAGTACACGAAGGAGGACATTGAGGAAGTGCGCACCGTGAACCACTTGGTGAAGGAGCGCGGCATGACGCTCGAGGGCGCCCGGCAGGCGATGAAGCGCAACAAGGCCGGAACGAATCAGCAGATTGAAATCATTGAGCGCCTGAAGGCCGTGCGCGACGAGCTGCAGGCCATCAGCAAGGAGTTTAATTCACTGACATGAAACAGAATCTTCCGCTGCAAGAGGCCATGACCACGCTGGTGGAAACGGCCATCGCGGCGCTTCCGGGGCCTGGCTCCGAGGAGGCGCTGACCGATTTCCACATTGGCTGCGACAGTGAGCGCGGCGAAGTGTTCATCACAGACGACGACGGGCAGGAACTGTCGCGCTGCCACGTGGACGAGTGGGAGGAACTGGACGATGACGAGCTTCGCGGGGAGGCGGCCAAGGCGCTGCGCCCCGTGCTCGACAGCATGAACCGGCAGAAACGGTTCGACAGCCTGAACATCTTCCGCCCGTTCTCGTTCGTCTTGCTCGACGCCGACCGCGAGCCAGCGGAAGACCTGCTGGTCGTGGACAGCGACAGCATCATGGTGAACGAGCAACTGCTGGAGAACCTCGACAGCGACCTCGACAGTTTCTTGCAGGACCTGCTTTCGGAACCATAAACAATAGGAGCGGCGCGTAAGCAATAGGAGCGGCGCGCTCCCTTTCATCGCAAAACATTACGAAGAAAATCATTAATCAAGCTATGAGAATACAACGCATTTTGTGTGGGCTGGTCCTCCTGACGGTGGGCAGCGGCCTGGGCTGTGTGGCACAGACGCAGCAGAAAATCAATGAAGTGTCTTTCACCGACGTACATCTCACCGACCAGTTCTGGCAGCCGAGGCTGGAGACGAACCGCACCGTGAGCATCCCCTCCGCATTCCATGAGTGCGAAGTGAATGGCCGTTTCGACAACTTCGCCATTGCCGGCGGCCTGAAGCAGGGCGAGCACCGCGGCGACTTTTCGTTCGACGACACCGACCCCTACAAGGTGATTGAGGGCGCCAGCTACAGCCTCGCCGTGAAGTACGACCCGCAGCTCGACCACTACCTCGACAGCGTCATCGCCATCATCGCTTCGGCGCAGGAGCCCGACGGCTATCTGACCACCTGCGTGACGAACAAATGCTACCGCCTCTCCGGCTGGTGGGGCCGTTCGAAGTGGGAGAAAATCAACTCGCACGAGCTCTACAACTGCGGTCACCTCTATGAGGCAGCCGTGGCACACTACCGCGCCACTGGCAAGAAGACCCTGCTCAATGTGGCTATCAAGAACGCCGACCTCGTGTGCAAAGTCTTCGGCCCCAACGAAGGCCAGATTCATCGCCCCGGCGGCCACCCCATCGTGGAGATGGCGCTGTGCAAGATGTATCTCGTGACTGGCAAGAAAAAGTACCTGGAGCAGGCCCGCTACTTCGTTGACGAAACGGGCCGCTGCACCGACGGCCACGCGCCTTCCATGTATTCCCAGGACCATAAGCCCATCCTGCAGCAAGACGAAATCGTGGGTCATGCCGTGCGCGCCGGCTACCTCTACAGCGGCGTTGCCGATGTGGCCAACCTCATGAACGACAAGGCCTACTTCGAAGCGCTGGAGCGCATTTGGAACAATATGGCCGGCAAGAAACTCTACATCACTGGCGGCATTGGCAGCCGCGCGCAGGGCGAAGGCTTCGGCCCCAACTATGAGCTGAAGAACCACACCGCCTACTGCGAGACCTGCGCCTCCATCGCCAACGTCTATTGGAACCACCGCATGTTCCTCGCCACGGGCGACGTGAAATATGCCGACGTGGTGGAGCGCGCGCTCTACAACGGCGTCATGTCGGGCGTTTCGCTCAGCGGCGACAAGTTCTTCTACGACAACCCCTTGGAGAGCGGCGGTGAACACGACCGCCAGAAATGGTTCGGCTGCGCTTGCTGCCCCGGCAACGTCACCCGCTTCGTGGCCAGCGTGCCTCTCTACATGTATGCTACCCAAGGCAACGATATCTACGTCAACCTCTACGCCACCAGCACGGCCAACGTGAAGACCGCGAATAACACCGTGGAAATTAAGCAGGAGTCTGAGTTCCCCTGGGAGGGACAGACCATTATCACGGTGAACCCCAAGAAGAAAGGAAAATTCACCATCAAGTTCCGCATCCCCGACTGGGCGCGCAAGGCACCCGTTGGCACTGGCCTCTACAGCTATGTGGATGCCGCTCCAACCTACACCGTCAGTTTCAACGGCGTCGACCAAAGCGTGTTGGACTCCGATATCAAGCACGAGGATGGTTATATCAACATCACCCACAACTGGCAAAAAGGCGAAAGAGTGATTATCGACTTCCCCATGAAAGTGCGCCGCGTGAAGGCCAACTGGCAGGTGGAAGACGACCGCGGCAAGCTGGCGCTGCAGCGCGGCCCCGTGATGTACTGCCTCGAGGGCATTGACCAGCCCGGTCAAACCGTCTTCAACAAGATTCTGCCCCTCACCGCCACATTCACTTCGAAATTCAACGCCAGCAAACTGGGCGGCATCATCGAAATCACTGCCGACGGCCTGGAAGTGCAGAAAGACGGCACGCTCAAGACCGTGCAGCTCACGGCCATTCCTTACTCCACGTGGGACAACCGCGGCGCCAACGAGATGGAAGTCTGGATTGCCGAAGGCATCGACCAGGCGCGCATCACCCCTGACCCAACCATTGCCAGCGAGGCACAGACCTTCGCCATTCAGGCGCCCATTCAGAACGACGCGCCCGACACCAACCGCGACTACACCTGGGCCGGCGGCGTGAACGACCAGTGGGAACCCAAGAGCAGCGCCGACCAGTCGAAACCCTACCACTACTGGTGGCTGCGCCGAGGCACCAACGAGTCGCTCGCCTACATCTTCAAAGAGCCCACCGAGGTGAGCAGCGTCGATGTCTATTGGCTTGAATTCGACCACTACGACGGCAACTACCGCGTGCCCGCTTCCTGGAAACTCTACTACAAGGACGGCGAGAACTGGAAGGAAGTGGAGCAGCCCAGCGGCTACGGCGTCGCCAAGGACCAGTGGAACCACACCTCCTTCAAACCCGTGAAGACCGCCGGCCTGCGCATTCAGGCACAGCTGCAGGAAGGCGAGAGCGGCGGCGTCATTGAGTGGAAAGTCAATCCGTAGGAAACACCACACCCCCTGGGGCGATGCTTCCCAACTAAGAACGCATTCGTTTGCAAAAAACGGATGCGTTTTTTCAGCAACCGGCCAAACTGCCTCGAAAAAACGAAGGGCATCCTTTTCAGAAACGAAGGGCATCCTTTCCGAAAACGAAGGCGTTCCTTTCTGAAAACGATGGCGGCGGCTGGCGAAACCGACAAACGAACAACCAAAAAAAACGATAGCGTATGACATTTCATTTTTCGATAGAATACCGCACCCAGTGGGGCGAAGAGCTCCGCGTGGCCGTTGAGGGCAAGGAATATGCCCTCGAAACCATCGACGGCGCGCGGTGGGAAGGCAAAGTGAGCCTGCCGGCCAAGGACCTGGGCGACGTGCTCACCTACCACTATGTGCTCTACCGCGACGGCCAGCCCGTGTGGACCGAGTGGGAGCGTGCACCCCACCGCGTGTGGCTCGGCGGCAAAGCGGCCAACCAGACGGTGAGGAAAGACGACCAGACCTTCGCGCTGAGCGACTTCTGGCGACCCATTCCCGACGACCTGCCGCTCTTTTCCACCGCCTTTGCCGAGAGCGTGGCGTCGCACGGCGAGCCGCAGATGGCGTCGCTCAAGCGTTTCAACCGCACGCTGCAGCTGCGCATCACGGAGCCGCGCCTGCAAAAGTGCCAGCGGCTGGGCATTACGGGCAACACCGACCAGCTGGGCAACTGGCAGCAAGCGCAGCCGCTCACCCTCATTGGCCTGCAGGAATATGCCATCGACATCGACGTGGACGAGATTTTCCGCCCACTCGAATATAAATATGTAGTGCTCGACGAGGCTGGAAACATCGCCCTTTGGGAGGACGGAGCCAACCGCGTCATCAGCAGCCTGCACCTGGACCAGGGGCAGACGTGGGTGAAGACCGACACGGAGCTGCGCATTGCCCTCAGCAAATGGAAGGGCGCTGGCGTGGTCATCCCCGTCTTTTCGCTCCGCACCGAGAAAAGCTTCGGCGTGGGCGACTTCGGCGACCTCAAGGAAATGATTCACTGGGCCGCCCGAGTGGGCATGCACGCCGTGCAAATCCTGCCCATCAACGACACGATGATGACGGGCAACTGGCAGGACAGCTACCCCTACAACTCCATCAGCATCTACGCTTTCCACCCCATCTACTGCGACCTGCGCGCCCTGCCGCGCCTCGCCGACAAACTGACGATGGAGAATTTCCTCATGAAGCAGCAAGAGCTGAACGCGCTGCCGCAGGTGGACTACGAAGAGGTGCTGAAGTGGAAGCTCGACTACCTGCACCGCATCTTTGAGCAAGAGGGCAGGGAAGTGATGAAAACCGCGGACTTCAAGGCCTATCTGGCGGCCAACAAGGACTGGCTCATGCCCTACGCCGCTTTCTCTGTGCTGCGCGACCAGTTTGGCACGCCCGACTTCTCGCAGTGGGGCAAGTGGAGCAAATTCAACGGCAGCGAAGTGGCACGCCTCTGTTCGCCGCGCGGCAAGAACTACAGCGCCGTGGCGTTCTACTACTACGTGCAATATCAGTTGCACCGCCAGCTTTCCGACGTGCACGAAACGGCGAAGGCCGACGGCGTAATCATCAAGGGCGACATTCCCATCGGCATCTCGCGCACCAGCGTTGAGGCGTGGGCCGAACCCAAATATTTCAACCTGAACAGCCAGGCTGGCGCGCCGCCCGACGACTTTTCCGTGAATGGGCAGAACTGGGGCTTCCCCACCTACAACTGGAAAGAGATGCTGAAGGACGGCTGCAGCTGGTGGGTGCGCCGATTTGGCAAGATGGCCGAATATTTCGATGCCTACCGCATTGACCACGTGCTGGGATTCTTCCGCATTTGGGACATCCCGCTCAACAGCGTGCACGGTCTGCTCGGTCAGTTCTCGCCCTCGCTGCCCATGAGCCAGAGCGAGATTGAGAGCTACGGATTGCCCTTCAATCGCGAGCTCATGACTGAACCCTACATTCACGATGACATCCTCTTCGCCATGTTTGGCTACAAGGCCGACCTCGTGAAGAGCCTCTACCTCGACGTGGATGCCAAGAAAACCGACGAGGCCGCGGTCTATAATGCTTTCGGAGGCCTCAACGCCTTCTACAAAATGAAGCCGAAATATGACACGCAGCGCAAGATTCAGAAGGCCTTTGAGGGCAAAACGTCCGAAGACGACGTGGCGCTGCGCGAAGGACTCTACGCCCTGGTGAGCAACGTGCTCTTCGTCATCGACCGCCAGAATCCGCAGCTCTACCACCCGCGCATCTCCGCCCAGTTCGACTATGCCTACCGCTACCTGAGCGACAGCCAGAAGTGGGCATTCAACAGCCTCTACAATGATTATTATTATCGCCGCCACAACCAGTTCTGGTACGATGAGGCGATGAAGAAACTGCCGCGGCTCACGCAAAGCACCGGCATGCTCGTTTGCGCCGAAGACCTCGGCATGGTGCCCGACTGCGTGGCTTGGGTGATGAACCAGCTGCGCATGCTCAGCCTGGAAATCCAGACCATGCCCAAGGCCGTGGGCGCCGAGTTTGGCGATGTTTCCCAGAATCCCTACCGCTCCGTCGCCACCATTTCCACCCACGACATGCCAACCATGCGCCAGTGGTGGGAAGAGGACAAGGAGCGGGCGCAGCGCTTCTACAACCAGGCCCTGCACATCGATGGGCAGGCGCCGGCAACCATGCCGGGATGGCTCGCCGAGGAAATCATCAGCCGCCACCTCTATTCGCCCTCCATGCTCTGCCTGCTGTCGCTGCAAGACTGGCTGGCCATCGACGAGCAGCTGCGCAATCCCGACGCTGGCGCCGAGCGCATCAACATTCCCGCCAACCCGCGCCACTACTGGCGCTGGCGCATGCACCTGAGCATTGAGCAACTGAACCAAAGCGGCGCGCTCAACCAGCACATCCAGTCCATGATTGCCCGCTCCGGACGCTGAGCAAAAAGTGAGTAAACCGAAGATTTGCCCATGAGAAAAGGCACTTATTCCAAACGAAAATTCCTGCTCGCCTTTGCCGTCACCATGGCGTTGCTGGCGGCATTGCAGCACCTGTGCGCATTCACCGTGCAGCCTTTTCCGCAGCCCGATGCGGAGGAGGCTGACACGCTGCTTGCCACGACCGGAGAACCGCTGCCGCCTGTGCCGCCCGTTGGCACGCCCATGCCGGAGGAGCATGAGGGCAGCGAGTCCGATTCGCTGAATTTTGCCGCCGATTCGCTGCGCAATGACAGCCTGAAAATGGCGGCGGAAATCGACAGCCTCAGCCTCAACGCCGTGCGGCCGATGCGCAACTACGGCAAAGTGTGGAGCTACAGCCAGTGCTTCCCCGACAGTCAGGCGCTGCAGCTGGAGGCCGCCATGCGCAACGGCATACGGCCCGTCGGCTCGCGCGAAGGCATTGACGCCCTCGTCCGCGCCCACAAACTGGCCGACATGAGCCACTCGCCGTTCTACGTGGTGGACAGCCTCACGCACTCCACGCCCTATCTCGTGCCCAAGGCCCAGCAACTGCTCAACACCATTGCCGTCAATTTCATCGATTCGCTCGTGAGCAAAGGCATGCCGCCCCACGCCATTTTCGTCACGTCGGTGCTGCGGACCGTGGACGATGTGAGCAACCTGAAGCGCCGCAACCGCAATGCCACGGAGAATTCCTGCCACTGCTACGGCACCACCATCGACATTTCCTACAACAAGTTCATCCCCATCACGGGCCAAAGCACGGCCTACGCCCATCCGTCGCTCTGGGACGATGACATGAAGTTCGCCCTGGCGGAAGTGCTGGCCGACCTGCGCGCAGCGGGCAAGTGCTATGTGAAGTACGAACGCTGGCAAGCCTGCTTCCACCTCACCGTCAGGTGACGATGGGGCAGGGCGCTGGCGGTTGCCGGGAAGTGCAGTTGGGAAAGGTTCAGACCTATCGGCCAGGCGTTCTGACCGCAAAAGCGAAGCAAAAACAAAACGCTGCAAGCGATGTTGCTTGCAGCGTTTCTTTTATTCCGCGGAAGGAGGGGGATTCGAACCCCCGGTACGGTTACCCGTACGGCAGTTTAGCAAACTACTGGTTTCAGCCACTCACCCATCCTTCCTTCGAAATGTTTCGTTTGGCTGATTTTGCAAAGGCTTTTCGTCTTTTGCGAGTGCAAAGTTACTTCTTTTGTCTGAACCTACCAAACTTTTCGGCAGAAAAATGTCAGTTTTTTTGCTTTAAGACCCGGAATGCCTGCGGAAGGTAGGCCACGAGGTCGCTTGCAATGACCGATTCGGGCGCTCCGTCGCGTGCGGCAAGGTCGCCCGCCGAGCCGTGGAGGAAGACGCCGAGGCGCAGCGCGTCGAGCGGCGCATACTGCTGTGCCAGCAGCGCGAGGAGCAGGCCGGTGAGCACATCGCCCGCGCCGGCAGTGGCCATGCCAGGGTTGCCCGTGGGGTTGAAATAGACCTGCCCGAGGGGCGAAACCACGGCGGAGTAGGCGCCTTTGATGAGCACATAAATGCCGTACTGGCGCGCCAGGTCGAGCGTCTTGTTCAGTTCTTCGAGCGAATTGGCGGTCTGCCCGATGAGGCGCCTCAGTTCGCCCTTGTGCGGCGTGAGGATGGTGTCGTGCGGCAGGTCGTTCATCAGCACTGGATTGATGCCCAGAATGGTGAGCGCGTCGGCGTCGAGCACCAGCGGAATGCCGATGCCAGGCAGCAATGCCGCCAGCCGGCGCGTGGTTTGCTCGTCAGTGCCGATGGCGGGGCCGATGCCCATGGCGTCGAAATCGTCGATGGGCAGCGACAGCGGCTCGGGCAACTGATTGGGGCGGAACGGGTCTTTCACGAATTTCGGTTCGATATGCACAATGGCCTCAGGCACAGCCGTTTGCAAAATGGTGCGGTTCTCCTCCTGCGAATCCACGGTGAGTTTGCCCACACCGCCGCGCAGGCAACTTTTTGCCGCCAGCACCGCCGCTCCGGCCACGTCTTTCCTGCCCGCCATGAGCAGCGCGTGGCCCTGCATTCCCTTGTGCGTGAAGCGCGAAAGGCTGTGGAGCAGCGCCTGCATTTCCCTGCGCTCCGTCAGGTGGTAGGGCGTGCGCATGTCCGGTTCGTCTGGCACCTTCAGCCCGATGTCGAGCACCGCCCATTGCCCCACGTAGCGCTCGTTTTCGGCGAAGAGGAACGCCAGTTTCGGCGCGTGGAACGTGTAGGTGAAATTCGCCCGCATGATGTTGCTCGGCAGGTTGTCCGTGTTGTCCTCCGTCATGAGACCGCTGGGCACGTCGATGCTGACCACCGTTGCCGCCGAGGCGTTGATGTAGCGCACCACCGCGGCAAATCCGCCTTCGAGCGGGCGGCTCAGGCCTGTGCCGAAGAGGGCGTCAATCACGATGGTCTGCGCATCGAGGTGGGGCGGGGTGAACTGCGACGTGATTTCGTTGAACTGCAGCGAAGTGCGGCCCGCCGTAATCAGTTGCTTGTTCCGCGAGCAGTCGGCCGACATTTTTTGGCCCGTGTTGAAAAGATAGACGCGGACGTCGCGCCCAGCCTCGGCCAGCATGCGCGCCACGGCCAATCCGTCGCCGCCGTTGTTGCCGGGACCGGCAAAAACCACCACGGGCTGCGTGGCGTCTTGAAACTGGTCGAGAAACATTCCGGTGAAGGCCTGCGCCGCGCGCTCCATGAGCGTCCACGAGTCAATGCCCTCAGCCTCAGTGGTGTAGGCGTCAATGCGCCGCATTTGTTCTGAAGTATAGATTTTCATGCTTCTGATAGGGATTTTTGCAAAATTACAGTTTTTTCCGCACTTTTCGGCACTGCATGCACGTTTTTTTCGGCTGCAAAGCCAAAACGGGCGAATTCATTTTTGGAAACGACTGCACTCGTTTTGGAAAGGGAAAGTTATACTTTCTGACCGAAAACGCCCTTCAAAGGCTGATGAATAAAGGGATTGCGCGTGATTTCGCAACCCATTTGCTTTTTCCACAATAGCTAAATTTTCTTAACGAACCTGCAGATTCCCAGGGATTTATTTGCATATTTCAAAGGTTTTTCTTACCTTCGCGTATAACTTTTAACACCTACTGTTCATGAGAATCAACTTCGCAAAGTTCAACAACCTTTTCGCGCTCACCCGCTATTTCAACACAGAGAAAAAGTGCCGCGATGCCATCGCACAGGCGCGGTGGGACGATGGCGACATCGTTTGCCCCTATTGCGGTGAGCATCACTGCAAGGTCGGCAAGGATGGGCGATACCGCTGCAAGGGCTGCGGAAACAAGTTCTCCGTGAGGGTCGGGACCATCTTCGAGGGCAGCAACCTGCCGCTGCGCAAATGGATGATGGCGCTGTACCTCATCTCCTCGCACAAGAAGGGCATTTCTTCCCATCAGCTTTCAAGGGACTTGGGCGTGACGGTCAAGACCGCATGGTATCTCCTGCACAAGGCGCGCAACTTGTTCGCGCAGGACGACGGCGTGGCGCTCTGCGGCGAGGTGGAGTGCGACGAGACCTATGTCGGCGGGCGCGAGAAGAACAAGCACGATAGCAAGCGAACCAAAGGCAACCGCGGTCGCAGCCTCAAGGTAAAGACGCCCGTGTTCGGCATGCTGCAGCGTGGCGGCAACGTGGTTGCCATGAAGGTGGAGGACTCAAAGGGCACCACCCTCGTCCCCATCATCGAGCAGTTCGTTGAGCAGGGTGCGAAAGTCTATACCGATGAGCATGGCGGCTATAGCAAGCTGTCCGACCTTGGCTACATGCACGGAGTGGTGCAGCACGGCGACAGGATTTTCGTGGGTGCTGATGGCATCTCGACCAATCATGTTGAAGGCTTTTGGGCGCAGCTCAAGCGCATGATTTTCGGCATCTACCACTTCGTGAGCGTGCCGTACCTGCAGCGCTATATCGACGAGGCGGTCTTCCGCTACAACACGCGCGGATGGAGCGA
>Ga0065709_1029342_pt1 | contig 30823 bp, 18 predicted proteins | sample Hoacrofraction14_2_FD_59096 | JGI IMG/M metagenome (GOLD analysis project Ga0065709, IMG submission 59096) | Hoatzin crop microbial communities from Cojedes, Venezuela, sample from fiber fraction 14 v1 | ecosystem: Host-associated > Birds > Digestive system > Esophagus > Crop | place: Venezuela...
ACAAGCCGTATATCACAGGTATACGAAAAGTCAGCCAATCGCCCGGCGCCTGTCGGCTTGGGCTCTTGGGACTTTTACAGTAAGACATGAAAAAAGCCGCAGCGCGAAAAGCGCCGCGGCTTTTTTATATGTCGGCAGGCAATGATCAGGCCGGGAAGAGGCGGTGCGGCAGTCAGCGCTGCGTAATAGCAGCGCGTTTGCCGTGCCGCCGCTTCCCGACCGTCCGGAATTGCACGCCAAAACAGCGCTTGAACAAGTCAGGCCGGAGAGAGGCGGTGCGGCAGTTAGCGCTGCGTAATAGCAGCGCGTTTGCCGTGCCGCCCCTCTCCGGCCGTCCGGGATCGCTCCACCACACGCCAGCCCACATCACATAAATATTCAGTAACCCCCTGAAAATTCCCCCCACAACCCGAAAAAAAGGCCCGCGGCCCCGCCTCATCAGGCAGCACCGCAGGCCCTCACTCACTCAAGCACGCTCATCCAACCACCGGCGCCGCCACATGAATCGGCTCCAGCTTCCAGATATCATTCACATACTCGCGAATCGTCCGATCCGAACTGAACTTCCCGCTCGAAGCCATATTCAGGATCGCCATCCTCGCCCAGCGCTCCTCATCCTCATACGCCTCCACAATGCGCGCCCGCGCCGCATCATACGACTTAAAGTCCGCCAGGATAAAGTACTGGTCCGCGCGCCCGTACGCATTGCTCACCAGCGAATCATAGATCTCCCGGAACAGCTCCATATCCCCGTTGCTGTACTTGCCGTTGATCAGCTCCATCAGCACCCGCCGGATATCCGGATCATTGTTGAAGTAGTACGTCGGGTCATAGCCGCCCTCATTTTCGAAGCGGATAACCTCCTCCGAGGACAGCCCGAAGATAAATGCATTCTCCTCGCCGACCTCCTCGACGATCTCCACATTCGCCCCGTCCATCGTCCCGAGCGTGGGCGCTCCGTTGAGCATGAACTTCATGTTCGACGTACCCGACGCCTCCTTGGACGCCGTCGAGATCTGCTCCGAGATATCCGCCGCCGCGAAGATCCACTCCGCGTTCGACACACGGTAATCCTCGATGAAGACCACCTTGATCTTGCCCTTGATGTCCGGATCATTGTTGATGACATCCGCCACCGAGTTGATCAGCTTGATCGTCAGCTTCGCCCGGCGATACCCGGCCGCCGCCTTCGCCCCGAAGATAAACGTCCGCGGGTAGAAATGCATCTCCGGATGATCCTTGATCTGGTCATAGAGGTACATGACATGCAGGATATTCATCAGCTGGCGCTTGTACTCATGCAGCCGCTTGACCTGCACATCGAAGATCGAGCGCGGATCCACATCGATGCCGTTGTGCTCCTTGATGTACTTCGCCAGACGCAGCTTGTTCTGATACTTGATATTCATGAACTCCTGCTGCGCCTTGCGGTCGTCCGCATAGAGCTTCATGCGGGAGATCTTCGGCAGATCCGTGATCCACTCGTCGCCGATGTGGTCCGTGACCCAGTCCGCCAGCAGCTGGTTGCCGTGCAGCAGGAACCGGCGCTGCGTGATACCGTTCGTCTTGTTGTTGAACTTCTCCGGGAACATCTCGTAGAAGTCCTTCAGCGTCTGCGTCTTGAGGATCTCCGTGTGCAGCTGTGCCACACCGTTGACACTGTAGCCCGCGACGATGGCGAGATTTGCCATTTTCACCTGACCATCGTAGATGATGGCCATCTTGGCGATCTTCTCCTGGTTGCCCGGGTACTTGGCCTGGACATCCAGCAGGAAGCGGCGGTTGATCTCCTCGATGATCTGGTAGACACGCGGGAGCAGGCGGGAGAAGAGCTCGATCGGCCACTTCTCCAGGGCTTCCGCCATGATCGTGTGGTTCGTGTAGGCGACGGTCTTCGTCGTCACGGCCCAGGCCTCATCCCACTCCAGGCCTTCCTCGTCGAGGAGCAGACGCATCAGCTCGGCGACCGCCACGGTCGGATGCGTGTCGTTCATCTGGAAGGTCACCTTCTCGTAGAGCTTCCGGATGTCGTCATGATTTCTCTTATACTTCTCGATGGCTTCCTGCACACTCGCGGAGATGAAGAAATACTGCTGCTTCAGGCGCAGCTCCTTGCCCGCATAGTGGTTGTCGTTCGGATACAGGACCTCGACGATGTTCCGCGCCAGGTTCTCCTGCTCGACGGCCTTCTGGTAATCGCCCTTGTTGAAGGAATCGAGCTGGAAGTCGTTGATGGCTTCCGCGTCCCACACGCGCAGGGTGTTGACCATGTTGTTGTTGTAGCCGACGATCGGCAGGTCATACGGAACGGCCTTGACCGACTGATAATTCTCCTGGAAGAACTTGTTGCGCTTCTCCTTCTCGTCGTACTCGACGCGCACGTAGCCGCCGAAGCGCACTTCCTTCGCGTACTCCGGACGGCGCAGCTCGAACGGGTTGCCGTTCTTGAGCCAGTTGTCCGGCACCTCGATCTGGTAGCCGTTCTCGATCTTCTGCTTGAACATGCCGTAGTGATAGCGGATGCCGCAGCCGTACGCCGGATACCCGAGCGTGGCCAGCGAATCCAGGAAGCAGGCCGCCAGACGGCCGAGACCGCCGTTGCCCAGCGCCGCATCCGGCTCCTGATCCTCGATCGTGTCGATGTCCAGGCCCATCTCCGCGAGGGCTTCCTTGACCTCCTTGTAGGCCGTCAGGTTGATCAGGTTGTTGCCCAGCGCCCGGCCCATCAGGAATTCCATCGACATGTAGTAGACGATCTTCGGATCGTCCTTGTCCATCTGCTGCTGCGTGGCCATCCAGTTGTCGATGATCACGTCCTTGACCGCGTAGGAGACCGCCTGAAACAGCTGCTGCTGTGTGGCCTCACTCAGGGTCTTGCGGTACAGCGTGCGGACATTATCCTTCACCTGCTCCTTGAACGCTTCCTTGTCGAAACGGCTCTTTGCACTGCTCATTCTTTTCCGATACCTCCTCTGATCTGCGGCACCTCTGAACGCGCCGCTCTCACATGTCCCGGCGCGCCTTACGCCTGCACCTTCTCCACCGACAGCGTCACCTTCTCGCCGTTCACCGTCCACTCCTTGGTGTACCCCTTGAGCGTTCCGCAGGTAACGGCATCCGCGAGGACCTCGCCCTTCAGCTCATCCTCGAAGCGCTGCATGATCTGCGCGATCTTCTCATTGCCGTCCTCGCCGAGGAGGATGTGATCCTGCACCTCGAAGCCGGCCTCCTTGCGCATCGTCTGGATCTTCGAGACCAGCTCGCGCACGAAGCCCTCCTCGATCAGCTCCGGCGTCAGGTTCGTGTCCAGCACGACCGTCACGCCGCCGTCCTGCTCGCTGACGTACCCTTCGGTCCGGGCCGTCTCGATCAGCAGGTCGTCCTCGGTGAGCTCGACCGGCGTGCCGTCCACGTCAAAGCGGATGGCGCCGTTTGCGCGCAGCTCTTCCATGGCCGCGTTGCCGTTCACCTCGGAGAGGTACTTGCGGATGCCGCCGAGCTGCTTGCCGTACTTCGGACCGACCGTGCGCAGCTGCGGCTTGAAGCTGTAGCTGGTAAAGGCACTGACGTCCTCCGTAAATGTGATCTTCTTCACGTTCAGCTCGTCGGTCACGATGTCCGCGAAGAACTCCGGCAGCGCCGTCTCTGCCTTCACAAACATCTGCCCGATCGGCTGGCGGTTCTTGATGTTGGCCTCGTTGCGGGCCGCGCGGCCCAGCACGACGATGTCGAGGACTTCCGCCATGCGGCTCTCGAGCTCTTCATCGATGCGGCTGACATCGCACACCGGGAAGTCGCACAGATGCACGGACTCCGGCGCGTCCTTCTCGACGCTGCGCACGATGTTCTGATAGATCTCCTCCGTCATGAACGGGATCATCGGGGCCGCCGCCAGGCTCACGGTCTTCAGCGCCGTGTAGAGCGTCATGTAGGCGTTGACCTTGTCCTGCTCCATGCCCTTGGCCCAGAAGCGGTCGCGGCAGCGGCGCACATACCAGTTGGACATGTCATCGACGAAGGCCTGCAGCGCGCGCGCCGCCTCCGGGATCTTGTACGAGCCCAGATCGCTGTCCACGTCGCGGACCATACCGTTCATGCGCGAGATCAGCCAGCGGTCCATGACCGGCAGCTGCTCATAGTCGAGCGTGTGCTCTGCCGGGTTGAAGTTGTCAATGTCCGCATACAGCACGTAGAACGCGTAGGTGTTCCACAGCGTGCCGAGGAACTTGCGCTGTCCCTCCTGCACCGCCTTGCCGTGGAAGCGGTTCGGCAGCCACGGGGCGCTGTTGATGTAGAAGTACCACCGGATCGCGTCCGCGCCGTAGGTCTCCAGGGCTTCGAACGGGTCTACCGCATTTCCCTTGGATTTACTCATTTTCTGGCCGTTCTCATCCTGCACGTGGCCGAGGACGATGACGTTCTCGTACGGCGAGCGGTGGAACAGCAGTGTCGACTCGGCCATCAGCGAGTAGAACCACCCGCGGGTCTGGTCGACAGCTTCCGAGATGAAGGCTGCCGGGAACTGCTTCTCGAACAGGTCCTGATTCTCGAACGGATAGTGGTGCTGGGCAAATGGCATGGCTCCTGAATCGAACCAGCAGTCGATGACTTCCGGCACCCGGTGCATGGTCTGCTTCTTCCCGCACGCCGGACAGTCACAGACGAACTCGTCGATGTACGGCCGGTGCAGCTCCACGGTCAGCGCGTCCTCGCGGCCGCTGCGCTCCTTCAGCTCTTCGCGCGAGCCGATGCACTCCATGTGGCCGCACTCGCTGCACTCCCAGACCGGGAGCGGCGTGCCCCAGTAGCGGTTGCGGGAGATGCCCCAGTCCTGCACGTTCTCGAGCCAGTCGCCGAAGCGGCCCTTGCCGATGGACGGCGGGATCCAGTTGACGGTGTTGTTGTTGGCGACCAGCTCGTCCTTCACGGCGGTCATCCGGATGAACCAGGACTCGCGCGCGTAGTAGATCAGCGGGGTGTCGCAGCGCCAGCAGTGCGGATACTCGTGCTCGAACTTCGGCGCGTCGAAGAGCTTGCCCTCGGCGTCGAGGTCGCGCAGCACCATCGGGTCGGCCTTCTTCACGAAGACGCCCGCGTACGGGGTCTCCCCGGTCAGGTTGCCCTTGCCGTCGACGAACTGCACGAACGGCAGGCCGTAGGTGCGGCCCACGCGGCCGTCATCCTCACCGAAGGCCGGGGCGATATGGACGATGCCGGTACCGTCGCTCATCGTGACGTAGGTGTCACACACGACGAAATGCGCTTTCTTGTGCTGCTTCGCGGCGGCTTCGCCCGCGCACGCAAACAGCGGCTCGTACGGGCGGTACTCGAGGTCCCTGCCCTTGTACGTTTCCAGCACTTCATAGGCCGGGGTGCCTTCTTCCCGGCTCAGGCCCCCCAGGACCTTGTCGGCCAGTGCCTCGGCGAGGATGTAGGTGTAGCCGTCCGCGGCTTTCACTTTCACGTAGGTCTCGTCCGGGTGCACGCAGAGCGCGAGGTTCGACGGCAGGGTCCACGGGGTCGTGGTCCAGGCGAGGTAGTACAGTCCTTCCTCATCGGTGGCCCTGAAGCGCACGATCGCCGAGCGCTCTTTCACGAGCTTGTAGCCCTGCGCCACTTCCTGTGCGGACAGCGGGGTCCCGCAGCGCGGGCAGTAGGGGACGACCTTGAAGCCCTTGTAGAGCAGCTTGTCATCCCAGATTTTCTTCAGCGCCCACCACTCGGACTCGATGTAGTCATCGTAGTAGGTGACGTAGGGGTGCTCCATATCGGCCCAGAAGCCGACGGTGTCGGAGAAGTCCTCCCACATGCCTTTGTACTTCCAGACGCTTTCCTTGCACTTGTTGATGAACGGCTCCAGCCCGTACGCTTCGATCTGGTCTTTCCCGTCGATGCCGATGGCTTTCTCGACCTCAAGCTCGACCGGAAGTCCGTGCGTGTCCCAGCCGGCCTTGCGCGGGACGTATTCTCCCTTCATCGTGTGATAGCGCGGGATCATGTCTTTGATGACGCGTGTCAGCACGTGGCCGATGTGGGGCTTGCCGTTCGCGGTGGGCGGGCCGTCGTAAAAGGTGTAGTACGGGGCGCCCTCGCGCTGCTTCATGCTCTTCTCGAAGATGTCTTCTTTCTTCCAGAACTCGCCCACTTCTTTCTCGCGGGCCACGAAGTTCATGTCGGTGGTTACTTTGTTGTACAGCATCTCTGTCACCTCCTGGGGGACGCCTTTCTCGTCAGCTCTTCCCCGAATCCTGTTGGGCCGGTGCCTGGGCGCCGGCATGCGCTGTCTCTGCCCGGCTGACGCGCCGGCTTGCCTGTTGTCGCGCCGCTTTCTTATGATTATGCGTTTGAAACTTTTGGCATAGACTGTACTATTATAGCGAAAAACGGCGCGGGGCGCAATTTGACAATCAAACAGAAATCGGCGCCCTTTGGCGCCGGTTTCCTGCTATTTGACGAACTTGTGCGGGGCGGTCTGTGCTGAAGGCGGGAAAACCTGCCCGCGTGAGAGCCTCACGGAAGCGGGGATGCGGGGCTCCGGGGGTACACCCGGCTGCTGAAATGCAGCCGGGTATACCCCCGAAACCCCGCACCCGGCCGGAGCATACAGGGTGCTGCCGCAGCTTTTATGCTGCTGCCTCCACGTCTGTCTCTTCGGCAGCATCCTCAGACATCGCTGCCGGAACATCTGCTGCCGTTTCCTCCGTGGTTCCAACTTCGGCGCGGGCCTGGAGGGCGGTGAGGACGTTCAGGCCGCAGGAGCCGAGCATCAGCACCAGGATCAGGGCGGTGAGCAGGCGGCCGGCGAGGCTGCCGTGCGGCAGCGGCGGGAGGGTCGCGGTGAGCTCATCGAGGGCCAGGACGCAGCAGACAAGCAGCGCGAAGACCAGGAAGATGAACGTGCGGTAGCTCGAGCCGTACAGCGTCGGCGAGAAGCCCATGACAATGCGCGAGCACAGCCCGGCCGCCAGAAACAGCGCCGCCAGCAGCCCCCGCCGCCGGTCGCGAAAGCCGGTCAGGAGAACCGCAAAGATCGCCGCCAGAGCGAGCACAGACAGCCCGATCGCCACAGGCGATTCGAGGTCCGGCATGCCATGCGAGTAATCATAAAACACGCGCCATTTTGTAAAGCGATTCAGGACTACGTAGGCTTCCAGCACCAACGGATACGCTGCGATGGCCATGGCCGGAATACTCACCCCCCGACGCCGATGCACGGCGGCTGCGGCCAGCAGGAAGAGGAGCACGGTCAGCAGCGCGTAGAGCAGCAGCGGGCTGTAGAACAGGTTGGCGGCGGTTGAGGTGTAGCCGTGGGCAAGCTTGTCAAACAGGGTCCAGTCGGTATAATCCGGGATCGTGTAGGGGCCGGTCAGGCCCTGCGTCCGGTTCTGATGGCCGGGGGCCAGTACCGTGACCAGCAGCATAAGCACACCCGCGGCCAGCGCCATCCAAGTATAGCGCCTTGCCCGCCAGGCAGTCTGCACCGCCTCCGGCACAGCGCCCGATTCGGCTCTGCCCGCAGCCCTGACAGTGTCGGGCTCTGCGCCCTGCCCGCCCCTTCCCGCAGTCTTTACGGCTTCAGGCTCTGCACCCTGTCCGGCCAGAAGTACCGGCTGCTCGCGCAGTTTTCCGGCCTGAAGCTGCCACAGGCTGATCACGAGCAGCAGCCCGATCAGCACGGCGCCGGACTGCTCCTGGTTGGCGGCATACAGAGCGCCGATCAGGCCGAGGATACGCCGGCGGCCGGTCAGGACCGGCTGCAGGGCCAGCGCGATCGCGGCGGCGGGCCAGAGGTAATTGGTCGAGCCCATGATATAGCCGGCCGAGCGCAGATAATACTGCGGAAACAGCAGCAGCATCGCGCAGATGATCAGCAGCCGGCGCGTGGAAAGATCCACGCCAAACGCCGATACCGCCGCGCCGCCCGCCTTCGAACGGCTTTCCGGCCTGCGGCGGCGGGCCGCTTCCGCTCTTTTCTGCTGCGGCGTGATGGGCCGGGGCGGGAGGCCGGCTGCGAGCATGTTTCGGATCGCCCAGGCCAGGAGCAGCCAGACGGCCGTGTCGGCGAGGTACCAGATTGGCAGCGGGAGGGTGGACAGGAACGCGCCGAGCGGGTCGCAGACGAAGCGCCCGTTTACCTCCGCAAATGCTTTCACAATAAACGCGCCGATCGACATCGTCTGCAGTTCTTCCGCGTACACCAGATCATCAGACAGCCGCCGGATCGGCAGATGCAGCGCCAGAATCACCGCGCCGTAAGCCAACCAGATGAGCCACTGCAGCCGGCGCTGTCTGTTTTCGTCTCTCTTCATCTCTCTCCCTCCGCCGCGGGCGTTGCGGCGCCGCGGATCACCTGCGTTTTTCAGTTTTGATTGCCTTTATGCCCCATGCGCCGGAAGGCGCCGCAGCGCGGCGCCTCCCCTTTCTGTCAATCGTTACCGGCAAATTTTCACGCAGCACATCTTACGGCAGAACCCGATCTCATAGCACCGGATCCGGTCCGCGTTGAAGACAGCGTACTGCCCGACATATTCTGAAGTCTTTTCAGCTTCTTCCGCGGCACTTTCGGCCGTGTCCGCATCCGCTGCCGTGTCCGCATCCGCCGCCGTGTCCGCATCCGCTGCCGTGTCCGCATCCGCTGCCGTGAAGGCTTTACGCATGTCGGCGAAGTTTTCGAATTCGAGCAGCTTCAGGAACAGCACCGGATCGTCGCTCTCGGCGCGGCGCGGCTCCAGGATGTAGTCGGCTTCCTCGGCGCTGAAGGCGCCGCTGACGGTGCCGGCGGCGGCCTTACTGCCGGCTGCGGATGTCCTGCTTCCGGTCCCGGCGGCTTCTTTCTCGATCTTCCGGTAGCCCGGGATGCCCTCAAGCAGGGACGTCATGAACTCGCGGTAGAAGCTGTCCTGTGTGGAGCAGGCGCAGATGCTGTCGGAGAGCTGGGTGCCGATCAGGGCGGTCACCTCTGCCTCATTTCCTTCGGTCAGCGCCTGCCGCAGGGCGGTGCCGTCCGCGCTGCACATCGACTCTTCCATCCACTCGCCGGCCCGGCGCAGGTAGACCGCGCGGGTCGCTTCGTTCGGGATCGTCACCGCGATCCGGTTGCCCGCCGCTGCGCCGCCCTCGGCCAGCGTCAGATAACCGGTGTGAAGCAGCACGCTCCAGGAGCGGCCGCCGCTGCGCACGCGGTCCTCGCGCCCGCTGAGCACGCCGGCCGAAAGCTGCGTCGTGCGCCCGTTGATCAGATCCTCGATCCGGTCGCGGATATTTTCATCGCCCGAGAAGACCAGCCGCCGGAGCGCCTCATCGCCGAGCGCATTGCCCTCTCCGGCCGCCGCTGCCTCCGCCGACAGGCCGAAGCAATCCGCGAAGAGCGGCTTCGTCACGTCAGCAGCAGCCACGCCGCTCACGCCGCCGAGCAGCGCATCCGTCACCGGAAGCTCCGACATCAGCACGGCAAAGCGCACGCCGCTGTCCGCCCGCAGCGCCTGCTCCAGGATCGCCCGCAGCTGCTGCGTGAGCGCCGCGGTCTGCTGCCGGGTCTCGCCGTCCTGCGCCAGATACGACGCCTTCAAAGTACTGTCACAGTCATCGATCAGGAGAATCGCCTTCCGGCCGCTCTCCTTCTCCAGGCACTCGGCCAGGAACGCCACCGCGCCCGCCAGCTCGTCGCCGTCAAAGTCACCTTCCGCCCCGCGGCGGCAGCGCTGCCGGTCATTCTCCGTGAGCGCCTCGCCGGTGCCGAGCGAGCCGTGCCGCGCATACTCCCGCGCCAGCTCCGCCTTCAGCGCACCGGCATCCACGCCGTCCACGCCGCCCGCCGCACATGCCGCAGCCCCCGCGGAAGCCGCAGACGCCGCCGAAGCCGCCGACACCGCCCCGCACAGCTGCCCGAACGACAGCCGCACCACCGGGGAGGCCGCGCACTCGGCCATCACCTGCCGGCCGGCCTGCGCGATCGCGAGGCCATCGAAATAGCGGCGGGGATCGAGGAGCCTGCCATTGTCATCGAGAGACTCTTCAAAGAAGGTCTCAAGCATCTCCAGGTTCATCGTCTTGCCGGAGCCCTCCGGCCGCGAGATCGCGAAGATGCGGCTGCCGTTCTTCTCCTCCTCGATGAGGCGGCTGATCAGCGCGGTCCGGTCCGTGAGCGCCGCACCTTCCTCGATGCGGGCGCGGAAGCCGTCGCCGGCCGCCGTCTCCGTCAGTCCCGCCGCGGCCGCGCGCTGCACATCCTTCGAACGGATGCCGCGCTCACGCCGCTGTGCCTTCAGAGCATTGACAGAACGCCGCCCCATGGCCTCCAGCGCCGCCGCGACCGGCCAGGCCGCCAGCGCCAGCGCGCACACCGCCAGATCGCGGAACGCGTACCAGCCGTTCGTCTCCGTGTAGCCCGGCCAGACCAGGAAGAGCACCGGCACCGGCAGGATCGCCGGCAGGAATTTCACGAGATTCGCCGCCACGCACCCGAGATGCCGGCGGGCGATGATCAGCGCCGCGACCAGGCTCAGCGCGATCAGGGCGAGCAGCAGGTTCGACGCCGGGTTGTGCAGCCACAGCTTAGCCGCGCTGCGCAGAGCCTCCGTGCGCGAGACCGTCGCTGTCAGGCCGTCGGTAAGCGCGCGGATCGGGAAGCGCACGCTGCCGTCCTCCTCCCACACATTGGTGCCGGTGAGGAACAGCGTGATCCCCAGCTTGCCCGCGAACATGCCGGCGAAGCCGAGCAGCCAGCAGATCAGGGCGCGCACGAAATTGCCGATCGCCCCGAGGGCCTTCATGTCCCCGGCGCGCAGGCACAGCCACAGCACGAAGGGCAGGGCAAATGTCAGCACCGGATCGCTGAACAGATCAAAATACGCCGCGGCCATACCGGTCACCGCGAACACGTTCAGGACTTTCTCCGGCTCTTCGCTCGCCGGGTCGGCCGCGCGAAGCAGCGCGAGCGAGGACACCAGCGCGATGAGCGCGCAGATGCTCAGGCGCAGGCTCCAGCCGGCGGTCAGCGGCATCGCGGACAGACCGGCCAGGATCACGGCCGGCACGAACCACGCCAGGGAGCGGCGCAGCAGCGCGATGATCAGGAGCAGCGACAGCACCGCGAGGGCGCCGAGCAGGATATAATGGATCTGTTTTACGCTGAAGAAATGCAGCAGCGGGCGCAGGATCACGCGGTAGCCGTGCCAGTACTGCGCGCCGAAGCGCTCCTGCGCGGCCTCGCCGCCGTCCGCCTCCGCCTCGTCCGCATCGGTCAGGTAGCTCAGATCGAGGATCTGGATATCGCCGTCTTCGTCTTCGTCATCGAGTTCTTCCGCGATGGTGTCTTCCTGCGCGATGTCTTCCGCGATGGCGTCTTCCTCCGCGATGTCTTCCGCGATGGCGTCTTCCTCCGCGATGTCTTCCGCGATGACGTTCCCTTCCGCTTCCGAAGCCGCCAGGGCCTCATCGAGCATCATGGCCTCATAATCCGCCGCGGAGATCATGCCCTCTTCCGGCACAAATTCCATCTCGGTCTCATTTTCATACAGCCCCGCGATCGTCGCCGTGCCGGCCGGACGCACGCCGTCCCCGGCTTCGGTCTCATCATACAGACCGACCGCCTCATCGCCGTCTGCGAGGTCATCATCCTCGCCGTCGAGATCGACGTCCTCGTCGTCAAGATCGATGTCCTCGCCGTCGAGATCGAAGTCTTCGCCATCGAGGTCGAAGTCCTCGTCATCATCAAGGCTGAAATCCTCGTCCGTGAGATCCGCGTCATCATCGAGGCTGAAATCCTCGTCCGTGAGATCCGCGCCCTCATCCGCGGCCGCCGCACTGTCGGCCGTCACCAGCATCAGCGCCTTCTCGACCAGATCGCCGTCTCCGACATACGCGGCATTCTCGATCATCTCCCGGTCCACGGTCCGGTCCACCCGGCTCGAGGCCCAGCTGACCAGGTCCTCCGTCAGCGGCTCCTCCTCCGCCATCAGCGCATGCCCGGACACATCGTCCGAGGGGATCATGCTCACCGCCACGAGGAGCACTGCGCCGGCGCAGAGAAACGCGGCCAGCAGAAAGATGATAGTGAAAATCTGTCCCGGCTTAAGATGCGGGGAAGCGTTTTTACGGTCCATGACATTTCCTCCGAAATATGGTTGCAAGCCTGCGCACCCGGAGCAGCCCGAAGCTGCTGTGCCGCGCAGGCCCGACTATGGTCTCAGGGTTCCCAGGATCACTCCGATCAGCCAAAGCGGCTTCACGGCCGTGCCTGTCATACGGTTTCAGGATTCACCCGGCCGCTCAGATCAGCCCGAAGCTGTTCAGCAGCAGTATCCACAGGAAAATGGTAATCACCGAGCACACCGTGCTCACCACCACGCACTGCCCGGCCAGTTCACCGTCGCCGCCGATGTTGACGGCCATCGGATAGGAGCTGGCCGCGATCGGGGTGGCGTACAGGATGACCTGCATGAAGCGCTCGAACTCACTCATTTCCACGAAGAAGGAGACGAGGAGCGCCAGACACGGCAGGCCGATCAGGCGTACCAGCATGATCCGCGTCAGGATCCCGCGGTTATTGGCCAGCGCGTCGAAGCGCAGCGTCGAGCCGAGCACGATGACCGCCAGCGGCGTCGCCATGTCCGCGATCGCGTTCACCGGCTTCATCACGCACTGCGGAAGCGGAACGCGCAGGAGCAGGAATACGGCGCCCACGATCGCCCCCCGGATCAGCGGATTGTTCAGGAGCTTCATCGCCAGCTCGCGCACGCTGTGCCGGCCGCCGGAGCTGAAGGTCTCCAGGATCAGGATCGCCGTGATGTTGTAGATCGGCACCAGCACCGCGACCAGCAGGCCGGCCGCGCTCGCCGCCTCCTCGCCGAAGACACTCTGGGCGAGCGGGATCGCGAACAGCACGGTGTTGGAGCGATACAGCGCCTGGATCACGACGCCCCTGCGGTCATTCCGCCGGACGATCCGCGGCACGATCAGCACCAGCAGGCCGATCACGGTCAGCAGCTCGATGACCGAGAAGACCACGAAGAAGGCACTGACGCCGGTGTCAAAGTCCAGTGTGTACACGCACCGGAACATGATGAACGGGAAGAAGACCTTGAAGACAAACTGGTTCAGCTTGCTCATGAAGGCCTCGTCCGCGATCCTGCGCACGCGGATGAGACAGCCGATCGCCAGATAGACGGCAAATGGCATCACCGCGTTCACGGAGATCATAAAGTTCTGCATGGGGGACTCCCTTCTGCCTTTCTGCATGCCCTCTTTCATAGGACATACGCATGGCTCTAGTTTAGCGCATGTTTCATCCGTTGGCAATCGCCTGCAAATGCGCAAACGTCTTCACAGAACCGCGCGAATCGTGTATAATGACGGCGGCTGATCCGGCGCGGCCCGGGAAGGGCCGAGCTTCATAAACCATACTTTATCGAGCAAAGAAAGGGGAACTGCGCAATGAGTCATACACTGGTACTGATCCGTCACGGCGAGAGCGAGTGGAACAAGCTGAATCTTTTCACCGGCTGGACGGACGTCGATCTGTCGGAGAACGGCGTGAAGGAAGCGATCGAGGGCGGCAAGCTGCTGAAGGCCGAGGGCATCGAGTTTGATGTCGCCTACACCTCCTATCTGAAGCGTGCCATCCACACCCTGAACCATGTGCTGGAGCAGATGGATGAGGAGTACATCCCGGTCCACAAGTCCTGGAAGCTGAACGAGCGCCACTACGGTGCGCTGCAGGGCCTGAACAAGTCCGAGACCGCCGCCAAGTACGGCGAGGAGCAGGTCAAGATCTGGAGACGTTCCTTCGATGTCTGCCCGCCGGAGCTGACCGCGGACGACGACCGCAACCCGGCCAACCAGAAGCCGTACCGCGATGTGGATCCGAAGGATCTGCCGCTGACCGAGTCCCTGAAGATCACGATCGACCGTGTCGTGCCGTACTACGAGGAAGTCATCAAAAAGGATCTCGAAGCCGGCAAGACCGTCGTCATCGCCGCTCACGGCAACAGCCTGCGCGCGCTGGTCAAGTATCTCGACAACATCTCCGATGAAGAGATCGTCGGCCTCAACATCCCGACGGCCGTGCCGCTGGTCTATGAGCTCGATGACGATCTGAAGCCGATCTCCCATCGCTATCTCGGCGACCAGGAAGCGATCGCAGCCAAGATGAATGCCGTCAAGAACCAGGGCAAGAAATAATCCGCGTAACTGCTGCGCGAAGCGTTCTGAACAGTTACTGATCCGCGCCTTCGCACGCAGCACAGGCCATACAGCCGAAACAGTCAGGAGCACGCCAAAGCGGCGTGCTCCTGTTCTCGTTTGTGCCTGGTTTTCCGTATACCTGTGAAGCCTTGCATCCAGTGTTTTCTGCCGCGCTCAGATCGCCTCCGGCTTCCCGGGCTTCTCCGGCTTCTTCGGATCCGCCGCCTTCAGGCAGTCCGGCTCCGGATTGCCGTGGCGCTCGGCACTGCGGTGCAGTTCGTTGAACTTCGCCCGGGCCTTCTCTCCGCCGGCCGGCGACAGATACTGCAGGATCGGGGCCGTATTGACCATCTCCCAGTTGTATCTCCCGCGGTAGGTCGAATAGCTCGACCACCACCAGTCATACCCGCTGCGGCAGCAGTCCCGGTTGACCGGCGATAAATGCATATAGCAAAGGAGCTCCGCCGCCTCTCCCCGGCTGCCGACCGGCAGCAGATGCTCGGAGAGAATCTCCGGCATCGGGCGCATCTTCCCTTCCGGCATCTGCAGCGTCTGCCAGATCTCCAGCGTATCATGGAGCACAGCCAGCGCCGCCCCGGCATCACTCTCGTCGATCCCAAGCAGCATCCGCACCATGTCATCCATCACGACAAATCCGTACAGTTCATAAAACGCAAGCTTCTTCCGCTTGCCCATGGCCTTGATCATAAAGAACTTGTAAGCATCGTCGGCTAAGGCATAGCCGTTGAACGTGCACTCCACGTAATACACATAGCTTCTGAAAATTCTGTGGATCTCCTTATCAGTCTCAGCCTTCTTCATACTCCTCCTCTGTCTGCACCGCTCTCTTCGGTGCCGTTTGCAGACTGCCGGCCGGCTCCCCCATACCTCAGTCCTTGATCGCACACACCCTTTCGAATGTGTGGGCCGTCAGGCAGCGCAGCTTCCTCCCCGATCCGGTAAGTACATTCTCCGCGGTTCAGACCGGCAGAATCCCCCCACGCCTCCGGCCAGTCTCAAATGCTAACATCTGTTTTGCTATTATTCCATGTCTTATTTTACGAAAACGGTTTCCTAAACCGAATCGGCTCCGCTTCATGCAAAAAGCCCCGCAACCCCGGCATTCACGGGCAGAAAACAAGCCGCCATCCGGAATGTTTCGATTCCGAATGGCGGCTGCCGTTATGTCATATTTTAGTAACTGTTCAGAACGCTCGTCTGTGGGTTTACTGTATCGTGTCTTCGTCCACCGTCGCGTGGCGGTTCTCGGCGATGTAGATCTGCTCAAGGACGCCCTGCACGATGCGGCGGGTCGTGTCGTCGCCGGTACAGGTCGACAGCGTGATGACGCGGTCGTCCGTGGTGACCTCGACGTCGCCGCAGTCGATCTCCGAGCTCTCGATCGACTCATCGATGAAGGCCTGGAAATCCTCCTCCGAGAACGTCGTCCGGTAGGGATCGCCCACCCGGTTCACGATCGAAGTCGAGAAGATCCGGTACTGGTAAATGAAGTCCGCCGTGAAGATCCAGATATACGGGTTCTTGTCGAACGTCTCCTGCTCCGCGAAGCGCTTCAGCTTGCCGAACATCGACAGGTTGCGCATGTTGTGGCCGTAGACGATCGTGTTCTGGTCCGTGAAATACCGGCTGTTGTCGCAGTTGAGGAAGATGCAGCCCGCGAAGTTGTCCTCCTTGAGGAAGGTCCGGTGCAGGTAGAAATCATTGTCCTCCGCCTGCGCGATCGGGTAGGAGATATCGACCGCCCCGATGCGGATCCAGCCGATCACCTCGTCGTTGAGGGCGTTGAGCTTCGCGAAGTCGATCGGGTTCAGCAGCGTCGGCAGGCTCTTGACCTCGTCGTTCTCCACCGTCTCCACGGTGCCGGCCTGCGCGAGCACTTCCTCGATCGTGTCCGGATCCTCCAGCGACGTCACGCTGCGGATGACCTTCGCGGCGGCCGCCGTTCCGGAGGCCGCCTCGGCTTCCGTGCCGTCCTCACCCGCCACGCTCTCCGTGAGCGCCTGCGTGCCGTCCGCCTCGGTGCCGCCCTCCGCGCCGCCTGTCTGCGATGACGGCGTCACATCTCCGGCAAAGAGCGAATCCTCATCCGACCCGGTCCCGGCCTCGCCCGCGTCCCCGGCATCGTCCCCCTCATCGATCTCCGCAAACTGGTCACTCAGACTGTCATACTCATCGCTCCCGGCCTTGTACTGCACATAGTAGCCGTAGAGCTGCCAGGCTGAGTACGCGAACACGCCCAGCGCGATGATCAAAAGCAGCGTAGACAGAAAGCCGCCGCCCTTCTTTTTCTTCTTCCCTTTCGCCATAATTTTTTCCTCGTCTTACAGGCACTGCCCCACCGTGCGCGGATACGGCAGCACGTCGCGGATGTTGCCCACGCCGGTCAGGTACATGACCAGGCGCTCGAAGCCCAGGCCGAAGCCGGCGTGGCGCGTGGTGCCGAAGCGGCGGATGTCCAGATAATTGCTGTACTCCTTCTCATCCATGCCCAGCTCTTTGATCCGGCTGTACAGAATGTCGTAGTTCTCCTCACGCTGCGAGCCGCCGATGATCTCGCCGATGCCCGGCACCAGGCAATCCATGGCCGCGACGGTCTTGCCGTCCGGATTGAGCTTCATGTAGAACGCCTTGATCTCGCGCGGATAGTCCGTGACGAAGACCGGACGGCGGAAGATCTCCTCCGTCAGGAAGCGCTCATGCTCCGTCTGCAGATCGCAGCCCCAGGACACCTTGTAGTCAAAGCGGTCATTGTGCTCCTCGAGCATCTTCACGGCCTCGGTGTAGGTCACGCGCCCGAAGTCCGAATTCATGACATGATCCAGGCGCTCCTTCAGCCCCTTGTCCACAAACTGGTTCAGGAACTCGATCTCCTCCGGCGCCTCCTCCGTGACATAGCGGAAGATGTACTTCAGCATCGCCTCGGCGAGCTCCATGTCATCCTCGATATCCGCAAAGGCGATCTCCGGCTCGATCATCCAGAACTCGGCCGCGTGGCGCGTGGTGTTCGAATTCTCCGCGCGGAAGGTCGGTCCGAAGGTATAGACATTGCGGAACGCCTGCGCGAACGGCTCGACATCGAGCTGCCCGGACACCGTCAGGTTCGTGGACTTGCCGAAGAAGTCCTGCGTGAAATCGACCTTGCCGTCGTCCGTGCGCGGCACATTGTCGAGATCGATCGTCGTGCAGCGGAACATCTCGCCCGCGCCCTCGGCGTCCGAGCTGGTGATGATCGGCGTGTGCACGTAGACAAAGCCTCTCTCCTGGAAGAAGCGGTGGATCGCATAGGCCGCCAGCGAGCGGATGCGGAACGTCGCCTGGAACAGGTTCGTGCGCGGGCGCAGATGCGGCACCGTCCGGAGATATTCCACCGTGTGGCGCTTCTTCTGCATCGGGTAGTCCGGCGTCGAAGCACCTTCCACCGTCACCGAGGCCGCCTGGATCTCAAACGGCTGCTTGGCCTGCGGCGTCGCCACCAGTTCGCCTTCCACGATCACGGCACTGCCCACGTTCAAATGGCAGATCTCGTCAAAATTCTCCAGCTTATCCCCGAAGACCACCTGCAGCGTCTCGAAAAATGTTCCGTCATGCAGCACCAGGAACCCGAACGTCTTCGAGTCGCGGATGCTCCGCACCCAGCCGGCCACGCGCACCTGCGTGCCGAGGTACTGCTCACGGTTCCTGTAGAGTTCTTTTACTGTCACAAAGTCCATCGTATCCATCCTCCTTCACCGGCGCCCGGTTTCCCCGAATTCCGCCGGAAATGCCCGCAGCCGCCCTCTGCGGCCGCAGATTTTCTTCTGATTATAGACACTCCGCCCGCCTTTTTCAACTGCGGCCGGCGCGAAACCGGCACGAAACCTTTCTTAACACGTTTGAAATGTCTGTGCTTCCGCACATATGCAAAGCAGACGCAGTCATCGCATCCCGGCGGTCCGTCGGGCCCCATTGCATTCGTTCCTCAAGTATGGTATCCTGCCTGAGTCGGCATCCGCCGGCCGAGTGTTCGAAACCATCCACTCGCTAAACAAAACTAAGGAGGAAACTGAATATGAAACAGAACGACTGCAAGGTACAGTTCCTGGTGCAGGCGGCGATCATCGCGGCCCTGTACGTGGCCCTTGCGCAGATCTTCGCGCCGGTCAGCTTCGGCGCGGTCCAGCTGCGCGTCGCCGAGGCGCTCACGATCCTGCCGTACTTCACGGCGGCGGCGGTGCCCGGCCTCTTCGTCGGGTGCCTCATCGGCAACATCCTCGGCGGAGCGATCCTTCCGGATATTATCTTCGGAAGCCTGGCCACCCTGCTCGGCGCTGTCCTGTCCCGGTATCTCCGGCACCACCGCTTTCTCGTGCCGCTGCCGCCCATCGCCGCCAATACGGTCATCGTGCCGCTGGTGCTGCGGTACGGCTACGGCGTGACGATCCCGCTGCCGCTGCAGATGCTGACCGTCGGTCTCGGCGAAGTCGCCGGCTGCGGCCTCCTCGGCCTCTGCCTGCTGCTCGCCTTAGAGCCGCACCGCACCCGCATCTTCGGCACCGGCTGCGCCTGAAGCGCCGCCCGGCCCGCCTGAAAGACAGCCGCCCGCGTCAAACGACGCGGGCGTTTTTTTATCTCAATAAGTATAGAACACATTTCCGGAGTTCGCGAAGAGCTCCGTCGAATCATTCATCCCGAAATACTCCCAGCTGTCCTCGCCCGGCGTGAGCAGGTACGTGTTGAACTCGTCGTACCCCACGATGACCCGGACGCCCTCGCTGCTCTGTGCGATCACGGCGCTGCCGTGGCTGATGAAGTAGAGCACCTCATCGAGCGTGCAGCCGCTCACATCGAGCACGGTCTGCCCGAGTGCGGCCGAGAGCTGCGCCGTGTCCGTCATGCCCTCCGCCACCGCCGTGGGCAGCGAGCTGACACGGATCTCCGCCGAATTGTCGCGGTCGCCGCGCACCCAGACATAGTCGAGCGAGCTGTCGACCACGACGCCGACCGCCGCGTCGGCCGCCGTCACCGCGTCGTTCGGGTACGTGTACACGCCCGCCAGCGTGCCGCCGGCGTAGACATAGTACAGGCTCTGCGGCTGCGGATTCTCCGGCAGGTCCGCCGTGAGACCGGCCGCCGTCAGGCATTTGCTCCGGATGACCTGCGCCGAGGAGAAGGCCGACGTGCTGCCGACACGCAGCAGCACCTCCGTCTGCTTCTTCGCCGAGGTCTGCGTCGCGATACCGATCGCCACATCCTCCTCCGTGTCCGTGCTCATGATCTGGTCCTGCGAGGCGGCCGTATAGGTGCCGTCCGCATAGGTGGCGCGCTCTAAGTAGAGAACATTTTCGGTGAGGGAGACGGAGAGGACGTACATCCCGCTCGGGGCGTAGGTCTTGATCACCTCGCCGGCTCCGTTCAGGATCTCGAGCCGGTGCATCGGGAAGGTGGCGCAGCCGCCGTGGTCCGCCTGAATGCTGTCCGCGCGCGCGTACCCCGCCACGAGGTCCTCCTTCATAAATGTCAGCGCTCTCACCCGCTCCCCCTCGGGTGCCGTGATCTGCGCGACTTCTTCGGTCTCCAGGTCGATCAGGCTGAGCGAGGAGGAATCGTAAACGCTCCCCTCCGGAAGCCAGGCCAGGTACCGGCCGCTCGCGGAGGCGGCGCTGCACTCGCAGGCGATGCCGCTCTCGAGCACCTCGATCCCGGCGTCGGCCACCGTGACGCGGCAGAGCAGCCCGTCGAGCAGGACGTACAGCTTCGACTCGTCCTCGGTCAGGTACAGGCACGCCCCGGTCTCCCGCTGCAGCAGCTCCGTGTTTTCGGTGCTGCGGAGGAAGAGCGGTTCGCTGACGGTCGCGGTGCCGGCGTCGTAGAAGAAGAGGCCGATGCCATTTTCCCCCTCGTACTGGCCGCGGTTCATGTAGCCGCTGACCGCGAACCAGACGTCGCCGTCCTCATTCAGGCGCAGGATGCGGATCGTGTGGTCGGCGTAGAAGTCGCGCGCGTCCATGTTTTCCTTCTGCGGGAAGCTGAAGACCTGCGTGAGCTTGCCGCTCCGGACGCCGTAGGTCCAGAGCTCCTCCTCCTGGACGAAGGCGATCATCCTGCCGGTGTCGTCGGTCGCGTACTCCACGTCGCGGTCCGTGATGCCGAGGTTGATGCCGGTGCTGGTCATGACATTGCCGTCCGGGTTGAAGATCTCGTCGGTGGTCCGCTCGAAGTTCAGCAGGAACACGCGGCTGTCGGTGAAGCGGACGCGGTAGTACTCGTGCACGTTGTAGAGCTGCGTGATGCCGTTGTCCGCCACGGACGCGATGCGGTAATCGAGCGTCAGCGTCGCGGTGTTCTCGTTGATCTCGGTCAGGCGCGGGGTCGGCTTGTAGTAGATCTGCGGGTTGAGGTCGCCCCAGGTCAGCTGCCTGACGCTGTCGTGGATGTCCATGACGGCGAGCGTCGAGTCCGCGTCGGTCGTCTCGTCCGGCTCCACCGCCGCGCCGACCGTCGTCAGGTCGGTCTTGTTCACGCACTTCTCGTAGAAGCCCGAGACGTAATTCAGGTAGTCCATCGTGTGCAGGCCGTCGGCCAGCAGCACGTGGGTATAGTAGTAGGCGGTCCGCCCGTCGAAGGTCACCTGGATCTCGAGGACGTACTCCCGGTTCATCAGCATGCCGCTGCCGAGGGTGAGGTCGGCCGTCAGGTCGTCGCCGTCCCCGGTGAGCTTGACGACCTTGGTGTTCTCGAGCACCTGTGTGCCGTCCAGCGTGATGACCTCGTAGACCACGCTCTCCACGTTCGCCCCGAAGGTCTCGACCCGCAGGCCGATGCTGCGGTCATCCTCGAGCGGGGTGACCGTATCCCGGAGCCGTGTGCTGTTCATCTCCCGCGCGTAGCCGTGCAGGCAGTTGAAGTCCACCCCGTCCCGGTTCATGTATACCAGCGGGAAGGTGGAGGTGGCCATGTCTGAGGCCGTCTCCGGCGTAGTCTGGTTGATGATCCGGCTGAAGATGATCACGGATGTGATGAAGATCAGGAGCAGGACCAGGAACCGGACGATGTAGTCCCGGATCGTTCTGATGCGTTCCGCCATGGTGTCTTGTCTCTCTTTTCTCAAATTGTAACTGTTCAGAACGCTTCGCTGAACAGTTACCTCAAATTATCCTGAAATGTCAAACGTTCGGCACCCCTGCCTCACCGCCACTGGATGATGATCAGATAAAACTCCTCATCCCTGCTATAGCGGTAGTTCCACGTGCTGACGCCGTTGATGTCCATGAGGTACTCTCCCGCGTCATGGAGCATGCCATTTTCGAAGAGCTCATAGCAGGCGGTGTCGAAGGCCTCGCGGCTGCCGAATTTCAGGCTCACGCTCTCGCGGTCGTTCCACACCGAATTCATCAGCGCGCTGTAGACCGCGTCGTAGTCGAAGGTCTCGTAGTACATGCCGTTCAGACGGTAGTAGTTGTAGGATTCATCCGTGCACGCGGGCAGGGTGACCGAGCCGTCCGGCGTGTGGGTGCGGCAGATCTCGCCGTCCGTGCAGCACAGATAGCTGTAGTTCTTGGCCGTGATCCCCGTCCCCGACTCGAACGAGCCGGCGAAGACCGGATCGCCCCAGGTCACGTCGACGTGATAGTAGTTCCCGTCGATCCGCACCAGATTCCAGCCGTGGCTGCCCCCGTCCTCGATCGTGCCCGTGATGTAGGTGCAGAAGTACCCCATCCGGTGCAGGATGTACTGGAAGGCCTTCGAATACCCGGCGCAGACCGACGCGTGGCCGATCAGCGCGCTCTGGATGCACTGGTTGTCCGGCGCTGAGGCGTCGTAGTCCGTCGTGTCGATCAGGTACTCATAGACCGCCTTGATCTTGCCGTAATCTGAAAATGTCGGATCGATCGCCGCGATGCACGCGTCCGCCGTGCTCTCGAGCTGCTGCCGCATCGCCTCGCGCTCTTCCTCCGCCACCACGGTCTCGGACTCGAAGGCCACGACCTCGCCGGTCAGGGCGCTGCTCGTGACCTGCGCCGCCGTGCCGATCCAGAAGAGCTCCGGATGATCGGCGAGGACCGCGTAGTACGCCGTCCAGAAGTCGTCGACGCTCACGCGCGCGTACAGGTCCGCGCTCGTCTCGCCCGCGCTCAGGCGAGCGTAGAGCTCCCGGTAGATCTCGTTGAGCTCACTCGGCAGCTGATTGAAATAATACTCCTCGATCCCGCCGTTGTCCCACTCCGTGTCGCCCTCGTTGTAATAGGGGCTGTCCATAAGCCCGATGCGCATCAGCAGACTCCGCGTCTGCGACGCCGCCGAGCAGCCCGTGAGAGCAAGCAGGCACAGCAGGCAGAGGGCGGCCGCGGCCGCGGGTTTTCTCAGCGATCCCATTTGTCCGCGAGCTTCTCGATCTGCTCGGTGAATTTCTTCAGGTCCTTGTTGGCGCCGAACTCGTTCTTGCGGATGACGCCCATCAGGCGCTGGCCCGCCGCCTGCAGGGCCGCGTAGATGTTCGAAGCCTTCCGGCCCGCCTCCGTGCTGCCCGCCGCAGAGCCCTTCCGCCCCGACGCGCCGCCGGCCGCAGCCGCGCTGCCGGCCGAAGCGCCGCTGCTCTTTTTGATCAGCACCGGCTCCGCCTCGTACTCAAAGCGCCCCTCCTTCAGGTCAAAGACCGTCCCCGAAAATGGCGCCGCCGCGTTCAGGCCAAGCTCATTCCGGATCCGGTCCCGGAACAGCTCCGTGACCTTGTCCTCGCCGTGCGTGACAAAGACCATCGCCGGCTTGTTCCCGACCGCGCCGATCCAGCGCATGAGCCCGACATTGTCCGCGTGGCCGCTCACGCCCGGCAGGCGCAGGATCTCGGCCTTCACCTCGATCTCCTCGCCGAAGAGCTTCACATGGTCCGCCCCGTCGAGGATCGAGCGCCCGAGCGTGCCCGCAGACTGGTAGCCGACGAAGAGCACCGTCGACTCCGGCCGCCAGAGGTTGTGCTTTAAGTGGTGCTTGATCCGGCCCGCGTCGCACATGCCGCTCGCCGAGATGATGACCTTCGGGTAGGTCAGCATATTGATGTTCTTCGAATCGTCGCTCGTGATACTGGTCTTCAGACCGTTGAAGCCGATCGGGTTGATGCCCCTGTTCAGCAGGTCGATGGCCTCCTCGTCGAAGTCGCTGTACATCCGCTCCCGGAAAATGTTCGTCGCCTCGTTGGCCAGCGGGCTGTCCACCCAGACCTCGAAGCCGTCGTGCCCCGTCACCAGGCCCTCGTCCTTGATCTGGCGGATGAAGTACAGCATCTCCTGCGTGCGGCCGACCGCGAAGGACGGGATCAGGACATTGCCGCCCCGGTCGAAGGTCCGCTGGATCACCTCCGCGAGCGCCGTCGCGTAATCCGCCGGCTTCTCGTGCGTGCGGTCGCCGTAGGTGGATTCCATCACGACATAGTCCGCCGCCTTCGGCAGCACCGGGTCGCAGATCAGCGGCTGGTTGATGTTGCCGATATCGCCCGAGAAGATGATCGTCTTCGTGACGCCGTCCTCGGTGATCTTCAGTTCGATGGAAGACGATCCGAGCAGGTGCCCCGCGTCAAAGAAACGCACCTCGATGCCCTCGGCCACCATGCGCCGCTCCTCGTAATCGCTCGTCACGAAGCAGTCGATCGCCGCCTGCGCGTCGTCCGTGTCGTAGAGCGGCTCCACCGGCGGCTTGCCGGCGCGCTCGTTCTTGCGGTTCTTCCACTCGGCCTCGGACATCTGGATGTGCGCCGCGTCGAGCAGCATGATCCGGCACAGCGCCCGCGTCCCGCCGGTCGCGAAGATCTGCCCGCTGAAGCCCTGCTTGCACAGCAGCGGCAGCATGCCGGAGTGGTCCATGTGCGCGTGCGTCAGCAGCACAAAGTCGATCTCGGAGGCCGGCACCGGGATCGGCTTGTTCTCATACACATCGCCGCCCTGCTCCATCCCGTCATCGACGAGAAATTTCTTTCCGCAGGCTTCCAGATAGTAGCAGCTTCCGGTCACCTCATGGGTGGCCCCCAGAAATGTCAGCTTCATGCCATTCCTCCTCGTATTTCTCCGCGCCCTTCACGTCAACAGCGCGCCTGTGCATCCCCTGCCCGCCGCCGGACAGACGCTGCGCGTCTGCGCATTTCTATCCGCCGGAGCGGTTTCCGGCTGCGCGTTTCATCAAACAAGGCCGGGCGACGCCGCGCCCGGCCTTGCTCATCATAGCATACTTTGCGCCGGCGCGGCAACCGCAGGCGCTTACACATATCGGAAGCAGCCGTCCTCAAAGCCGGTGATGCCGAGCCCCGGCGCCTGGCTGACGCGGATCGTGCGGCCGTCGAACTGTGAGCCGCCCAGGATCGGGTCCACGGCGCACAGGCCCGGGCCGTCAAGGTCCACCTTCGTGATGACCGAGCGGCCCATCGCGAGGTGCACCGCCGCGTTGACCGCGACCTTGGATTCCAGCATGCAGCCGATCATGCACTCGACGCCGTACATCTCCGCCAGCGTCGCGATCTTCAGCGCGCCCGAGATGCCGCCGCATTTCATCAGCTTGATGTTGATGAGGTCCGCCGCGTGAAGCTGCAGGATCTTCAGCGCATCCTCCGCACTGAAGACACTCTCGTCGGCCAGCACCGGCACCGGGCTGTTCTCCGTCACGTACTTCAGGCCGTCGAGGTCCTCCGCCTTCACCGGCTGCTCCACGAGCTCGATGTCGAGGTCCTTCTCCTGCATGCGGCTCAGGATCTCCACCGCCTCGCGGCTCTTCCAGGCCTGGTTGGCGTCGATGCGGATCCGGATGTCCTTCCCGACCGCCTGCCGCACCGCGCTCAGGCGCTCCACGTCAAGAGACGGGTCGATCCCGACCTTGAGCTTCAGCGTGTCGAAGCCGCGCGCCTTCGCGTCCAGCGCGTCCGCAGCCATCTGCGCCGGGTCGCCCACGCTGATGGTCAGGTCCGTGGTGATCTCCTCGCGGGCGCTGCCGAGCAGGCGGTAGACCGGCGTCTTCAGGAACTGCCCGTACAGGTCATAGAGCGCCATCTCCGCCGCGGCCTTCGCCGAGGTGTTGTGCTTCAGGGCGCCCTGCACGGTCTTCAGGTTCTCCTCGAGCGCGCCGACCTCGCGGCCGATCAGCTTCGGGCCGATGTAGTCGCGCAGCGCCTCCAGGATCCCGCCGAGCGTGTCGCCGGTGATCACCGCGGTCGGCGGCGCCTCGCCGTAGCCCTTCTCGCCGGTGTCGGTGACGATCTCCACCACCGCGTCCTCGATCTTCTCCACCCGCCGCAGGGCCGTGACAAACGGCGTGCGCAGCGGCACGGAGAGGATCCCCACATGTACTTCCGCAATCTTCATCTTCTGTCTTTCCTCCTGAGAAGCGTGGCGGCGCACCGCCGGACACCAAGAGGCAGGAGCGGCACACAGCCGTCTCCCGCCCCTTCTGCCCGCGCCCCGCCGCTCCGGATGAGCCTGACGTTCATCCGCAGCAGCGGCGGCCGTGCGGTTTTCATTTACGGTAATATAAATTCCTGGTAACTGTTCAGAACGCTTACGGACGCCGGCGCCCGACGCTTATTTTGCCTTCCGGCCCGATGGCTCTGAACAGTTACACATTCTTATCAGTTCTGCGTCAGATAGCCGAAGTACACGCTCGAGCAGTAGTACACCAGCCCGCCGTAGTTCACATCGTCAAACAGATAGGAGTTCTGCGGATGGAAGAACGGGACGACCGGGACATCCTCGGCCAGGATCGCTTCGCACTTCGCGTAGTTCTCCCACTGCGTGGCGGTATCCGTCGCGGAGATGGCCGCGTTGTAGGCCGCGTCGTACTCCTCGCTGCTGTAGAACGCATTGTTGGAGCCGGTGGTCATGGTGTGGAGCATGTTGGAGATGTCCGCATAGTCCATGTACCAGCCATAGTACGCGATATCATAGTCGCCCGAGGAACGGGTCGCGAAGAAGTTCTCAACCGTCTCGACCGTGATGCTGTCGATGCCGAGGATGTTGTTCCAGTCACCGACGACCGCTTCCGCGATCTGCTTGCGGTCTTCATTGCCGACGATGTAGCGCAGCGCCGGGAAGCCTTCGCCGTCCGGATAGCCGGCTTCCGCCAGAAGGGCCTTCGCCTCCTCGCAGTTGGCCTCATAGTCCTCGGAGTACCACGGATCGACGACGCTCAGGAAGTCATTGCCTTCCTCATCCGTCAGACCCGCCGGGGTGTAGGTGTAGGCGACCGTGTCGTTCATGCTGCGGACATTCACGAGTCTCTCGCGGTTGACCGCCAGCGCCAGGGCCTTGCGGACCTTCGCATCCTTGAGGACGTCGTTGCCGGTCTCCAGGTTGAACATGCAGCAGTAGTTGCAGTAGCCGGACGCGTACTGAAGGCCGTTGCCCTCGAGCAGGGACGCCTGCTCCTCGACGACGCTGTCCGCGTAGATGACATCGCCGCTCTGGAAGGACGAGGTCTTCGTGGTGTTGTCGGTCATCAGCTGCCACTCGATCGTGCCGACCGTGACGGCATCCGCGTCATAATAGTCCTCGCGCTTGGTCATCGTCAGCACCGACTGATGGACCCAGTCCGTGACCTCGTACGCGCCGTTGTAGACCGCCTTGTCCGGATCGGTCGCATAGGACTCGCCCTGCGCCTGAGCCACGTCCTCACGGACCGGGAACGCCGACGGGAAGGCCAGGATCGCCGGGAAGTAGCCGCACGCGTAATTCATGTGCACGACCAGCGTCTTGTCATCGGTCGCCTCGTAGCTCTCGACCATGTCCATGATCGTCGCATAGTCGCCGCCCGACTCCGCCAGACGCGTCCAGCCGTAGACGAAATCCTGCGCCGTGACGGCCACGCCGTCCGACCAGGTGATGTCATCGCGCAGCGTGTAGGTGATCGTCAGACCGTCCTCGGAAATCTCCTCGGAAGCCGCCTGCCCGAGCACCAGCTGGCTGTTCTGATCCAGCTTGTACAGGCCCTCGTAGATGTGACGGTCCGCGGAAATGGCTTCCAGCGTGTTCGCCACGGAGGTGTTCAGCTGCATGGCGTCCTCACTGCCCGCCACGACGGAGATGCTGTCGATCAGTGTCTCCGCACCGGCCGCAAATGCGCCGAGGCTCAGTGTCAGCATCGCAGCCCCCAGGCCCAGGATAAGTGATCTCTTCTTCATAACCCGCTAGCTCCTTTCTTCCTGTGACAGCCGCCGCGTACCTGTGCCGCCGGCCGGATCCTCTCCGCCGCCCGCACCTGCGCCGCGCCTGTCTCTGTGTTCCCCCGCGTTCAGGGACATCCCGGCGGGAACAGCCGGGATGCCTCATTTCCCCGTAGGTCAGCGCTTCTTCATCTTCGGGTCGAGGGCATCGCGAAGCCCGTCGCCGAACAGGTTGAACGCCAGTATGATCAGGCTGATGATCACAGCCGGGAAAATCATTCGGTACGGAGTCACCTGGAGGCTCGTGAGCGCCTCACTCGTCAGCGACCCCAGCGACGCCATCGGCGCCGACACCCCGATGCCCAGGAAGGACAGAAACGCTTCCGTGAAAATGGCAGAGGGGATCTGCAGCATCGTCGTCGCGATCAGCTGGCCGATACAGTTCGGGATCAGGTGCTCCCGGATGAGCCAGCCGCGGCGCGCGCCGAGCGCCGTCGAAGCCGTGACAAACTCCATTTCCTTCAGCTGCAGGACCTGGCCGCGCACGATACGCGCCATGCCGACCCAGTACAGCATGCCGTAGACGATAAAGATGGCGATCAGGCCGGAGCCGATCTTGCGCAGCGGCCGGAAGAAGGCCACCGTGTCCACCAGATTGGTCAGCGGGTCATCGATGACCAGCTTGATCACGACGATCAGCAGGATCTCCGGCACCGAGTAGATGACGTCGACGATGCGCATCATGATCATGTCGGTGCGCCCGCCCGCCAGGCCCGAGATCGAGCCGTAGACCGAGCCGATGATCAGCACGATGACGGCCGACACGATCCCGACCGTCAGCGAGATCCGCGTGCCCACCATGCAGCGCACCATCAGGTCGCGCCCCAGGCGGTCCGTGCCGAAGGGATGGCGCAGGCAGGGGGCCATGTTCTCATCCCCGTAGACCTGCTGGTCGTAGGTGTAGGGCGAAAGCAGCGGGCCGATCACCGCGAAGGCGATGATCAGCAGGATGACCACCAGCGCGGCCATCGCGATCTTGTTTTCCAGCAAGCGCTGCCAGCTGGCGCGGAGGAATCCGATCTCCTCCGTGTCCCGGCCTTCGTCCCGGTAGTAGTCCGGATCGAGCGGAGCGAAATCCTCCTCGCTCAGGTCCGGCTGCAGTGTGAGTATATTCTTCATCATTGTTCTCCGTCTTTCCCCGAAGACTGCTGAAGCGCCGCCGCACCGCCGCGGCTGCCGCGCTGTCTGTGCCGCCGCTGCCTTCTCTGCGGCCGCGCTGTCTCTGCTGCCATGGCTGTGCCGGCGGGCGGCCCTTTATCCGATCTTGATCCGCGGGTCCACGATCTGGTACAGGATGTCGCAGACAAGGTTCATGAAGATGATCAGCGCCGCGTAGAAGACCGTGACGCCCATGATCAGCGTGTAGTCGCGGGCGCTGATCGCGTTCACGAAGTAGCGGCCCAGCCCCGGCACGTTGAACACCGACTCCGCCACGAAGCCGCCGGTCAGGACCGACGCGGTCAGCGGGCCGAGATAGGTGATGATCGGGACCAGGGAATTCTTCAGCGCGTGGACGAAGATGACCACCGCCTCGCTCATGCCCTTGGCCCGCTCGGTCTTCAGGTAATCCTGCCCCATCACCTCGAGGATGCTGGCCCGCGTCAGGCGCGCCAGGTAGCAGGTCGGATACATCGCCAGCGTGATGATCGGCATCACACTGCCGCCCGGCTTGCCGTAGGACACCGGCAGCACGCGCAGGGTGACCGCGAAGACGAGCATCAGCACGGCCGCGTTCACATAGCCCGGGATCGAGATCCCGACGGCCGAGACCACGCGGATGATGCCGTCCGGCAGGCGGTCCTTGAACAGCCCCGCGATGCAGCCGAGCGGAATGCCCAGCAATATCGCGACGAGCAGCGCCCGCACGCCGAGCTTCACCGAGACCGCGAAGGATTCCGTGACGATCGTCCGGATGTCACGGCCCTTCTGCAGCACGTAGCTGGTGCCCATGTCGCCGTGCAGCAGGTTCTTCAGGTACCGCCCGTACTGCACGATGACCGGCTGGTCCAGACCGTACTTGGCGATCAGGACCGCCCGCGATTCCTCCGTGGCCTTCTCGGACATGAAGGGATCCCCCGGGATCAGGTTCATCAGGAAAAATGTCAGGGTGATGATCACAAACAGACTGAAGACGGCCATCAGGACCCTCTTCAGGATCTTCCGTGTCAGTTCCATACCGGCTCCTCCTCCGCGCGGCGTATCGTTTCGACATTTCAGCCCGTTCGCCGCGCCGCCGCTCAGCCGCTGAGCGCGGCCTCCCGCACACCGCTAAGCAGTGTACGCATGCATGTGCTGCGCGCCATCCGCCGCAGCCATTGAGAAGATATCTTCCGCAATTTCTTCCCTTTTACGCGCTTTCCTCGCGCCGGCTGCGGATCAGCTGTCCGGCGACTTCCTTGTTGCGCAGGCACGCGGAGAAATGGCCCGGGCCCACTTCCTCGGCCGCGGGGAACGCCTCCGCGCATTTCCCGTCGGCGTACGGGCAACGCGTGCGGAACGGGCAGCCCGACGGCGGGTTGATCGGCGACGGGATATCCCCCTGCACGATCACGCGCTTGCGCGCCGCGCTCCGGTCCGGATCCGCGATCGGGATCGCGGAGAGCAGCATCTGCGTGTACGGATGCACCGGATTGCGGTAGAGCTCCGCGGACTCGGCCAGCTCCACGACATGCCCCAGGTAGAGCACCGCGATCCGGTCGCTGATGTGCTTGACCACTGAGAGGTCGTGGGCGATGAACAGATACGTCAGCCCCCGCTCGCGCTGCAGGTCCTCGAGCATGTTGATGACCTGCGCCTGGATCGACACGTCCAGCGCCGAGACCGGCTCGTCGCAGACGATGAATTCCGGGTCTGCCGCCAGCGCCCGCGCGAGACCGATGCGCTGCCGCTGCCCGCCGGAGAACTCGTGCGGATAGCGGTTGTAGAAATAGTCGGAGAGCCCGACCAGCTTCATCAGGGACAGGATCTTCTCCTTCCGCTCGGCGCGGCCGGAGGTCAGTCCGTAGATATCGAGCGCCTCGCCGATGATGTCCGAGACGGTCTTGCGGGGATCGAGCGACGCGTACGGATCCTGGAAGACGATCTGCATCTTCCGCCGCCACGGCCGCATGTCGCCGCGCGTGATGTCCGTGCCGTCATAGATGATCTGCCCGCCGGTCGGCTCGATGAGCCGAAGGACCGTGCGCCCGAGCGTCGTCTTGCCGCAGCCCGATTCGCCGACCAGGCCCAGCGTCTCCCCGCGCCGGATCGTGAAGCTGACATCGTCGACCGCCTTCACGTCCGCGTGACCGAAGAAGCCCTGACGGAGCAGATAATATTTCTTCAGATTCTTAACTTCCAGTAAGATCTCGTCACTCATCGTTATATCCCGTCTTTCTGCGAAAGACACCGATGGGGTTATGAAACCCGTGGGCTGGTCTTCCGCTAAATAAGTTTCTATAGTTTCTT